>Ga0182743_1000406_pt1 | contig 55188 bp, 57 predicted proteins | sample eDN3rd30CKraftOP_FD_128522 | JGI IMG/M metagenome (GOLD analysis project Ga0182743, IMG submission 128522) | Enriched Organic Plus compost microbial communities from Emeryville, California, USA - eDNA 3rd pass 30_C Kraft OP (version 2) (version 2) ... | reverse complement strand
GGAACGGCTTCAGCCGCTCCATCTGCGCGTCGGTCAGCCAGTAAAGATTGCTCATCGATCAGGTCTCCTTGCGGAGCCTGAATCACGCCAAAGGACCGAAATCAATGGGTCTGGAGCCTAGTGTTCGTTCGTCCACGGGTCGATAATGGGGACACCCGCTGCCTTGAAGGCGCTCGCGTCCCGCGTAGCGACGGCGAAATCATGAGCGGTGGCTATCGCAGTGATATAACCGTCCGGCGTCGTAAAGCCTTTGCCGGCCTTGCTCGCTGTGACCGCTAAGTCGGCGTATTGACGGGCGGCTTCTGTGTCGAATGGCAGGATGCGGCCGTCAAAGAGATCAAGCATCCCGTCGAGTACGGCGGCGAGCTTTTCCTTTCGCCGCCCATCAGGCAGCGCACCGATGCCGAAGAGAAGTTCCGCGACGGTGACACTGGAGAGATAAAGGGTCTCAGCAACCTGCTCGTCCAGCCAGTCGCGCACGGCGGTAGCCGGTTCCGGTTTCATCGCCTCGGAAACGACGTTAGTGTCGAGGACGATCATTCAAAGCTCATGGGCCTGGCAGGCGTCTGGTCGCGGGTTTGTTCCAGCGTCTCGAAATCGGCGTTGGTCAGCCCGACGTCGCGGCTCAGGGCCGACAGGGCCGAGCCGATGCGTAGACGGTTGGCGGGACGAACCGCCGCTTCCAGAATGTCGCGCATTTCGGCCTCGACGCTACGACCATGATGGGCCGCTCGCTCCTTGAGGGCGCGGTGGGTCTCTTCGGACAGGTTGCGAATGGTGACGGCGGGCATCTGATAGCGCCTCCCGAAAGGTGACGGCTGTGCTATCAATGTAGTAGAAGCGATATCACTCAACAAAGTCTATGTGCCGTATCGGTTTGTCTCCATCGCCAGAGCAAGCAACTTGACGATGGCGGGATCGCGATTTCCGGGCAACCAGACGGTCGAGAAGGCGATGGCGTCAGACTCATCGTGGACCGGCAGGAAGGCGACGTTCGCCATGTTGAAGGCTGCGCCTTCCTCGGCGAAGAGCGAGACACCATGCCTGTACCGTGATCCGTTTCTGTCGACGGCTCAGAGTTGAGAAGTCGGGCACTGGCCAATCGGGGCCGGCCATCGACAGAATGCTCGTCACCATCCCGGTCGTTTGCCGCAGCGGTAGCCCGAACAGAACTTTCACCATCAGGCAGAATTGGATCGCGGCATCGCTGAAAACCGAAGGACGACCATTGCGACCGACCTTCGGCGCGAGCTACGTCATGTCCTTGTCCAGCCAGATCAGCAGAGATCCGCGCTGCCTCAGCGCATCATTGTAGGACCTCCGGTTCGTCGTCCGGTAGCGGGCAGGGGCAGGCTTAGTCATGCCAGAAGCCTAACCACATGGATTCGCTGCAGGAATCCTGATCAAGCGCGACTTCTGCAACAACGCCTATCTCAAGGCACATCGCACGGCATCGAGCCTGTGCGTGAAAAAGGGGCGCGCGGGCGCCAGATCGGGCGCACCAAAGGCGGCATGAACACCAAGCTGCACGCCGTCGCCGATGCCAAGGGACGCCCGATCGGGTTCTTCATGTCGGCCGGCCAGGTCAGCGATTACACCGGCGCGGCGGCACCGTCGGGCAGCCTGCCGAAAGCGGGTTGGCTGCTGGCCGGCAGGGACTATGATGCCGATTGGTTCAGAGAGGCGTTGAAAGACAAGGGGATAAAGGTCTGCATCCCGGCCGGAAGTCTCGCAATAAGGCGGTGAAATACGGCAAGAGGCGCTACAAACGGCGCAACCGCATCGGGATCATGTTCGGCCGTCTGAAGGATTGGCGGCGCGTCGCCACCCGATACGACCGGTGCCCGGAAACCTTCTTCTCCGCGATCATGCTCGCCGCAACCGTCTTGTTCTGGCTGTGAAATTCAATGAGTCTGGATCCGTAGGCGCGGTCGCGGCCGACGAAGACCGTATCCATCGCCGTCTTCGTTCAGCCTATCATGCTGGATACACTGGATGAACCCCTCACGCATGTCGCGCAACAGAGTTGCCTGCTAGTCGAATCGCCTGATCCAGTCGAATGTCGCCTCGAGCGGATCCAGCGGCTCTGGCACGTCGAGCAACGGAACGACATAGTCTTCGAACCGCAGCGCCCTGAGCGCCGCATTCACCGCGCGGTAATCGTCGAGGAACAGCCCCTGATTCACGTCGCCCAGTTGCGGATATGCACCGGCTTGCACGATGATCCCGCTGTCAAAGAGCGACAGAGGGCGGTCCGTGCCCAGCGTTTTCTGCAGCTCGTCAGCAGGTCCAAGCGCGGCAAGAAGGTCATCGCCCAGAAGCGTCAGCCAGTTGATCGAGAAATAGCGGTCGGCCCGGCTGCGGCGCACGGATTGCTCCGACATGAAGCGATCGTCAAGGCTGCAATGCAGGCCGGGGAAACGGGCAATATAGGGATAGCTGCCAGCGGTCGAACCGTAGATCCGGTCATATTGCAGGCCGAAGCCGGCCATGCCGAAAACCGCCCCCAGCGTCGAGGCTGCCTTGCGTGCGCGTTCGATCTGGCGGCGGAAATCGGTCCCGGCATCCCAGATCAGGCTGGTCGAGAATTCGAGCAGCGAAATATCTGCTGTCCCCTCCAATCCGCCGCCGGCTAGGACACTGCCGCCAAAGGGTGTCACGCCCATGTTGTCGGGCGTCCTGAATTCCTTTCCGAAAAGACCAAAGTCGATGCCCTGGTCATAGCGGCCGCCTGCATGAAGCTGCCGGATCGCCCGTTCGGAGTGCTGGCGAAAGCGGGCGGGATCGAAAGGCTCGGGCCGGGTGGCTGCGCCGGCGCATTGCATATAGGCCAGATGCGGCGCCACGTCCTCGGCCAGATCCGCCAAGGCCGCCAGGGCCCGGAGCTGCCCGTCCAGCGTGTTTCCCCCCTCGAAGAAAAGCGCCAGCTTGAAGACGATCCGAGCCGTCTCGTCACCTTGGGGCGAGACGATGCGGACGGCGTCGAGGTCGCGGATCGTTTGCAGCATGTCGGGTGTCATGTGGTTTTCCTTCACGATCCGGCAGCGGCCGCAAGGCCCGCGCCCCCCACGGCAAGGCCGCACACCCCGGCCGAGGCAAGCACACAGGCGCCAACCGCAACGACACCCGCAGCACCAAGCAGCCACCAGCCCAGGTTCGAATCCGTCTGCGGCGCCGGCGCGGGCGCCGGTTGCCGGACAGGGCGGGTGCCCTGGCAATTGTTGCAGTCCTGGGGATTGTTCATCAACTGCAACTGTTTTCCGTTCATCCGCGCGATCTGCGAATATCGCTGTTGCTGCGTGCCCCGCAAGCGGTCGCCGGGGAACTTCATCTCGATGAACTCGACCGGCTGGCCGGCGGCGACCGTCGTCACGTCAAGGCGCGAGCCGGGGACGCCATAGCGCGTCTGTGGCGATTGATCAGGATTGCGATACATCACCCCCGCCGGCGAGAACGTCACCTCGGCGTAATAGCCATTGCCCGGCGTGCGCGGCAAAGCGGCAATGGCGGTCGCGACGCAGGTCTGGTGCTGGCCGGCAGCGAGGCAGCGGCAGGCGATTTCGCAGAACAGGTCCAGCGTCGCCTTGCTGGCGCCGGTGATCGCCCCCGTGAAATAGCCTGCGGCCGAGATCGTATTGCCCTTGTTCATCAGCATCCGGTCCGTCAGCCGGGTTGCGGGCCTGCCCTCCATGAACACATCGGGCGACCAGCTGAGGAATGTGGCGCGATGCAGGTTCACGCCGGATTTCACGCCGCCGCCCACGCCCGGCTCGTCGCCGTAAGAGACCGAGAATTCAGACCCCTTGATCCCGCACATCGCGCCGTTGTGGGATTTCACCGTCTGGGTGCCCTTTGCCAGATCGCGCGCAAGGGCGATATTCACGAAAGGCACGGGTGCCGAGGGCGCCTTGCAGACATCGGGCAGGGTCGAGCGAACAAAGCCGGTGGCGTGTTTGTGGCAAAGCGTCAGGCCGTTGATCCGAACGGTTTCCGTGGTCATGAAGCCTCCATTCCCGTGTCGGCCACCCTTGCGGCGATCCGCGTTCCGTCGAACTGGCTGACCAGCAGCAGGCTGTCTTGCCGGTCGTCGTGGTGCTGCGACTCGGCTGCGGGCGTGCGACGGCAGGCAAGCGCCAGCAGGATACCCGTCATCGCGGCGCCGCAATAACCCAGCTGGCTGGCCGGAGCCTCGATATCGGCTAGGGCGTCGGCCGGCAGGCGGTCGGCGCAGCGGCTGCAGACGACTGCGATCTCCTCGGAGCGCCAGCGCTCGCCGTTCAGGTCGCTGAGCAGGCGCTGCGGTGTGCCGGGCGCCTCCAGCACCTGATCGGCCAGATGGGCCAGCGGCAGGCCCAGCAGGCTGTCCGGGCGGCGCAGATCGACCGGATCTCGGGCACGTTGTAACGCGGTGATGGCATGGCTGTGCCTGTCGCCACCGGGATCAGGGCCCATGAACAGCGCGACGCCTGCCTCTGAGGGGACGAGGCCATGCGGTTGATAGCGCGACAATATCCTGTCGCTGACTGTCAGGCTGTTCAGCAGCTCGGCCACGAGATAGGTCTCGGCCACGATCAGGATTTGCGCCGCTCCCTGTTTCTGGGCGGCAAAGGCCAGGCCCAGCAGGCTGGTCCGGTCGGCGAATGACAGGGCAATGTGGTCCGGGGACACCGACCAGCGCTCGGCCAGTCTGGAACGCAGCGGATCGGCGTGGCCGCCCTGTTCCACCCATGCCGGAAAACACAGAGAAAAGCGGGTTGCCTGCGCCAGATCAAAGCCCTGACCGGCAAGGTCATTGACGGCAAGCGTCGCCAGCCGGACCGGCCGCTCCAGCGGATTGTGGATGTCGTGCAGCGGCCAGACCGGTGCCAGTGTCAACGGCAGACCGTCGATGCCGATGGCCTTGCGGTCGCGGCTTAGCCCCATCTCGCGGTCGTCAAGCGCCGCGAGCGTCTGTTGCAGGCTGCTGGCCAGAGACGTGACCGGCGCCAATGCCAAGGATGCGGGCAGTCATGTCATCACCAGCCCTGCCGCCTGCGACATCAGCACCGTGGATTCCGACAACTTGTCGTCCTGGCCCGGACAGGGAACCGCACTGTTCCAGACCAATGTCGCCCGGCGGACCTGGGCGTCGACGCCGAGCGTGATCAGGCGCATCCGGCTGGTCACGGTGGCGTTGGCGATGCGTGTCCGCACCTCGGCAATGATCTGGGGCACACGAAACTTCAGCAAGGGGCCGCCTCCGGCATTGCGCACCTGCACGCTTTCGCCGCCGCGCAGGTCGGCCCTTTGCCCGACGGGTGCGGATTGGTGGAAAGCCGGGTCGAAATCCGCTGGCGGCAGGGGCTGACGTGTCCTTGCCCAATGGTCGGCATAGGTGCCTGCCAGCGTCTGGCGGCAGCGCCACGAGGGCGCGATTGCACCGAACCCCACAGGTGGATGCGGGCGCGCGTGGCGCGCATCCAGATGTGACGCATCATCCAGCGGAGCAAGCATGATCTCGTCGCCGCACGCCATGCGTAAGGGATCCGCGCACCAGCCGATGCCGATTGGATTGTCGGGATGGGTCGCATCCGTTGCGGCATCGCGACCGCCGGTGGTGCAACGCCAGGACAACAGGGTTTCGCCAGCATCTCCCAGCGCCTCTATCCTGTGACCAAAGCGCGTGCGGACAAGCCTTCGCGGGCCGTGGCAATATATGGTCCGTTGCAGCCGGCCGACCCGACAGCGACACCGGAAAGCTGAGCACAGGCCGGTCGCTGTCCGGCGTGGCCGTGCCGCGCAGCAGAATGTCGCAATGCGGCCGGAATGGCGCAAGGTCGCTGTCCTCAACCATCTCCTCGCCCGAGGCGTCAAGAACCGGTAGAAAATTGACGGCTTGCTGCTGCTCGGCCAGCACCGGCGGACCCGTTTCCGGCAGATCCAGCGTCAGGCGCATCGCGACCACCCAATGCTCGATCCCCTGGGCATCGCGCAGGAAATATCCGGCAGTCTCGAAAGGGGTGTGGTTCGTGATTTGCCACGTGCCCCGGACTCAGTTCAGGTCGATCCAGGCAGCGGACAGGGCGATGTCGCGGTCTGACTGCTGCACGATCCGCGTGCCCTCCAGCCGGATGGTGCCATCCGCCAGCAGGTGGATGACCGCATCGCCGTTGCGGATGGTCAGGCGCTGGCGGCGTTCGTCCCAGTTGATCCGGTCCAGCAGGGCGGTCAGCTTTTGCAGCATGTCCACCTGGTCGCCCGCGATGGATTTCAGGATCGCATTGCCGTCGAATTGTTGTGTCATGGTCCCTCCCGACCCGCTATGCGGTCTGACCTTCGTTCACTCTGCGGATTGCCCGACCTGTTCGCGCAACGCGTCCAGCACAAGCCGGTCGACAAAGCCCGAGTGCATCGCCAGCCCCATGGCCTCGGCGCTTTCGGGATAGGCACTCAGCGAGGAATACCCCACCACATCGGCGGGGCCGAGCACGAAGAACCCCCGCACACCCATCTTGCGCCCATCGGCCCAGTCCAGCCGGTCAAGGAAAAGCCCCTGCACCGCATCGGGAGCGAAGCCCTTCAGCCGGGTTTCGTTCATCGGCTTGCGCGAAAATTGCATCTGGGGCGCAAGATTCTGCATCATCAGATCCGACATGGCGGTGGCGATGTCACGCAGCGGCGCGTCCTTGGCCCTGGCGCCGGCGGGCACCGCAATTCCAAAGATGCCGATGGCGCTGTTGCCGCCCTCATCCGCCTTGTCCAGCCAGATGGCAGCGGATACCGGTGCGGCCGAAGCCGTGTCGCTGCCAAAGGCCTGCCAATGGTCTGGCAGCGGATAGCGCAGATTGGCGCCCGAGGGCAGTCGCAATTCGTGCTGCAGCAATCTGTCGATGATCGGGTCCGCGCTTTCGGTCTGGAACTCCAGCGATCCGATCATGGCGGCGATCCGCGGCGCCTGTGAGTCAAAATCCTCAAGCGTGGTGTCGGCGCGCAGGATCAGCAGATCGGTGCCGCGACGCCAGACGCTGATGCGCGTCCTGCGGCCGAAGCCGCTGTCGTCCTCGCCGGTCATGACCTCGCCGAAATCGCGGGCGTCGCCATTGACGCCGTAATTATTCGGCCCCCAGGACCGCGCCAGCAGTCGGCCGTAATCCGCGGCGATGGCCACGCGCTCGGGCATGATACGGGCGCAATAGACCGAGATTTCAAGCCGATCTCTATCCTCGGGGGCATAGCCCAGCCAGAGGCGATCGAAGCGGGCGAACATCCCCGCCGCGTCGAAATCCTTGACCGGCTGGGGGCTTTCAAACCAATCCAGCCCCTCCGGAAGGGCCGTGCGGAACTCCAGGCCGGGAAAGTCCGGCAGCGCCAATGCGCGATCCGAGAGCACGGCCTTGCTGTGCGTCAGCGCGCCTGTGCCCGAATTGTCCTGTGCCATTGTCATTCTTCCGTTCAATATCAGCAATCCTGCGGCAAAGCCGGCCGAAGCCAGCAAAGTGCGGCGTTTCATCTCTACTTGCCCCATAGCGCGTTCCAGCCGCCCTTGATCCTGGCCCAGACCTTGTCAAGGCCGGTCAGCCCGCCGCCGACCTTGGCGCCAAGACCCACGCCAAGACCCAGCTTGGCGCCCGCCTCGGCCCGCAACTTGCCTTTCTTGTAGCCGGCCTCGGCCCCCAGGATTTGGCCGTCGCCCGAGAACAGCGAATCCGCGTCGCCGAAACTGCCATCCGCGACCGAAACTTCGGCCTTTTCCGTCCGGTCGGACACCTCGGCGACAGTGAGCTCGGCCTCCCTCTATTTGCCGCGCCAGTCGTTGACTACCTCATGGGTGCCATCGGGGTTGCGCCGCGTATAGCCCGAACGGATATATTCCCGAATGCCCCGGCGCCGTTCCTCTTTGGTACCGCCGTCCCCGGTCTTGCGTTCGGCCTGGCCGAACTCCCACTTCGGGCCTTCCTCTTTCTTCTCCTCCTGCTGCGCGGCTGGAACGAGATGGTTGGAACTGATGCCCTGCAGATAGTTCTGCAGATCGAAGATCGCATTCGGATCGGCCGCAGCAGGTCCATTCGCGCCGCCGACTGGCGCCCAGGGTGCATTGGCGATGGGCTGTTCGGGCAGGCGCCACGGCGGGCCCTTCCACGGCTCGGGCGCCGGCTGGCCCCATTTCGTGAACAGGCTGGTGTCGCTTTTCAGCATGTTCTGGGTCGGCGGCCGGCCCTCGGGGAACTGCGCCGTCGCGCCGGTAAAGGGCCAGAACGTCGGGTCGTCCGCGCGGCATTGCGCCCAAGGCAGGGCGGCATCGCCGATCAGGATCGACGGCTTCGGCAGATTGTTTCCTCCGGTTCCCCCCATGATGCGGCCTCAGTTTTGCGAAATCTTGTCGGCCTTGAGCCGGATGTGCTTGCCCTGAATGACGATGTCGCCCTCTTTCGACAAAGGAACAGAGACATGACCAACAGCACTCAGACCCCGCGCAATGTGATTTTCAATGCAGATTGCATCGGCGTGATGCGGTCTTTTGACCGGGGAACGATGGATTTCATCCTAACCGACCCACCCTATGTGACCAACTTCCGCGACCGGCAGGGCCGCACCGTTGCCAATGACGATAACGGCCGCTGGCTTTGCCCGGCGTTCAACCAGATGCACCGCGTTTTGAAGGATGGCGGCTTTTGCGTCAGCTTCTATGCGCTCCAGACCCGCGACATGAGCGGCAGTGGCGAGGAACTCTATTCGACTGAGAACCGCGCCACGGCGGATGGGCTTGCGGGCCTGCCGCGCGACTATACCGGACCCGTCCTGGGGCCGGCCTTGCCCGGCGATCTCGGCGGCCCGATCCTCGACCCGCAGAACCGTGGCCAGCCCGTCACGCCGCCCGCAATGGCGACGCCCGCTCGCGATCCTGCCGAGGAACGCCGTCTTGCCGAAGAAGAAGCCGCGCGCGTCAGCCGCGTCTTTTTCCAGACTGCACCCGGAGCGGGAACAGCAAGCCCGAGCCTCGCCGGCCTTGGCCTCAACGGCCAGACCGGTGCGACCGGCACGCAGGACCGACATACGGCCTTCCTCAACGGTCCGGTGGATTGGCAGACGGTCTCGCTCGACCGCATCATGGCTCCTACATCGCCTTACATCCTTCAGGCCGGGGCGGTGATCCCGGCGGCGATGATTACCGGAATCCGTTCGGACCTTCCCGGCCAGATCACCGCGCAGGTGACGGAGAACGTCTATGACAGCCCGACCGGGAGCCGCTGCCTCACATCTTCGATGTCGAGCGGCTGCCCGTCATCGACGACTGGCCCGAGCGCGTTCCCGTCATCTAAGCGGGAGTAGACATTTTCGAGCGGTATTTCGGCGACGTTCTCGACCGGCTGTTCGGCCCCGTCGATGCCCATCCGATCGGTCGGGGCAGACGCGGCGAACCGATGGATCATCGGCACCGGCTCCAGACCGTGAAGCCTTACGCCTGGGAGGATGCGGCCACCTTGCTGGCCGACTTCTGGCAGGCGGTGGACGCGGTGTTGAAGGAGCGAGGCGTGATATGACCACATTGAAAGTCGGGATTGCCGACTATGAAGAAATGAAGGCCCGCACCACGCGGATCGCCAAGGGCGAGGAAAAGCCTGCGCCCGACGATCCGAAGGTGTGGTTCACGTCCACGGAGTCCTTCGCGCAAATCCTGTCCAGCGGGAATCGCGAGTTGCTGCGCGTCATCGACGAGCAGTCGCCCGGCTCGCTGGAGGAACTGTCGCGGATCACTGGACGGTCGAAGCCCAGCCTGTCCCGAACACTCAAGACAATGGCGAACTACGGCCTTGTCCGCATGGACCCCGGCGTGGGTCAGAAGGTCGTTCCCAAGGTGCTGCATGATCGCGTGGCGCTGGAACTGCCGCTGATCGAACGCCGGGCCACGAAAGGAGGCACGCTATGAATATGAAAAGTCCCCATGTCGCGCTCCGCGCCGCGCTATACCTGCGCGTTTCCACGACGCGGCAGGCCGAGCATGATGTGTCGATCCCCGACCAGAAGCGGCAGGGTGAGGCTTATTGCGAGGCGCGCGGCTACCAGCTTGTCGAAACCTTCGTGGAAGCCGGCGCTTCGGCCACCAATGACCGCCGCCCCGAGTTCCAACGGATGATCGAGGCAGGCACATCCAAGCCCGCGCCCTTTGATGTGGTTGTGGTCCATTCGTTCAGCCGGTTCTTCCGCGATCACTTCGAGCTGGAGTTCAACGTCAGGAAGCTCGCCAAGAACGGCGTCAAGCTGCTCTCGATCACGCAGGAGATGGGCGACGATCCCATGCACGTCATGATGCGGCAGATCATGGCGCTGTTCGACGAATACCAGTCGAAGGAGAACGGCAAGCACGTCATGCGGGCCTTAAAGGAGAACGCGCGGCAAGGCTTCTGGAACGGCTCGCTGCCACCCATCGGCTACCGCGTTGTCGATGCCGAGCAGCGCGGAGCGAAGATGAAGAAGAAGCTGGAGATCGACCCGCTCCATGCCGACACCGTGCGACTGATCTTCCGCCTTGCATCGGAAGGCGACGGCACGTCCGGCCCGATGGGCGTCAAGAATATCGTCAACTATCTGAACAAGCACAACCTGTTCACGCGCAACGGCGGGCGTTGGGGAATCGGCCAGCTTCACCGTGTCCTGACCCGGCGCACCTATATCGGCGAGCATCGCTTCAATCGCCGCTCCAACAAGGGTGTGATAAAGCCAGAGGAGGAAATCGTCACCGTCCCGGTGCCGCCGCTGATCGACCTTGAGATATTCGAGGCCGTGCAGAACCGCTTGAAGGTCAACAATCCGAAGGTGACGCCGCCGCGCGTCGTCAGCGGCCCGAACCTGCTGACCGGCATTTGCCATTGCGGCAATTGCGGAGGCGCGATGACGCTGCGCACCGGCAAGAACGGTCGCTACCGCTACTATGCCTGCTCGATCCGGGCGCGGCAGGGCGAAACCGGCTGCAAAGGTCGTGCGATCCCGATGGATAAGCTCGACCGCATGGTGGTGACGCATATCGAGGAAAGGCTACTCGACCCCGAGCGGATCGAAGACGTTCTCGCCTCGCTTCTGGATCGCCGGCAGGAAGGCGTCGAGCGGCGCAGCCAGCATATCGCCGAGTTGAACCATCGCGCAGCCGAAGCCGACAACCGCCTCAAGCGCCTTTACGACGCCATTGAAGCCGGTTCGCTCGACCCGACCGAATCCTCCCTTGGCGAGCGCATTGCGGGCCTCACGGCGCTTCGGGATCAGGCGCGGGCCGATGCCACGCGGATCGAAGCTATGCTCGCAAGCTCAACCCACCAGCGCCTTACCGGGGCAGCCGTGCGGGAACTGGCGAGCGAAGCACGCACCCGACTGCGGCTTGGAAAGGGCGGCTATCGGCGGGAACACGTCAGGGCCTTCGCCCAACACGTCGAGGTCGCAGACGACGCGATCTACATCAAAGGCAGCAAAAACGTCCTCTTGAGGACGCTGGTAGCCACTAAAGGAGGGAAAACGGCGGGAATCGGCGTTCCCGGTTTTATACCGAAGTGGCGGATGGAGTGGGATTCGAACCCACGGAACCTTTCAGTTCGCTGGTTTTCAAGACCAGTGCCTTAAACCACTCGGCCATCCATCCGCTGCAAGCGCCTGGCGTCCTCTGACAGCCACCGGGGAAGGAGGCCGCTTGCGCCAAGCATCACAGAACCGACACAGACGGCGAAGTCAAGCGGTCCTGTGCTCTTATCCCACTCGTCTGCTGTCACGACCCTGCGACCACAATTCCAGGCAGCAGCAGACCCGCGCGCAGCCCGCCCAGTTCCGAACTGTCGAGCGTCAGTTTGCCGCCATGCAGCGCCGCAAGATCGGCGACGATGGCAAGGCCAAGACCGCTGCCGGGCGGGCCGGTTTCGTCAAGACGTGCGCCTCGGGTAAGGGCCAGCGCGTGATCCTCATCCGACATGCCGGGACCGTCGTCCTCGATCAGGATATGCAGCTGACCACCCTTGGGACGGGCCGAGATGCGCAGACAGGTCGAGGCCCATTTCACCGCGTTTTCGACCAGATTGCCGATCATTTCCTCAAGATCCTGCCGCTCACCTGCAAAAGCAGGGGCGGTCTCGGCCTGCGTTTCGACCTGCAGACCCGAATCACGGATCGGGCTGCGGAGCACCATCAGGATGTCGCCGATAACCGGGGCAACCGGGGTAAATTGTCCCAGCAGTCGCGGTGCGGCCGAACTGCGGGCACGGCGCAGGTGCCAGCCGATCTGGCGGTCCATGCGCGTGATCAACGCGTGGCCGGGATGATCGGGCGGCAGTGCGTTCCCAAGCGCAGCCAACGGCGTCTTTAACGAATGGGCCAGATTGCCGACATGTTCACGCGACCGGGCAAGCACGGCGCGGTTCTGTTCAAGCAGCGCGTTGATCTCGGCCGCGACGGGGCGCAACTCGGCCACAGCGGGCAGGGGCAGGGCCTCGGCTTGCCCCGCACGGATGCGTCGCAGGTCGCGGCCAAGCCGGTCAAGGCTGCGCAGCCCCGCCGCGACCTGCACCAGACTGGCAAGCGCAAGCACCAGCCCCAGAACGGCAAGCGAAATCCCAAGAGGCCGGCGAAGGCGGGACATCGCGGTGTCGATCTCGGCCCGGGGGGCGGTCACGGTCACAGCCAGGGTCGAAGTGGAATCGGGCAGGGTAAAAACATGGCGCGTGACCCTTAGCGGCTCGGCCGCCGGACCAAGGCCACGTCCCCCCTGAAAATCAGCCTCGGGCGGGTTCAGCACATTGTCAAACAACGAGGAGGACTTTGCCACCACCCTGCCATCCTGCGTCAACTGCCAGAACCAGCCTGACAGCGGCATCTGAAACCGCGGATCGGCGGGTTCGGGACCGGCGATCAACCGGCCGTCACCGTCAATGGCAGCGCCTGCGATCAGCGCATCGGCGACCGCTTCGGCTTCGGCATCGAAGCGGCCGGTGATGAAATCCTCAAGGATAGAGGCGATGACCAGATAACCCGCGATCAGCGCCACGCCAATCAGCAGCGCCGCCAGCCCGATCAGTCGTGCCCGTATCGAATCTCGGGGCAGCATCAGGCCCCGCCGCGCAGCACATAGCCTTCGCCGCGCCGGGTTTCGATCAGACCCTCGCCAATTTTGCGGCGCAGCCGCCCGATGACCACCTCGATCGACTTGAAGTCTCGGTCGGCAGCGGAATCGTAAAGATGATCCGACAGCTCGCTGCGGCTGACCACGCGGTTCTGGTGGTGGATGAGATAGGAAAGGATGCGGGTTTCGAACGCCGTCAGTTTCAGCGCCAGCCCGTTTCGGGTGATGACGCCAAGCTGGGTATCAAGCTGAAGCGGCCCGGCCTTGATCACCGCCTGAGCATGACCGGCCGCGCGACGCACAAGGGTCTGGGCCCGCAGCACGACCTCTTCCAGGCGGAAAGGTTTGACGGCGTAGTCATCAGCTCCGGCGCGGAAACCGGCGACCTTGTCGGTCCAGTCGCCGCGCGCGGTCAGGATCAGCACCGGCATGGTCACGCCCGTGTCGCGCCAGCGCGTCAGCACCTCGATTCCCGGCATCCCCGGCAGGCCCAGATCGAGAATCGCCAGATCATAGGTCTCGGTCGAGCCCAAAAACTCGCCCTTGGTGCCATCGGCGGCGATGTCAGAGGCAAAGCCGCCGTCGCGCATCGCCTCGGCAAGCTGACTGGACAAAAGAGGGTCGTCCTCGACGATCAGGCATTTCATCGGTCTTCGTCCTTCCGGCGGGCTTTGGTCAGACCCTTGCCCGCCACCTCAAGAAACTTACCATCATGCGCGTCAAGCCTGACCACCAGTACATCTCGCGATGGGGTAAGCAGGCGCAGCTCATGCACCAGGACAACGCCGCGCGCACGCTCATCCGGGCGGGGTGGCATCAGGCGCGCGGCGATCAGCCGGCCGCGAAAACGGCTCTGGACGATCTCGGCCGCGCGACGCAGGGGCAGGATGCGCAGATCGCGCTGGGTCAGGCTTTCGAACTCGGGGGCCCAATCCTCGGGCCAGGGGTGGCTGTCGTGCCCCTTGTGATTATCGGCCGACGCGGGCAGGGCCAGCGCCAGCGCGGTCAGACAGCCAAGGATCGGGATGCGCAAACGGTTCATCACACTAACCTAATGCGCGAAATCCAAACAAAAGCCAAACGTGTCGTTGGCTTTTGGTTGGTTCGCGGCAGGCTATTGACCGATTCGTCAGGGGCCGATCAGGATGCCCCGCGAAGGAAGGAACCAGAGATGAGCAGAAAACTCTCGACCTCGATCGCAGTCTCCGCCCTGCTGGCAGTGCTGGCGGCGCCGGTGCTGGCGCAGGAGGCACAGCCCGCACAGCCCCCCGCCGCCGAGGCGCAGGCGCCGGTCACGCTGCCCAAGGTCCTGCAGGACGCCGGGCTGACCGATGTGAAAAGCAAACGCGGCCCGCGTGGCAGCAGCCGCGTCGAGGGCAAGCTGGCCGATGGCACGCAGATCGACGCCATGCTCGACGACAAAGGCGAGCTGCGCGGCCTGCGCGCCCGGGGCGAGGCCGTTCTTCCCGAAACGCTGACCACCCAGCTTGTCCCCCAATCGGTGCGCGACAATGCCGTGTTCGGCGAGCTGGGCAAGCTCAAGGCCGTGTTCTCGGGCGAGCGAGGGGTAGCACTCGCGGGGCAGGATGACGAAGGCAACAAGATCCGCGCCGCTTTCGCCCAGGACGGCACCCTGCTGCGATTTGGCAGGGGCGAGGCGGAACGCGACAAGGGCTGGCACGGCAAGCGCCATCATCACCACTGGAAAGGCGGCCATGACCGTCACCGCGGCGATTGGGGGCCAGGTCCGCGTCACGGCCGCGGGGGACCAGAGGGCGACATGCCTCCGCCTCCGCCGCCCGCAGGTGACGCGCCCGAGCGTCAGGGCGCACTCTCGCCCGAGCAGATCAACCACGACGGCCTGCGCCGCGAACTTGCCTCGGCCGGCTACAGCCGCATCGGCGAAATCATGCAGGACGGGCCGCGACTCGCGGCACGCGCCGTCAACCCTGAGGGTGAGCCGGTAACGGTCGAGCTAAGCCCGAAAGGCGAAGTGATGCGGGAAATCAATCAATAGGCGGGATTTACCGTCGAGCAGGCCGCGCGGGTTATACGCCCGCGCGGCTCATTTATCGGACGAATGCGATCAACTCTTGGCAAGAGCTTGCCTTTCGGCGCGAAAAGGCTTGCCTGATCGGCGCGGCAATGCGAAATCCGCTCGGAATTTCCGGGCCTTTCTGCCCGAAACTGGGGTTGGTCAATGCGTCGTCGAGAATTTGTTCTTTGTGCCGGTGCAGCTATGACGGCAGTCAACGCGCTGTCTTCCTCGCTGGGGGCGGCAGTCGCGCAAGAGCTGCCTGAAGAGGCGCAGGCAGCAGCCGAGCCCAAGCCCTTTGGCTTTGAGGATGTGGCAGAGATGGCCAGAGAGTTGGCCGCCAATCCGTACCAGCAACCGGGAACCGAGCTGGTCGGCAGTTTCGCCAATCTGAGTTATGACCAGTATCGCGGCATCCGCTTTCGCCGCGACCGCGATCCATGGGCCGGCAGCCGCGATTTCGCGCTGGACCTGTTGCCCCCGGGGGCGATCTACCGCGAGCCGGTCGATATCAATCTGGTCGACGAAGGCGTGGTGATCCCGCTGAAATTCGACCCGCACATGTTCGATTTCGACCCTGCGCAATTCCCCGATGGCGTCGATTACGAAACGATCGGCAGCATGGGCTGGTCGGGTTTCCGCCTGCGCGCGCCGCTGAACCGTCCCGATGTCATGGACGAGATCGCGGTCTTTCAGGGCGCAAGCTATTTCCGCGCAGTGTCGCGGGGCACGCTGTACGGCCTTTCTGCGCGCGGCCTTGCCATCGGCACTGGCAGCGCCGAAGGCGAGGAATTCCCGCTGTTTCGGGCGTTCTGGATCCACAAGCCCAGCGAACAGGACCGTTCGGTCCTGATCTACGCGCTGCTCGACAGCCGCTCGGTGTCGGGCGCTTACGAATTCCGCATCACTCCCGGTGCCGAGACGATCTTTGACACGCGCGTCGCATTGTTCCCGCGGCAAGAGATGCGCAATATCGGCATCGCGCCGCTGACCTCGATGTATTGGTTCGGCCCGACCGACCGTTCACGCGTCGACGATTACCGCACCGCCGTTCATGACAGCGACGGGCTGCAGATGCTGACAGGCGGCGAACAGCGGCTGTGGCGCGTGCTTTCCGGCCACGGCACGCTGCAAATCTCGGCCTTTATGGACCATGATCCGCTGGGCTTTGGCCTGGCGCAGCGGGCGCGCGACTTTGAATCCTATAAGGATGCCGAGGCGCGTTACGAAAAGCGCCCCTCGGCCTGGATCGCACCACAGGACAGCTGGGGCAAGGGCACCGTCACGCTGGTCGAAATTCCGGTCGATAACGAATTCAACGACAATGTCGTCGCGTTCTGGCAGCCATCGGACCCGCTGCTGGGCGGCAGTCGATATGACTTCAACTATATCCTGACATTCTCATCAGAAGTTCCTGATAGTGCACCAATTTCACGGGTCGTCGAGACCATGTCGGGTCGGGCGGTGAACAATTCCAACGCCCGCTCGTATATCGTCGATTTCGACCTGGGCCTGTTTGGTGCCGAGGATCCTGTGCCGCAGATCCGCGCCTCGGCAGGGCGGATCGGGCACAGCTACCTGTTGCGACTGCCCGAACAGGGGCGGATGCGGCTGGCCTTTGAATACCTGCCCGAAGGGGCCAAATTCGCTGACCTTTCGGCAGTGCTGAACGGCCCTGGCGGGGCGCTTAGCGAAACCTGGATTGCCCGTTGGACCCGCGAGTGAGCGACGTGAGCAGCATATCAAGCCCGCCGGGATCGTCCCCGGCCAGCGAGATCCGCAACCTGCCGCTTTCCGCCGAAGAAAGCTGGGAAACACTTGGACTGTCGCAGTCCAGAGGCCCCGCAACCCCGCCCGAGGCTCCGCTGGAGATGCCCGAGCAGGACTTTCGCGCCCGCCCGCCACAAGGCCCAGACAGTGGCTGGCCCTCGCCAGGCACAATCCTTGCCCGACTGGTTGCCTTTGGCGGCGCGGCTGTGATCGCGTGGATCGGCTGGCGTCAGATGGTGCTGAGCTTTGGCGCCAATATGACCTGGCTGCAATCGGTGCTGCTGGTGCTTTTTGCGCTGACCTTTACCTGGGTCGGGTTCTCGTTCACCTCGATGATCTCGGGGCTTTTCGCGCGGCCCTTGCGCACGCCCGAAGGGCCTAATGATGCAAAAATCGCCGTGATCATGCCGGTCTATCACGAAGACGCTGCAGCCACGGCGGGGCTGCTGGCTGCTCTGGCGCGGGATCTTTATCGCGTGGGTCTGGGCGAACGCGCCGAGATCTTTGTGCTGTCTGACAGCCGTGAGCCGGATTCCGTTTTAGAGGAAATGGCTGCAATCAGCCGTCTTCGCGATATTTCCCCGGTGCCGGTCTGGTATCGCCGTCGGCGCAGCAACAAGGGTCGCAAGGCCGGCAATGTGGGCGAATTCGTCAGTCGCTGGGGCGGGCGCTATGACCAGATGGTCGTGCTTGATGCCGATAGCATCGTGGGGGCCGAGACGATCCGGGCGCTGTCCGCGCGGATGAACGCCGATCCGGCCATCGGGCTTATCCAGACCATGCCGATGCTGGTCGGCGGCCAGACCATTTTTGCGCGGCTGACCCAGTTCGCCGGTCGCATCTATGGTCCCGCGATTGCCCGCGGGGTTGCGGCTTGGTCGGGCAACAGCGGCAATTTCTGGGGCCACAATGCCATGATCCGGGTCAGCGCCTTTGCGCAATGCTGCGGCCTGCCGGAACTGCCGGGCAAGCCCCCATTTGGCGGCACCATCCTGAGCCATGACTTTGTCGAGGCCGCGCTGCTGCGCCGGGCGGGCTGGAAGGTACGGCTGGACCACGACCTGCGCCAAAGCTTTGAAGGCTGTCCGCCCACACTGCTGGACATGGCTGTGCGCGAACGTCGCTGGGCGCAGGGCAATCTGCAGCACGCCCGCCTGATCTTTTCGCGCGGCTTTGCCTGGATCAGCCGCGTGCATTTTGTCATCGGCATCCTCGGCTTTCTGATGTCGCCGATCTGGCTGGCGATGATCCTTGTCGGGCTGGCGCTGTCGGCAAATGTGCTGTTGTCGCGGCCGGATTATTTCCCGCAGACCTATCAGCTGTTCCCGACCTGGCCGACCTTTGACCCGGTACGGATGCTGTGGCTGTTCATCGCCGCCATGTCCTTTCTGCTGGTGCCGAAATTCATCGCCATCCTTCGCGCATGGCTGCGGCCTTTGGCACGGAATTCGGGCGGCAATGTACGGCTTTTGGCCTCGGCCATTTTCGAGATCGTACTGTCCGCCCTGATCGCGCCGGTGCAGATGCTGATCCAGACCCGACAGATCCTTGAGATCCTGCGTGGCCGTGATTCCGGATGGGAGGCACAGGTCCGCGCGGGCCAGATGCCGCCTTGGGGGGTGGTGCTGCGCCGCCACGCCATCCATGTCATCACCGGCACCGCGACACTGGTGGTGCTGGCTTTCCTGGCCCCCTGGCAGCTGATCTGGCTGTCGCCGATTCTTGCCGGGCTGATCCTGTCGCCCATGACCTCGCGCTGGTCCGCCAGCCCGGTCTTTGGCCGCTGGGCACGTCGCCAAGGTCTGCTCGTCACCCCCGAAGAGCGAGAGGCGCCCGAGATGCTGACCGCCGCCCATGCGCTTGAGTTCCGCATCAGCGGCACTCTGCCACGAGAAGGGGGACTGACCCTTCTTGGGCGTAATCCGGCCCTGCGGTCGCGGATCATGGCGCTTTTGCCTGAAAACCCGGACAGCCCGGTCAAAGACCGCCTGAACGCCATCGCGGCCGAGGCCAAGATCGCCCATGCTACCTCGCAAGCCGAGGCGCTGAATTTCCTTAGCCCCGCCGAACAGCTGGCGCTGTTGGAAAGCCGGGCACTGATAGAAACATTCGCAAAGCTGCCGCAATGAGACGGATCCCCGCCCTTGATATGCTGCGCGGCTATGCGCTGGTCTGCATCATGCTGGATCATATGCCCATCGGCGTGCTGCGCAACGTGACGCTGACCAATTTCGCCGTCTTTGACGCAGCCGAGCTTTTCGTGCTGCTGTCGGGTTTCCTCGTCGGCCTGGTCTGGGTCAAGATCGAGGCACGTGAGGGGCGATGGGCGGCCCAGATCCGCTTTCTGCGTCGCGCCGCGCAGGTCTGGCTGGCGCTGATCGCCGGGGCGATCCTGCTGGCGCTGTTCTCGGCTTTGCTCTTCAAGCTGCAGATGAACCATACAGCAGTATGGTTCCAGTATGCGCGCTGGATCTTTGAACATCCCATAGGCTATGTCGCCACCGTCGCGCTGATGTGGATGCAGCCGAACCTGCTGGATGTGCTGGCGCTTTACGTGCTGCTGATCGCAACCGTACCGGTTACCGTGCCATTCCTGCTGCGCTGGCCCTTTCCTGCCATGGCCGTGTCGGTCGCGGTCTGGCTGTTTGCCGAACCGTTGAACGCGCTGATTCCAAACCAGCGGCCGGGGCCGGGGCTGCTTTTCAACCCCTTTGGCTGGCAGATGCTGTTCTTTTCCGGCATCGCTATGGGGGCATTCCGTGACCGCATCATGCCGGTGCTGCGCCGCCATTCGGCGATCCTGACCACGATCTCGGTCGCGATCCTGCTTTTCAGCCTGACCATTGTCATCAGCTGGAAGATAGGCGCCCCGGCAAAGCCGATTACCGAGACCCTGCGCCAGGTCACTGGCAAGATCGACAAATGGTCGTTGGATTTCATGCGCTTCATCGCCATTCTTGCTGCAAGCTGGGTGGTGGCTGTGCCGCTGGCGCGGCCCTTTGCCTGGCTTGCCGCTACCCGTTTTGGCGAAGTGCTGGCCGAAATCGGGCGTGGCGGGCTTTATTCTTTTGTCGTCTGCGTCATGCTGTCGATCTGGGGCGACGCGCTTGACATGACCGTGCCGCCCGGTCCGGCCAATATCTGGTTGCGTCTGGCCATTGATCTGTGGCTGATCACCGCTTTCTGGGCCCTTGCTGCTGTCTGGATGCGGCGCGGGAAATGGCTGCCACGCTTGCGGTCACAGCCGGGCTTGCGCTAGGGGCTGAGATCATGGCGGGGCTTGCCTTGGCCCGCGCAAGCCGCTCAACTGTCCGCCTCAAGCCAGGGAGTGATGATGAAGTCGGATATCCAGATCGCCCGCGAGGCGCGCAAACTGCCGATCGCGCAGATCGCCGCCAAACTGGGGCTGAGCGAGGCCGATTTCCTGCCCTATGGTCATGACAAGGCCAAGATCACCCATGACTGTATCGCGGGGCTCGGGGGCAGGCCACAGGGCCGGCTGATTCTTGTCACCGCCATCAACCCGACGCCTGCGGGCGAGGGCAAGACCACCACTACCGTTGGTCTGGGCGATGCCCTGAACCGGATCGGCAAGCGGGCGACCATCTGCATCCGCGAGGCCTCACTGGGGCCGAATTTCGGGATGAAGGGCGGTGCCGCCGGTGGCGGGCGTGCGCAGGTCGTGCCGATGGAGGACATGAACCTGCACTTCACCGGCGATTTCCACGCCATTACCACCGCGCACAATCTGCTGGCCGCGATGATCGACAACCACATTCATTGGGGCAATGCGCTGCGCATCGACCCGCGCCGGGTAACATGGCGGCGGGTGATGGACATGAACGACCGGGTGTTGCGGCAAGTGGTGGTGGCACTTGGCGGCCCGGCGAACGGCGTGCCGCGCGAATGCGGCTTTGACATTACCGTCGCCTCTGAGGTGATGGCGATCCTGTGCCTCGCCTCGGATCTGGCCGATCTGCAAGAGCGTCTTGGCCGCATCATCATCGGCCAGACCTTCGACCGCCAGCCAGTGACGGCACGCGATCTGGGCGCCGATGGGGCGATGACCGTCCTGCTGCGCGACGCGCTGCAACCCAACCTTGTCCAGACCATCGAGAACAACCCGGCGCTGGTTCATGGCGGGCCCTTTGCCAATATCGCCCATGGCTGCAACTCGGTCATGGCGACGCGCACGGCGTTGGCGCTGTCAGATTACGTTGTGACCGAAGCGGGGTTCGGCGCCGATCTGGGGGCCGAAAAGTTTCTTGACATCAAATGCCGTCTGGCGGGGCTGCGCCCCGATGCGGCGGTGCTAGTGGCAACGGTGCGCGCGCTCAAGATGAACGGAGGGGTGGCGCGCGCCGATCTGGGGGCCGAAAACGTCGCCGCCCTGCGCACGGGCTGTGCCAACCTTGGCCGCCATATCGAGAACCTGCGCCAATTCGGCTTGCCGGTGGTGGTGGCGATAAACCATTTCGCCACGGACACTCAGGCCGAGATCGGGGCATTGACCGCCTATTGCCGTGGTCATGGCGTGCAGGCGGTGCTGTGCCGTCACTGGGCCGAAGGCGGCAAAGGGGCCGAGGATCTGGCCCGCACCGTGGTCGATCTGGCCGAAGGTGGCGCAGATTTCGCCCCGATCTATCCTGACGGGATGCCTCTGGCCGAAAAGATCCAGACCATCTGCCGCCGCATATATCGCGCCGATCATGTCGACTTCGCCCCCCATATCCTTGAACGCCTTGCCGAATGGGAGGCAGCGGGCCACGGCAATCTGCCTGTCTGCATGGCCAAGACGCAGTATTCCTTTTCCGCGGATCCCCATGCGCTTGGTGCGCCCGAGGGGTTCTCGGTCCCGGTGCGCGAGGTGCGGCTTTCGGCCGGCGCGGGCTTTGTGGTGGCGATCTGCGGCGATATCATGACCATGCCTGGCCTGCCGCGCGAACCGGCGGCGCTGCGCGTGGGGCTGGATGCCGACGGTCACGTGCAGGGCCTGTTCTAGACGATGCGCGCAGGTCTTCCCGTCGCCCGGCCCGGCATGACGGTCGGGCTGCTGGGCGGGTCCTTTGATCCCGCACATGAAGGTCACGTCCACATCACCGAAGAGGCGCTGCGGCGCTTTGGTCTCGACCGGATCTGGTGGCTGGTCAGTCCGGGCAATCCGCTTAAGGCGCATGGCCCCGCACCTCTGGCCGAGCGGATCGCTGGCGCGAGGAGGATCATGCAGCACCCGCGTGTCGAAATCACCGGGATCGAGGCACAGCTTGGTACCCGCATGACCGCCGACACCATCGCGGCGCTGCAGCGGCTTTATCCCGGCGTACGCTTTGTCTGGCTGATGGGTGCTGACAATCTGGTGCAATTCGACCGCTGGGACCGCTGGCAAGAGATCGCCGCGCGCGTGCCCATTGGCGTTGTAGCCCGGCCGGGCTGGAGGATGCCCGCCCGCTTTTCCCGTGCGGCGCGCCTGATGTGGCGCGCACGTCTGCCCGGGTTGCGTGCGCGGCAGCTGGCACGCTCTGGGACTCCGGCATGGGTGATGATAAACCTGCCGCTGAACAAGCTGAGCTCCAGCGCCATTCGGGCGCGGCGGCCGAAAGGAAACTGATGAACCGATTGTCGCGGCGTGGCTTCATGGCAGGCCTCGGGCTGTTGGCCCTGACGCCCCGCATGGCTGTGGCGCAACAGCCGCCTGCTCCCCGGCCCTCGCACCTTGGGCCTGAAAAGCTGATCACCGAGGCCAAGCTGGGCGGGGTGGTGGCCTTTGCGGTGATCGACCCCATCTCGGGGCAGGTCCTGGCTGAACGTCAGGCAGATCAGCCCATGGCCCCGGCAAGCACGCTGAAGGCGGTGACGGCGCTTTATGCCCTTGACCGGCTGGGCGAGGGGCACCGTTTCCCAACCCGCGTCATCCGCGCCGGAAATACGCTGATCCTCGCAGGTGGCGGAGATCCGGTGCTTGATACCGATGCACTGGATGAACTTGCTGCTGCTGCGGTGGCTGATGAAAAGGCAGCGGGGCGCACGCCGCCGACCACCTTTGCTGTCTGGGGCGGGGCGCTGCCACGTATCGAGCGGCTGGACCCGGCGCAGGATGTCCATCTGCCCTATAATCCGTCGATTTCCGGGATAATCCTGAACTTTAACCGCGTTCATCTGGACTGGCGGCGCGGTGAAAAGGGCTATCGGCTGTCGCTTGAGGCACGGGGCCGCAAACTGTCGCCCCGCGCCTATACCACTGCAATCACAGCGGTCGACCGATCCCTGCCGCTGTTTACCTATGACGCCGACAAGCTGGAGAGCTGGACTATCGCGCGGCGCAGCCTGGGCCGCTCGGGCAGCCGCTGGCTGCCGGTTCGCCGCCCCGAGCTTTATGCCGGGGACGTGTTCCAGACGCTTTGCCGCGCGCGGGGGCTGGCTTTGCCTAATCCCGAGGTGATCGAGATCCTGCCCGAAGGGGTTGAGATCGCCCGTCACGAAAGCCCTCCTCTGCATCAGATCGTGCAGGATATGCTGGAATATTCCACCAACCTGACAGCCGAGGTGATTGGCCTTGCTGCGAGCCGCGCAGGCGATGCGCCAAGTTCGGCCCATGCTATGGCGGACTGGCTACGCGGTCAGGGGATCAACAGCGAGTTTGCCTTTCACGACCATTCGGGCCTGTCGCCCCTAAACCGGGTCAATGCCCGCATGCTTGCCGCGCTGATGGCCGGGCCGGGCCAGTCGCGCAACCTGCGCCGGCTGATGAAGCTGATCCCGCTGCGGGATGCGCAGGGCAAACGCAAGGAAAGCGACATCCGTGTCGAGGCCAAGACCGGGACACTGAACTTTGTCTCGAACCTTGCTGGCTATGCACAGGCGGCAGAGGGGCGGGCACTGGCCTTTGCCATCCTGACCGGAGACGAGCCGCGTCGCGCCGCGACCGAGGGGCAAGAACTGCCCGAGGGCGTGCAGGGCTGGACAAAACGCTCAAAGGCGCTGCAGCAGGCGCTGATCGAGGATTGGCTGGCTGAATTCGCCGCCTCGGCCCCAATCGCCGCGACGCCCGACGGGGTCAATCTCTAAACGGGATTAAAAACAAGATATAAGGCGCTGATATTAAAGAACCCTGTGGCGGGCGCGGGCGGCAAGCTCAATTGCCGCGGCGTGCAGGCGGTCGATGTCGAACTGGTCCCGGATCTCGGCCAGCATCTCGGCTTCGATCTCGCCCAGACGGCCGTCCGAGGCAGCCACGTCGCAGGCCAGCACATAGGCGGTGTCGAACATCTTTTCCGGCAGCGCCTGACGAACGAGGCCGAAAAGGGCGTCAAGCCCGTCCTCTTCTTCGAACAGTGTCACGACAGTCTGGGACACGGCCCGGACCCGGTCGATGTCGTAATCGGCAAAGACCGGGGTGTGGTTCACCGCGCGCTCAATGGCGACCAGCTCAGCCGTGCGGGGGTTCTGATCCGAGGCCGAGACTGCCACCATGACCGCAACCAGCGCGTCGCAGGGCGAGAAAGAGGGCAGAGTGTCAGGCATCACTTCTCTCCGTCGGTTTGCGGGCGTAATTATTGACCAATCCGCCTCATTTCAATACGGGGAAAAGCCTGTGAAATGGAGAACTCCCGATGACCGCCCTGCGTGATGCCGCGATGAAATCCAAGGCCTGGCCCTTTGAAGAGGCCCGCCGCGTGCTGAAACGCTATGAAAAGAAGGATCCCGAAAAGGGTTACGTGCTGTTCCAGACCGGCTATGGCCCCTCGGGTTTGCCCCATATCGGCACCTTTGGCGAGGTGGCGCGCACGACGATGATCCGTCGCGCCTTTGAGATCATCTCGGATATTCCGACACGGCTTTTCTGTTTTTCGGACGACATGGACGGCATGCGCAAAGTGCCCGACAACGTGCCGAACACCGACATGCTGCGCCAGCACCTGCAAAAGCCGCTGACCTCGGTGCCCGATCCCTTTGGCGAATACGACAGCTTTGGCGCCCATAACAACGCCATGCTGCGCCGGTTTCTTGACACTTTCGGCTTTGAGTATGAGTTCATCAGCGCCACCGGGTTTTACAAATCGGGGCAGTTCGATGCGACCCTGCTGAAAGCGGCCGAGAAATACGACGCGATCATGGAGGTCATGCTTGCCTCGCTGCGCGAAGAGCGCCAGCAAACCTATTCCTGCTTCCTGCCGATCAGCCCCAAATCGGGTCGGGTGCTGTATGTGCCGATCAAGCATGTCGATGCCAAGGGCGGCACCATCACCTTTGACGACGAGGATGGCGACGAGCTGACGCTGCCCATCACCGGCGGTCATGTGAAATTGCAGTGGAAGCCGGACTTCGGTGCCCGCTGGGCCGCGCTTGACGTCGATTTCGAGATGTATGGCAAAGACCACTCGACCAACACACCGATCTACGACAGCATTTGCGAGATCCTGGGCGGGCGTAAGCCAGAGCATTTCACCTATGAGCTGTTCCTTGACCAGCACGGGCAAAAGATCAGCAAATCCAAAGGGAACGGCCTGTCGATCGACGAATGGCTGACCTATGCGGCGACCGAAAGCCTGTCCTACTTCATGTATCAGAAGCCCAAGACGGCAAAGCGGATGTATTTCGACGTGATCCCCAAGGCGGTGGACGAATATCATCAGCAGCTGCGGGCCTATCCCGATCAAACGCTGGATCAGCAGCTGGCCAACCCGGTCTGGCACATCCATGGCGGCAATGTGCCTGAATCGAGCATGGTCGTGCCGTTCCAGATGCTGCTGAATCTGGCCTCGGTCGCGGGGGCAAAGGACAAGCACGGGCTTTGGGGCTTTATCCGCCGCTATGCGCCCGAGGCCAGCCCCGAGACGCATCCGGCGCTGGACCAGGCTGCCGAATTCGCAGTTCGCTATTTTAACGACTTTGTCGCGCCGGCCCGTGTTTACCGGGCGCCGACCGAAGTCGAGCGTCGCGCGCTTGAGGATCTGGCCGGCCGACTGGCAAGCTGGGATCAGCCAGTCGATGCCGAAGCGTTGCAAACCATGGTCTTTGCCATCGGCCGCGAGCATGGGTTCGAGCCGATGCGGGACTGGTTCCAGGCGCTTTATCAGGTCCTGCTGGGTGCCGATCAGGGGCCACGTTTCGGCGGTTTCATTGCGCTTTACGGCGTCAATGAAACCCGCGCGCTGATCGAGCGCGCCCTGGCCGGAGAGCTGACGGACGGTCCGGCCGCCTGATTCAGCCAGACACTGATGTTGCGCGCGGCCCTGTTGCCGCGCGCGCATGGTTAACGACTGGTTAACGCGGCATTGCCAAATTCCAGCCAGACCGCGCGGGCAAACGCCTCGCAAGTTCTGGAACAGGAGAGAATTGGCATGACCTTTGCGATCATCGGAAACCAGTCGCTGATGCCGCGCGCATTTCGGCAGGGGTTGAATCTGTGGTCCCGGACCGATGGCCGGCCGGGGTCGCCGACCTGGGCGGGGGCCGCAAACGCCGCCATCGTCCCTGCTGACGAAGATTTCGGCAGTTGTCTTGAGATCCTTAAGCAAGACACCGAAACCCGCATCCGCTACATGAAACGCACCCCGATCAATCCGGGCAGCTATTTGCGCATCTCGGCCCGGGTCAAGGCAATCGCGGGGAACCTGCCGCAGGTGCGTATTGCGGGCTTTGCCGGCAATGCCGCGGGAAACAATGTCGGCGGCGTGCCTCAGACCGGCCCGGCTGTTACGCTGCCGGGCTATGGCGAGGTCGTCGAGATCGCAGCCATCGTCGGCACCGGCCAACGCGAGGGCGTGGACATGCCCTGGGGGCGCAACGCCACTTTTGGCCATTTTGGTCTGGACCTGATCGGCGACAATAACGGCTCGATCCGTATTGAAAGCATCGTGATCGAGGATGTCACTGCCGCTTTTGTGCCGGGTATGCTTGACTGGGTCGATGTGCGCGATTTCGGCGCCGTGGGCGATGGCAAGACGAACGACCGCGCCGCGTTCCTTGCAGCCGATCAGGCCGCCGCAGGAAGGCAGGTCCTCGTGCCCGAAGGGAGCTATTTTATCGGCTCGGATCTTAGCCTGACCTCTCCCACCCGTTTCGTCGGCACCCTGCGTATGCCGCGCAGCGTGCGTCTGGCATTGCTGCGCAGCTTTGACTATCCGACCTATGCAGCGGCTTTCGGCGATGAAACCGAGGGGCTGAGGCGCGCGCTACAGGCGCTGTTCGGCTATACTGACCATTCCGTGCTGGATCTGTGCGGCCGTAACGTGAACCTGACCGCGCCGATCACCATGGCCGATGCCGCGCCGGGCCTGACCAGCTTTTCCAACCGCCGGGTGATCTCGAACGGGCAGATCAGCATCGTGCCCGGCCCGGCATGGGACAGCCGGACGGTGACTTCAACCGCGACCTTTAACCCGGCCCGGTCGCTGAACCTGACTGCCGTCGCCAATGTCGCGAATATCGAGATCGGCTCTCGCATCATCGGGAGCGGTGTCGGGCGCGAGGTCTATGTGCTGGACAAGAACGTGGCCGCAGGCACGCTGACCCTTTCACAGCCGCTTTATGGCGGGGCGGGGACGCGCAACTATACCTTTGTGCGCTACCGCTATGCGCTCGACTTTTCGGATATGGAGCATCTCAGCCGACTGAATTTCGACGATATCGAATTCCTGCTCGACGGAAATGCAAGCGGCGTCATGCTGGCAAAAAGTGGTTCGCTGAACTGTTTCCGCGACTGCTATTTCACCCGGCCCAAGGATCGCGGCATCACCTCGATCGGGTCATCCTGTCAAGGTATGCTGGTTGACCGCTGTGAGTTTCTGTCAAACGAGATGGGCGATCTGGCGCAGAACCGTTCGACCATTGCACTGAACGTCAACAACAACGACACCAAGATCCGTCACAGCCGCTTTATTCGCTTTGCGCATTTTGCGGTGATGAACGGGGGCGGCCATATCATCGAGGGCAACCATTGGTTTCAGGGTGACAACGCCCAGAACGGCCTGCGTTTTGGCGGGCTGGTGCTAACGCAGACCAACGCGCAGACCACGGTGACCGGCAACTATATCGACAACTGCTCGATCGAGTGGACGAATGAGCACGACCCCAGTCCGAAGTTTGAGGGGGATGAATATTCATTCGGCGGCCTGACCATAACCGGCAACACCTTTCTTGCCTCGAACACGACCGAGGGTTTTAACTGGCTGGTCGTCAAACCTTATGGTGCGGGGCATTTCATCCACGGCCTTGCCGTGATGGGCAATGTGTTCAAGTCGCTGTACAATAAGGTCAACCGTATCGACAGCGTCGATACCAGTTTCGCCGACCTTAACTATCAGCGCATGCGCAACATCCAGTTTCAGGGTAACATGTTCAACGGCGTGAACACCTATGTTGCGAACCCGGTCGATGTCGCCTTTACCCAAGGGACGGCTTCAAACCGTTGGGTGATTACGGTGGATACGGCGTTGCCCTTTAACGGATGGGTGCGCAACGTTCAGTCGGTCGTGGCGACCAGCCAGATCACCAATGCCGCGAACAAGCCTGTTTTCGAAATGCCATGGGTGCAGTCCGCACTGGGATCGACCCGCCGGCAGGTGGCGTTGCATTGGAGCACAGCGGCCCGTGGATCGGTCAGCCTGCGTCTGCGCATGGACAACCCGGACTGACCGTCACCCTGCGCGACCACCGTACTTTCCCCGGCGGATCACTCTGCCGGGGGGTTCAGCATGTCTGATGGCAGCAGGCGGAAAGCCTGACCAAACCCGCCATTCAGCAGACCCGAGACCGGCTCGATCCGCCAGAAGCGAAAGTCTGGCAGGTCGAAATAGACCTTGGCCTTGGGGTCACGGGTAAGCCAGCGCGCACGACGCTCTGTATCCGCAGGGGCGGGAACGGCGCGGCCAAGGATCGACAGTCGCGCGTGGGTCATGGCATCACCCTTGGCGACATCGGCCACGATCAACAGACCGGCACGCGGATCCGCAGCCAGCGCCCGCGTATGCGCCGCAAGCCCGGACAAAAGCGCAAGCGGCGCACCATCGGCATCGGTCTGCAAGGCGATGCGGGTAACAAGCGGCACTCCCGTTTCAGGGTCAATCGTACCAAGGCTGGCATGCCGCGCCTGAGCCAGCAATTGCCGGGCAAGGTCGCGGGCCTCATCGGTGGTTTCGCGAATCGGATCCTTTTTCATGGCGGCATGTTGCGCCAGGCGCCACCCCGGCAGCAACCTGATTCCGACTGTATTTGTCAGATGCTCACCGTCAGCTCTTCGGGACTAAGCGCGCCGGGGTAATGGCAGGCGGTCAGATGTGCACCACCCGTAAGATCAGGGCGATCCATGGCACAACGCTCCTGCGCGCGCGGACACCGGGTGCGGAATACGCAGCCCGAGGGCGGGTTCATGGGCGAGGGCAGCTCTCCGCTAAGCGGGATGATGCGCTTGTCCCGCTCAAGCTCCGGATCGGGGATCGGCACGGCTGACAGCAGCGCCTGCGTATAGGGGTGCTGGGGATCGGCATACAGCTGGTCTGCGCCGGCAAGCTCCATCACCCGGCCCAGATACATCACCAGAACCCGGTCGCTGATATGTTTCACCACCGACAGATCATGCGCGATAAAGATCAGCGCCAGCCCCAGATCGCGCTGCAACTCGGCCAGCAGGTTGATGACCTGCGCCTGAATCGAGACATCCAATGCCGAGACCGGTTCATCGCAGATCACCAGTTTCGGCTGCACGATCAACGCCCGGGCAATGCCGATGCGCTGACATTGACCGCCGCTGAATTCATGCGGATAGCGGTTGATCTGGTTCGGCAACAGGCCGACCCGGTCCATCATGTCTTTGACCCGGCGGCGGACCTCGTCACGGCCAAGGCCCTTGTGATGGGTGGTCAAAGGTTCGGCGATGATCTGGCCTACGGTCATGCGCGGGTTAAGGCTGGCCAACGGGTCCTGAAATACCATCTGGATCTGGCTGCGATAGCGCATCATCCGACGCGGAGACAGGCCGATCAGATTGGTGCCATCCTGCCAGATCGCCTTTCCATCTGCCGGGGCAAGACCGATCAGCGCCCGCGCCAGCGTGGACTTGCCCGAACCGGATTCGCCGACAACCCCCAAAGTCTCGCCCGGCATCAGGGTGAAATCGACACCCCCGACCGCATGAAGCAGGCGCGGCTTGGCCCAGGGCAGGGCCCCTTGTCCGGGAAGCTGGAACGTGACGCGCAGATCGCGCGCCTCTAGCAAGGGCTGGTCGGTCACGGCTTGGCCTCCTGCAACAGATCGGAATGCGGGGTACTGCGCAGCACGGCCAGGTTTGCGTGGCAGGCGCGCTCGCGACCGGGGGCGAAAGCCTCAAGCGGCGGCATGGCCTCGCAGGCTGGCATGACATAGGCGCAGCGCGGCGCAAAGGGACAGCCGGGCGGCGGGTTGGTCATGTTCGGCGGGCTGCCGGGGATGGCGGCCAGCTGTTCACCCTGCTGATCAACGCGCGGGATGGCGGCAAGCAGCCCCCGGGTATAGGGATGGGCAGGGTCGGCAAATAGCGGCGCGACCGCCGCTCGCTCCATCACCCGGCCGCCATACATGACCATCACCCGTTCGCAAGCGCCCGCAACGACGCCAAGGTCATGGGTGATCAGGATCATCGCCATGCCGAATTCGCGGCGCAGTTCGGCCAAAAGCTCCATGATCTGCGCCTGAACGGTCACATCCAGCGCCGTCGTCGGCTCATCCGCGATCAGCAGATCGGGGCGGCAAAGCAGCGCCATCGCGATCATCACCCGCTGCCGCATCCCGCCCGAGAACTCATGCGGATAAAGCCTGATGCGGCCTTGCGCGTCAGGGATGCGGACCGCGTCCAGCATCCGCGCAGCCTCGGCAACTGCCTCGCGCTTGCCCATGCCCTTATGCAGCATCAGCACCTCGGCCATCTGGTCCGAGACACGCATATAGGGATTCAGGCTTGTCATCGGGTCCTGAAACACCATGGCAATGCGGCGGGCGCGAATGCTGTTCAGCACCTTTGGCGGAGCGTTCAGGATCTCGGCCCCTTCGAACCGCACAGAACCCGAGGCACGCCCGTTTCGCGCCAGCAGCCCCATCACCGAAAAGGCCAGCTGCGATTTGCCCGAGCCGGATTCGCCGACGATGCCCAGCACCTCGCCGCGCTCAAGATCAAGGTCGATGCCGTTGACGGCGGCAACCTCGCCCTCGACGGTCGAAAAGCGCACCTTCAGATCACGGATTTCCAGCAATGCCATGTCAGCGATCCTTCGGGTCCAGAGCGTCGCGCAAGCCATCCCCGACAAAGAAAAAGGCAAATAGCGTGACGCAAAAGAAAAACAGCGGAAAAACAAGCTGCCACAGCGTGCCGTAATTCATCGTCCCCGCCCCCTCGGAAATCAGCGCCCCCCAGGAGGTCAGTGGCTCTTGCACGCCAAGGCCAAGGAAACTGATAAAGCTTTCAGTCAGGATCATCAGCGGCACCAGCAGCGTCGCATAGACCGCCACCACGCCCATCAGGTTCGGCACGATATGGCGCAGGATGATGCGCCAGGCAGGAACTCCGGTCGCGCGGGCGGCCTCGATGAACTCTCGGTTCTTCAGGCTCAGGGTCTGGCCGCGCACGATCCGCGACATGTCGAGCCATGAGATCAGCCCGATGCCCAGAAACAGCATCAGCATCGACCGGCCAAAGATCACCAGCAGCAGGATCAGCACGAACATATAGGGAATGGACATCAGCACATCGACCGTACGCATCATCACCGCGTCGATACGGCCGCCAAGATAGCCCGCGGTCGCGCCATAAAGCGTGCCCACAAGAACGGCGATCCCCGCACCGATCAGACCGACCATCAGGCTGATCTGCGTGCCCTGCACCGTGCGGGCAAACAGGTCGCGGCCCAGATCGTCAGTGCCGAACCAATGCCCGTTTTCAAGGCTGGGCGCACCAAGCTGCGCAGCCTGACCCATGATCGAAAAGTCCATCTCTTCGTTCGACCATGCGGCGATATGATTACCAAACAGGGCAAACAGCCCGACAAGGATCAGCACCAGCAGGCTGACCATGGCGGCCTTGTTGCGGCGAAAGCGGCGGCGCGCGTCAGCCCATGGGCTGCGGCCCTTGACCTCGGGCTGGGCCAGGCGCGTGGCCAGTGACTGCATTTTCTGGCTGTCAATCATGGCTCAATACCGGATCTTGGGGTCGATCCAGGCGTAAAGCACATCGACCACGAGGCTGAAGAAAATGGTCAGCGCACCGACAAGAATGGTGATTCCCATCATCACCGCATAGTCGCGGTTCAGCGCCGAATCGACAAAGCTGCGGCCGATGCCTCCGGTCGAGAAATACATGTCGATCACCACCGAACCGGTGATCATGGTGACAAAGGCCGGGCCAAGATAGCTGATGACCGGCAACAACGCGGGGCGGAGCGCATGGCGCAGGATCACCGCGCGTTCGGGCAGGCCCTTGGCACGCGCGGTGCGGATATGGTTTGAACCCAGTACCTCCAGCATCGAACTGCGGGTGATACGGGCAATAGAGGCCATGAAGCTGGTCGACAGCGCCACGACCGGCATGATCCAATAGGTGGGACCGCCCCAGCCTCCGCCCGGCAGCCAGCCAAGCCACAGCGTAAAGACCAGCACCAGCAAAGGCGCCATGACGAAGTTCGGCAACACCTGCGCGCCGATCGAGATACCGACCGCAAGGTGATCAAGCCAGGAGTTCTGCCGGATCGCCGCCGCCACGCCAAGGCTGATGCCCACCGCCACCGCAACGGCAAAGGCGATGCCGCCATAGGTCAGCGTCACCGGAAAACCAGCGGCGATGATCTGGTTCACCGAACGGTCGGGATAGACAAAGCTGGGGCCGAAGTCGAAATGTGCGACAATGCCCCAGACATAGCCCACGATCTGCCGCCACAGCGGCTGATCAAGCCCGTATTTGGCATTCAGGTTGGCCAGCACTTGCGGCGGCAGGGCGCGTTCCTGCGTGAAGGGACCGCCTGGCGCGGCATACATCAGCAGGAACGAAACGACGATCAGCAAAAGCAGCGTCGGGATGGCGACCGCGAGCCGCCGCAAGATAAAGCCAAACATGTGCAGGTTCCCGAATTCAGGTGCCGGACAGGATCAGGGCCGGGTGCGGGCGGTCGCCTCCATGGCTTATTTCTGGATGCGATAGATGTTCCTGGCGTACCAGTTGTTCATCACGTTCATGGTCGGCAGGCCCTTGATGTCATCGCGGATCATGTCGACCTTGGCATAGTGATAGATCGGGACCAGCGGCATGTCCTCGGCCAGGATCTGCTCGGCCGCGGTATATTGCTGGTTGGGGTCCTCAGAGGTCTTGGACTGATCCATCACCTTGTCGAACTCGGGGTTCGAATAGCCGCCGTAGTTCATCCCGGTCGAACGGAAAAAGTCGAGGAAGGTCGAGGCCTCGTTGAAATCGGCGCACCACGCATAGCGGGCCATCTGGAAATCGCCCGATTGCATCCGGTCGGTATGTACCTTCCATTCGACGTTGTTCAGCGTCAGCTCGATGCCAAGCGGTTTATAGAACTGCTGGGCGGCAACGGCGATCCTCTTGTGGCTTTCGTCGGTGTTGTACTGCAGTGTCAGCTTTAGCGGCTTGTCCGGCCCATAGCCCGCCTCGGCAAGCAGCGCCTTGGCCTTTTCCAGCCGCTCGGCCTGCGACCACGAGGCGTAGTCAATCTGCGGCATCTGAAAGCCTTCGATCGCCCAATGGGTCCAGTTATAGGCGGGCTTCTGGCCGCCCTGCAGGATCTGGTTCACCACCACATCACGCTGCATGGCATAACTCAGCGCCTTGCGCACCCGCGCGTCCTTGAGCGCCTCGGGGCCTTTCTCGCCCACATTCATCAGATAGCCGTAGGTGCAGGAAAAGGGGATCGAGGTCGCCTGATCGGGGAACTGTTCCTTAAGCCGGGGATACTGACCGGCAGGGATCTGCACCCGGTCCAGCTCACCCGCCTGATAGCGGGTCAGTGCTACGTTGTTGTCATTCACCGTCAGGCCCTTGATATGCTCCATGACGACATTGGCGGCGTCCCAGTATTCGGGGTTCTTGTCCATGCTGATCTGCACGCCGAGGTCATGGCTTTTCAGCACGAAAGCGCCGTTGCCGACCAGCTTGCCCGGCTGCGTCCAGTTGTCGCCCCCGGCCTCGACCACCTTCTGGTTGACCGGGAAGGTCGAGGGATGCGTGACCATTTTCGGAAAATAGGGGGTGGGGGTGGTCAGCCGCACCTCAAGCGTGTGGTCATCGACGGCCTTGACGCCCAGTTCGTCGGGCTTTTTCTCGCCCTTGACGATGGCGGTGGCGTTTTCGACGTTCATCAGCTCCATGTACCACGCGTATTCCGCTGCGGTCGCCGGATCGGCCAGCCGCCGCCAGGCATAGACGAAATCATGCGCCGTGACCGGATCGCCGTTTGACCATTTCGCCTCGGGGCGCAGGTGGAACGTATAGGTCAGCTTGTCCTCGGACAGATCAAAACCCGTCGCCACACCGGGTACAGGGGCGCCATGGCCGTCCTCGTTCATCAGCCCCTCGAACAGCTGACGCAGGACATCCGAACCTTCGACATCGGTGTTCTTCTGCGGGTCGGTCGTCTTGATCGCGTCCAGCAGCCAGAAGGTATAGCTCTGATTCTCGGCCAGCTTTTCACCTTCGGCGGGCTGGACGGCAAAAGCGGGCAGGGCAAGCCCTGCAACCAGTGCGGTAGTGAGGAACAGACGGGTCATAGGGCACCTCTCTGATATCTTGCGGCGCGGCTGCTTGCCGGCTCGGCCGTGATGATTAGAGAAATAGTGCCCAAAAGCTGTAAGACAGCAAGAGCGATTTCCGGCTTTCGCAACGTCAGGCCATGTGAAACAACAAGGGCATGAGTTCTGATACACGCATCACCATGGTTACGGGCGGTGCCCGGTCGGGAAAGTCGGCGCTGGCCGAATCCCTTGCCGCCCGCCAGCCCGGCCCGCGGATCTATATCGCCACAGCCGAGGCATGGGATGACGAGATGACCGACCGTATCGCCCGTCACCGCGACCAGCGTGGTCCCGGCTGGCAAACGGTCGAAGAGCCGCGCGACCTTGCCGGTGCGCTTGCGCGTACCGACGGGCAGGGGGTGCGGCTGGTCGATTGCCTGACGCTGTGGCTGTCGAACATGATGGCCGAGGGTGATCCCGGCCCACATGTAAGCGCGCTTTGTCAGACGCTTGGCGCCCAGCACAGCCCGGTGGTGCTGGTGACAAATGAGCTGGGCCTTGGCATCGTGCCCGAAAATCCGCTTGCCCGCCGCTTCCGGGATGAGCATGGCTGGATGAATCAGGCAATCGCGCGCGTTGCGGACGAAGTCTGGATGGCCGTCAGCGGCCTGCCGCTGTGCCTGAAATCGCAATGAGGGATATAGTGAAACAGTTCGACGAGACCGCCGCCGCCGCCGCCCGTGACCGTCAGGATCAGCTGACAAAGCCGCCGGGATCGCTGGGCCGGTTAGAAGAGCTGGCGGTCTTCATGGCAGGCTGGCAGGGCACGGATCGGCCTGTGATCGACCGCGCGCAGGCACTGGTCTTTGCCGGCAATCATGGCGTGACCAATCAGGGTGTGAACCCTTTCCCGGTCGAGGTCACCGCCCAGATGGTCGGGAATTTCCGCAACGGCGGCGCGGCGATCAACCAGCTTTGCCGGCTGGCGGGCGCCGATCTGCAGGTGATCGCGCTGGAGCTTGACCGTCCCACCGCTGATTTCACTCAAGGCATGGCGATGGAGACCGAGGATCTGATCACCGCCATCCAGACCGGCAAGAACGCCATTGACCCCGAAGCCGATGTCATCCTGCTTGGCGAAATGGGGATCGGCAATTCGACCGTCGCGGCGGCGCTGGCAGCAGCAACCTTTGGTGGCACGGCCGAGGATTGGGTCGGCCCGGGCACCGGTGCCGATGACGGGGTCATGGCCAACAAGCTGCGGGCTGTCGAGACCGGGCTGAAACGTCACAAGGGCGCGGCAACCTCGGCCTCGATCCTTGGCTCATATGGCGGGCGCGAACAGGCGGCAATATGCGGCGCGGTGATTCGGGCGCGCGAACTGGGCATTCCGGTGATCCTTGACGGCTTTATCTGCTCGGCGGCTGCCGGGGTCCTGATGGTGAACGACCGCAATGCGCTGGATCACTGCCTGATCGGCCATGAAAGCGCCGAGCCGGGGCATCGCCGGCTGATCGCCGTCCTTGGCAAAAAGCCGGTGGTGACGCTTGACATGCGGCTGGGCGAGGGGTCGGGCGCAGCCGTGGCGCTGATGATTCTGCGCGCGGCGCTGGAATGCCACAACGGTATGGCCACTTTCGCCGAGGCCGGGATTGGCTAGGCGCCTGACCGAGGCGGCGCTGGCGCTTGTCTGGCTGACCCGCCTGCCGGTGGGACGGTTTCTGCCTGCCGCGCCTCCGACACTTGCCCAGGCCGCCTGGGCATTTCCGCTGGTCGGGCTGGTGGTCGGCCTGATCGCGGCGGCCGTGCTGGGCCTGGCGGCACTTGCCGGGCTGCCGGGGGGTATCGCCGCGCTGCTTGCCATCGGCACGGTCATGCTTGTAACCGGAGGGTTGCACGAAGACGGCCTGGCCGATTGCGCGGATGGCAGCGGGGGCGCAGACCGGGAAAGACGGCTTGAAATCATGCGCGATTCCCGTGTTGGCAGCTATGGCGTGCTGGCGCTGATCGTAACCGTCGGGCTACGCGTCTTTGCCATCGCAGCACTCATGCCCGAGCCATGGACCGCGGCAGCAGCGGTGGTCGGGCTGGCCGCAGCATCCCGCGCCGGGATGACCGCGGGGCTGGGGCTGATGCCTGCCGCGCGCGTCGATGGGCTGGGCCATGCCGCTGGACGGCCCGGGAAAGGGACAATCCGGGCGGCGATGATCCTTGGCGGTGCGTCGCTCATCCTGCCCGCGCTTGCCTTGCCCAGTCCGGTGCCCGCTTGGCTTGTCCTGATCGCGGCGGTTGCGCTGGCGCAGCTGTGGCTTGCGCGATGGGCGATGCGCAGACTTGGCGGCCAGACCGGCGACGTCCTGGGCGCAATGCAGCAGATCGGTGAGGCGGCGGGCCTTGTCGCAATGGTTGCGCTGGCCTGAACCCCCGCGCGTCGCCTTTTTCTTGACGCATTCCTGCGGTTCACTCATACCAGACCGCCACATGAGAAAGTCAGGGACAATCCGGGGCCCGTCACGCATGGGCTGCCATTGAACGAGGGAGGTTTTCATATGGGTGCCCTGCTGGGCCTGTCGCGCGGCATAGACCGCATCAACTCGATCATCGGCCGCGGCATGAGCTGGATGATCCTGGTCGCCGTTCTGGTCAGCGCCGGGAATGCTGTCGTCCGCAAGGTGCTGAACACCTCGTCCAACGCCTGGCTTGAACTGCAATGGTACCTCTTTGGGGCCGCGTTCCTTGGCGCGGCGGCGTATACGCTCAAAGAGAACGAGCATATCCGCATCGACATCATCTACGGGATGTGGAGCCGACGCCGTCAGCACTGGATCGACCTGATCGGGCATGTCCTGTTTCTGATGCCCTTTGTCACGCTGATGATCTGGTATCTCTACCCTTGGGTGATGCGCTCTTATGCGCGGGGCGAGGTCTCGAACAACGCTGGGGGGCTGGTGCTGTGGCCTGCCAAGATGATGTTGCTCATCGCCTTTATCATGCTGTTCTTTCAGGGCATTTCCGAGATCATCAAAAAGATCGCCGTCATGCGTGGCGTCATCGAAGACCCCACCCCCTTCGTCTCGGCCCATGAGGCCGCGGCCGTGGAAAGCGAGATGATGGCGCGCGAGATGCAGGCCGTACTGGAACAGGACACCGAGGACGGAGACAGCCGCAAATGATGGTCTTCATCGCGCAGAACATGGCGCCGATCATGTTCGCCTCGCTGGTGCTCTTTCTGCTCTTTGGCTATCCGGTCGCGTTCGCGCTGGCGGCAAACGGGCTGCTGTTCTTTGTCATCGGGGTCGAGCTCGCTCCGCTGTCGGGCGGTAGTATCAACCTTAGCTGGCCCCTGCTGAACGCCATGCCAGAAAGGTTATGGGGGGTACTGTCAAACGAGACATTGCTTGCCATTCCATTCTTTACCTTCATGGGCATCGTGCTGGAGAAATCCGGCATGGCCGAAGACCTGCTTGACACCATCGGTCAGCTTTTCGGTCCGATCCGGGGTGGTCTGGCCTATGCGGTCATCATTGTCGGCGCGCTTCTTGCTGCGACGACCGGGGTTGTTGCTGCATCGGTCATTGCCATGGGGCTGATCTCGCTGCCGATCATGCTGCGCTATGGCTATGATCGCAGCATCTCTGCCGGCACCATCGCCGCAGCCGGTACGCTGGCGCAGATCATCCCGCCGTCGCTGGTGCTGATCGTGCTTGCCGACCAGCTTGGCCGGTCGGTCGGTGACATGTACAAGGGCGCGCTGATCCCCGGCCTGGTGCTGACCGGGATCTACATCCTTTACATCTTTGTCATGTCGATCATCCGCCCGAACAGCCTGCCGGCCCTGCCGAAAGAGGCGCGGACGCTTGGCTCGGGCGTTACCTCGCTGCTGGTGGCGCTGGCACTGACGCTTGGGATGGCGTGGCTTGCATTCCGCTGGCTTTACCCGACGCAGGGACGCGATGCCGACATCCTGGCTCCGGCTCTGGCGGTGATCGTGATCTATGTGCTGGCGCTTTTGGACCGGGCGATGAACACCAACCTGATGTCGCGCCTTGCGCAACAGGTCATCATCGTGCTGATCCCGCCAATGGCACTGATCTTTCTGGTGCTGGGCACGATCTTTCTGGGCATCGCCACGCCCTCTGAAGGGGGTGCGATGGGCGCGGTCGGCGCGCTGTTTCTTGCAGGAATCAAGAACCGGCTGAACTATGACGTGATCCGACAGGCGCTGCTGGCCACGACGCGGTTGTCGGCTTTTGTCATGTTCATCCTGATCGGGGCGCGGGTGTTCTCGCTGACCTTCTATGGCGTGAACGGGCATCTGTGGGTCGAACATCTGCTGACCTCGCTGCCCGGGGGCGAGTACGGCTTCCTGATCGCGGTGTCGCTGCTGGTCTTTCTGCTGGCGTTCTTTCTGGACTTCTTCGAACTGGCCTTCATCATCGTGCCGCTGCTTGCCCCCGCGGCCGAGGCCATGGGCATCGACCTGATCTGGTTCGGCGTCCTGCTGGGCGTGAACATGCAGACCAGCTTTATGCATCCACCCTTTGGCTTTGCGCTGTTCTTCCTGCGATCGGTCGCACCGCGGGCACCCTATCAGGACAAGGTGACGGGGCGGACGATGCAGCCAGTGACCACCGGGCAGATCTATTGGGGCGCGGTGCCCTATGTCTGTATCCAGCTGGTCATGGTGGCGATCGTGATGATCTTCCCCGGGCTGGTCATGCATTACAAAGGCGCGCCGATCGACACCTCGAACGTCCGTATCGAGATCCCCTCGGGCGGTGGCGAGTTGGGGGGCCTTGGCGGCTTTGGCGGGCTTGGGGGAGGAGATCCCTTTGGCCAGCAAGGCACGACCGCGCCCGCAGCCCCCTCGCTGGATGGGCCGGGCGGTCTTGGCGGGGCACCGGATTTCGGCGCGAGCACCAGCCCTGCACCCGAAACGCCAGCGCCCGAAGCTGCCGCCCCCGCTGCGCCGGCGGACGGGCTGGGTGGGCCGCTGTCGGGCCCGCCACCCGGTCTGACCGCACCAGCGCAGCCTCAGGGCAACTGATAGCAAAGGCGGCCTCCGGGCCGTCTTTTTCATGAACGCCGCCACAGAAAAGGGCCGCCGCGATATACTCGCAGCGGCCCATCTTGTCGGTCTGAAGATGGCTCAGAGCGTGCCGTTACGCTGCTGGATCATCATGAAGGTGTCGTAGGTATATTCCGAGGTCTGGTTATACAGGTACCAGTCCGCGCGGGCGACCTTGAGCGAATCCCAGATTTTCTTGAACGGCGCGTTCGATGCCTCAAGCTCGGCATAGACTTCGTTCGCGGCCTTATAGCAGGCGTCCAGAATCTCGGCGCTGAACGAACGCAGCTGAGCACCCGAAGCGACCAGTTCTTTTAGCGCAACAGGGTTCAGGTGATCGTATTTTTGCAGCATGTCGGCATCGACCGCCTGACATGCCGTACGCAGCAGCGACTTGTAGTTGTCGGGCAGCGATTCGTATTTCTCTTTGCTGAAGAAGAAATGGACGGTCGGGCCGCCTTCCCACCAGCCGGGGTAGTAGTAATAGGGCGCGACCTTATAGAAGCCGAGCTTGAGGTCGTCATAGGGGCCGACCCATTCCGAGGCGTCGATGGTGCCCTTTTCCAGCGCCGGGTAAATGTCGCCGCCAGCGATCTGCTGAGGCACGGCACCCAGCCGCTCAAGCACCTTGCCGGCAAAGCCGCCGACCCGGATCTTGAGCCCCTTGAGATCGTCCACCGAGGCGATTTCTTTGCGGAACCAGCCGCCCATCTGCGCGCCGGTGTTGCCGCCCGGCAGGCCGAAAATATTATGCGTGGCAAGGAATTCATTATAAAGATCAATGCCACCGCCGTGGTATTGCCAGGCGTTCATCGCCCGCGCCGACAGCGCAAAAGGCACCGCAGATCCCAACGCAAAGGTCGGGTCCTTGCCCCAGCTGTAATAGCCGACCGAATGGCAGGCCTCGACCGTGCCGTCGGTCACAGCATCCTGTGCCTGAAGGCCCGGGACGATCTCGCCACCCGCAAAGACCTGCAGCTGGAATTTGCCGCCCGTCGCCTCGGACAGATATTTCGACAGCACTTCGGCGCCGCCATAGATCGTGTCCAGCGACTTGGGAAAGGCCGAGGTCAGACGCCATTTCACCTCGGGCATTTCCTGCGCGATGGCGGGCGCAGCCAAAGCGGCCCCGGTCGCTGCCACTGTACCGCCAACCGTGGCGCGGGTCAGAAAGGCGCGCCGGTCGATCTGGTTGGTTTTTTTCATTGGGTTCCTCCGCATTGATCGGCCCCCTTCTGGCGGCCGATAGTGGGAGAAATGTTGCACGCGCCCGCAAGCCTGTCGAGATATCAGCGCAAATTCCCGTCCCGCTCCCGGGCCAGACCCGATTGCCGCAGCGTCAACCAGTCACAGATCCATCCCCTATCTGGTATGATGATCAATGGGCTACCCAAGCGGTTTGGGCTTGCCTATACTGACTGGGGTCCGGGGCTTTGGGGGAACAAGGGATGCGCTGTCCTTTCTGTGGAAATGTCGATACGCAGGTCAAGGATTCGCGTCCTGCCGAAGACAACGTGGCCATCCGCCGCCGCCGCTTTTGTCCGGCCTGCGGCGGGCGGTTTACCACCTATGAACGGGTGCAGCTGCGCGATCTGGTGGTCGTCAAATCAAACGGCCGGCGCGAGGATTTCGACCGCAGCAAGCTTGAGCGTTCGATCCGCATCGCCATGCAGAAACGCCCGATTGAGCCGGAGCGTATCGACCAGATGATTTCGGGCATCGTGCGACGGCTGGAAAGCCTTGGCGACACCGACATTCCCTCGAAGGTCATAGGCGAGATCGTGATGGAGACTCTGGCCCGGATCGACACCGTCGCCTATGTCCGTTTCGCCAGCGTTTACAAAAACTTCCAGGCAGCGGACGATTTCGACAAATTCGTGTCCGAATTGCGGCCGCAAGCGGTCGAAGAGTGAACGACCTGCGCCACATGCGGCACGCGCTGGCGCTGGCGCGGCGCGGGCTTGGCAATGTCTGGCCTAATCCTGCCGTCGGCTGCGTGCTGGTGCGCGACGGTGTCATCGTCGGGCGCGGCTGGACTCAGCCCGGCGGGCGCCCCCATGCCGAAGTCAGGGCGCTGATGCAGGCGGGCGAGGCCGCGCGTGGCGCCACGGCCTATGTCACGCTTGAGCCCTGCGCCCATCACGGCAAAACCCCTCCTTGTGCCGAGGCGCTGATCCGGGCAGGGGTAAGCCGCGTCGTCTCGGCGCTGACAGACCCAGATCCACGCGTCGCCGGGCGCGGCCATGCCATGCTGCGTGAGGCGGGCATCACTGTGACCGAAGATGTGTGCGAGGCCGAGGCACGCGAGTTGCAGCGGGGGTTTCTAAACCGCATCCAGCTTGGCCGGCCCATGCTGACCCTGAAACTGGCCGTCAGTTTCGATGGTCGCATCGCCACCGCCTCGGGTGAAAGCCAATGGATCACCGGTCCCGATTCACGTCGCCATGTCCATGCGCTGCGTCTTGCGCATGACGCGGTGATGGTCGGGGGCGAAACCGCCCGCACTGACCGGCCCGGTCTGAACGTGCGCGGCTTTGGCGCGGTGCGCCAGCCGGTGCGGGTCGTCGTCTCGTCTCGCCCCTTGCCCGAACTGCCGCCAGAGGGGGCCGAACATGGGCCGCTATGGCAGGTTTCGGGCGCACCTGAGGGCTTTATGGCCGAGCTTGGAGCCCGTGGCCTGACGCGGATCTTTTGCGAGGGGGGCGGGGTGCTGGCCGCCAGCCTGCTGCGCGCCGGACTGGTTGATCAGCTGATCGGTTATAGCGCCGGGGTCGTTCTGGGCGGTGATGCACGCAGCGGGATCGGAGCCCTTGCGCTGGATCACCTGGCCGATGCCCCACGCTTTCACCTGGCTGAGACCCGGCGCATCGGCCCTGATCTTATGCATCGCTGGCTGCGCGACTAGCGCCGCCACAACCAAGCATAGCTGGAAAGTACACCCTGCGCCTTGGCAAGCCAGCGCAAGGCTGGACCGCCCGATACGAATGTCGGGTCCGAAAGCCGCTCAACCGCGACTTCGGGCGGGCAGGGCAGGCGGCTGACCGGATCGAAATAGCGCGGATAGGCGATCAGCGCGCAATAGATCAGTTGCTCAAGATCGGCCCGCACCTGCCGGCGGGCGGGAACCGGCCCCAGATCGCGGGTCAGACCCCAGCCTGCATAGAAGGGTGCGCCCAGCGTCGTGACCGGAACGCCGCGCAACAGTGCCTCGAAGCCAAGGGTTGAGGTCATGGTCCAGACCTCATCAACCTTGCCCAGCAGCGCATCCGCCGGAGCACCGTGGGCAACGACATCGGCTAACGCATCAAGCACAGCCGCGGGGATCAGCCCGGGGCGCAGGCCAGCCTCGACATCGGGATGGGGCTTATAGATCAGCACGGCATCGGGGTTCTCGGCCCGCACCCATTGCAGCAGGGCAAGATTGCTGCGCACCTCGCCCGCGCCGAGACGGATCGAGGCGTCATCCTCGACCTGTCCGGGCACAAGGATGCGGCGTCCGGGGGGCAGATCAGGCAGCTGTCCGGTCAGATTGTATTTGGTGATCCCGGCCCTGGTCAGCTGCCGCGCCAGTCGCGACGCCCGCTCGCGCCCACCGGGGGGCAGGGGCTGGGCCATCAGCCGCTCAAACCGGCTTTCGCGGCTGGGATCGTAATAGATGCCAAGATCGTCAGCGACCAGCGACAGCGGCGGAACCAGCGCCGCACCCAAACCGCGCGAGCGCAGAAACCCATCCTCGACCCGCAGCGCGCCGGGTGTCTCGTCCGCGCGATTGGCCCAGGCCATGGTGACCTGTGGCCCCGGCTTGTCGCTGAACCGCACCCCCCGGCCGCTGCCAAAAAAGCGCGCCATAAAGGGCCGCTTCCACAGCCGCATACCATAGGCCAGATGCCCGTCATGATCCTGACGCCATGCCCGGGCCTCGGCCTCGATCTGGTCCATCGCGCCCTCAAAATCGGTCAGCCGGTCCCGGCAGGGATCATACCAGACCGGGGCAAGCAGATGACTGGCGGCAAAGAGCTGTTCGATACTGGCAGGGCGGCGGCGCGGGACGGGATGCTGATCCTCGGACAAGCCCCAACCGGCATAGAACGGCTGGCCAAAGACCCGCGGCCTGTGGCCGGCAAGCATAGCTTCATACCCCAGCTGCGAAGACAGGACATAGACCCCCGCCGCACCGCGCAATAGCGCCCAGGGAGAGACCGGGCTATCGCAGAACTCATCCCCCGGACGCAGGTCCTGCGGGGTAAAGTGGCCGGGACGCAGACCCCGCGCTGTCTCGGGGTGGCTACGAATGACGACAGGCTGGCCTGGATTTTCATCCCGCGCCGCCTGAAGCATCCGCAGGAAATCATCCCGCGTCGCCCCCATCAGTGAGGCATCGCCGCGCGTCTGGTCGATCACCAGAACATAGCCGGGGGTCGGCGGCGCAACAGCGGGCAGATGGGCATTGTATTTCGACAGATCAGCCGCAATCAGCCGCTCGATCCCCTGACGGGCGCGATCAAGCTGCGCCTGCGTTTCAGGCGCATGGACCAGAGTTTCGATAAGCGACGGCGCACGGGGATCAAAATGCAACCCGATAGGGTCGATCATCAGACCAACGGGGCCGCGCCGCGCCACTGTGCCCCGCGCCCGCCCGGGCAGGACTGAGCGAAGGAACGCGTCTTCGACGCGCACCAGCCGGGCACCAGTCCGACCGGCCAGCGCCTTGCCGCGCCATGCAGTCGGACTGTCGCCCCAGATGCCTACGTAATCACTGCGTCCCGGCACCCCGACCCGCACCGACCATCCGGCAAGGGCAAGAATACGACGAAGTCGCGGGCGGGTAAGAAAACCGCCGTTACATATGAAAAGCCGCCGAGATCCCCCGGCGGCTTTATCAGTCTGCACCATTCGACCTAGTTGAAGGCGTTGTCGACGCTGCCGACCTCGGTCGCAGTGCCAAGGATCGATTGCAGGGTCTTGCGCCATTGGACGAACGGGGCCTCAGTCACATAGACAGTGTCGCCATCGCGGATGACAAAGTCACGGGCCAGGAACATGCCGTCCGGCTTGGTCAGGTCCAGAACATAGGCGAATCGCTGGGTGCCATAGATGTCGTTGCGGCCCAGCACGGCGCGCGCCACCGATTGCGGCTCATCGCGCAGGATGAACACGCCCTTGGGATCGGCAAGCTGGGTGCTAAGTCCGCCGACCATGGCCACCGCTTCGATCGCGCTGATCTGTTCATTGCCAAGCGGCACCTTGGTCTGGCCGCCAAGCGCCCCAAGCGCGGTAAAGCTGCGCTGGTCCTCTTCGACCAGGATCACGTCGCCGGGGCGCAGCGCGATATCGTTGCGGGCGTTTGAATACAGATCGCGCAGCCAGACCTTGCCGCTGGAGTTGCCACGTTTGACGGTTACCACGGCAATTTCCGGCTCGATCGCGACACCGCCAGCCCGCGACAACATCGAAGACAAGGTACGGGTCGGACGCTCGATCGGATAGACGCCTTGCGCATTCACCTTGCCCATGACCGAGACGGTCGCGCCGTCACCGGCCACGCGGGTTACCATAACCTGCGGGTCGGGGGTCTGGGTTTCCAGCTTTTGCGTGATAAGGCGACGCAGCTCCTCGGGGCTGTTACCAGCGGCACGAACCCGGCCCGCATAGGGCACAAAGATATAGCCCTGGCTGTCCACCTGAAGTTCGGTCAGCTGGGTCGAGCTTTGTCCCATCGAGGCCAGCAGCCCGTCATCGACGTTTTCCCAGATCGACAGGCCCAGCACGTCGCCGGGGCGGATTTCATCGGCACCGACGGTGCCGGCGGCGCGGAAATCGGCCGAGAAACCATAGGCGGGGGTAAAGTTCGCAGCACGGTTCACCCGGTTATCGACATTGATGATATGGGTGCTGCCGCCTTTTTCCACCGAACCCGAAAGGATCTCGCCCTTGGTCGGGCCCGAACGGGGCAGTCCGCAGGCCGAGACCAGAAGCATTGCCCCCACCAGGGCAACCTGGGCCATGCGGGCGGCAAGGGACTGTCTCCGGCCACCGAGCGCGCCGGATCGAAAGCGCGAAAAACCTGCTTGCGTCAAACTGTTACTCCTGTCCTCTCGCGCGATTCCCGGATCGCAATGCTTGTTTTGCCGCACGTTAGCGCAGCATGTCCGGGTTTTCCATAATTCTTGGCAACCTAGTCGTCGCTAACGCCCATTTGTTGCCGATATTTGCCCCGGCCGGCAAAAAGTGCCTGATAAGGATCCTCGGGCGCCAACATCATATCAACGACCAGCCGCAGCGCATGAGCCCGCGAATGCGAGGCATAGAACCCGCCGGGCACCTGGCTGCTTTCCAGCAGAAAGTCGCGATAACGACGATAGGAAAGGGCATGCGGCGGGCGCGGATCGCTAAGGAACTCGGCAAGGCTCTGGTCCGAAACAAGACCCGGCTTGCCAAAGACCGCCTGTCCCATCGCCTTGACCGGCAGGCCGCGCCACAGGGCCTGCTGCGCCGCGGTCGAGTTCACGGTCACCGCTGCCCGCGCCTGATTAAGCAGGCGCGCAAGCTTGCCGCCCCGCACGAAATGGACCCGCTCTTCGATTCCCAGCATCCGCGCCCTGTCCAGGATCGCCCGGCGGACGCCGCCGCGCCCATCTTCAAGCGGATGCGCCTTGAAGACGATGTGATGATGACGCGGGGCCGAGCGGGCGAATTCCGTCAGCACCTCATCGGTAAACTCCGACATGCGCTGATAGGGCGAATGAGCGACAAAGTTCGAATCATGCTCAAGCTGCATGAGCACCAGAACATAAGGAAAGCCGCCGCGACGAACTGAGCGCGTCTCGCGCATCTGCGCCAATGTGTCAAAGGGCGTCAGCAGAAAGCGGCGCAGGTTCAGCCGGAACTCCTGGAACACGCCGATCTGGCGATGGGTGCGATAACCGGGATAACGCCGGTTCGCCGCCAGCACGAGGAAATGGTAAAGCGCGCCATAGAATTTGTGCTGACGCATATCGCCCCAGCGCGCCGGAGGGCGGTTCATCTCATTCATGCGATTGCGCAGAGCATTGCGCATCTCACGCACGGGGATGCGCATCAGCGCCGAATGCCCGTTCGAGCCGCCGCGTTCATAGGTGATCCAGAACGGGCGCAGATAACCTTCTTCGAAAACATGCAGCACCAGATCGTGGCGCTGCGCAGCCTCGCGCGCAACGGCATGGATCGGACGGACATCGCCATAAAGCACGATGTCGGTCACGCCCTTCTCGGTGATGATCTGTTCCAGATGCTCGGGCCAGTCCTCGGGACCTGAGGCATGACGGATGAACCGCGGCTTGTCCGACCAAAAGAACTCATCGCCAGCGTTAAAGCCCACGCGCCAGACCTGCGCCCCGGTAGCGCGCAGCAGCAGGCCCACCCGATCAAAGAACGGGCCATGCGGCCCCTGAAGCATCAGAAAGACCCGCTTGGTGGCAGGTAAAGCCGCACTGGCACCCACCACCGACAGCGCAGCCGTGGCCGCGCGCACCGCGCCACCGGCTTTGCGTCGGGGGTGGCTCTGGATCTCCGGCACCAATGGTGCGGGATCGGATGAAGGCGTTTCCGTCTTGGCTTTCAGCATTCGGTGGATCTGGCGTCAGTGATGAGCAAAATTGAGCGGGCGTTTCGCTACAGGCGGCGCCCTGCCACCGGCGTCATGGCTATTCGCTACAGGCAGCGTCTGGCCACCGAAGTCATGTCTACACCTGATTGCCCCAATTTTCACAGCCTGTCACGGGTTTTTACGATTTATTAACTGATGAACGTTGCGCCACAGCTTCACGTTTGCTTGCAGTAGCGCCCCCGAAGTTCTAGTTCTCAGCCTGAAAAGCAAAAGGGGTATGCGCATGTTTACCGGCATCATCACCGATATCGGCGAGGTTTCCAGCGTCGAGATGCGCGGTGACATGCGGGCGCGGATCTCGTGCCGTTACGATATGTCGGGGGTCGATCTGGGGGCCTCGATTGCCTGCGACGGCATCTGCCTGACCGTGATCGAAAAGGGTGCGGACTGGTTTGACGTCGATATCTCGGCCGAGACGATCTCAAAGACCAATATCGGCGCGAACGGCTGGGCGCGCGGCAAGCGGCTGAACCTTGAACGTGCGCTGCGGGTCGGGGATGAACTTGGCGGGCATATCGTCTCGGGCCATGTCGACGGCGTCGCATTGATCGAAGAGATGCGCACCGAGGGCGACAGCACCCGCATCACCCTGCGCGCCCCGAAAGAGCTGGCGCGTTTCATTGCTCCCAAGGGGTCAGTGGCGCTGAACGGCACATCTTTGACCGTCAATGAGGTCGAAGGCGAACTTTTCGGCATCAACCTTATCCCCCATACTCAGGCGGTGACGACCTGGGGCACGGCAAAAGTCGGCGATCAGGTGAACCTCGAAATCGACACTCTGGCGCGCTATGTGGCGCGGCTGGCCGAGGCGGGCTGATGGCAGGCATCGGCCACAATCGCGGCCCCGGCTCTGGCAGCGGCTTTCGTGCCCATTGCTGGAGCGTGGCACGGCGCGAGCTTTTGGGCGCGCGCCTGCCGGTCGAAGTGGTGCGCCTGCAACTGCGCCGGGCCAAAGAGCTGGGGCTTGACTACCGCACCTATGCGGGCGTCCGGGCAACGACAGGCCGCGATCTGGTGGCCTTTCTTTATTCGACGAATGCGCTGGGGGCGTTTCGCAGCGACCGCCCGGTTCTCCCGGCCAAGCGCCAGCGCATCTGCGAAAGCGCCGCCGCCGCACATCTGGGATACGGGCCGGGCCTGGCGCCTCAGCCGGTTGCCAAGCAGATCGGCGCAGTCTCGGCGCTGGCGCTGCCGCAATTTGGCGCAAGCTGGTCAGCCATGCGCGAGCGGATGAAGGATTGGCTGCGCGCGCAGGGCCTGCCGGGCGACGCGGTGCTGATGATCGGAGAGACCGACCATGAGCGCGAAATCATGATGGCAGGAGGGCTGGCGGCTTTCGTCACCGGCCAGAAGTTCTTTGCAGGAGCGGCGGATGCAATATGACAAGCCTGGCCCGGTCGAGATCGACTGGTCCGATGCGATCTCTCCCACCGAAGAGATCATCAATGAGGCCCGCAACGGCCGCATGTTCATCCTGGTCGATCACGAGGACCGCGAGAACGAGGGCGACCTGATCATCCCCGCCCAGATGGCCACGCCCGAGGCGATCAACTTCATGGCCACACATGGCCGCGGCCTGATCTGTCTGGCACTGACCGCCGGGCGCATCGACGCATTGGGGCTGACACTGATGAGCCCCAAGAACTCCAGCCGGCACGAGACCGCCTTTACCATGTCGATCGAAGCGCGCGAGGGCGTGACGACCGGCATCTCGGCCCATGACCGCGCCCATACGGTGGCGGTGGCCATAGATCCCAGCAAGGGACCGACTGATATCGCAACCCCCGGCCATGTCTTTCCGCTGCGCGCCCGCGACGGTGGTGTTCTGGTCCGTGCAGGCCATACCGAGGCCGCAGTTGATATCTCGCGGCTGGCCGGGCTGAACCCTTCGGGCGTGATCTGCGAGATCATGAACGAGGACGGCACCATGGCACGGCTGCCGGACCTTATCGGCTTTGCCCAGAAGCACGGGCTGAAGATCGGCACGATCAGCGACCTGATCGCCTACCGCCGCCGCCACGACAACCTGATTGCCGAACGCGGCCAGCGCGCGGTGCAATCCGTCCATGGCGGCGAATGGATGATGCGCATCTTTGCGGATGAGATCTCTGGCGCGGAGCATATCGTGCTGACAAAGGGCGACCTGAGCGAACCCGGTCCGGTTCCGGTCCGCATGCATGTGCTGGACCCGCTGCATGATGTTCTGGGAATCGGGCGCGAGAATGCGGGCACGCTGGGCGCCGCCATGCGTATCATTGCCGAAGAGGGCAGGGGCGTCGTAGTGCTGTTCCGCGACCTTGAGCCGCGCTTGCCGCGTCAGGACGAGGTTTCCTCGCACGTGCTGCGCCAATACGGGCTTGGGGCGCAGATTCTGTCTGCGCTTGGCCTGTCAGAACTGGTGGTGCTGACCAATTCGGCCCCTGTCAGGGCTATCGGGCTTGACGCCTACGGACTTTCCATCCATTCCACCCGTCCAATTCCCGAAGAGTAAGTCATGGCCGCCAGCATTGAACATTACCAACTGCCGCTGCCCCGGATCGAGGGCAGTGTGCGCCTGCTGATCGTGGTCGCGCCTTATTACCGCCAGATCGCGGATGCGCTGATCGCCGGCGCGCGTGGCGTCGCCGAATCGGCCAGCGCTGCCGTCGATCTGGTCGAGGTGCCCGGAGCGCTGGAAATTCCCACTGCCATCGCGCTTGCCGCCAGCCGCAACCTCTATGACGGCTATGTCGCGCTTGGCTGCGTGATCCGGGGTGAGACGACGCATTACGACACCGTCTGCAACGACAGCTCGCGCGGGCTGACGCTGCTGGGGTTGCAGGGCCATTGCATCGGCAACGGCATCCTGACAGTCGAAAATTTTGCTCAGGCCGAGGTCCGCGCAAACCCTGGCGACCAGAACAAGGGTGGCGGTGCGGCGGCAGCGGCGCTGCACCTGATCGCGCTCAAGCGCGGCTGGGAAGATCAGACGCCGCGGGACAAGGCAGCGGCGACGCCCCGCGACGTTATCCGACTGGCAGGTGAAATCGACGGGCCGGGCAGCGCATGAGCGGGACGAGCAACAAATCGCACGGCAACAGGCAAGAACGGCAGGCCCGCGCCTCGGCCGCCCGGATCTATGCCGTGCAGGCACTTTTCCAGATGGAAGCCGCCGGTCAGTCGGCCGACCGCGTCCAGCGCGAATTCCTGAACTGGCGTATCGGCCGCGACAACGAAGACGCGGACGTCCCCTCGGATGACGCCGACCAAGAGCTTTTTGCCCGGATCGTCGACGACGCGGTCACCTGGCAGACCCGCATCGACCAGATGACTGACCGTGCGCTGGTCGAGAAATGGCCGATCGGGCGCATCGATCCGGTTCTGCGCTCGGTCTTTCGGGCAGCGGGGGCCGAACTTGTGACGCCCAAGACCCCGCCCAAGGTGGTCATCACTGAATATGTCCGCGTCGCTCAGGCATTTTTTGCCGAGGGGCGGGAAGCAAAGTTCGTCAATGCGGTTCTTGACCACATGGCGCGCGAGGCCCGGCCCGAGGCCTTTTGATTCCCGGCCCGCGAACGAGACATTCTGCCGCGGGCCTGTTTTTCCCTTCGCGATCAGACACTGCCGCATTAGAATGCCCGGACACCACCATGCCCCGGGAAGTTCAATGCCGCAGCTTGTCCGCCTTTATATCGTCAGCATCGCCATTGGCTTTGCGCTGGCGCTGGCATTCACAACGCTACTGCTGGTTTTGGATGTAGCAGGGCTGCGCCATTTGATCTCTGCCACACGTGGCGGATGGATCGCGGTGCTTATGCTAATTGTCTTTCACACCATTCTTTTTTCGGGCACGCAGTTCGGAATTCGCGTCATGCTGATGGCCAATCAGGGTGGACCGGGCGGTGGATTGCGCCAGCGTATTCACCTGCAGCGCGCAAAAGCTTCGGCAGCCGCCCGACCCGATCCGCGTTGAACGTGGCAAGCCCCGCACGCTTTTACGCCACCAGTGTGGGTCTTTCGCAACAATTTCACGCGCGCAAAATCCGCCATCGCCCGCCTAATTTTTAGGCAAAACCATCTCGGGCTTTAAGTATTACCGCTTCTTTACAATTCGTGAGCAATTGGACTTGCCGTTAGCGGCTGATCTGGGGCGAAAAATTTTGTTACCGCCCTTCGAAGAAAGGGTTTCATCACAAATTCAAACGGTCAATTTTCCGCCGATATTAAAAATCTCACAAAATTTCACTTTTTTGAGAGTCAGTCTGCAATCTCCGGGCCTCTTTAACGCTTCAGAGCGGCGTTTTACCTCTGTCCCAGCAGAGATGCTCGTGGCCCGGAAGATCGGTGCCACGGACACGAAACGGTTCGAAAAAGGACTGAAAAATGAAAACGCTTGCTTATCTTGCTGGTGCCACTGTTTTGGCCACCGCCTTCGCGGCTCCCGCTTTCGCGCAATCCGAGATCGCAACCGGTGCTAACGCGACCGGCATCTCGCAGGTCAACGAACGGCTGAACGACGTCGAGGAAGCGGTCCGCGACGACTTCAACCGCTCGGCCGACGCCTATCGCTACGGCACCCCGCAACAACGTCAGGGCGTGTTCGGCTCGGTCGCGCTGACCTATGCCGGCCGCACCGGCAACAGCGACAGCCAGGATTTTACGCTGGCTGGCCGTCTGTCGCACAACCAGGGCCCGTTCTCGCAATCGGTCGGCCTGCTGCTTGAGTATGGCGAAAACAACTCGGGCGACAAAGACACCGAAAAGACCTACGTGATCTATGAAGGGATGTATAGCTTCAACGATCGCTTCTATGCCTTTGCTCTGGGCCGTCTGACCACCGATGCGCTGGCCAGCGATCCGGTCAGCCTGGCCGGCGATCAGGACTTTGGCGCACTGGATGGCCGCCTGAAGCGTGACGCCTACTTCGGTGTTGGTCCGGGTTACCGCGTGATCAACAACGACACCACCGCATGGCGCGTGCAGGCCGCCGTCGGCGTGCGCTACACCAAGGCTGTGGACGTGCTGTCCGTCGATGCGGTCGATCCGAAGACCGGTACCTTCGAATATGTCTCGAATACCGAAGTTGGTTACCTGCTGTCGTCGCGGTTCTATCACAAGATCAACGACCAGTTCTTTATCACCAACGACACCGACTATCTGACCTCGGACACCAACGACACGGCGACGAACGAGTTGGGTCTGAACTTCAAGATGACGGACGCCTTTGCTACCCGCGTGTCCTACAAGACCGAATACGTCTCGGACCGCGCGATCCGTACCGACAACACGCTGGGCGTGTCGCTGGTCTACGGCTTCTGATCGCAAAGAAGATCCCTCCTCTCTCTGGGCGGCCTGCGGGCCGCCCTTTTTTCTTGGGTACCAGCAGAAAAAAAGGGAGAGCGCGGGGGAGAGTGGCGGGAACCGCAGCAACCGTGGCAGCGCAGGTTTCCCCGAAAGCCTGGATATCCAGGTGGGCGCCAGATAACGGGACCAAGGCCCCGACAGAGCCAGCCCCCTCGGTGAAATTATAGGCCAGTGAGAAAAATGGCCACGCACGAGAAGAGCAGAAACCCGCCAGCCCCCTAGATAGGACGAGGGCCAGCCTGCCGCAAGTGCCGGACCCGTTGCGCACGACGCTTGCAAGATGTTTCCGTTTCGTTCATGTTTGGCACATGACCTCTCAAACCGACCCCACAGCAGATCTGCTGCCCGCTCAGCCGGGGCAGCGGCTGGCGCGTGGAGTGGCGCGGATGCTGACCGGGTTGGGCCATGCAGCACTGGCAGAGTTCACGCCAACCGGCGGGTTGCGGGTCGATGTGATCTCGGTCTCGCCCAAGGGCGAAATCTGGGTGGTCGAATGCAAAAGCTGTCGTGCCGATTTTGTCTCGGACCGCAAATGGCAGGGTTATCTTGAGTTCTGCGACCGCTTTTTCTGGGCGGTAGACGCCGATTTTCCCGAAGATCTGCTGCCTCAGGGCTCGGGCCTGATCCGCGCTGACTCATGGGGGGCCGAACTGGTCCGCATGGGGCCCGAATCGCGGCTGGCCGGGGCACGGCGCAGCCGGCTTTTACGTGACATCGCCCGGGTCTCGACCACCCGGCTGATGGCGCTGACCGATCCGATGGGAATCAGCGGCGGGGCTTCTTGACATTGCCCTTGGCCGGTTTGCCACCAGAGCCCATGCTGCGCGCAGCCTCGGCAGCAGCGAGCAGCTCTTCGGCAATCTCTTCGGCCTCTTCGGGATCGAAATCCAGCGGCAGATCGACGCCCTCGGCCTCGACATAGATCCTGACCATGCCGCGATCGGTGGGCCCGATTTGCAGATTCGCGGCAATATCGCTTTCGCTGTTGATGCTCATGCTGGTTCTCCTGGCGCGTGGCCTGTGGATCTGAACATTTTCCTTACCCTGCATGCGAAAAACCGGCAAGACGGGCTTGCGCCGGGACCGTGCTGGGGCTAGATAGCCGCCTGTGCCGCCTTAGCTCAGTTGGTTAGAGCACCAGATTGTGGATCTGGGGGTCCCCCGTTCGAGCCGGGGAGGCGGTACCACCGCAATCTGACAGCCGAAACCCTGCCACGACGGTCCAGCCAGGTTCTGGATAGGCGCGGGGTTTGTCAAACGGGCGCAAGCGGCTGACCGGGTTTTCCGGTTCGCGATCAGAAACAAGGCGGAGCCGCAAGCGGCGGTCGGTGCCAGAATGGCTGAAACGAATGTGATCTCTCTTGACGCCTGCGCCCGGCTTTCGGTCGCGCCGATGATGGACTGGACCGACAGCCTGTGCCGGCGCATCCATCGGCGGCTGTCGCGTCACACGCTGCTTTATACCGAGATGGTGACCGCTCCGGCGCTGGTTTACGGCGACCGGGCAAAGCTTTTGGATTTTGACGTTGCCGAACATCCGGTTGCGCTGCAACTTGGCGGATCAGACCCTGCCCAACTGGCCGAGGCCGCGCGCATCGGTGCTGAATGGGGTTATGATGAGATCAACCTGAATGTCGGCTGCCCCAGCGACCGGGTACAATCGGGCTGTTTCGGTGCGGTTCTGATGACGCGTCCCGAACTTGTCGCGGAATGTGTCGCGGCGATGATCGCGGCAAGCCCGGTCGAGGTGACAGTGAAATGCCGTATCGGCGTCGATAATCAAGCGCCCGAGGCGGTGCTGCCCGATTTCATCGCCCGCGTGCGCGACGCCGGTGTACGCCGCCTGACCATTCACGCCCGCAAAGCCTGGTTGCAAGGTCTGTCCCCGCGTGAAAATCGTGAAGTCCCGCCACTGGATTATCCCCTGGTTCATCGCATGAAGCAGCAGTTTCCTGAACTGCATCTGTCGATCAACGGTGGCATTGCGACGCTTGATGCGACGCGCGAGCATCTGGCGGTGATGGATGGGGTGATGATCGGCCGCGCCGCATATCACCAGCCGTGGGAGGTTCTGGGTCAGGCCGACCGGCTGTGGGGCACAGAGCCGCCATTCCCTGATCCGCTGGCGGCGGCACAGGCGCTGCGCGAACTGGTCGAGACGCATCTGGATCGTGGCGGGCGGCTGCATCAGGTGACACGTCATATGCTTGGCCTGTTTCACGGCCGCCCCGGGGCGCGGGGCTGGCGGCGGCAATTGTCGGAAGGCGCCTCTCGCGCCAGTAACCGGGCCGAGGCGCTTGCCGTCTATGACGCGGCGCTGGCCGAGGTCATGGCTCCGGCCTGAACAGCCCGTCCGTCTCTGCCCATGCCCGCATGGCCCGCATCAGGGTCTCGCGCCGCGATGACTGGCGGGTCGTATCAAGATAATGCGCCAGGATCAGATCCCCGATCAGAAAGCGCAGAATGGGCAACTGATCGGCAGGCAGCAAACCCGGCACACGGGTCAGGGCGCGCCAGTCGGGCAGGGCGATCCCGTCCCG
>Ga0182743_1000404_pt1 | contig 55199 bp, 59 predicted proteins | sample eDN3rd30CKraftOP_FD_128522 | JGI IMG/M metagenome (GOLD analysis project Ga0182743, IMG submission 128522) | Enriched Organic Plus compost microbial communities from Emeryville, California, USA - eDNA 3rd pass 30_C Kraft OP (version 2) (version 2) ... | reverse complement strand
TTCCAGCAGCAGCGCGATGGCCAGCACCACATAGTTGATCGTGGGATCGCGCAGCGGCTCGGGCGTGGCAATATGCAGCCAGCCTTCGTAGATCGACACCCCCGCGCCCACGGCGAAAATGAGGATGGCGACGACGAACGCCCAGAAATAGAGTTCGCGCCCATAGCCGAAGGGATGGGCATCGTCGGGCGGGCGCTTGGCCCGGTTCTGCCCATGGAGCAGCAGGATCTGGTTGCCGCTGTCGACCAGCGAGTGCACGCCTTCCGAAATCATCGAAGACGATCCGCTGATCGCGGCGGCTACGAACTTGGCCGCGGCAATGCCCAGATTGGCGAACAGCGCGCCATAGAGCACGATGTTGGCCTTGATATGCCGGAATGCGCGGTCTCCGGTCATGCCTGGCGCTTTCGTTCCGTATACGTGCCGAAAGAGCCGGGCCGGCGCGGGGAGCTGATGCCCGTGCCGGCCCGGTCCAGCCCGTCAGGAGAGGACTCCTCTGACGGGGCGATGGGATTTGAGGAAAGGGGGGCGCTCTTGTGCCAGCTTTGCATCCCTCGCATACTCCTCCACTTGCGAGGGATAACCCTTTGACAGGGCGATCGGTTCCTCACGCTTTGCCTCGATGGCGATGCTGTTTGCGGGCAAGAAGAAAAAAGATGGCGTTCAGGCACCGTTCGGGCAATCACTGCAGATACGGGGCAGGAACGACAACCATGGAAGGGATGAAAATGGCGGGTTCGAGGGTGAAATCCGGGATGCGGATCGCGATTGTGCTGGCGCTGGTGGCGGGCGGACTGGCGGCCTGCTCGGAATCCGGGACGGAAAACGCAACGGTGACTGAACGCAAAGCCAATTTCAAAGCCATCGGCGGCGCGTTCAAGATCGTGACCGACGAAATCAAGACGGGCAATCCCGATCTGGAAAAAGTGCGCCCGGCAGCGCACGAACTGGCCACCCGCACCGCGCTGATCAAGGATTATTTCCCGGCGGGCAGTGGGCCGGAATCGGGCGCCAAGACCAAGGCGAAAGCCGCCATCTGGACCAATCAGGCCGAATTCGCCAAGCATCGTGACGCGGCGGTGGCCGCTGCCGCCGAACTGGACAGCGTGGCGGGCAAAGGCGATCTGGCGGAACTGACCAGGGGCAGCGAGGCTTTGGGCAAGACCTGCAAGGATTGCCATACCCCCTTCCGCGAGAAGTGATGGCTGCGATGTTTCCGACCGCCCGTATCCGCCTGTGGGACCTGCCGGTGCGCCTGTTCCACTGGGCGCTCGTCGCTCTGATCGTCTGCGCGTGGTGGACGGCGGAAAACCACCTGATCTCGTGGCACCGGCTGACCGGCTATACGATTTTGACGCTGGTCCTGTTCCGCATCGTCTGGGGATTCGTCGGCAGCACCACGGCGCGGTTTTCCCATTTCCTGCGTGGGCCGGGCGCGGTCGGCGCCTATGTCGGCGGCCATATGTTCCGGCGCGGATCGCCAGGGCACGCCGGGCATAACCCGCTTGGCGGGTGGAGCGTGGTGGCCATGCTCGGCCTGCTGCTGTTGCAGGTTCTGCTGGGCTTCTTCTCGGTGGACGTGGATGGGCTGGAATCCGGGCCGTTCGCCTATCTGGTGTCGTTCGATACCGGGCGCTGGGCGGCGGAAACGCACGAACTGGTGTTCAATCTGCTGCTGGCCCTGATCGGCCTGCATGTGCTGGCGATCCTGTTTTACCGCGTGGTGCGCGGGGAAAACCTGGTGGGCGCGATGGTCAGCGGTTCCCGCCGATGGACCGGCACTGCGCCGATCCTGCGGTTCACTTCGCCTTTACTGGCGCTGGTCGTGCTGGCGGGCGCGGCGCTGCTGGTCTGGGCGGTCGTGGGACTGTTCGGCAAAGTCTGAGCGGCTGGGTTATCCCGGCCGCTTGGCGTGTTTGCACCTGATATTGCCATTTGGCATTAAATGGCTTATATCCTGCCAACAGGAGTAAGCGCATGTTGCAGGAAATTCCCCGGACCGAGGCCGCACCGCATATCCCCGGCATCACCGCGCAGGAAGCGCAGGCGGCGGCGCGCGCGGTCATCAATCTGTTCGCCCGCTGGGAATTGACCGACGAGGAAGCGGGGCAGATTCTCGGCGGCCTTTCGCTGCGCACCTATGCTCGCTGGAAAAAGGGCGAAATCGGCCGGATCGACCGCGATCTGGCCACCCGCCTTTCGCTTCTCCTCGGCATGCACAAGGCGCTGCGCTATCTCTTCCGCGATCCCGATCAGGCCTATGCCTGGGTCAAGAAGCCCAATGCGATGTTCGGCGGTCGGCGGGCGCTGGATGTGATGCTGGACGGATCGATTTTCGCGCTGGAACGCGTGCGCGCCTATCTCGATGCGGAGCGTGGCGGCTGGTGACGGGGGCTATCGGCGCGACGCCGCTGATCCATGTGCAGTGGGACCGGGCATTTCGCCTGATCCGCTCAATCCACCCGCCGATCGACCTGTTCGAGGATATCGCCGACCCGCGTGATTGGGAGGCTTTGGCCTCCGTCGAAAGCAAGACCAACCCGCGCCTGATGGAAAACATGGGCCGGCTCGATCTGGTGCCGCCCGAACGGCGGGTGAACGGCCCGGGGGCAAGCCTGGTCATGGCCCCGTTCGTCCATGTCAGCCCGGATCGGCCCGGCCGCTTCACCGCCGGGCAATACGGCGTGTACAGCGCGGGTGACAGCGAGGAAGTGGCGCTGCGCGAAGTGGCCTATCATCAGGCGCGGCTGATGCGCAGCACGGGGGAGCGCCCCGGCTGGCATTCACAGTTTCGCATGCTGGTCGGTGTGGTGGATCGGGTGTTCGCCGATCTGCGCGGGCGGGATGATTGCCACGATCCCGACGATTGGGGCGTGCCGCAGGCCCTGGCCGCCGATCTGCGCGGCGCGGGGGCGGATGGCGTGCATTACCGTTCCGTCCGTTGCCCGGGCGGGCTGTGCATCGGCGCGTTCTGGCCTGATGCGGTGGGCTTGCCCCGGCAGGCCGATCACTACGAAATGCATTGGGATGGGCAGCAGGTGGACCGTGTGTTCAACCGCCGCACCCGCCAGGAATTCTCGCTCCAGCCGCATTGATAGCCAAGTGGATTGCGCGCGTTTCCGCCCGCCCGCGAATTTTCTGCCGCCTTCCCCCATATGGATGAATGGCCCGCTGGCGGCTTGTGGCATACCATGGGCATAAACAGCGCAAAGCGGGAGATGCACCTTGGCACTACACACACGGCCTTTGCCGACCATCGGCATGGAAGTGATCGGGCTTGATCCCGGCCAGCCCATCGATGCGGACACGGCGGCGCAACTGCGCGACTGGTGGTATGAAGCAGGCGTTCTCGTCTTTCGGGGGATCGGCACCAGCGCGGAGGCGCTGCTCGATCTCAGCCGCTGCTTTGGTGAACTGGAACCGCATCCCATCGAACAGATCCGCATGCCGGATTATCCCGAACTGATCGAGCTGACCAATCGCGACGGGCCCAAGGGGCCGGTCTATGCCTATGACGGCGTGCCGACTTATGGCCGCATCCCGTGGCACACCGATCTGGCGTTCCAGCCGGTGCCGAATGCCGGGGCGCTGCTCAATATGGTCCACCGGGCGGAACAGGGCGGGATGACCGCATGGCTCGACACGACGAAAGCCTATGAGCATCTGAGCGACGATCTCAAACAGCGGATCGGCGGGCTGGAGGCGCGGTTCGAATTCTGCGCCGACCTCGGCCGAATGCGCTTCCGCAATCCAGGCGGCACCCGCGTCGGCACCTCCTCCGCCAAGTTCCCCGATTATCCGCCGCTGGCCCGGCCCATCGTCGCCCGCCATCCGCACACGGGGCAAGTGGTGATGAATGTCTGCCCGCTCAATATCCAGGGCATCGTCGGCATGGATGAGGCAGACAGCGACGCGCTGATCAACGAGTTGATCGACGCCGTGGTCCAGCCGCAATTCATTTACGAGCACGACTGGGCGACCAACGATATCGTGCTGTGGGACAATTATCGCATGATGCACGCCGCCGCCGGGCACCCGCTGGATGTGCTGCGGATCGCCCGCCGTTCCACTCTGCGCGGCGAGGCGACAATGGGCCGCGTGCTCGACACAGGTGCCGTGGGGGCCGCGGCATGAGCGCCTATGATCTGGTGATCCGCGGCGGCACGATCGTCGACGGGTCGGGCGGCGAACCCTTCGTCGGCGATGTGGGCGTGCGCGATGGCCGGATTGCCGCTGTGGGGCGGGGGCTCGAAGCGGGCGCGGAGGAGATCGACGCCAGCGGCAAGATCGTCACCCCCGGTTTCGTCGATGTGCACACGCACTACGATGGCCATGTGACGTGGGAACAGCGCCTGAAACCCTCGTCCTTCCACGGCATCACCACGGCGATCATCGGCAATTGCGGGGTCGGGTTCGCTCCTTGCCGCCCGGATGAGCGGGACACGCTCATCCGCCTGATGGAAGGGGTGGAGGATATCCCGTTCCCGGTGCTGGCCACCGGCCTGCCGTGGACATGGGAAACCTATCCCGAATATCTCGATTTCCTTGCCAGCCGCAGCTTCGACATGGATGTGGCGTGCTATGTCCCCCATGCCGCGCTGCGTGTCTATGTCATGGGTGAGCGCGGGGCGAACCGCGAACCGGCGACGGCAGAGGATATCGCGCAGATGCGGGCGCTCTATGGCGAAGCGCTGGAGCATGGCGCCATCGGCATCGGTACTTCGCGCACGCTGTTCCACCGGTCGAGCGACGGTAAGCCGATCCCCACGCTGGAGGCGGGGGAGGCGGAACTGTTCGGCTTCGCCGATGAAATGCGCGCGCGGGGCAAAGGCGTGTTCCAGATCGTGGAAGACATGCATCTACCCGATGCGACACTGGATAACGTGGTCAATCTGGCCGACCGTTCCCGGCGCCCGGTGACGTTCACCATCGGCACGCCCAACGAAGGGCCGCTCGCCTGGCGGCGGCATCTGGCGCAGTTGCAGGCTGCGAACGACCGGGGGCTGACCGTGCGTGGGCAGGTCCTGCCGCGCGGCGTGGGGATGATGCTGGGCCACCAGCTGACGCTCAACCCGTTCTATGCGACGCCGACTTACACCGCGCTTGCCCATCTGCCGCTGGCGCAGCGGCTGGCGGAACTGCGCAAGCCCGACGTGAAAGCGGCGATTCTGGCGGAAGCGCCCGATCCCGAGACGGCGTCCATGCTCGGGCGGGTGGTGCGCCAGTTCGGCACGATGTTCGAACTGGGCAATCCGCCGGATTACGAACAGCCGCCCAAAAACAGCATCGCCGCGCGCGCCGCGCGCGAAGGGCGCACGCCGGAAGACCTCGCTTACGATATCCTGCTGGGCAAGGATGCGACGCTCTATCTCGCCATGGCCAATTTCACCGATGGCAAGCTCGACGCGGTGGGCGAAATCATGCGTCATCGCGATATCGTGCCGGGGCTGGGCGATGGCGGGGCGCATTGCGGCACGATCTGCGATGGCAGCTATTCCACCTATATGCTGATGTACTGGGCGCGCGATCGGGCGGAAGGGCGCATGGCGCTGCCCGATGTCGTCCGCTGGCTGTCGCACGATACGGCGGCGTTGATGGGCCTGGCCGACCGGGGCCTGATCGCGCCGGGCCTGCGCGCCGATATCAATGTGATCGATTTCGACGGGCTGCATCTCCACGCTCCGGAAATCACGCACGATCTGCCCGGCGGCATGCCGCGTCTTGTCCAGCGGGCGGATGGCTATACGGCGACAGTGGTCAACGGTACGCCGGTCTATCGCGATGGGCAGCCCACCGGGGAACTGCCCGGCCGTCTGATCCGCGCGGGCGCGGCATAAGCTGCTGTGGAAGAGGGGCGGGCTCCAGCGCGGGCCTTGCCACCTTCCGGCATCGGTTCTATCAGCCACCGCGCGACAGGTTCCCCGCGAGGGGATTGAAAGGGAATTCGGGTGCAAGGCCCGGGCTGCCCCTGCAACTGTAAGCGGATAGCCACCGGCCCTCAGCCATTGGGATCGCCACGATCCTGAGAAGGCGGCCGGAACGGCGCAGACCCGCGAGCCAGGAGACCTGCCTGACGCGGTCGTTCTTCGACCGGACAGGGTGAGCCGGCCGAACGGGGATTCCCTCGCGCAACGACACTTGTGCCCCGGATCGCCGGGCCGTGTGCGGTGTCGTTTGCGAACCTGATACCGCACATCGCCGGGCAAACGGGGTTTCGTGTTCGAAACCGGGGATTCGCCTATGCTTGATACTGCCCGAATGCCGCTCTTCCCGCCCCCATCCTGTTGGAGAGCGCGGCGATGACTTTGCAAGCTGTTGCAGCCGGGCCATCGGTGGTGGTGTGCAACACCTGTCGCCTCGCGCCGGATCAGCGAGAAGACGGCATGGGACAACGCGGCGGGGCGCTGCTCGCCGATGCCTTGCGTGCCGCGCGGGCAGCCGATCCGGCCTATGCCCATATCGCGGTGCAGGAAATGCCCTGTCTCTTCGCGTGTTCACGCCATTGCACGGTCCATATCCGCGCGCCGGGCAAGATCGGCTACGTATTGGGCGATTTCACCCCCGATGCGGCGGCGGCGCAGGCGATCCTCGCCTACGCGGCACACCATGCGGCGAGCGTGGAAGGGCAGGTGCGCTATGCCGATTGGCCCGAAGGGGTGAAGGGGCATTTCATCACCCGCACTCCGCCCGAAGGGTTCGTCGCCGTATGATCCGGTTCGATAGCGTGGCCGCGTTCGACGCGGCGCTGGCCGATCTGCCGGCGGCTGATGCGGCGGCCCGCGCGGCGGCGGAGGAACGGCAGGCGCAATTGACCAAACCTGCCGGGTCGCTCGGCCGGCTGGAGGAAATCGCGCTGTTCATGGCCGGATGGCAGGGCACACCGCGCCCGCAGGCGGAACGGATCGTCGCGGCGGTGTTCGCGGGCAATCACGGGGTTGCGCGGCAGGGCGTCAGCGCTTTTCCGCCTGAGGTGACCGCGCAGATGGTCGCCAATTTTCAGGCGGGCGGCGCGGCGATCAATGCGCTGGCCGGGGCCTGCGGCGCGCAATTGCGCGTGGTTCCGCTCGATCTCGATCGCTTCACCGGCGATATCACCCGCGAACCGGCGATGAGCGAGGAGGAATGCCTCGCCGCGCTGAATGCGGGGGCGACGGTGATCGAACCGGGGGCGCATCTGGCGTTCGTCGGCGAAATGGGCATCGGCAATACCACTCCAGCTTCTGCCCTCTGCGCGGCAAGCTTCGGCGGCGCGGCGGAACGCTGGGTTGGGCGCGGTTCGGGCGTGGGGGACGAGGGCATTGCCCGCAAATGCTCGGCGGTGACGGCGGCGTTGGCGCTGCACGGCGCACGGTGCAACGGCCCGTTCGAAACGCTGCGGCGGCTGGGCGGGCGGGAAATCGCGGCGATGGCAGGCGCAATTCTGGCCGCGCGCATGATGCGGGTGCCCGTCCTGCTCGATGGCTTCATCTGCTGCGCCGCGCTCGCACCGCTCGCCGCCGCCGTGCCCGCGATCACCGATCATTGCCTCGCCGGGCACGGTTCTGCGGAAGCGGGGCACCAGCGCCTGCTTGAAAAGCTCGGGCTTGTGCCGCTGCTGCAACTCGACATGCGGCTGGGCGAAGGGACGGGCGCCGCAGTCGCGGCGCAGATCGTCCGCTCCGCGCTCGCCGCGCACAACGGCATGGCGACTTTTGCCGAAGCGGCGGTGACCGGGGCGGTATGACGCCTTTCACCGTGCATCTGATGCGCCACGGCGCGGTGGAGGGGGAAGGGCGGCTGATCGGCAGCAGCGATGTCCCTTCCACGCGCGAAGGCGATGCGCGATGCGTGGCGCAAGGTACGGCACTGGCATTCACGCGCGTGGTCTGTTCCGATCTCATCCGCGCCCGCCGCCCGGCGGAAGCGCTGGCGACGCAGCGGGGCGTGCCCCTGCGGATCGATCCCGATTGGCGCGAACTGGCGTTCGGCGCATGGGAAGGGTGCGCCCCGGCGGATTTGCCGCCCGATGCGCTCGCGCGGTTCTGGGCCGATCCCGACGCCACCCCCCCGCCGGGTGGGGAGCGATGGAGCGCGCTGGTCGCCCGCGTGGGGCGGGCGCTGGCGCGGATGGAAGGCGATACGCTGGTTATCGCCCATGCGGGGGCAATGCGCGCGGCGCTCGCTTGCCTGTTCGGCTTTTCCGCCACGCAATGCTGGACGCTGGATCTGCCGTATGGCGCGGTTCTCTCGCTCCGTGTTTGGCCGGATGAACCGGTCAGCGCGCAAATCACCGGGCTTGCGGCATGAGACGGGCGGTGCTGGCATTGCAGTTCATGACCCGGCTGCCGCTGCCCGCCGTGCGCGCTGACGAGGCGGATTTCGCTGCCTGCATTCGCTGGTTCCCGCTGGCTGGGATGATGGTCGGCGCGGCGGTGGCGCTGGCTGTGTGGTTGGGGCTGTGGATCGATCCATGGCTGGGGGCGCTGCTCGGCCTCGGTGCCTGGGTTACCATTACCGGCGCGCTCCATCTTGATGGGGTGGGCGATATGGCCGATGCGGCGGGCGCGGCACACAAGGGGCGGGAACGCCTTTCCGCCGTGCTGGCCGATCCGCATATTGGCAGCTTCGGAGTGACGGCAATCGCCATGCAACTGCTGGCCAAGTTGGTGCTGCTGCGCCTTGCGCTGGACGCGGTGCCGCTGTGGACTTTGCCTGCGCTGTGCATGATCGCGCGGATCGGCCCGCTGGTCTGGACGCTGACTCTGCCCCCGTTGCACGAAGGGTTGGGCACCCGTTTTCGCGCAGGAATCGGCTGGCGCCATGTGGCGGCCTGGGTGGTGCCCGGCATCGTGGCCGCGTGGTTCGCGCCCGGCCTTGCCGTGGCCGTTCTGGCAATCCCAGCCTGGCGCTGGTGGATCGCCGCGCGGATCGGCGGCATTTCGGGCGATGGCCACGGCGCGGGGATCGAATGGTGCGAAAGCGCACTGCTGCTCGCGCTGGTGGCGGTGGCTGGGTTATGAGCGGCACGTTCACCTGGCATGGTGGGCGGCTGGCGGCGGCGCGGGCGCAGTTCGGCGATGGCCCGCATCCATGGCTGGACCTTTCCACCGGGATCAATCCGATTGCCTGGCCGGGCGCGGCGATGATTGCGCCCGATTGGGGCAGCTTGCCCGATCCGGAGGATTTGCGCGCGCTGGAACAGGCTGCTGCTCTCCATTTCGGGGCGGACCCAGCCAATGTCTGCGCCGTGCCAGGCAGCGAACTGGGCCTGCGCCTGCTGGGTGCGCTGTTCGATTTGCCCGCGCGCCATCTCACCCCCAGTTATCGCACGCATGCCGAGATATTCCCCGACAGCCGTGCCGTACCCGCGCCCAAGGGGCCATTGCCGCAGGCGACCATGCTGGTGCTGGCCAATCCGAACAATCCGGACGGCCGGGTGCTATCGCCTGAAACCTTGCGCCGATGGCTTGTGTGGCAGGAGGAGGCTGGCGGCTGGCTGGTGGTGGATGAAGCCTTCGCCGATGGGGCGCCGCCAATCAGCATGGCCCCGCACGTGGCGAATGACCGCTGTCTGATCGTGATGCGCTCGTTCGGCAAGTTCTTCGGGCTGGCCGGGGTGCGGCTGGGTTTCCTGATCGGCCCGCGCAGCGTGATCGTTCGATTGCGCCGCCTGCTGGGCGATTGGCCGCTGTCTGCCGCCGCCATCGCTATCGGGCGGGCGGCTTATGGCGACGGCGCGTGGATCGCCGCAGCGCGTGAAGCGCTCGCGTGCCGCGCGGGGGCGCTCGACGCTTTGCTGCGCAATCATGGTCTGGCGGCGGCGGGCGATTGCCCGCTGTTCCGCCTGATCGAACATGACGACGCGCATGGGATATTCACTCTGCTCGCCCGCCAGCAAGTGCTGACCCGCCCGTTCGACGATCATCCGCGCTGGCTGCGGTTCGGCTTGCCCGCCGGGCCTGAAGAGCTGGAGCGGATCGACCGGGCGCTCAGGCATGGCTGAAGCGGTCGCTCTGGCCGCGCTTGTGCTGGATGCGGCATGGGGCTGGCCGGCCTGGCTCTATCGCCGGATCGGGCATCCGGTGGGGGCATTCGCCCGGATCATCGCCCTATGCGAACGCCGCTGGAACCTGCCCACGTATTCCGAATGCCGCCGCCGCACGGCAGGCGTGGCGACTCTGCTGTTGCTCGTCCTTGCAGGTGGCGGGGCGGGCTGGGCGATCCAGTGGCTGGCCCATGCCGCGCTCGGGCCAGCCGGGTGGATCGTGGTGGCATTGTGCGCCTTCCCCGGCCTCGCGCAGCACAGCCTCTATTGCCATGTCCGTGCGGTGGCCGGGCCGCTAGCGGTGGGCGATCTGCCCGCTGCGCGCCGGGCGGTGGGGATGATCGTCGGGCGCGATACCGCCACGCTGGACGACGCGGGTATTGCCCGTGCGGCGCTGGAAAGCCTGGCGGAAAGTTTCTGCGATGGCGTGGCCGCACCGTTGTTCTGGCTGCTGGTGGGCGGATTGCCGGGCCTGTGGGCCTACAAGGCGGTGAACACGGCGGATAGCCTGATCGGCCATCCGGAACCGCCGCTGCGCGCATTCGGCTGGGCCGCCGCCCGCACGGACGATTGTGTCAACTGGCTTCCCGCGCGGATTGCCGGGGTGCTGCTGTGCTGCGCGGGGGGCGGGGGCTGGCGGATCATGGCGCGCGATCACGCTTGCCATGCCTCCCCCAATGGCGGATGGCCCGAAGCGGCGATGGCGGGCGCCTTGCGCGTGCGGTTGGCTGGCCCGGTCAGCTACGATGGCGTGGCGCATGACAAACCGTGGATCGGCGATGGCGCGGCGCCCGATGCCAGGGCCGTGCGCACGGGTTTGTGGATCTATGCGCGGGCCTGCCTGATGCTGTGGATGATTGCCGGAGGATGTGCGTGGCTGGTCTGATGTTGCAGGGAACCGGCTCTGACGTGGGCAAATCGGTACTGGTCGCGGGGCTTTGCCGTGCGCTCAGCAATCGCGGGCTGCGCGTCCTGCCGTTCAAGCCGCAGAATATGTCGAACAACGCCGCCGTGACCGGGGATGGCGGGGAAATCGGCCGGGCGCAGGCCTTGCAGGCGCTGGCCGCGCGCGCACCGCTTCACACCGATATGAACCCCGTGCTGCTGAAACCGCAGGCGGACCGGACTTCGCAACTGATCGTCCATGGCAAAGTGCGCGGCACGCTCGGTTCCGCCAATTTCCGCGAGGCGCGGCGCGGCCTGCTGCCCGAAGTCATGGCCAGCTACCGCCGGCTGGAGGCGCAATGCGATCTGGTCGTGGTCGAAGGGGCGGGATCGCCCGCTGAAATCAACCTGCGCGCGGGCGATATCGCCAACATGGGCTTTGCGCACGAAGCGGGGGTGCCGGTGGTGCTGGTCGGCGATATCGACCGGGGCGGGGTGATCGCGGCGGTGGTCGGCACTCGCGCGGTGCTGGAGCCGGAAGATGCGGCGATGATCCGCGGGTTCATCATCAACAAGTTTCGCGGCGATCCGGCGCTGTTCACCGATGGCTACGCCGCGATCGAGCAGCGGTCCGGGTGGCGCGGCTATGGGCTGGTGCCGTGGCTCTCTGCGACGGCTCGTTTGCCGAGCGAGGATGCCGTGGTGTTGGAGCGCGATCTGGGCAAGGCTGGCGCGCGCAAGCTGATCGCCTGCCCGATCTTGCCGCGCATCGCCAATTTCGACGATCTCGATCCCCTGAAGACGGAACCCGATGTGGAACTGGTGATGGTGCCCCCCGGCCAGCCGATCCCGGCCGGGGCGGCGTTGGTCGTCCTGCCCGGTTCCAAGGCGACGATTGCCGATATGCGGGCCCTGCGCGATCAGGGATGGGATATCGATATCCTTGCCCATTATCGCCGTAGCGGTGCGGTGCTGGGCATTTGCGGGGGCTATCAGATGCTGGGGCATACGATTGCCGATCCGCTGGGGATCGAAGGCGCACCGGGCGCGGTGCCGGGGTTGGGCCTGCTGGATGTCGCCACCGAACTGGCCGGGGACAAGGTGCTGCGGCCTGCCACGGGCACGGCGCTGGGCAAGCCCTTGCAAGGTTACGAAATGCATATGGGGCGGACGCAGGGGCCGGACGCCGCGCGGCCTTTCGCCACGCTGGATGGGGGGCGGCCCGATGGCGCGATAAGCGCCGATGGCCGCGTGATAGGCACCTATTGTCATGGATTGCTGGGCGGCGGCCCCTTGCGGGCGGCGCTGCTGGATTGGATTTGCGCGCAATCGGCGGGGGGCGATCATGCCTTTGCGGTCGATACCGCGCTGGACGATATCGCGGCGGAACTGGAACGGCATTGCGATATCGATGGCCTGCTCGCCCTGGCGCGGGAGCACGCGGCATGAGCGCTCTGCTGGTCCTCGGCGGGGCGCGTTCGGGCAAGAGCCGCCATGCGCAGGTCTGGGCGGAACGGCATGACGGGCAGCTTGTCTTTATCGCCACCGCGCAGGCGTTCGACGCCGAAATGGAGGAACGTATCGCCCGCCACCGGGCGGACCGGGATGCCCGCTGGCGGACGTGGGATGCGCCGTTCAATCTGCCCGAAACGATCGGGCAGGCGGCACCGGGCGCGGCGGCGGTGCTGGTCGACTGCCTGACGCTGTGGCTCACCAATCTGATGCTGGCCGGGCGCGATGTGGATGCGGCCAGCACGGCTTTGCAAGGCGCGGTGCGGGCTTGCCCGTGCCCGATTGCGCTGGTTGCCAACGAAGTCGGCTTCGGCATCGTGCCGGACAATGCGCTGGCCCGGCGGTTCCGCGATGCGGCGGGGCGGCTGAACCAGCAACTGGCCGCCAGCGTGGACGACGTCGTGCTGGTGGTCGCGGGCTTGCCGCTCACTCTCAAAGGGGCGCCTGCCTGATCGCGGCACTTGCTCCAGAATGGAGATTGTTGTCCGGCCCGCTGGCTTGATCGGCCTCGCGCGGCGCGTCTAGCCTTGGCGCGTTGCGGGGATGCCGGGCCATGGGGCGCGGCAGGCTCTCGCCCGGGGGCTGTCACACATGGGGCCGGATCGCGCGCTCAATCTGCTGGATGCGATGCTGTGGAACGCGGCCATCGTCGCGGGGCCGGTGCTGGTGGCGACACTGGCCGTGGGCCTGCTCGTCTCGGTCTTTCAGGTGGCGACGCAGATTCAGGAAATCACGCTTTCCTACGTGCCCAAGATCATCACCGCGATGGTGTTGCTGATCGCGCTCGGCCCGTGGATGATCGCGCGGCTGACGGGGTTTGCCCGTTCGCTCTACCTCACTATCCCCACGCTCGGCGGATAGGCATTGCCGGTGGACGATCTCACCGCGCGATTGATCGCGGCGCTGCTGGCCGCGCTGCGGATCGCACCCGCCTTCGCTTATGGCGGGCCGTTCACGTTGCTGCGTGTGCCGGTGGCGATCCGCCTCCTGCTCGCGCTGTCGCTTTCGCTGTGGCTGGTTTCCGCGCGCCCGGAGGCGACGGTGGCGGTCGTCCGCTCGGGCGCCTCGCCGGTTCTGCTCGCGGCGGGGGAACTGTTTCTCGGCATGGCTTTTGCGCTATGCTTGCAACTGGCTTTCGCGGCGATCCTGTGGGCGGGGCGTGCGGTCGATATTCAGGCGGGTTTTGGGCTCGCGGTGCTTGCCGATCCGGCCATGCAGGCGGAAATGCCGCTGGCGGGCACAGTCTTCGCATATGCCGCGGCGGCGATTTTCTTCACCATGGGCGGCATGCACGATCTGATCGCGCTGTGGGCGGCCTCGTTCGACGCGTTGCCGATGGGGCATGGTCTGCTGGCAGGCGATATGCGCGCGCTTTCGGTGCTGATGGGGGTGCTGTTTTCCATCGGAATCGGATTGTTCGGCGTGGTCATGCTGGTGCTGTTCCTGCTCGATCTGGCGATTACGTTCCTATCGCGCACGCTGCCGCAGATGAATGTGCTGCTGCTCGGCTTTCAGGTGAAGGCGATGGCGATGCTCGTCACTCTTCCTGTCGCGCTGGCTGTGGCGGGCGGGCTGTTCCTCCGCCTCTTGCACACCGCGCTGGAAGGTACGCCTGCGATCCTTGGGCAGGCGGGCGGCTGACATGGCTGAGCAGGAACAGGATCGCAGCGAAGCGCCCACTCCGTTCAAACTCCGCCGCGCGCGGGAAAAGGGGCAGGTCGCGCGTGGGATGGATCTCGGCTTCGTTGGCAGCCTGCTGGCGTTCGCGGCGTTTCTGGTGGTGGCCGGGCCCGGCTTCGCCGGCCGGTTGACCGATCTGATGCGCCTCTCCTTCACTGTGGGGATCGACCGGACGGGGGAACCGGGCGCGGCGCTGGGCACGCTGGCGGCGATCTACTGGCTGGCGTTCCAGCCCTTGCTGGTGCTGGGCGGAATTATCGCAGTGGTGCTGATCTTCCTCGAACTGGTGCAATTGCGCGGGTTCATTTTCACCACCGCCCCGCTCAAGCCCGATTTCACCCGGCTCAATCCGGCCAAGGGGCTGAAACGCATCTTTTCCCTGCGCATGGTGAAGGAAACGCTGAAGAACGTGATCAAGATGGCCGTCTATGCAGCGGCGGCGTGGTGGCTGATCACCGGTGCGGTCGGCACGTTCGGCGATGCCATGCCCGATGCCGTCTCGCTCGCCAAGGCGATGGATGGGGCGGGACAGCGGCTGCTGTTCACGTTCATCGGCATCGCCTTCGTCTTCATGGTGATCGATCAGGTGATCGTGCGCGGCGAATTCATGAAGCAGATGCGGATGAGCCGCCGCGAACTGACCCGCGAAAACCGGGAACGGGAGGGGGAGCCGCGGCTCAAGCAGAAGCGGCGCGAATTGCACGGCGCGATGCGCCAGCAGGCCGAAGGGCTCGGCAAGCTCAGCGGATCGGATGTTCTCATCACCAATCCGGAGCATTTTGCCGTTGCTCTCCATTACGATCCCGAAACCATGGCTGCGCCCGTCGTCCGCGCGAAGGGGCGCAACCATTTCGCCCAGCTTCTGAAGCGCAAGGCGCGATTGCTGGGCATTCCGGTAATTGCCGATCCGGCGCTGGCGCGCGCTCTCTACCGCGATTGCGTGCCCGACCGGCCGATTGCCGCGCATCATTTCCACGGTGTCGCCCGCCATTACGCGCGGCTGCGCGGCGGGCGGGATGCCGCTGGCCCTCCGGTGGCGGGATTGCCCGCGCCACCTTCCGATCAACCCGCCGAAAGTGTGACAGCGCATGGGTAAGCTTTTCGACCGGAACAAGGATCTCGTGCTCGTGCTGGGCACAGTGCTGATCCTGCTGATCCTGTTTTCCCCGATCCCCCCGGCGATGCTGGATCTGGCGATCATCATCAATTTCGGCTTCGCTCTCACCATCATGCTGCTGACGTTCTACGTCACCAAGCCGGTGGAATTCTCCACATTCCCCTCGCTGCTGCTGGTGGCGACGCTTTACCGCCTCTCGCTCAACGTCGCCGCCACCCGCCTGATCCTCACTGAAGCGCACGCCGGGCATGTGATCGAATCCATCGGCAACTATGCCGTGCAGGGCAATTTCGTCATCGGTCTGGTGGTTTTCACCATTCTGGTGGTGGTGCAATACGTGGTGGTGACTTCGGGCGCGCAGCGGGTGTCCGAAGTGGCGGCGCGCTTCACGCTCGATTCCATGCCCGGCCAGCAGATGAGCATCGATGCCGATCTGAATCTCGGTCTGATCACGCAGCAGGATGCGATCGCGCGGCGCGCCGAACTGGAGAAGGAAGCTTCGTTCTACGGCGCGATGGACGGGGCGAGCAAATTCGTGAAGGGCGATGCGATTGCCGGGATCATCATTCTCCTGATCAACATCGTCGCCGGGTTGATCGTCGGCGTGGTGCAGATGGGGATGAGCTGGGGCGATGCCCTGCATCGCTTCACGCTGCTGACCATCGGGGATGGGATCGCCACCCAGCTGCCCGCACTGATCATTTCCATCGCCACCGGGATCATTGTCACCCGTTCCTCGGCCGACAAGCAGCTGAGCGCGGAGATTTTCCGCCAGCTCGCGTCCGAACCGCGCATTCCGTTGATCGTGATGGCGGTGATGGTGGCGCTGATGTTGCTGCCCGGCATGCCCAAGTGGCCGATTGCGATTCTGGCGGTGATCGCGCTGGTGGCATGGCTGCGTATCCGCCGCCTGCGCGCGGCCGAGGCGGAAGGCGCCATGGCGCTGGAAGACGATGCGCCCGAAACCCCGACCCCCGCCAAATTGGCCCCCGCGCTCGAAGTGGCTTTCGGCAGTCAGTTGGCGCAGGCGTGGGGGGAGAAAAAGGCGCTCCTGCTCGATCGGATCGCCAGCGCCCGCACCGCGCATGAACGGACGTTCGGCTTGGCCTTCCCTGCTGTTCGCTTCGTCGATACGGCGGATATCGGCAGCCTCGATTACCGGATCAACATCCACGGCGTGATGTATGGCAGCGGGCAACTCCATCCCGATCGGATGCTGGCCATCGCGCAGGAGGACGATGCGCCGCGCCTTGCCGGGATCGAGGGGCGCGATCCGGCTTTCGGCATCCCCGGCGTGTGGATCGAACGCGCGATCGCCCGGCAGGCCAGTGATGCCGGTTACAGCGTGATCGATCCAGAAACGGTGATGATCACCCATTTCGGCGAAGTGATGAAAACGGAAGTGGCCACGCTGCTGACCCGCGCGGTGACCGGCGAACTGCTCGATCAGTTGCGCGAACGGCAGCCGGGGCTGGTGGAAGAACTGGTGCCTAACATCATGGCGATTTCGGATGTGCAGCGCATCCTGCAAAACCTGCTCCAGGAAAGGGTCTCCGTCGCCAATCTCGATCTGATCGTCGAAACGCTGGTCGATATCGGGCGGGCGGAGCGCGATCCGCTGGTGTTGACCGAACGGGTGCGCCAGGCGCTCAGCACCGCGATCTGCAATGGCTTGCGCGGCCACAATGCCCAGCTTTCCGTGCTCAGCCTCGATCCGCGGCTGGAAAACCAGATTCTCGCCGGGCTGAACACGCGGGAAGCGAGCGCGCTGGGGCTGGAACCGCGCCTTGCCGAACAATTGCTGCGCAAGCTTGCCCCACTGGCCGAAACGATGCTGCGGCAGGGCAAGGCGCCGGTGCTGTTGTGTGCCGGGCCGATACGCCGGGTACTGCTCAAGCTGACGCAGAGGTCGATCCCGCAACTGTCGATCCTCTCGGTCGACGAAATTCCGCTGCGCCTCTCGCTTCAGTCTTTCGATATGGTCAAGCTGGAGGCATGAGGCGCATATGACGGCAAAGGACAGGTCCATGGCGCAGAGTGAGCAGGGCGAACGGCTGGAGCGGCTGCTGGGCTATCTGGCGGTGGACCCGCACAATCCCGCGCTGCTGCGCGATGCGGCGGATGCGGCCATGGGCGCGCAGGATTTCGCACAGGCCGGGGCGTTGCTCGCCACGCTGGAGGAAATCGGGCAGGCAGGGCTTATCCACCGCAATCTGGCCGGGATCGCCGCGATGCGCGGAGGGGATGCGCAGCGGGCGGTGGCTATTTTTGCAGGGCTGCTGGCGGACAATCCCGATGATCCGGGGCTAAGGTTCAACTGCGCCTGGGCGCGGGCGCTGGCGAAGGATTTTGTCGGCGCGCGGGATCTGCTGGATGACGATCTTACCGCCCGTTTGCCGCAGGCCGCGCTGCTCGATGTCCAATTGCTCCACGATGCGGGGGAGTTTGACCGTGCGGCGGAGCGCGCACGCGGGCATATCGCGCGCCATCCGGACTATCCGCCACTGCTCGCCGCCGTTTCGGTGCTTGCGCTCGATGTAGAGGATGAGGAACTGGCCCGCCATTGCGCGGAAAGAGGCGGCGGGCATCCCGATGCCCTCACCACGCTCGGCACGCTGACTTTGGGCGCCATGGACCATGCGGGGGCACAGGCGCTGTTCGAACGCGCGCTCAGCGCCAATCCGCAATCCCCCCGTGCCTGGATCGGTCTCGGCCTTGCCCACCTCGGCGGTGAGCGGGCGGGGGAGGCTGGCCCCATGCTGGACAAGGGCGCCGAGATGTTCGGCGATCATCTGGGAAGCTGGATCGCGGCGGGGTGGGCTTATCTGCTGGCGGGAGAGCACGAACAGGCGCGCGACCGGTTCGAACGCGCGCGCCAGATCGATCCCAATTTCGCCGAAAGCCATGGCTCTCTGGCGGTGATGGATGTGCTGGCGGGCGATAGCGAAAGTGCGCAACGCCGTATGAAAGTGGCTCTCCGACTTGACCGCGCGTGCTTCTCCGGCGCTTTTGCCCAAATGCTGATGGCCTCCGCCGCAGGCGATGCCGGGGCGGCGCAGCGGATCGCGGATATCGCACTGAAGCAGCCGCTCGATGACAAGGGGCACACCATTGCCGATGCCTTGGCCCGGCTCGCGCGATAGAGATCAGGTCTGGATCAAGCGCTCGTTTCCCTCGCTCAGCACAAGCAGAGGGAAGGGATGGCCCGGCACCCGGCGGCGAAGCAGGGCTGCGCGGCGTTTGGCGTTCAGGTTGAGCGTGCTGCGCCCAACCGGCATCCACGCCACGGGGAGCGCCCCGAACCGCCGCGCTTCATCGGGCGACAAGCGTGCCAGATCGCGCACCCGGATCGTGCGCTCCACCAGATGCATGCTGTGGGCGTCCATGTTGGGTGCGGTGTGCGGCGCGCCTTCCCGCGCGGTGAGGCCGGCGGGGAGGACGCAGGCGATCAGTGCGGCGGCAGCGGAAAGAGCGCGCATGCCGGCGTTACTTCTTGAGATTGTTGGTGATGGCGGCGAGCTGGTCGGCCGTCTGCAAGGCTTGCGCATTGGCGGCGAAAGCGCGCTGGATCATCAGCAGTTGCACCATTTCGTCCGTCAGCTTGACATTGGAGCCTTCGAGCGATCCCTGCACGAACAGGCCCGCGCCATCCTCACCCGGAACGGCATCGCGCAGCCGCGCATCATCGGTGGGGCGGAGCAGGCCGCCGTCCATCTGTTCGAGCGCGCCTTCATGTTCTGCCCGGACCAGCGCGATCTGCCCCAGTTCGATCACTTCCCCGCCGGAGGTGCCGGCCTTGACCACGCCTTCAGCGGTGATGGTAAGGCTGGTGGCATCCACCGGGACAGTGATCCCGGCGCGCAGGGGCAGGCCTTCGCGCGTGGCCAGCGCCCCGTCTTCATCCACCCGCAGAGTGCCGCCGCGCCACAGTAGCGTCTGCCCGGCAGGCCCCATCAATTCGATAAAACCCTGCCCGTCGATGGCCAGGTCCATCGCATTGCCGGTAGGGCGCAATTCACCCTGCGCGAACAGCATGGCATGGGGGGCGAGGCGGACCCCGCCATTGAGAGCGGCGGCATCAGCCGCAACAGCGGTGGGCAGCGTGCCATTTGGTTGCACCTGATTGGCAAGGATCGCGGCAAAGCGGGCATCCGACCGCTTGAACGCGGGCGTGTTCACATTGGCGATGTTGTTCGCCAGCAGTTCCAGCGCCTTCTGGTCTGCCCGCAGCGCTACGGCGCCGATTTCGAATGCCCCGTTCATTTGCCACTCCTGCTGAAAGTGGTGATCGCCTGCCCGATCAGCTGGTCGTAGAACTGCACCAGGCGCGCGCCGCCTTCCGCCTGGCGGGAAGCGGCCATCATCGCGATCATTTCGTCGCTCATCACCACGTTGGCGCTTTCGAGCTGGCCTTGATGGATCACGCTGGTGGCAGCGGCCTGCATCGCGGCCTCAGGCGCGCGGAACAGCCCGCCGCCAAGCGCGGCCAGTGTGGAGGGTGAAATGGGTTCGAACAGGCCGATCATCGCCACTGGCAGCCCGTTTTCGATCACGCTGCCATCGCCCGCGATCTGCGGGGCAGGACCTTCGAGCGTGAGATCGCCACCACCCGCCTGCTGCAGCACGCGGCCCATGCTGTCGACCACTGCGCCATCCGCGCCGATGGCGAACGATCCACCGCGCGCATAGACGTAGCTTTCTCCATCGCGCAGGCGGAGGAAGCCGGGGCCGAACAAGGCAAGGTCGAGCGGGCGGCCTGTGTCGCGCAGCTTGCCTTGCGCGAAATCGGAGAGGAACGAAAGTTGCGTTGCCCGCGTCTCGTGCGCATCCGGGCCTGCCGCACGGTCAAGCAGGTGGGTGAAAGCGACCTGCCGTCTGTAACCGGGCGTTGCCGCGTTCGAAATGTTCTGAGCGGCCGTTGCCACGCGCCGTTCCGATGACGCCAATATTCCCGTCGCAGCTTCGATCAGCCCCGGCATAAAACCCCCAAGCAGTGCCTTGGCCCTTTGGGTGGGGGAGCATGCCTGCCGCGGTCAAATGAGGTTCAATCCGTTATGGATCATTTTTCGCGAGGTATCGAGAAAGGGGGAAAAGCGTCTCCATATCGGCGGTTTTCCACTGCTGGCGGGTGGTGGTGCGCTAAACTTTTCCCGTCGGTGCCGGAGAATGCCTTGGGCGTGGCAGGGCCCCCAAGACTTTTTCCTGCCGCGCCTTTGCGTGTCTGGCCGGTCGGCAATGGCGGGCGATGGCGCGGACAGCGCCGAAAGCGGTCAGCCGTCGACCGAGGCGGAAATTCCGGGCACTATCAGTGTGCGCCCGCCGCCGAAATCCTCGCGTACTACGAGCAGGCCCTTCTTTTCGAGATGTTCGAGCAGGCGGCGGATGCGGCCGGGTGAATTGGTGCCGTAGACCCGGCCGAGTTCCTCGTCGTCCGGGCCGCTCAGCCCTTCGGCGGCGGAGCGGGCAATGGCGAGGAAGGGGGCCAGAAGGTCGTCATCCAGCCCGGCGCCCAATTGCTGAATACGGGCTTTGGTATCGGGGTCGAGATGCTCGAGATCGACCAGCGCAATGGCCAGCGCACGGCGGAACCGCATCATGTCCAGCCCGCGCGAGTGAATACGCAGTGCCCGGCAGCGGGAGAGGAAATTCTGGTAAAGCGTGCTGGTGGGGTGGAACATGCAATCGCGTTCCGCCGCCATTTCGCGCAGCACATCGTCGATCCCCGGCCCACCAGTGTCGGTGGCACCTCCCTCTCCGGCGGCACTTTCCGGTTCCCCATCGAAATCCGCGATCCGTTCGGCCAGTTCGCTTAGCGCAGGGCCGCGCGGCGTGGGCACGATCGGATCAGGCATCGCCGGGCGTTCCGCTGCTGCCGCGGCGAGTTCGGCATGAAGCAGGGCCTGCATTTCTTCCGGCGGAGCGGATGGCAAAGGCACCAGCGTGGCCGAAGCAACTTTGGCCCCGGAGCGGACCGGGCCGATCCTGACCGCAATCGGCCTGCGGCAGATGGCCGGGCCGAGCCCGAGGAACGAGCCGCGTTGCAGATCGCGGATCAGTTCAGCCTGCCGCCGCTCCATACCCAGCAGATCGGCGGCGCGCAGCATGTCGATGTCGAGGAAAGTCCGCCCCATCAGAAAGTTCGAGGCTTCGGCGGCGACGTTCTTGGCCAGCTTGGCCAGCCGCTGGGTGGCGACGATCCCGGCAAGGCCGCGCTTGCGCCCCCGGCACATCAGGTTGGTCATCGCCGATAACGTCATCCGGCGGGTGTCTTCGCTGATTTCGCCCGCCACGGCAGGGGCGAACATCTGCGCTTCGTCCACCACCACCAGCGCGGGATACCAGTGTTCGCGCGGGGCATCGAACAGCGCGCCGAGGAACGTGGCGGCGCAGCGGATCTGCTGTTCGACATCCAGCCCGTCCAGCGCCAGCACCACGGAAGCGCGATGTTCGCGCGTGCGCGCGGCCAGCGTGGCGATTTCCGCGCTGGAATAGGCCTCGCCATCGACCACGACATGGCCGAACAGTTCGGCCAGCGACACGAAATCGCCTTCGGGATCGACGATGACCTGCTGGACGCGCCCGGCGCTTTCTTCCAGCAGGCGGCGCAAAAGATGGGATTTACCCGAACCGCTGTTGCCCTGCACGAGCAGGCGCGTGGCGAGCAGTTCCTCGAGATCGATCGAGATATCCTGCCCCGCCGAATCCTGACCTATGAGAATCTGCGCGTCCACGGCCCGCTGGTAGCTGTGCGGACTGCCCTGCCCAAGAGGGCGGGGCGAATTATCCGCGCTTTTTGTGGGGAGAAAGCGCCTGCATTTCACCCCCACGAACCGAAGCCTGATCTGGAGAAATGGACCCTGAAACAAGTTCAGGGTGACGATGAGAAGGTGCACCTTCAAGGCAGATATTCCTATTCGCACCCGGCCCACACAAAAAAGGGGCCGCCCGTGGGCAGCCCCTTCCGTATCCGGTGGTTGAAAGCTGGGCGCTATCAGAGCTGGATGAACACCGTCTTGGTTTCGAGATAGGGTTCGATCCCCTGGCGGCCCTGTTCGCGGCCGATGCCGGACTGCTTGTAGCCGCCGAAGGGCAGAGCGGGATCGACCACGGTGTGGCAGTTGCCCCACACGGTGCCCGATTTGATCTTGCTGACCAGCTTATGCATCACGGAAATGTCCCGTGTCCACACGCCCGCGCCAAGGCCGTAGCAGGTGTCGTTGGCGGCCTTCGCCACTTCGTCGAGATCGTCGAACCGCTGGGCGACGACGACCGGACCGAAGATTTCCTCGCGTACGACACTCATCTGCGGGTTCACGTCGGCCAGCACGGTGGGATTGACATAGTAGCCGTCGTTCGACGGGCTGTCGCCGCCGATCACCACGCTGGCGCCGTCGCGCTTGCCCGCTTCGATATAGCCCATCACGCGGTCATACTGTTCGCTGGAAACCAGCGGGCCCATCTGTGCGGCAGGATCGAGCGCGGGGCGAGGGACCCAGCGCGGAGTCGCTTCGGCCAGCCCTTCGAGCAGCCGGTCGTAGATCGAACGGTGCGCATAGAGGCGCGAACCGGCGACGCAGACCTGGCCCGAATTGAAGAAGATCGCGCTGGCCGCGCCCTGCGATGCCTGGGTGATATCGACATCGGGCATCACGATCACGGGCGATTTGCCGCCCAGTTCCAGCGTGATGCGCTTCATCGTGTCGGTGGCGTTGCGGCCGATCAGCTTGCCGACATCGGTGGAACCTGTGAAAGCGACCTTGTCCACATCGGGATGGCGCACCATCCGATCGCCCGCGGTTTCGCCAAGGCCGGTGATAATATTGATGACCCCGGCGGGGAATCCGGCTTCGGCCACCAGATCGGCGAGGCGCAGCGCGGTGAGCGATGTCTGTTCAGCCGGCTTGAGAATCAGCGTGCATCCGGCGGCCAGCGCCGGGGCGATCTTCTGGCAGGCCATCAGCAGCGGGAAATTCCATGGTACGATCTGCGCGCAGACACCCACCGGCTCGCGCAGGGTGTAAGCGAATGTCGCGCCCTGCGGCAGGCCATAGGGGGTGGGCGTTTCCCCGGCGAGCTTGCCTGCCCAGCCGGCCATGAAGCGGATCTGGTTGGCCGCGCCCGGCACGTCCACCGCGCCCGCGATGCTTTTGGGCTTGCCGTTGTCGATCGCTTCCAGTTCGGCCAGTTCGTCGGCATTGGCTTCGATCAGTTCGGCAAGGCGGATCATGGTCTTTTCGCGCTGCAGGGCGGGCAGCGAGGACCAGCGGCCATCGTCAAACGCGATGCGGGCGGCGGCGACCGCGCGATCGACATCCTTTTCCGACGCGTCGACGATCTGGCTGATGACCTTGCCGGTCGAAGGGTCTTCCACATCGAGCAGCGCGCCATGGCTCGAATCGACCCATTCGCCGTTGATGAACAATTGCGGTTTGCGGCCCAGCGTCTTCTCCACAGCGGCCGAATAGGCGGGCTGCGTGTAAGCGAGCGTTGCGGCTTGGGGCATGTGCGGGTCTCTCCAAATGAAGCAGGGGTGATTTATTGTATGCTGTAACTAATATCGGCGGTCGCGCCGGCGCTGTCCAGTGGGCTGATATCCTCGCCGCGTCATAAGCGGAAGGGGATGACCGCAAGATGTCGATATCCGGGTTTTGGCCGATTGACTCTGTGCGGGCACATTGGGAAAGCACGGGCTGTCTTTCCGGAGTCGCAAGGCTCCGGGCGCAGCGTGGGAGAGATTCCGGATGCGGGCCTGCCGCCTGCCGTTCGGGACGCCGAAGGAGCAACCGCCCCGGAAACTCTCAGGCAAAAGGACCGCGTTGCGTGTGGGCACTCTGGAAAGCGGGCGGGATACCGCCCCACCGAAGGGGTAAGCTTGCGGCCATGGCCGCCGGTCAAGCTCTCAGGTTTCCCGACAGAGGGGGTGTGGCGAGGAAAACGCGCTAGAGCAGCGCGTTGGCGCCACGTGTCGGGAGTAGTGTGATGAGCGATTTGCAAACCCAGCTCGACGAAGCGGACGACGCGATCGATCTGCCGACCGAGCCGCTGCCGCTGGATGCCTGGCATCGCGCGCACGGCGGGCGGATGGTCGATTTTGCCGGATACTGGATGCCGGTGCAGTTCCGCGGGATTATCGAGGAACATCTCTGGACCCGGAGCAAGGCGGGCCTGTTCGATGTCAGCCACATGGGCCAGCTCGAAATTTCGGGCGAGGGCGCGGTGGCCGCGCTGGAAGCGGTGCTGCCGGGCGATATCGCGGGCCTCGCGCCGGGGCGGATGCGCTATTCGCTGCTGCTGGACGAGCAGGGCGGCATTTTGGATGATCTGATGGTCACCAATCGCGGCGGCACGTATTACCTTGTGGTCAACGGTGCGATGAAGTGGGACGATATTGCCCACTTGCGTGACATGCTGCCGGACGACATCACGCTCAACCATCTTGATGATCACGGGTTGCTGGCCTTGCAGGGGCCGGAAGCGGCGGCTGTGTTAGTGCGGCTTGGGCTGGAACCGGCGATGGCCGATGCCCCCGCCGTCGATGGGCTGACGTTCATGCAGGCCGCGCCCTACCTGTGGCAGGGGCGGCCGCTGGGCATTTCGCGCTCCGGCTACACCGGGGAGGACGGGTTCGAGATTTCCGTCCGCGCCGAAGATATCGCGGCTTTGGCCGATGCGCTCTGCGCCGATGAAGCGGTGATGCCCGTGGGGCTGGGCGCGCGCGATTCGCTGCGGCTGGAGGCGGGGCTGCCGCTCTATGGCCATGACCTGACGCCCGAAACCGGGCCGGTCGAAACCGGGCTGATGTTCGCGATCAACAAGCGTCGCCGGGCGGAAGGCGGTTTCCCCGGCGCTGAAAGGATTCTTGCCGAATTGGTGGCGGGCCCGGCGCGCAAGCGTATCGGTCTGCTGCTCGACGGCCGCCTGCCCGCGCGCGAAGGGGCACCCGTGCTGGCCGATGGCGCGCCAATCGGGGTGGTGACCTCGGGCGGGTTTTCGCCCACGCTCGAACGCCCGATTGCCATGGCCATGGTCGATGCCGCCCATGCCGCGCCGGGCGCCACGCTCGAAATCGAAGTGCGCGGGCGCAAGCTGGCCGCCAGCGTGACCGTGATGCCTTTTGTCCCCCACAAGTACCACCGACAGGGAGCCTGACCCATGCCGCGTTATTTCACCGATGAACATGAATGGATCGAAGTCGATGGCGACACGGCGACCGTGGGCATCACCGATTATGCCCAGAGCCAGCTCGGCGATATCGTTTTCGTCGAAGTGCCCGATGAAGGCGCGGTGCTGACCAAGGGGCAGGAAGCCGCCGTGGTGGAATCGGTCAAGGCCGCGTCCGACGTCTATGCCCCGATCGGCGGCACGGTCGTTTCCGGCAACCAGAATCTGGAAGAAGACCCGGCGCTGGTGAACTCCGACGCCGAAGGCCAGGGTTGGTTCTTCAAGCTGACCATCGCCGACAAGGGCGAGCTTGACGGGCTGATGGACGAAGCCGCCTACAAGGCGTTCGTCGAAAGCCTTTGAACGCCGGCCTTTGAGCGCTGGCGCGATCGAGATGTAAGGAAACAGGATGCGATACCTCCCTCTGACCGAGGCTGACCGGGCGGATATGCTCGCGCGGATCGGCGCGCCGTCGGTTGATGCGCTGTTCGTCGATGTGCCGGAAACGGCGCGCCTTGCCGGGCCGGTCGAAGGCCTGCCGGGCCATGCGGGCGAACTGGCGGTCGAACGGCATATGACGCGGCTGGCCGCGCGCAATGTCAACGCGGGGAGCGTGCCTTTCTTCCTCGGCGCGGGGGCCTATCGCCACCATATCCCCGCCAGCGTCGATCATTTGATCCAGCGCGGCGAATATCTGACAGCCTACACGCCCTATCAGCCGGAAATCGCGCAGGGCACGTTGCAGATGCTGTTCGAATTCCAGACGCAGGTCGCGCGTCTGCTCGGCTGCGATGTCGCCAATGCCTCGATGTACGACGGTTCCACCGCGTGCTGGGAAGCGATTGCGATGGCCGCGCGGATCACGAAGCGGAAGAAGGCGATTCTCTCCTCCGGGCTCCACCCGCACTACGTGTCGACCGTGCAGACAATGGCGCGCTTCACCGGCGATGCGATCGTCTACACCGCGCCGGAACTCGCGGCGGAGCCCGACACGGCGGCGCTGATCGGCCGGATCGATGCGGATACGAGCTGTGTCGTCGTCCAGTATCCCGATATTCTGGGCCGGATCGGCGATCTGTCCGCGCTGGCCGATGCGGTGCACGCGGCAGGCGCCTTGCTGGTCGCGGTGGTGACGGAGCCGGTGGCTCTGGGCGCGATCCGCAGTCCGGGCGCGATGGGCGCGGATATCGTGGTCGGCGAAGGGCAGTCGCTCGGCGTTGGGCTGCAATTCGGCGGGCCCTATCTTGGCCTGTTCGCCACACGGGACAAATACGTGCGGCAGATGCCGGGCCGGCTGGTTGGGGAAACGCTGGATGCCGCCGGGCGGCGTGGGTTCGTGCTCACACTGTCCACGCGCGAACAGCATATCCGCCGCGAAAAGGCGACGTCCAACATCTGCACCAATTCCGGCCTCTGCGCGCTGGCGTTTTCGATCCACATGACTTTGCTGGGCGAAAAGGGGCTGCGCGCGCTGGCGGCGGAAAATCATCGTCTGGCCTGCCGCACGGCGGACAGGCTGGCGAAAGTGCCGGGGGTGAAACTGGTCAACACCGCGTTCTTCAACGAATTCGCGCTGGAGATCGCAGGCGATGCGCGGGCCGTGGTGCGCGCGCTGGCAGCAAAGGACGTGTTGGCGGGCGTGTCGCTCGGGCGGCTCTATCCCGATCATTCCGAACTGGCGGGCGGACTGCTCGTCGCCGTCACCGAAACGGTGAGCGAGGAAGACATCGAAGCCCTTGCCGCCGGGCTTGAGGAGGCCTTGGCATGAGCATCAACTCCTCGGGCTGGCGCCCTTCGCTGGGCGCGAACGACATGGTGCAGGACGTAACGGGCACCGTCACCGGCAATCGCGGGCTGCTGCTGGAAGAACCGCTGCTGTTCGAACTGGGTACGGCGGAGACCTGCGGCGTCGATCTGCCGGTGCCCGATCCGGCGGCGGCCAATCGCCTGGGTGGGCTGGAGCGGGACGATGCGCTGGCGCTGCCCGGTCTCTCCGAACCGGAAACGGTGCGCCATTATACGCGGCTCAGCCGCCAGAACTATGCCATCGATCTCGGCATTTTCCCGCTCGGCTCATGCACGATGAAGCACAATCCGCGCCTCAACGAAAAAGTGGCGCGGCTGCCCGGCTTTGCCGATCTCCATCCGTTGCAGCCCATCACCACGGTGCAGGGTGCGCTGGGCGTGATGGCGGAGCTGGGCGAATGGCTGCTGCGCCTCACCAATATGGCGGGCGTGGCGATGAGCCCCAAGGCGGGCGCGCATGGCGAACTGTGCGGCATCTTGTGCATCCGCGCCGCTTTGGAAGCGCGCGGCGACGCGCGCGAAGTGATCCTCGTGCCCGACAGTGCGCATGGCACCAATCCGGCAACGGCGGCTTTTGCCAATTATCGCGTCGAAAGCATCCCCGGCACGCCCGATGGGCGCGTCGATTTCGAAGCGTTGAAAGCACGGCTGGGCCCTGATGTGGCGGCGGTGATGATCACCAATCCCAACACTTGCGGCCTGTTCGAACGCGATATGAAAGCGATTTCCGATGCGGTCCACGCTGCGGGCGCGTTCGTCTATTGCGACGGGGCGAATTTCAACGCCATCGTCGGCAAGGTCCGCCCCGGAGATCTCGGCGTCGATGCGATGCACATCAATCTGCACAAGACGTTTTCCACCCCGCATGGCGGGGGCGGGCCGGGCAGTGGGCCCGTGGTCTTGTCCGAAGCGCTGGCCCCGTTCGCGCCGCTGCCGTTCGTGGTGCAGACGGCCGATGGCTATCATCTGGTCGAGGAAGAAGGCGCGGCCGAGGCAGGGGGCGAGCAGGCATTCGGCCGGATGAGCGCGTTTCACGGCCAGATGGGCATGTTCACCCGTGCGCTGGCCTATATCCTCAGCCACGGGGCGGATGGGTTGAAGCAGGTGGCGGAAGACGCGGTGCTTTCGGCCAATTACATGCTGCGCAGCCTGGATGACGTGCTCGATGCCCCGTTCGGCGCTTCCGGCCCATGCATGCACGAGGCCCTGTTCAGCGACAAGGGCTTTGCCGATGGCCTGTCGACCATCGATGTCGCCAAGGCGCTGATCGACGAAGGGTTCCATCCGATGACGATGTATTTCCCCCTCGTCGTTCATGGCGCGATGCTGGTCGAACCGACCGAATGCGAAAGTAAGGCCACGCTCGATCAGTTCATCGGGGCACTGCGTAATATTGCCGAACGGGCGCGGGCGGGCGATTCCGCGCTGGCGCAGACCCCCACGCTCGCGCCGCGCAGGCGGCTCGACGAAACGCTGGCCGCGCGCAAGCCACGGCTGGTCTGGCAAGGCTGATCGCAAAGACGCGCACCGGGGGGACTTCACCGTTGCCCCCCGGCGGACAAGCCCTTAGGGTCACCGAAAATTGGGAGATTGTATGCTGGATTTCACGGGTAAGACTGTTCTCGTCACGGGTGGCGGGGCTGGTATCGGGCGCAGCATTGCCGAAGCGTTTGGCAAGGCGGGCGCCAATGTGGTGATCGCCGAACTGGATGCCGAACGCGTGGCCGACGTGCGCGCCGCGCTGGAAGGGGCGGGCGTGACCGCGCTGGTTTCGCAGACCGATGTGCGCGAACGCGGGCAAATCGATGCGCTGATGGAACAGATCCAGGATCGCTTCGGCGGGCTCGATGTGCTGGTCAACAATGTCGGCGATTTCCTCGGCATCGCCAAGCCCTTCCAGTACGTCACCGACGAGGAGCTGGACGCGCTTTACGCCACCAACATGAAAACGGTGTTCCTTGCCACGCGGGCGGCGATCCCGCTGCTGCGTTCGGGCGGCAGCGTGATCTCGATCTCCTCGATCGAGGCGTTTCGCGGCATTCCGAACACCACGGTCTATTCCACATTCAAGCATGGCATCACCGGCTTCACCCGCAGCCTTGCGCTCGAACTCGGGCCGCAGAACATCCGCGTCAACGCGATTGCGCCCGAAACCACCGAAACCCCGCAGGTGCCCGTGCATTCGCTGGTCGCCGAAGAGCACAAGGATCATATTGGCCGCTGGATTCCGCTGGGCCGCTTCGGCAAGCCGGAAGATGCGGCGGGCGCGGCGCTGTTCCTGGCGTCCGATCTGGCGGGCTGGATCACCGGCACCACGATCAATCTCGATGGCGGCGCGCTGGCGGCCGGTGGCTGGTATCGCGATCCCAAGGGGCTGTGGACCAATGTGCCGGTGGTCAGCGGCAACGGCTTCAATTTCTGAGGCAGGAGAAGCGCTGTGAAAATCCTGGTGGTGGGCGGAACCGGCATGATCGGGGGCCATGCGGCGCTCCATCTGCAATCGCTGGGCCATGACGTCACGATTGCCGGGCGGCGTCCGCCGCAGGCGACGACCGATCTGGCCGGGCTCCCCTTCCTTCAGGGCAATTTCATGGCGGGCACTTTCACCCGCGAGCAGGTGGCGCCGTTCGATGCCGTGGTTTTCGCCGCGGGCAACGATATCCGCCACCTGCCCAAGGGCCAGAATTTTGCGCAGCACGTGCTGCATTCCAATGCCGAATGCGTCCCGGCCTTTGCCGCCCTGTGCAAGGAAGCCGGGGTGAAGCGCTTCGTCCATATCGGCAGCTTCTACCCGCATATCGCGCCGGAACTGCTGGAAACCAACGATTATATCCGTTCGCGCAAGCTGGCTGTGGACGGGATCATCGCGCTGGCGGGCCCCGATTTCCACGTCTGCAGTCTCGATGCCCCGTTCGTGGTCGGCACCGTGCCGGGCATGAGCCTGCCGATGTTCGAAGGCTATGTCCGCTATGCCGAAGGGAAGATCGAAGGGCTGGAGCCTTATGGCCCGGCAGGCGGGATCAATTTCATCTCCTGCCGTTCGCTGTCCGAGGCGATCGCCGGCGCGCTGGAGCGGGGGGAGAACGGCAAAGCCTATCTCGTCGGGGATGAAAACCTCGGCTTCGCGGACTATTTCGGCCTGTTCTTCAAGGCGGCGGGCAATCCGGCCCCGGTGCCTGCGCTGGACAAGGAACATCCGTTCCTGCCCGATGTCGGCCTCTACACCGGCCGGGGCAATCATGTCCGCTACGAGCCCGATCCGGCGGAAACCGCGCTGCTCGGCTATCGCCGCAACGATATCACTGCGGCGGTCGAGGAAATCGTCGCCCAATACCGCTCACGCTGAGCGGGGCACTTATCACGAAAATGGGAGAATTGCGGTATGAGCATCGGTCTGACCGCGCAGGATTATGTTGAACTGGCCTATCGCCGTAACGCCTCGCTCTACGCGCGGGCGGTGGACGCGAACGAGCCTGCACTGCTGGGGCAGGTGATGGCCGCCGATGCGGTGATCGATTCCGTCGGCGTTATCATCGAAGGCACGGAGGCGATTCTCAAAATTCCCGGCATGCTGCGCGATATGTTCCTGGCGACGGAACACCTCGTCCATAACCAGACGGTGGAACTGCTGTCGGAAACGACGGCCAAGGGCGAAACTTATTGCACCGCCAGCCATATCCAGCCGCCTGCGGGTGAAGGCCACCCGCACACCGCGTTGGTCTGGGCGATCCGCTATCAGGACGATCTGCGCCTGATCGATGGCGCGTGGAAGATCGCCCGCCGCGTGCTGGTGCTCGACTGGACGGAAACCCGCCCGGTGGAATTTTCCGGGCGGCAGTAACGCCGCCGGTCAACCTCGCATCCATCAGGCTTGCGCCCGCACCATCGCTGTAGGACAGTGGCCGGGTGCAAGCAGACGATCTCGATCTCAGGCCGCCGCGCGCCGCGCGCCTCGGTTTCGCCTTCGCTATCGTCCTGCTGCATCTGGCGGCGCTTTATGGCCTGATGCGGGCCTTTGCGCCCGATTTCACCACCGCCACTATCAATCGGGCGCTGTCGGTGTTCGATGTTGCCGTTCCTCCACCGCCTGAACCAGCTCCGGCCCAGCCGGAGCAGCAGCCCGATCCCGCCCCGGATGAAGGGGCTGCGGGCGATGCCGGGCGCAAGGCCGCCCCGCGCGAGGTGGCGGCCCCAAAAACGAAACTGCCCATTGCACAAACACCTGCGCCGCCCCGTGCCGCAACCGGGGCCGATAACAGCGCGGGCGCGGCGGAGGCGGGCACCGGGCCGGGCGCGGGCGGTACGGGCAGTGGCCCGGGCAGCGGGCGCGGCGGTGCGGGCGGTGGCGGCATGCCGGTGCGCAAGCTGGAAAAGATCGCCGGGGATATCAATTCGGCGCGCGACTATCCCAAGGCCACCCGCGCGCAACGGGTCGGGCACAGCGTCACCATTCTCCTTTCGGTGGATGCCGAAGGGCGCGTGACCGATTGCCGAGTGAGCCAGCCGAGCCCCGACCCGGCGGCTGACACGATCACCTGCCGGCTGGCGAGCGAGCGTTTCCGTTTCCGCCCGGCGCTGGATGCGCAGGGCAACGCGGTGCCGGGGAAATACGCCTGGCGCCAGCGCTGGTTCTACTGATGCGGTTATCGGAAATGCGCGGAACGCGTTGCCCGCTTGCGCAGGCCCGCCAAACTGGTGTTAAGCTGGCGGGGTGATCGCCCACACCATACAGCTCGCTCTTGCGCCGGTTTTCGTCCTCGTGGCGATCGGCAATGTCATGAATATCCTATCGACCCGGCTGAGCCGGATCGTCGATCGTTCGCGCTTTCTCATAGAGCGGCACGGGCAGACCGAAGGCAGCGATCACGATGCGGTGGTTCGCGAAATGCGCATGCTCGACCGGCGTATCGCAATCATCGGCCGTGCTATCCTCACCATGCTGATCAGCGGGCTGACGATCGGGGTGGTGATCGCCATGCTGTTCCTCGATGGCTTCACCTCGCTCAATCTCAATCGGGCGACGGCGGTGGCGTTCACGCTTGCCATCGCGCTGATGATGTATGCCCTGCTGCTGTTCGTGCGCGAAACGCGGATCGCGTCGGCTAGCCTGCGCATTCCGCACAGCTTCATGGAATGGGATCGCAAACTCTGAAGGGCCGGGCGCCCGCCATTATGGCAGGCGCCGCATGGCGGATCAGGCCAGCAATTTCTGGCCCTGTTCCTTCACTGTCCCGGCGATCATCGGCTCGACGAAGGTGAGCGCCAGCGGCAGGGCAAGATCGATCACCACCTGCCCATCTTCGATCACGATATTGCCCGTCAGGTTCTGGCCCATCGCCGCGATAGTGAGATCCACCTGATCGTCGTTCACCCAGTTGGTGGTCACCTCTGCCATGCCGCCGGGCACGTTTCCGGCCAGATCTTGCGCACGTTCGTGCAGCCGCTTGCGGACTTCTTCCCGGGTCAGTTCGTGGGGCACGGTGACGCGCATGTAAGGGTAATCCTTCCTGCTGGATATGTAATGGGCGGAGAATGGCAGGCTCGCCGCACGGCGGAAAGCGCTTTTTGCGCGGGGGAATACGGCGGTTCGGCGCAAAGGCAAACCGCCCGGCGGATGAGGCCGGGCGGTTGGCGATGATGCACAGGTCTCAGGCCGCTTCGAGCAGCTTGTAAGGTTCGATCTCGCCCGAAAGGTAGAGCTTCTTGGCCTTGGCCCGGCTCAGCTTGCCGGAACTGGTGCGCGGCAGAGTGCGCGGCGGAACCAGTTCGACCACGCAGTTCATGCCGGTGATCGAACGGACCTTGTCGCGGATCTGTTCGCGGAGTTCCACCCGCTTGTCCGGGTCGGACACGCGGCAATGGACGAGCACGGCGGGCGCTTCCTCCCCGTTTTCCGTCTCGACCGAGAAAGCGGCGATATCGCCGTGATTGAAGCCGGGAAGTTGTTCCACCGCCCATTCGATATCCTGGGGCCAGTGGTTCTTGCCGTTGATGATAATCATGTCCTTGGCCCGGCCGACGATGAACAGATAGCCATCAGCCATATAGCCCATGTCACCGGTGTCGAGCCAGCCATCGACCAGGCATTCCTCGGTCGCGGCGGGATCGCGGAAATAGGAATGCATCACGCTGGAGCCTTTGCACCAAACTTTGCCGATCTGGCGTTCGGCCTTGGGCTGGCCGTTCTCGCCCCGGATTTCGACCCGCATATCCTTCACCGGCTTGCCGCAATTGACGATCGCACGGTAGCGGGCCGGGCGCGACAGATCGCGCGGAGTGCCCGAAAGGCGTTCTTCTTCCACCAGTTCCACGCGAATGCCTTCGCCCGGCGGCATAATGGTGACGGCCAGCGTCGCTTCGGCCAGGCCGTAGCTGGGCAGGAAAGCAGATGCCTTGAACCCGGCTTCGGCGAAGGCATTGACAAAGCCCTGCATCACGTCGGGGCGGATCATGTCCGCGCCGTTGCCCGCGATGCGCCAGCGCGACAGATCGAAGCGTTCGGACACGTGGCTCTGGCTCGAAATGCGGCGGGCGCAGATGTCATAGCCAAACGTCGGCGAATAGGAGAGCGTGGTGCCCGGATTGCGGCTGATCATGTCCAGCCAGGCCAGCGGGCGGCGGGCGAAATCCTCGGTCTTGAGGTAATCGGTCGATACCTGGTTGGCGATGGGCGACAGCAGGCAGCCGACCAGACCCATGTCATGATACCAGGGAAGCCAGGAGACGCAGCGGTCGTCCGGTTCCAGCTTCATCCCGATGCCGTGCCCGGCCAGATTGTCGAGCAGCGCCTGATGCGTCACCGCGACGCCATGGGGGAAGCGCGTCGATCCGCTGGAATACTGGAGATAGCAGATATCGTCGGGTTTTTGTTCGGGCAGGGTGCCTTCGGCCGCCTCACCCGCACGGAAATCTTCGTAAGTGACCCCGGCACAGCCCTGGCGCGCGGCGGCGGCACCCGCCATTTCCGCGATTTCCGCCGGGAACAGCAGCATTTCGGGATCGGAACTGGCCAGTTGCACGGCCAGTTGGTCGATATAATTGTCCTTGCCGCCGAAGCTGGTCGGCAGGGGCAGCGGCACCGGCCATGCCCCGGCATAGATCGTGCCGCAGAACAGCGCGGCGAAATCGACTCCGGTTTCCGCGATCAGCGCGATCCGGTCCCCCGGCCTGATCCCGCGTGCGATCAGGCGATGGGCCATGCCCAGCGCATCCTCGCGCAGTTCGGCAAAAGGATAAACCCGGGCGAGATTGCCGCGCGGATCGTGAAAATTCAGTCCGCGGCTGCCCTGCGCGGCATAGTCGAGCGCTTCGCCGAATGTGGCGAAATCCGAAAAACGACGCGGCAGAACGCAGCGATTGGGCGTCGGTTGAAGGGCGCTATCGGTCATATTTCTGCTCAACCTATTGGTCTAACTCGATTATTTATGCCGAGTTTCGCTCAAAATTGTGTGCGGCAGGCCCTCTCGCGATGAAATGGGCGTGCTACGGGGCTCTTCCATTCTTACGGGACTGTGGCACGAATAAGGCCAATGGTTAAGGAATCCCCATCATCTCGTGGCGCGGGGAAGGCGGTTCGTCCTCTGGATGACGCGCGTCTGGAGGAACTGGCACTGGCTTATGTGGCGCGGTTTGCCACCAGTGCGCGCAAGCTGGAACACTATCTGGCGCGCAAGCTGCGCGAACGCGGATGGGCCGGTGAAGGTTCCCCCAATCTGTCCGCGTTGGTCGCCCGCTTCGCCGCGCGCGGCTATATCGATGATGAAAGTTTCGCCCGCATGCGCAGTGCCGGGCTGCTGCGGCGGGGCTATGGCCCGCGCCGCGTGCGCGAAGTGCTGGGCATGGCGGGGATTGCGGAAAACCTGCGCGGCAGCGTGTTGCCGGGCGTGGCAGAACAGCGGCACGCGGCGTTCACGCTCGCTCGCAAGCGCCGCTTCGGCCCATTCGGTGCCGAACCGCCTGATCCGGCCCGACGCGAAAAGCAGATTGCGGCGATGATGCGGGCGGGCCATGAGCGGGGCTGTGCCGCGGCGATGGTCTATGCGGAAAGTGTCGACGCGGCGGAACGCTGGGTGGAAGAGGCACAGGAGGAATAGCATGCGTATCTGGCCCGTTGCACTGCTTTTGCTGGCCGCTTGCTCGCCCGGCGCGGGGGAAAGCGCGCAGGCCGCGCCGCCGGTCGGATCGACCTCGACCCCTGCGGCCGATATTCACCCCGAATCGGGCCTGCAGGTGGTGCCGCTGACTGTCACCCATGGCGGCAAGGCGCATCATTTCCGGGTCGAACTGGCGCGCACGGGGGCGGAGCAGGCCAAGGGGCTGATGTTCCGCACCGCGATGGGGGCGGATGAAGGCATGCTGTTTCCGTTCGATCCGCCGCGCGATGCCAGCTTCTGGATGAAAAATACCGTAATCCCGCTGGATATCATTTTTATCGGCACCGACGGGCGGGTGCTGAACATCAACGCCAATGCGGAGCCTTATTCGCTGGAACCGCGCAGTTCCGCCGGGATGGTGAAAGCGGTTCTGGAATTGAACGGCGGCCGGGCGGCGGCGCTGGGGATCGGCCCCGGGGCACAGGTAAAGTGGTGAGGTGCTTGCCGCGAGGCTGAACACAAGCTAACGCGCGCAGCATGGGAATCCTCTCGAAGATCTTCACCTGGTGGGACGGCGCCACCATCGGCACGCTGGTCAACAGTGCGATGACAGGCGTGCAGGTCGGCACCGATTCGCAGGGCAATCGCTACTATCGCTCGAAAAAGCCGAACGCCCGGGGCCAGGAACGGCGCTGGGTGATCTATGAGGGCGCCAACGATGCTAGCCGCGTGCCTTCGGAATGGCATGGCTGGCTGCACGGCGCGTTCGACGATGTGCCCGAAAGCCGCTTGCCGCCACCGAAGATCTGGGAAGTGGAATACACGCCCAATGCCACGGGGACAGCGCAGGCCTATCGTCCGCAGGGCGCTCTGGAGCGCGGAGGCAGGCGTGCTGCCGCCACGGGCGATTACGAAGCCTGGGCGCCGGATTCCTGACCATGCGGCGGTTCAGGCCGTCCATGCGGGCCGCGATGCTGCCTCTGGCTGTGGGAGCCACGTTTCTGGCGGCCTGTTCGCAGGAGCCTGCGGAACAATCGGCCAAGCCTGAAACAGAACTGCCCAAGGAACTGGCCGGGCAACTCGGCGCCAGGCCGCAGCAGCCTGCGGTGGCCGAAATCGGCACGCCGATGGCCGAACGGGTGGCGACGATCGGTGTGCTGAACAAGCGCAACAATCTGACGCAGGATCTCAAACTCAAACCCGGTGAAGCGCAGCGGATCGGCAATATCGTCGTCAAGCTGGAGGCATGCGAACGCACCGCCCCATGGGAAAAGCCGCCGGAAACGGGAGCTTTCGTTCAGGTGACGGTGCAGCAGCGGGCCACGGTCGACGAACCGCTGCGCTGGCAGCGCATCTTCTCGGGCTGGCTGTTCAAGAACTCGCCTTCCCTGAACGTGGTCGAACATCCGATCTACGATGTGTGGGTCAAGGATTGCGCGATGAACTTCCCCGGTGAGGAAGCGGGCGATAACGCACCCTCCGGCGCTACGCCGTCCACACTCGCGCCCAAATCTCCTGCCGCGCCCGCCGCTCCCAAGGTTCCGGCGGCACCTGCCGAAGCAGCAGCCCCGGCGGCAGCCAGCAACGCCGCGAACCCTTCGGGCAACGACAGCCAGCCTGCGCCGCGCTGATCCTGGGCCTGCATCAGCCGGTCGAGATAGGCGTTCTGGCTGATCTCGATCGCGCCGAGCGAAGCGAGATGGCCGGTGATGAACTGGCAATCGAGCAGTTCCACCCCGGCATGGCGCAACGCAGCCACCAACCATGCCAGTGCGATTTTCGATGCGTTGGTGGCGCGGCTGAACATGCTTTCCCCGCAGAACACCCGGTCGAAGCCCACGCCATAGAGGCCGCCGACGAGCTTGCCGCCCTGCCAGCATTCTATCGAATGCGCATGGCTGGCGGCATGTAAAGTGCGATAACTGGCGGCGATCCGTTCGCTGATCCAGCTATCCGGATGGTCGGGCCGGGGAGCCGCGCAGGCGGCGATTACATCGTCGAACGCGGCATTGCAGGTGACGGTGAACCGCCCGCTCCTGAGCGCTTTTGCCAGCGAGCGTGAGCAATGAAAGCCATCAAGCGGCAGGATCGCCCGCCGTTTGGGTTCGATCCAGAAGATTTCGGGATCGTCGCGGGAATCGGCCATCGGGAATATGCCGCTGCGATACGCTTTCAGCAGCAGGTCGGGCGGGATAATCGATGACACCGGTGCATGCACCTCATCAGCCTAGCAGACGGGCCGGGAACAGGAAATGCGCTGTTTTCGCCGATCGCCTCCGGCTTTCGCGCAACGTGCCTTGCCAAGCCTTCCGCTTCGCACTACAGGCCCGTCCACCCACAGGAGTGTAGCTCAGTTGGTAGAGCATCGGTCTCCAAAACCGAGGGCCGCGGGTTCGAATCCTGCCACTCCTGCCAAATTCCCCCAAAATCAGCCTTTGCTGGGCTCCGAGGTTCTCCCGGAAACGCAGGGCATGATCTACAACCCATGGCTGGCGCGTGCTGGACTATGGGACGTTGTCGCTTTTCGGTATTCTGACCCCGTCAGGGAACGGACAGTTCGCCGCGGCCTTCAAGCGGGCGGGCCGGGTGGCGGTGGGATGATCTCGCGAAAGCCCGCAGCGAACTCCTGACAGCGCTTGCGGCCCTTCCCCTAACGGTGATCGGCGGCGCAGGGAAAGCGCAAAAATTCCGCGAGCAAACTCCGGACGAATCGGGAACCTCGGGACGAGTTGTGCGTTTTGTGCGGTAGGACGCATCTACATCGAGGAGTATGGCCAATGAGCAGCCTGACTTTCCGTAGCAGTCGCCCCGACCAGTGGACGCTGCCGCGCCCCCATTCCGATCCCAGCCTGCGCTATCAGAAGCATGGCCCGATCCAGCCCATGTACCAGCCGACATTCTGGGAGCGCCTGCTCGGTCATCATTGACTGTTCCGCCCACGCGACGGGTGGAGCGCTGCAATCTATCCGATCCAGCCGGTCCGTAGGGACCGAATGACCATGTCTGTGCCTGTCAGCCTTGCATAACGCGTCATGCATGGCTAAATGCGCGCTGCATTCCGACATCGGAGCCAATATGCCCCTCCCGGACCTGTTCCGGGGTGGCGATGGCCCCTAGGCGGAAGGTGTCAGTGTTTGAATGGCAAGAGTCGTAACGTCACATGGCCAAGACCAGTCCCCTTGAATTTTTTCGTCAGGTCAAAACCGAAGCCTCCAAGGTGGTGTGGCCCACGCGGGAAGAAACCATCCGGACCTCGATTTTCGTGGGTATCCTGATGCTGGTCTTGTCGCTGTTCTTCCTGGGTATCGATTCTCTGTTCAGCGCGGTCGTGCGCTGGCTGCTTTCGCTCGCCTGACACATCGTACAACACGGGATACGGACTACAGGACTATGGCCGCACGCTGGTACATCATCCACGCCTATTCGGGCTTTGAGAACAAGGTGCGCGATTCGATTCTGGCCGAGGCGGAACGTCTGGGCCTGTCCGAAGGCGTCGAACAGGTCGAAGTGCCGACCGAAACCGTGACCGAAGTGAAGCGGGGCAAGAAGGTCCAGATCGAACGCAAGTTCATGCCCGGCTACGTTCTGGCCAAGCTCAAGCTGAACGACGATGTCTATCACCTCGTCAAGAACACCCCCAAAGTGACCGGCTTCCTCGGCGCCAGCGGCAAGCCGCAGGCGATTTCCGAGAAAGAGGCCGCGCGCTACTTCGGGGCGGCGGAAGAAGCCGCCGCGCAGCCCAAGCGCCAGGTCAGCGTCGATTACGAAATCGGCGATTCGGTCAAAGTGCTTGATGGCCCCTTCGCCAGCTTCAACGGCGTGGTGGAAGAGCTCGATTTCGACAAGTCGAAAGTCAAGGTTTCGGTCTCGATCTTCGGTCGCGCCACGCCGGTCGAACTCGATTTCGAACAGGTCGAACTGGTCAAGTAAGGCCGCATTCCGGCCGGCGGGCCGGATTGTGCATCGCGACATTGCTTTTGCGCACCCTTTCGACTAGGGCGCGCGCTTCCCGCAAGGGATTCATGCGGAAGGATTAGGGCCGGCCAGCCGGTCCGTCCGTCAGACCGCTAAACATGAGGATGGGGTGCCGGGCTTGCCCGGCGCGCGATCCGACAGTGTGAAAGGAGTGGCCCCATGGCCAAGAAAATCGAAGGTTATATCAAGCTGCAGGTGCCTGCCGGCTCTGCCACGCCGTCGCCGCCGATCGGCCCCGCGTTGGGTCAGCGCGGCGTGAACATCATGGAATTCTGCAAGGCGTTCAATGCCGCCACGCAGGAACTTGAGAAGGCGATGCCGATCCCGACCATCATCACGGTCTATGCGGATCGCAGCTTCACGTTCGTCACCAAGACGCCGCCTGCTACCTTCCTCATCAAGAAAGCCGCCAATCTCAAGTCGGGTTCGAAGGAACCGGGCAAGGTTTCGGCCGGAACGATCGCGCGCTCCAAGCTCGCCGAGATCGCCGAAGTGAAGATGAAGGATCTCAACGCCAACGACATCGAACAGGCGACGAAGATCATCGAAGGCTCGGCCCGTTCGATGGGCCTGCAAGTGGTGGAGGGCTGAGATCATGGCCAAGCTGACCAAGAAGCAGAAGATGCTCGCCGAAAAGCTCGGTGACAATCAGGCGCTGCACACGTTCGACAACGCGCTCAAGACGCTGCGCGAACTCGCCACGGTGAAGTTCGACGAAACCATCGAAGTCGCGATGAACCTCGGGGTTGATCCGCGTCACGCCGACCAGATGGTGCGTGGCATGGTCTCGCTGCCGTCAGGCACGGGCAAGGATGTGCGCGTGGCCGTGTTCGCCCGTGGCGACAATGCCGACAAGGCTCTTGCTGCCGGTGCCGACAAGGTCGGCGCGGAAGACTTGATGGAAGACATGCAGGCCGGCAATCTCAACTACGACCGCGTCATCGCCACCCCGGACATGATGGGCGTGGTTGGCCGTCTCGGTAAGGTGCTGGGTCCCAAGGGCCTGATGCCGAACCCGAAGCTCGGCACCGTGACGCCGAACGTGGAACAGGCCGTGAAGGATGCCAAGAGCGGCCAGATCGAATTCCGCGTGGAAAAGCTGGGCATCATCCATGCCGGGATCGGCAAGATGTCGTTCAGCGACGACGCGATCAAGGCGAATTTCAACGCGCTGGTCGATGCGGTGGTCAAGGCCAAGCCGTCGGGTGCCAAGGGCAAGTATGTCCGCAAGGTCTCGCTCAGCTCGTCGATGGGCCCGGGTCTGAAGATCGATACGGCGGATGTCGCTGGCGCATAAGCGCCGGGCGATAGCCCAAGCAAAAGGGGCCGGAGGGAAACCTCCGGCCCCTTTTGTTTGTAGGGTGGCGTTGGGGCAGAGCGCCTTGGGCTACCAGCCGGGAGTAAGATTGGCGGCGGTGTAGCATTCCACCACCAGGCTGATCGGCTGCCCATCCTGCCGGGTGAGCAGCGCGCGCTGGGTCAGGATTGTCCCCGCCGGGCAACCCGGCCCGGCGCCGCGCTCTCCTTCAAGCTTGCGGCGGGTGAAATGCAGTGCGGCGACGGCTTTGCCGAACGGCGTTTCCGTCTGTTCGAGCGTGGCGTTCATGCTTTCGGTCAGGCGCGCGGGCACATACCAGTTGTGCGCTTCCGACAGGACGACATCGCCGCAAACCAGCCGGACATGGCGATAGCCCAGAGGGCTGTCTGTCGGGACCGCGAGCAGGCCGTGCAGATCGGGGGGAAGCTGCGAAACCGCATCGTGAAGCTGGACGGCCCGGATGATGGGCGGATTGCCCATGTTATGCGCCTTGCACCATTCGGTCAGCGCTTCCGTTGCGCTGACATGCGAATCAAGCGTGGCCTCGAAATCCTCCAGCGGAAGCTGGTGCGGCGTGGTGCAGGCAGCCAGGGACAGGCTTGCGGCAACCAGACCTTTATTGCCTTTGCGGAACGAAACCATGGCGGGGGGTTACCGGAAAGCAGCCGGAGAGGCAAAGCTCCGTTTTATGCTGAAAACCGCACTTCCATTTCCGTTGCAATGCATCTGTGCATCACTGTGTTGCAGAATGGCAACGAAAAGAATCTGTCTTGGCCGGAAGGAGCTACGAGGCTTTGACCCCGCCGAGCCTCTGGCGTAGCAGGCCGCCATGGCCACTCAAAAATACAAGGCCATGAAATGTTCGCAATACTTGAAGACATTTGAGGAAATTATGAAGAAGATCACTCTTGCTGCTCTTGCAGCCGCTGCTGCTGTTCTGCCCGCTGCCGCTCACGCACAGGCTTATGTGCAGGTCGAAACCGGTCTTGACGCGGTGGACACCTCGGTCCTCGGCAACGACGAAGGCATTCTCTACGGCGTTTCCGCCGGTTACGAAGTGCCGCTGGGCAACAACCTGTTCGCTGCCTTGGAAGCTGGCCTGTCGGATAGCAGCACCAAGGAATGCGTGCGTATCGACGGTGAGCGTGATTGCATCAAGTCGGGTCGTGACATTTCGGCCACGCTGCGTTTTGGCACCAACCTGAGCGAAGCCGCCAAGCTTTATGCTCTGGGCGGTTACACCAATGCTCGCGTTAAGGCGACCTACGCCGGCGAAACCTATGACGCCGTGAACCTTGACGGTTTCCGTCTGGGTGCGGGCTACCAGCACAACTTCGGCCAGAACCTGTTCGGCAAGATCGAGTACCGCTACTCGAACTACGAACAGGGCGTTGAGCGCCACCAGGGCGTGGTCGCCATCGGCGCGAAGTTCTAAGACTTTCGTAAGCCAACACAACGCGGGGGCGAACCACCGGTTCGCCCCCGTTTTTGTGTCCGGAGAGCAGGAAAAGGGTAAAGCAGTGCAGAACCGAGGGATCAGATCCCGCCGGGGGTGAAATCCCAGCCCAGCTCGCCCAATCCTTCGCACAGCGTGTCGACGCAGCTTTTCAGCGCATCCGGATCGGTCGAACGGATCACGAAATTTGCCCCGCTTTTCCCTTCGCGGAAGAAGGGATAGCTGCCGATCTGGCATCCTTCGTGGGCTTGTTCCACGTCACGTAGCAGCACGGCCACTTCGCTTTCGGGCACCCACGATCCGATCACTTCGGACAGCAGCGGTGCGCCGCCTTCCAGCGTGCCGGTGAGGCCGTCGAGCATGCCCGCCGTGATATGGGGTACACCCGCCATCATGTAGATATTGCCGAGCTTGATCCCCGGGGCGCCCGAATAGTGATTGGGGATGAGATCGGCGCCCGCAGGTGTTCGGGCCATGCGCAGGCGGCCCTCGTTCAGCCCGCCGCGCGTGGTGTAATAGTCTTCCAGCATGGCACGGGCTTCGGGGTGGATCACCACTTCGATGCCCAGTGCCGCAGCAATGGCGTCCACGGTGATGTCATCGTGCGTAGGGCCGATGCCGCCGGTGGTGAAAAGATAATCGTGCTTCACCCGCAGCGCGTTCACCGCTTCGGCGATTGCGGCCATATCGTCCGCCACCACGCGCACTTCGGTTAGCCGGATGCCCTGCACCTGCAGCCAGGTGGCGATCTGGGCGATATTCTTGTCATGCGTGCGGCCCGAAAGAATTTCGTCACCGATGATGACGGCCGCTGCCGTCCAGATACGCTGGGTCTCTTTCATATCTGCCAGCGTTAGGCGATTTTCTGCGTATTCGCCACCACGGTTTCGAACCGTAGCACGCCATCGTCCACCGGGCGGCGGCGATAATCGCGCAGGTCCTCCAGGTAATCCTGATTGAGCCGCCATGGCAGTGCCGTGGCGCTTTTCGGCATCAGCGGCAGCGCGCGCTGAATATAGCCGGAGGAGAACTGGTAGACGTTATCCTCCTCCAGCCCATGATCGGCGGGCAGGACGGGGCGCACGATGGCCGCCCCCTTGGCCTGCATCGCATTCAGCACATCGCAGACATAGGCAGCCGTCAGATCGGCGCGCAACGTCCAGCCCGCATTGAGGTAGCCGAAAGCAACCGCCAGATTGGGCACATTGGAGAACATGCACGAGCGATAGTAGAAATGCTTGCGCCAGTTTACCCGCACGCCGTCCAGCGTGACCTTGATCTGCCCGGCCATGGCAAGCCGCAGGCCGGTGGCGGTGACGATGATATCCGCATCGAGGTGGCGGCCCGATTCCAGCATAATCCCGCTTGCGTTGAACCGGGCTATGCGATCGGTCACCACATCGGCCCGGCCCGAACGAATGGTGGCGAACAGGTCGCCGTCGGGAACCAGGCACAGGCGTTGTTCCCATGGGCCATAGGGCGGTTGCCAATCGGTTTCGGTATAGCGGTGGTCCAGCGCTTTGCGCGTGGCCCGCGTCAGGAAGGCGGCGATGCGGGCGGGGGATTTGCGTGCGGTCCTGAACACCCAGTCCTGAAAGCGAACATTTCTGGCGCGGATCAGCCGGTGGGCAAGAGACGCAGGGAGCAGCGCCTGAGCGATCCGCGCCATGCGGTCCCGCCGGGGTTGTGCGCTCATCCATGTGGGCGTGCGCTGGAGCATGGTGACATGCGCGGCACGCTGCGCCATCGCGGGCACGAGCGTGACGGCGGTCGCGCCCGAGCCGATCACCACCACCTGCTTGCCGGAATAATCGCAATCCTCGGGCCAGAATTGCGGATGCACGATCTGCCCGACGAAATTTTCGCGCCCGGGGAAGGGGGGATCGTGCGGGCTGTCGTAATCGTAGTAGCCCGAAGCGAGATAGAGGAAGCGCGCCGTCAGTTCGCGCGGGCCATCGCGATCTTCTGTCGTGACGCGCCACAGGCCCTGCGCCGTGCTGAAATCGGCGGCCAGAACGCGCGTGGCCAGCCGCATGTGCGGAGCGATGCCGTATTTGCCGACCACGCGATCGAGATAGGCCAGAATGCTGTCGCCATTCGCGATGGCATCGGCATCGGTCCACGGTTCGAAGCCGAAGCCGAGCGTATACATGTCGCTGTCCGAACGCACGCCGGGGTAGCGGAACAGGTCCCATGTTCCGCCCAGCCGCTCGCGCCGTTCGACAAGCGCATAACGCAGGCCCGGGCAGCGCATATGAAGATGCGCTGCCATTGAAATGCCGGAGATACCGGCGCCGACGATCAGGACGTCGAGATCGGGTTGGGCTGCGGGGTGGGCCTCGGGCATGATTATGCGCTAGGCCGGTTTCGCTTCCGGGCCAAGAGGCGCGGCACTATCTGCGCGTAGCCGCCTGGTCAGCGCTTCAAGGCGTCAGGTCTTGAAAACGATGGTCTTGTGCCCGTCCATCAGGACCCGATCTTCGAGGTGATAGAGCACGGCAGCGGCCAGCACCCGGCGCTCGATATCGCGGCCCTTGCGGACCAGATCTTCGGGTGTGTCGGCATGGCTGATCGCTTCCACGTCCTGATGGATAATCGGTCCTTCATCGAGATCGGCGGTAACGTAGTGCGCGGTCGCCCCGATCATTTTCACCCCGCGCGCATGCGCCTGATGATAGGGTTTCGCACCTTTGAAGCCGGGCAGGAAACTGTGGTGGATATTGATGCAGCGCCCGGTGAGATAGCCGGCCATTTCATCGGAAAGAATCTGCATATATCGGGCCAGCACCACCAGTTCGGCGCCGGTTTCCTCCACGATGGCCCTGATCCGGGCTTCCTGTTCGGCTTTGGTGTCCTTGGTGATCGGCAGGTGATGGAAGGGAATATCCCGCACCAGCGGCACGTTGAGCGCGTCGCGCGGATGGTTGGAGACGATGCCCACGATATCCATCGGCATTTCACCGATCCGGTTGCGATAGAGCAGGTCGGCCAGACAGTGATCGAACTTGCTGACCATCAACAGCACTTTGCGTGGGGTGGTGGTGTCGCGCAGCGTCCATTCCATGCCGTACTGCTCCGTAACCGGCGCGAATTCCCGCGTGATATCGCCCAGCGGGCGCCCCGGGCAATCGAACACGATCCGCATGAAGAACATGCCGGTGTCGCGCGCGTTGAACTGCTGTGCTTCGCGAATATTCCCGCCGATTTCGGCCAGCCGCGTGGTGACTGCGGCAACCAGGCCCACCCGGTCCTTGCACGACAAAGTCATCACATAGGCTTGTGCCATCGTCCGGATCTCCCTGCTGCATTCCGTTTCGCGATATGAACCGGGCGGGCTCTAGCCTGCCTGTCTGCCGAAGTCGCCACCGCAATTGCGAAAAATCGCCATGCGGTCCGGGATAGGGCCGCGGATGCACGGTTGCAGTCGAAAGCAGGGCTGATATGCCTCAGCCGACGATCAATTCAGAAACGATGGGAACGAGATGACGAAGCGCACACTCGCTGGGAGGCCGGTCGATCCGGTCGGGCTGGGCTGCATGAACCTGTGCTGGGCCTATGGCGAACCGCCCACGCATGCCGAAGCCATTGCCATTCTCCATCGGGCGCTGGAACTGGGGTACGATCATCTCGATACCGCCAATATCTACGGTCTCGGGCAAAGCGAAAAGCTCATTGCGGAAGCGCTGAAAGGCAAACGGCAGGAGTATTTCCTCGCGTCGAAAACCGGGATCGTGATTCAGGACGAGGTGCGCGGTGTCGATTGCAGCCCACAATCGATCACGGCCTCGATCGATGCCAGCCTCGAACGGCTTGAAACCGATCATATCGATCTGCTCTATCTGCACCGCTTCGATCCGACCGTGCCCGTGGCGGATTCGGTCGGCGCGCTGGTGCGGGCGATCGAAGCGGGCAAGATCGGTGCCTATGGCGTATCGGAATGGAGCGCGGCGCAAATCCGGGAGGCGCATGCCGTGCATCCCATGGCTGCCGTGCAGACCGAATATTCGCTGTGGACGCGCAACGTCGAACTGGCCGTGCTGGAGACGACGCGTGAACTGGGCATAGCCTTCGTTGCGTTCTCGCCAGTGGGCAGAGGCGGATTGTGCGGCGAGCTGGACGATCCGGCCACTTTGCCGGCGCGCGACATGCGCCGCACAATGCCGCGCTTCATGCCGGAAAACTGGCCTGCGAACCGCGCCTTGATCGATGCCCTGGTCGCTCTGGCGGCGGAGGCGGGGATGACGGCGGCACAACTGGCGCTGGCGTGGGCCCTGTCGCGTGGGGGGCATGTCCACGTCATTCCGGGCACGCGCAGTCTCCGTCATCTGGAAGACAATTTCGCCGCCGGCAAGATCGCGGTGGAACAGGCGCTGCTCGATCGCGCGGATGCGCTGATCAACGAAGACACGATTGCCGGACATCGCTATGGCGATGCCATGCGGCAACTGGTCTTTACCGAAGAATACGCCTGAGCAAGCGAGGCCGGATCAGAGCGCCGCTTCGAACGTCGCCAGCATCCGGCCCCACGCCTTTTCGGCCTGCGGCTTGTCATAACTGGGTGCGTCCAGCGTGCACCATCCATGGTCCGCCGGATAGACTTCGGCTTCCACCGGCCTGTCTGTGGCAGCGGCGGCACGCAATACTGCCTTTTCCTCAGGCATCTTGGCATCGTCATCCCGGCCGATGGCAAAAAGGAAATGGGCCTTCGTACCGGCCATCAGCAGATTGGGGCTGTCCGGTTTGCCGGTGACGAGTTGCGCGCCGTGGAAGGAACAGGCGGCCTTGATCCGTTCCGGCACTGCCGCGGCGCTGCGCACGGCGTGCGATCCGCCCATACAATAGCCGCACACTCCTATGCCGCGCTTGCTGTCCGTTTCACTCTGCTGATCCAGCCAGGTGGCGAATGCCGTGGCGTCGCGGGCAGTCGCGGCGCCATCGACCAGCGCCATCATCGGCTTGAGCCGGGCCTGCTTTTCCGGTTCGAACCATTCGGACAGGCTGTTGAGGATCGGTGCCTTGGCGCTGCGATAATAAGGGTTGGGAACGAAAACGGCATAGCCGGCCCCGGCCAGCCGCCGGGCCATGACTTTGTACGCATCGCGCAGTCCGGCGATGTCCGGCCACATGATGACGCCGGGTGATGGGCCCTTGGCGGGTGCGACAAAGAATCCGTCGGCGGTGCCGTCCGCCGTGGCGATCGCGACATCGCGTTCGTCGAGATCGCTGGCGGCGGCCTTTCCGGCAGGGGCGCAGGCTACCAGTGCGGTGGTGGCCCCCATGGCGGCGAACTGCCGCCGCGTCAGCCCGCGCCGGGCGAGCATGGCATCGAGATTGTCATGGGTATGTTGATCGCACATCCGGGCCTCCGCATCTCACTTCGACGGGAAATCTACTCCGTTTCACCGGGCCGTCCAGCCCTCGTGCCCCGGCACAAGGCTTGACCTGCCTCGCGAATTATTGTCCGCCTTGGCCGCAAGGCCGCAGGTGGACAATTCGGTGATGATGCAGATCAAGGACGCAACTCTCGATCAGACAATGGCCGCGATCCGGAAAGGCAGCCAGCGTGTGAATGAACGGGAAGCCTTGGCTATTGCCGGAACATTCTACACACGGGGGGAGTATGCCCAGGCTGCCAACGTCTGCACGCAGATGCTGCAGCAGAAGCCCGATCTGGCTGAAGCGCATAGCATTCTGGGGGTTTCGCTCGCTGCGCTGGGAAAGCACAAGGAAGGGATCGAAGCAATCCGGCAGGCGATTGCGCTGGGAGGCGAAATTGCTTCGTACTATTCCAATCTGGGCGAAATTTACCGTCAGGATGGCAACCCCGCCGAGGCAACCGCGATGCTAGAGCATGCATTGCAGCTCGAACCGGCCAATCATCATGCCCATAACAATCTGGGGATAGTCCTGTTCGAAAGCGGCGCACCCCGCGAGGCTATCGCATGCTATCATCAAGCCATTGTTATCAATAATACTTTTCCGGAAGCGTTTAACAATCTAGGCAACGCTCTGCGCAAGGTCGGTGAGCTGGACGAAGCGGGCGCGGCCTATCAGGCAGCCCTGAATCTGCGGGAAAGCTATCCCGAAGCACACAACAATCTGGGGACATTGCTGCGCGAGCAGCACAAGCCGGAACTGGCCGAGCAAGCCATCCGCAAGGCGATCAGCCTTGATCCCCGGTATGTCGAAGCGTACAACAATCTGGCATCGATTTATCATGCGGAGGAGCGGGATAGCGATGCCTTGGAGCTACTAGCGGCGGCGCTGAAGGTTCAGCCGAACAACCCACGCAGCCTGCTGCTGGCCGCGCGCATCCAGACCAGACGGCATGCTTTCGATCTGGCCGAGCGGGCGTGCCGTTTCGTGCTGGAGAGCGAGCCGGGCAATGCCGAAGCGCTTACCGTGCTCGGCAGCATCAAGCACGAACTGGACTGCTTCGACGAAGCGCTTGCACTGCTGGAGCGGGCCGCTGCGACCGAGCCACCGCTGGCGGAAGCGCATTATTACTACGGAATTTGCCTCAAGTCGGTTGGGCGGCTGGATCAGGCGCGGGCGCAATTGCTTAGGGCCCTGGAACTCAACAGTGCGATGTATGGCGCCTATGCCAATCTGAACGATCTGATCGACTATTCCCGGGACGAAGAACTGTTCGAACGCCTGCGAGGCATTGTCGAAGCGGTCGACAATCCGCACAATCCGGGCCTCCTGCCGTTGCATTTCGCCTATGGCAAGGCGCTGGAAGACAGAAAGCAGTACGAAAAGGCGCTTGGCCATTACATCGTTGGCGGCGAAATCAAGCGTACGCAGCTGAATTACGACGAAGACGAGATTTTCGGGTTTTTCGCCGCGATCAAGGACGCATTCCCGGCGGACATTTTCCGGAACCGTCCGTTCGAAGGGCTATCCGACGAGCGTCCGCTGTTTATCGTCGGAATGCCGCGTTCGGGCTCCACTTTGGTGGAGCAGATCGTTTCGAGCCACAGGGATGTGTTCGGCGCGGGTGAAGTGAAACATTTTGTCGACAGCTTGAACGGGCTGGTGGCTAGATTCCCGGCACTGCCGCGCTTTCCGGCGATGCTCTCGGACCTTTCGCATGAACGGTATGACATCCTCGGCAGTTCCTATCTGGATGCATTAACCGCCCCGGCGGGCGGGGCGAAGCGGGTGACCGACAAGCTGTTGACCAACTATTTCTTCGTCGGCATGCTGCATCTGTTGTTCCCGCGCGCAAAATTCATCAACACCAGGCGCAATCCGGTGGACACCTGCCTGTCGGGCTTCACCAAGCTGTTCAAGGATGACATGCCGCACAGCTACGACTTGCGTGAATTGGGCCGCTATTATCGCCAGTACGATGCCTTGATGCGGCATTGGGAAAATGTGCTCCCGGCAGGTACGATGATGGTGGTCGATTATGAAAACGTTGTCGCCGATATGGAAGGCAGCGCCCGCGCATTGATCGATTTTATCGGGCTGGAATGGGATGATGCCTGCCTCGCTTTTCACAAGTCGGCCCGGCCGGTGAAGACGGCGAGCGTAACTCAGGTCCGGCAGCCGATCTACACGTCCTCGCTCGAGCGGGCGAAGAAATACGGCGCGGGATTGCAGCCGTTGATCGATGCGATCGAAGGCCGCTCCTGAAAAATCGGCGGGCTGAAATGGCACAAGCTGGTCTCGCCAGCGTTAGATAGTCGGGTTCAACAACGAAGAGGAGTACACAGATGATCCGCAAAGCGCTCATGTTGACCATACCGATGGCGCTGGCGGCCTGTGCATCGGTGGGCGATGATGCCCAGGCCGACAGGCTGGCATCCGCGAAGCTGGTGTTTGCCAACGGACAGACGGCTGGCACTGCGGAACTGACAGGCACGGGGGATAGAGTGTCGATCGTCATCGCGCTGGCCGGGGTGACGCCGGGGCCGCACGGAATCCATTTGCACGCGGTGGGACGTTGTGAGGCGCCGGCATTCACCACGGCGGGTGGCCACCTCAATCCGGGCAGCAAGCAGCACGGCACGGACAATCCGATGGGCAGCCATCTGGGCGACCTGCCGAATATCGAGATTGCCGCCGATGGCACGGGTTCGCTGACGGTTGCGCTGGACGGCGCGCGGGAACAGATTCTGTCCGATGTGTTCGATGCCGATGGTACGGCCATCGTACTCCACGCTGGTCCGGACGACTACAAGACCGATCCGGCGGGCAACAGTGGCGGGCGCATCGCCTGCGGTGTCTTGCAGCGCGGCTGATCAGGCCGCGTAAGGGGTGGGGTCTTCCAGCCCTGCCTGGGCGAAACCATCGCGGCGCAGGCGGCAACTGTCGCACACGCCGCAGGCCCTGCCGTCAGGTTGCGGATCGTAGCATGACCAGCTTCGGCCGGGATCGAGGCCGAGCCGTGCAGCTTCCTGGGCGATTTCCGCCTTACCGAGGTACTGCAACGGCGTGTGAATGGCGAAGGGAGAGCCTTCCGCCCCGGCCTTGGTGGCGAGGCGGGCGGTTTCCGTGAAACTGGCGATAAATTCCGGGCGGCAATCGGGATAGCCGGAATAGTCCAGCGAATTGACCCCGATGAAAATGTCATGGGCATCGAGTGTTTCTGCCCAGGCGAGCGTCAGTGACAGGAAGACGAGATTGCGCGCCGGGACATAGGTGACCGGAATTGCCGTCCCCGGTTCACCCTTGGGCACATCGATCGCACGATCGGTCAGCGCCGATCCGCCGAACAGGCTGAGATCGAGCGGCAGGATGACATGGCGCGCGACGCCCAGCATGTGCGCGACATCCCGCGCCGCGTCCAGTTCGCGGCGATGGCGTTGATTGTAGTCGATGGTCAGGGCGTTGACGCTGTAGCCCTGTTCCTGTGCCAGCGCGGCGGACACCATCGAGTCCAGCCCGCCGGACAGCAGCACAACCGCCGATTTCGAAGTGGTATCGGTTTTGATCATGGAAAGCGCGCTACTGCCCGCGTGGCCCGCTTTCAAGGGCGATCCCGATCAGCACGCACCGATCCGGCGCGCCTCGGCGGAAAACTGGAACGGTTGCCCATCGACCACGCCCTGGCTTTCGATCTGGGCGATCTGCGCGGTTTCCTTGCGGATCTGAGTCCGCCCATAACCATGCCCCTGGCAGGTGTACTGCACGATCACGCGATTGTCCGTGTCTTCGATCACGAAGCGGCGGCAGCCCGGATGCCGATGGCGCAACTGGATGAATTCGCGCCCGTCACGCACGCAAATGCGATGCCGGGTGTTGTCGGACCGATTGCGGATTTCCCAACTTCCCGGGGCTAGACTGCTTAATGCTTCCAGCGCCTTGCCCTGGGCGATAACGGGGGTTGCGGGGCCGCAAAGCACCGATACGCCTGCCAGCGACAGCAAACCCCCACGGATTTTCGCAGATTTCTGCATAGGCATAACTCCGACCAAATCGGCCATTCGCTTCCATATGGCGCGTTAAGTTGCACCATACAAGCGACGAACTGACTTAATCCTGAATAGGGAAGAGGCGCGAACAAAACGCGCAATCGACCATAATGATCCCGTCGTCGTTGCGCATTGCGGCCCGCTCTTCCGAAGGGAACCGCGCCAGCACGTTCTCGAAATGCACCGTGGTGCAGCGGCAACCCCGGCTGAGGTATGGGCCCGGCGTGACGCGGATTTCCTCTTCTTCGTGGAACAGCCGCCAGAGCAGAGCTTCCAGCGACAGGGTGCCGTCGATGAGTTCTTCCGGGCGGATGGTGTCGCCGATAATGGCCACATGCTCCCATTCGGGGTGGTCCATGCGCACATGCAGCCGTTCCCGCCCTTCCTCGCCATCGGCAAGGTGCTGGAGAAGAATGCCCGAGGCCACCGGCTGATCAGTGGAGGTATCGACACTGACGCGAATCAGAGTCGGCACCTGTTCGGACTGGCCGAAATAGTTTTCGAATGCCGCGGTGATCGAATTGCCTTCGAGCGGGACGATCCCCTGATAGCGCTGATCGTTGGTGGCGAGATCGAATGTCACCGCGAGGAAGCCTTTGCCGAACAGCGTTTCCAGTGAAACGTCGGCACCCAGTTGCGCGACCCGTTCCGGATCGAACTGGACATAGCCGCGCAATTCGCCCCCGCGATAATCGCAGGCCAGCAGTTCGACGATACCGCTGTCGGTCTGCGCCTGGATCGTGACCTGGCTGCCGTCGTCCTTAAGCAGACCGCCGCTCAACGCGGCAAGCACCAGCGCCTCGGCCAGAAGGTCGCGGATCGGCGTGGGATAGTCGTGCGCCGACAGGATCGTGCTCAATACGCCATCCAGCCGCACCATGCGGCCACGGACGTGGCGCTGGGGCAGTGTGAAAGTCAGCAATCGGTCGGCGTAGGTTTCGTGTGTATCCGTCATCGCGCGGGATATGGGGTCGCAAGTCGCTTAAGGAAAGGGCGAGGGCGGGTTCAGATCGCTTCGAAGCACCACAAAAGCACGGATTTCTGCCCGTGAATGCGGTTTTCGGCTTCATCGAACACCACCGATGCCGGGCTTTCGAACACGCTTTCGGTCACTTCCTCACCGATATGGGCAGGCAGGCAGTGCAGGAAAATGGCATCCGGTTTGGCCCGTGTCATCAGCGCGTCGTTCACCTGAAACGGCATCATTGCGGCGATCTTCTGATCGGCGTGGTCCTGCCCCATCGAAACCCAGGTATCCGTGACCACCACATCCGCGCCATCGGCGGCGGTGGCGGGATCGTTGGTCAGCGTGACCTGGGCCCCGTTTTCACGGGCGAAAGCGATGAATTCGGGATCGGGTTCGTAGCCTGCGGGCGTGCCCACGCGGACATTGAACTTCATCAGCCCAGCCGCTTCGAGAATGGAATGCAGCACGTTGTTGCCGTCGCCCAGCCAGGCGACTTCCAGCCCGGGCAGGGGCTTGCGGCGTTCGACGATGGTCAGCAGGTCGGCCACGATCTGGCAGGGATGCGAACGGTCGGTCAGTCCGTTGATCACCGGCACGGTGGCATGGCGGGCCATTTCCTCGATCTTGGCGTGATCGTCGGTGCGGATCATGATCGCATCGGCCATGCGCGAAAGCACGCGGGCGGTATCGGCGATTGATTCCCCGCGGCCAAGCTGCATGCTGCCCGATTCCATCACGATCGCGCTGCCGCCGAGCTGGCGCATGGCCATGTCGAAGCTGACCCGGGTGCGGGTGGAATTCTTCTCGAAGATCATCGCCAGAACGCGCCCGGCAAGCGGCGCATCGTCATCCGCCGCGCCCTTGGGGCGGCCTGCGCGCGCCGCCTTGCGGTCGATGGCGTCATTGATCATCGCGGCGAGCGCATCGCCGCCCGCATCGTTGAGATCGAGGAAGTGGCGGGCCATCAGACAGTCTCCGGCACGGTATAGCTGGATGCGCCTGCGGAGAGGCGTTCGAAGAACTCGTCGATTTCTGCGTCGCCGATCACCAGCGGCGGCACCAGGCGAAGCGTGTTGTCCCCCGCCGAAACGGTCAGCAGCCCGTGATTGTCACGCAGATGGGTGACGAAGGGGCGGGTTTCGACTTTCATTTTCAGGCCCAGCATCAGGCCCTTGCCCCGCACCAGTTCGAACAGGTCCGGATAGTTGCCGATGAACTGTTCGAGCCGGCCCCTGATCCGTTCGCCCTTTTCTTGCACCTCGGTGATGAAATCCTCGTTGGCGACGGCATCGAGCACGGCGTTGCCCGCCGCCATGGCCAGCGGGTTGCCGCCATAAGTCGAACCGTGGGTGCCGAAGACCATGCCGCGCGCCGCCTTTTCGGTGGCCAGGCAGGCGCCGAGCGGGAAGCCGCCGCCGAGACCTTTGGCGGTGGCGAGGATATCGGGCTGGATGCCGTAATGTTCGTAGGCATAGAACGCGCCGGTGCGGGCAACGCCCGTCTGCACTTCGTCGAGAACGAGCATCAGATCGTGTTCGTCGGCCAGAGCGCGCAACCCGTGCATGAATGCGTCCGAAGCGACGCGAATACCGCCTTCACCCTGGATCGGTTCGAGCAGGAATCCGGCGGTGTTCGGTCCGATGGCGGCCTTGGCCGCTTCCAGATCGTCGAATTCGACGTATTTGAAGCCGGGCAGGAGGGGCAGAAAGCCCTTGTGCATCTTGTCCTGGTTCGATGCGCTGATCGTGCCCAGTGTCCGCCCGTGGAAAGCGTTGTTGAACGTGATCAGTTCGTACTTGTGATCGTTGCCCACATGCTGGTGATAGGCGCGCGCCGTCTTGATCGCGCATTCGACCGCTTCGGCGCCCGAATTGGTGAAGAACACCGTATCGGCGAAAGTGAGATCGACCAGCCGCCGGGCGAGCTGTTCGCCCTGCGGGCTGCCGTACAGGTTCGACACATGCATCAGCGTGGCTGCCTGCCGCTGGATCGCGCCGATCAGGCCCGGATGGGAATGGCCGAGGATGTTGACGGCGATCCCGGCCGCGAAATCGAGGAATCGGCGGCCATCTTCGCTGATCAGGTGGCAATGTTCGCCACGCACCGGCCGCACATCGCACCGGGGATAGACAGGCATCAGCGGTTCGATCGCCATCGATCGGGCTCCTCGAATTGCAGCGGCATCGGAAAGGGCCGCACCAGTAAAAAGAGAAAGGCGGCCCCCGAAAGGGCCGCCACACAGGTTGGTTTATGACGCTGTGGGCCGCCGGTCAAATATTCCGACCGTGGCCCTCGCGCTTAGCTGTTCAGCGGAACGAGGTTCACGGCCGAATGCTTGCCGCGTCGATCAACTTCGAGATCGAATTCGAGCCGATCCCCTTCGTTGAGTTCACGCATGCCGGACCGTTCCACCGCACTGATGTGAACGAAGGCATCGGGCTGCCCGTCATCGCGCGTGATGAAACCGAAGCCCTTCATCGCATTGAAGAACTTGACCGTTCCCGTTGCGCGTTCGCCGGTCAGCTGGCGCTGCGGCGTTTCGGCGCGCTGCTGCACGGGGATGACATCGCCGACGACCTGAAGATCGGCGGCCGAAATCTTCCCGCCGCGATCGACGAGGTTGAATTCGAGCGTCTGGCCTTCCGCCAGACCTTCCAGCCCGGCGCGTTCCACGGCGCTGATGTGCACGAACACGTCTTCTCCGCCGTCTTCACGCTGGATGAAGCCGAAGCCTTTGTTGGCGTTGAAGAACTTTACAGCACCGCGGCCCGTGCCGACCACCT
>Ga0182743_1000401_pt1 | contig 55656 bp, 44 predicted proteins | sample eDN3rd30CKraftOP_FD_128522 | JGI IMG/M metagenome (GOLD analysis project Ga0182743, IMG submission 128522) | Enriched Organic Plus compost microbial communities from Emeryville, California, USA - eDNA 3rd pass 30_C Kraft OP (version 2) (version 2) ... | reverse complement strand
TGACGCCATTCGCGTGCTGGCGACGCAGGCCTTCACGGGACGGCGCAAGGAGCAGTTCCGCGCCGAGATACTCGCCGCGCTGAAGATGCTTCAGGCGGGTGTGCCGCGCTCGAAGATGCGCGCGTCCTGGGCGGGTGCCGTCGGGCAGACGCAGTTCATGCCGACGGAATACTTCCAGCACCTGGAAGATGGCGACGGCGACGGCAAGGTGGACATTTTCGATTCCGTTCCCGACGCGCTCGCTTCTGCGGCGCGTCAGCTCGCCAACAAAGGGTGGGTGCGCGGGCTGCGCTGGGGCTATGAGGTGAAAATGCCGGAGGCCGGCGATTGCTCGCTCGAAGGCCCGCCCGGCGAGCGCACCATCGCGGAGTGGCGCAAGCTCGGTTTCCAGCGCACGGGCAAGACGCCGTTCAAGCCGTCCGAAGACAACATCAGCGCCTATCTGATGATGCCGTCGGGTGCCTACGGTCCGGGCTTCCTCGCCACGGAGAATTTCAAGGTCATCCGCCTCTACAACACTTCTGATCTCTATGCCCTCTTCGTCGGCGATCTTGCCGACCGCATCGCCGGTGCGGGCGGTTTCCACGTGCCGGCCGCGCAGATCGCCCAGCCGCGCACCGCGCAGGTGGCGGAAATTCAGGAGCGCCTGTCGAAGCTCGGTTTTCCGATGGACAAGGTAGACGGCAAGATCGGCTCCAACACGCGCCGCCAGGTAGGCATCTATCAGAAGCAGAATGGGCTGAAGATCGATTGCTGGCCAACGGAGGCGGTGCTGAAGCACCTGCGCACGAACACGGCCAGCGCCGTCAAGTGAGCGTGGCAACCCGACAGTAGAAAATTCCACATCGCGTGCTATGCCCTAAAGTCCGGCCGCCGCCTCGCGTGCGGCTGTCCGGATGGCGAGGAGGCACGATGGATCGCTGGGTCGAGGAGACGTTTCATCCCCATTGGCGCGTGCGGCTTGCGGCAGAGGACGTGCTGCACGAGGTGAAGACCGAGCACCAGCACCTGGTGATCTTCAAAAACCGCACCTGGGGTACCGTGCTGATGCTGGACGGTGTGTGCCAGCTCACCACATCGGACGAGTTCATCTATCACGAAATGATGGCGCATGTGCCGCTGATGGCGCTCGACCATCCCAGGCGCGTGCTCGTCGTCGGCGGTGGCGACGGCGGGGTGATGCGCGAAGTTCTGAAGCATCCCAGCGTCGAGAAGGCGATGCTGTGCGAGATCGACCGCGAGGTGATCGAGACGGCGCTAAAATATTATCCCGAGATCCCCGGCAACTCCTTCGACGACGAGCGCGCCGTGGTCGTCATCGCGGACGGGCGCAAGTTCGTTGCCGAAACGGACGAGCGCTTCGATGCGATCATCGTCGATTCATCGGAGCCGATCGGGCCTTCGGCGGTGCTGCACACGCCGGAGTTCTTTGCCTCCTGCAAGCGCGCGCTGACGAACGACGGCATCCTCGTTACGCAGAACGGCTTGCCGTTCCTCTATCCCGATCATCTGCGCGATACGACGCAATCCTTCGCAGCGCTGTTCAATCACGTGGCGCCCTACCTTTGCACGCAGCCGTGCTATTTCGGTGGCCCCTTCGCGTTGAACTGGGCGTCCGACGAGGACGACCATCTCGACATCACCGTCAAGAAGCTGACGAAACGCCAGGCGAAGCGGGGCATCGTCACGCGCTACTGGACGCCAAGGCTGCACAGCGCTTCATTCGCTCTGCCGCGCTATGCGCAGACGCTCGTCGATCAAGCTATCGCCGATGGCCGCAGGGACCGCGTAGCGCGAAACAGCCACGGCATGGATCAGCCGGCGTCCGGCAAGACCTTGCGCACGTAGACAGGCGCGGCTTCAGGCGATCGCATCCGCCATGCGCGTGCCGAGCAGACGGTCATAGACGTGCAACGTCTGCTGCTTCATCTGCCGCAGTGAATAGGACGTCTCGACGTGCTGGCGCGCACGCGCGCCCATTGCAGCACGCGCCTCCGGCGTCATGGAAAGCGCTTCGCCGAGTGCGTGCGCGAGGCTGGCCGCATCGCCCGGAGGGACAAGCCAGCCGGTGGCTCGGTCAGGCGCGATTCCCGGGCGGCCGCGCACCGTCTCCGGCGGCGCGCCGATGTCCGTGGCGATGACGGGCGTTGCCATCACCTGCGCTTCGGTGGCGGTGCGGCCGAAGGCTTCAGGCTCGATCGAGGCGACGACGGCCACGTGCGAAGCGCGGAACGCGGCTGCCATATCGCTTTCATGACCGACGAGCCGGACGCGATCCTGAAGGTTCGCTGCGTTGATCTGCTGCATCAGTGCGGCGTGATAGGCGCTGCGGTTCTGAGCGTCGCCCGCGAGCACGAAAACAACATCGTCGAGCGTGCCCTGCTTGGCCAGCAGTGCGGCGGCATCGATGACCACCCGCTGCCCCTTCCACGGGGTGAGGCGGGCGGCATGGAGCACGACGCGCTGATCGGGCGTGACGCCCCAACGCTGGCGCACGGCCGCTACGCGGTTCTCGGCGACCGTGGCGGGATCGAACAGCGCACCGTCGACGCCACGGTAGACCACCTCGATCTTCGCACGCGGGGTGCCGTAGCGCATGCGGATGAGGTCGCAGGTGTAATTGGAGTTGGCGATGACGACATCACCGCGAGCCATGACGCTGTTATAGAGGCGCTTCAGGTCGGACTTTTCCGAATAGGCGCCGTGGTAGGTGGTGACGAACGGCACGCCCGTCTGCCGTGCGGCCAGAAGGGCGCTCCAGGCCGGGGCGCGGCTGCGGGCATGGATGAGATCGACGCCCTCTTTGCGTACGATAGCCGCCATGCGGCGGGCGTTCCAAAGAAGGCGGACCGGATTCTTCGAGGCCGCGGCGAAGAAGTTTACCTCCGCGCCCGTGTCGCGTAGACGCTGGACGAGGCGGCCGCCTTCGGTCAGTACGATGCAGCGTCCGCCGGCCGACTGTACGGCCTCGGCGATCTCGATGGTGGAAAGCTCTGCTCCGCCGGTATCGAGCTCTGGAATGATCTGCAGTATGGTCGGGCGCTTCTCGGCCACAAGCTCATCCTCCGGCGGTGAAAGGGTTGTTTAGATTGAGTGAGAGCGAACCGCAATTCCTCCAATTGGGGGCCACCGCGAACGCCGCGGCCCGCCGCATCGCTTACCGGGTGGACCCGGCGGGTGAGGGGAAGCTGAGCCTCTTCTGGCTGTCGGGCTTCAAGTCCGACATGGCAAGCACGAAAGCCACCGAGCTTGCCGTCTTCGCGCGCGAGAAAGGCTTCGGGTGCACGCGATTCGACTATTCGGGTCACGGCCTTTCGAGCGGGGCTTTCGAGGATGGGACTATCGGCGCATGGCTCGATGAAGCGGAGGCGGTGTTCCGCGATGTCAGCTGTGGCCGGCAGATCATCGTCGGCTCGAGCATGGGCGGTTACATCGCGCTGCTTCTTTTGCGGCGCCTGATGGAAACCTCGCCGGAGGATGCAGAGCGCATCGCAGGTCTCGTTCTCATTGCGCCCGCATGGGACATGACCGAAGAGCTGATGTGGAAGCAGTTCGACTATCGCGCGCGCCGCGACATCGAGGAAAAGGGCGTCTTCCAGCTGCCGTCCGAATATGGCGAGCCCTACGCGATCACGCGGACGCTCATAGAGGACGGCCGTGGGCATTTGATGGCCAAGCGCCCATTCGACCCAGGGCGGCCGGTGGTCATTCTGCAAGGGCGGCTCGATACATCCGTTCCAATCGGACATGCGCGGGCGCTCCTGAAGCTCCTCAAGGGCGATCGGGTGGAATTCGTCGAAATCCCCGATGGCGAGCACCGCCTCTCGCGCCCGCAGGACCTGTCGCTGCTTTTTACGAAAATCGAGGAGATCGCAGCGGACCGGGTGGCGGCAAAATAAGGGCATCGACAGACGCCTCAGTCCATGGAAAGCTAGCGTCCCAGTAGTGCAACTATGGGCGCTGCCATGACGAAAGCGGGCCGTATTGCCCTCGCCGTCACGTTGATAATACCCCTCCACCTGACGACCGCTCTGGTCGGGCACAGTCAGGCCGGTTCGAGTGCAGACTCGGGCACGAGCGTGGAGGTTGAAAGGCCAGCCGGGCCCGGACCCGAGACGTCACCGGGCTACAAGCCGCGCTGGGCCGATCCCAACGCCCGGCCGCCGATGCCGGGCATCGACAGTGAGCCGACGCCGTTCGATCCGGCGGACGTCGACACGAATTCCGATCCTCTCAGCAACAACCTGAACAACGTGGACCAATAGGTCTCGCGCGATGCCGCCTGGGCATGGCGCGAACCGGAGGAGACATCATGCGTTCGCCCTCAACATGGATACCCCCGCTAGAGGCACATTGCTGCGGTCATGGTGCTTGCGCAACGTCAATGCGCGCCTCTCCGCCATAGAGCGACCATGGCTGGCTGCACTCATTTCACGATCACGACGCGACGACAGGAAACCGGAGAAAGATATGAAAAGAGACCTGCAGATCGCATTCAAGAACGTTGAGAGCTCGGCTTCCCTGGAGAGACTTATTCGTGAGCGTGTGGAGCGACTGCAGCGCTTCCACCCGAACATTATCGGCGCCCGCGTGGTCGTCGAGATTCCGTACCGCCCGTCGGAGGCCGGCAAGCTGCCGCTCGGCATCACGGCCGAGATCGAGGTTCCCGGGCGCGCGCCCGTGGTGGCCAAGGGACAGCAGGAACGGCGCGAAGCCAAGGGCGACAGCACCGCGGTGGTGAACCGCGTGTTCGAAGCGGTCGAACGCCAGCTTTCGCAGATCACCACCATCCGCAAGGGCGAGGTGAAGCAGCACGGCTCGGCGGGGGATACCGGCGTCGTGGTGCGGCTCTTTCCCGACCAGAACTACGGCTTCATCGAGGTCAAGGGCTCGCCGGACCTCTATTTCTCGCGCGATGCGTGCGGGAACGGCTCGTTCGAGGATATCGAGGTTGGCTCCATGGTGCACGTGACGCGCGCCATGAGTGAGGGTCCAATGGGCCCGCAGGCCAGCTCGGTCAAGCTCCTGGGGTCGGCACGCAGCCCTTCATGATGTTGCGAACAAGCATCCGTCGTCTTTCCCCGGCATGCTAAGGAGGCATAGAGACTAAAACGGGGGAGGACCGGATGCTGCATGCCACGCCCCATCCGCGGCTCGAGGACGACCTTGCGGCGATCGAGGAGATCGCCGCACGACCGGCCGCGACGGCAAAGGAGCTGGCAGCAAATCTCGAGGCGCTCTACGCGGCGACGTTCAACGTCAGCCTCGATCGCTATGACCTCGACATGCTGCTGCGCTCGGCTCCGGACATTGCGCGGGCAATCTTCGCCCTGCGGTTGCGTCTGCGCGATCAGATTGCAGATTGGCACGCGCGCAACTTCCTGTCGCTCGCCGGGCAGCGGGCGCTACGCAACGCGCTGCGCATTGCCCGCTACGCCACCGACATGCTGGGCGAGATCAATATCCGCTATGCGCAGCTCGGACCGGGCGAGAAAACCTTGCGCGGCTTCAGCGGACAGCAGCTGAACACGTTCGTCAATCCAGCCTACGACACGGGCCGCGATCTCGATTTCCGCGCCGGCGATCTGCTGCTCATGCGCGGCATGCACCACAACAGCGCTGCCATCGCGCGCATCGGCGATGTCGATAGCCAGTTCAGCCATCTCGCCATCATCCATACCGACGAGAACGGCAAGCATTGGGTAGTAGAGGCGCTGATCGAGTCCGGCGCCGTCATCAATCCGCTTGCGGAGACGCTGCAGCACGGGCTCGGCCGGTGCGTGGTTTTCCGCCACCGCGATCCGCACCTCGCCGCACGTGCCGCCGCACTCATCCACGACGTCATCCGGCGCTCGCACCAGAAGCGCAACGGCCATATCTGGTACGATTTCACAATGGAGCTCGAGGGAGAGCGCGAGCTGTTCTGCTCCAAGCTCGTGCGCAAAGCCTACGGCCTCGCGAGCGAGCAGCGATATCTGCTGCCGACCTTCACCACGCGCTTTGGCATGCGCAACCGCGATTTCATCGACCGCATCGGGGTGACGGCGCGGGAAACCTTCGCGCCAGCCGACATCGAGCTGGAGCCCGATTTCGATCTCGTCGCCGAGTGGCAAGACTACAGGGTGACCTCGCGCCTGCGCCTGCAGGACCTGCTGATGGATCGGCTGTTTCTATGGATGGAAGAGCACGACTATCGTTTTCATGAGGATTTCCCGATCCGCCTCATTGGTCTGCTAGGACGTATGTCGGGTCAGCTGTCCACGCGGGCGAAGGATTTGATCGCCGACGTCGTGCCGAAGGTGCCGCCGAACATGCGCCGCTCGACCATCCAGGCGGTCGCGATGCTGCACAGGACGGCAGAGCCGCTGCTCGCAGACCTACAGGCGCTGGAGCGGCGCAGCATCGACCGCACTGGGCGTCCGCTGCACGCGCGCGAGGTGAACGAGTTCCTCGAAGCCAAGCGCCGCGCATCGAACGGCGTGATCGGCTACCTCGGCGCCGCGGTGTAGACATCCGGCGTCCAACCGTCGTAGGCGGCGGACCGCGTGCTCGTCAGACCCGCATCGAGTGCCCGTTCGAGCGCGGTTGCACCGGCGGTCTCGGCAACCGTTTCCGGTACGATCCAGGCGCGATAGCGCGAGGCAATAATGGGCGAAGCGCATGCCAGCTCTCCGTTCGTCGTCCGGCATGAGCCATCGGGCCTCGCAGAGCGGACTTCGCGCCGATCATGCCGCAGGAAGCCCATATCGACGGGCTGAATCGTTGCGTTGGGGGATCTCAGCAGCACGCCGCGGAACACGCACGTCGTGTCGTTGCGGCAGACGCCGGCGTTGCGGCCGAGGGTGTTGCCGGGGCCGAGCGTTCGCCCGCGCGTCATCGCCGTAGCGGTCATCCGCGATCCGTTGCTGACGTAGCAGCTCTCGTCGACACACAGCACGGGATTGGCCGTCATCCGTCTTCCGGCGAAGCCGTGGCGGCGTGGATCCATCTGCACCAACACGGTGACGCGCTGGGGATAGGAAGGGACCGTTTCAGCGGGGATGCGCGCCACGGTGCCGGTGGTTTTCGGCGGGGCTGCGGGCGCATCGATGAAGGGCGAACGCGCATCGGTCTCTGGCCCGGGCAGAGGGCCGCCGAGGCTGCTGCGCGCTTGCGCCATCTCGGGAGCACGCTGGACGCGGGCTTCGCGGGTCTGCTCAGCCTCGCGCGCCTCTTGGGCTTCGCGGGCCTCACGCGCTTCGCGGGACAGCCGGAACTTCTCCGCAACGCGGCGCGCCTCGGCCTCACGCTCGGCTTCGAGGGCGGCGCGTTTGGCAGCGGCTTCCGCCGCCGCGATACGCCGCTGCTCTGCAAGGCGTGCCTCCTCCACCTTGCGCTTCGCCTCGGCGGCTTCGGCCTGTCTCTTCAGCTCGGCAACGCGTGCTTCTTCAGCAATGCGTTTCTTCTCCGCTTCCTCGGCCTTGATCCTGATATCCGCCAAACGGGCTTCCTCGGCGCGTTGCTTCTCCTCGACTGCGCGGCGTTCCGCGGCCAGGCGCTGCTCCTCGGCACGGCGCTTTTCCTCGATTTCCAGCGCACGCTGCTTAGCTTCGGCGAGACGCTTTTCCTCGGCTTTACGCTCCTGCTCGACGCGTTGGCGGGCCGCTTCCTCTGCGATGCGCTTCTCCTCGGCAGCGCGGCGCTCCGCGGCCAGCCGCTGCTCATCGGCGCGGCGCTTCTCCTCCACCTCCCGGGTGAGGCGCTTTGCTTCAGCAAGGCGTTCCTCCTCGGCTTTACGCTCCATCTCCAGGCGCTGGCGGTTCGCTTCCTCCATGAGACGCTGGGCATCGGCGCGCGCCGCCTTGCGCTCGGCTTCGACGCGGCGCTCCTGTTCACGCGCAAATTCCGCCTGACGCCGGGCCTCGGCTTCCTCTTCCGCGCGGCGCAGCATCTCCATCTCATCGGCGGCGCGCTGGGCCGCGGCTTTGGCCTGGGCCTGTGCCTGGGCTTGGGTCTGTGCTTTGGCCTGGGCTTTCGCATCGGCCTCCGCTTGCGCTTTGGCGCGGGCTTGCGCGGCGGCCCTGGCGCGCGCTTCGGAGCGGGCTCGCGCCTCTGCGTCTGCCTTGGCGATCGCTTCCGCGCGGCGCTTCGATGCGGCCTCGGCTTTCGCGCGCGCCTTTGCCTTGCGCGCTTCGTCAGCGGCGCGCTCGCTATCCTCGGCGGCGCGTCCGAACTTGTCAGCGATAGCGTGCGCGGCGTTGTCGGCTGCGAATGCCGATGCGCCGCACATAAAGCCCATCAACGTCACGGCGCACACCGTGCCGCGACCGAAGCTCTTCGCCGTTGCCAACATGATTTCCTCGCCACGAATAAGCGCAATGGGAAGCAGGGGCTGCTTCCGGGTCGCACAAACGTCGCGACCAATACGCTCAATAGAGCGATTGCTGTTTGAACGGTGGCTGAACGGCACCAGAGCACGATCGCTTTTCTTTGAATCGCGATGCGGCTCTGGTCTTGATTAGACCGATGATTCACGCTTCGGACTGGTAGGGTCCGAAGCGATCATGATCTAGCGCCGGTGGGGAAAAACGCCTCAGACGTTTTCGGTCTGCGAAAGGATGGCGCGCAAACCTTCGCGATAGGTGGGAAATTGCAGTGCAACGCCAAGATCTTGGCGGATGCGTTTGTTGCTCACGCGGCGGTTGTCGGCATAGAAGCTCGCCGCCATCGGGCTGAGGTTTGCGTCGGCGAACGGAACTTCAGGAGGCGGTGGCATCCGCAAGAGCTTCGCCGCAAAACTGACAACATCCTGCGGTGGCGAGGGTTCGTCGTCGGCGACGTTGTAGATATCGTGCGCACCGCGTTCGATCGCAGCACAGACGGTCGCTGCGATATCGTCGACGTGGATGCGGTTGAACACCTGGCCCGGCTTGATGATGCGATGGGCCGTTCCTTCGCGCAGACGTTCGATAGCGCTACGGCCGGGGCCGTAGATCCCTGCAAGACGGAAGACATGCGCGGGAATGCCAAGGCGTCGTCCGAGGTCGAGCCATTCGGCTTCGGCTGCGATGCGCCGCTGGCCACGCAAGGAGCGGGAGCGGGTCGGCGCGGTTTCGTCGATCCATTCGCCGCCGCTGTCTCCATAGACGCCGAGCGTCGAGAGATAGCCGATCCAGCGTAGCGACTTTGCAGCGGCGAGATCGCGTTCGTGGTGGTGCAGAAGGGGATCGCCGGCGGCGTCGGGCGGGGCAGATAGCAACACGTGCGTTGCCCTTGCGATGGCGCTGCGCATCTCATCGCGTGGCTGCGTGCCATCGAAGTGCAGGGCGTCGTAGCCCTGTGCAGCAATCGCGGCGACACCCGCGGGTGTGCGGGCGGTGCCGGTCACATGCCAGCCCTCGTTCGCCAGCCGGTGCGCGACACGCGTGGCGCTGTAGCCGAGGCCGAGACAAAGAAGATGGCTCATTGCACTTGTGCTCCGTGCCACTCGGCGCGCACGTCGTGGTCGCCTTCACGTGCGAGATACCGGCGGCGGAGGCTGTCGTGAACATCATCGCCCGTCAGCTCGCGCATCGCCCATATGGCCATAGCGCGCACCAGCGGGGATGCATCGCCGAGCAGAGGCTCGATGTGGCGAAGCAGGCCGATGTCGCCGGAGTTCCCGGCAGCGATCAGCACGTTGCGCACGAACCGGTCGCGGCCGGTGCGCTTGATCGGCGTGCCGGCAAAGCGGACGCGGAACGTCGTGTCGTCGAGCTGCAGGAGTTCTGCCAGCGGCGGATTGTCGGTTTCGGCGCGGGCGGCAAAGCGCGCCTCGCGGGCAGTCTGCGCAAACTTGTTCCACGGGCATACGGCGAGGCAGTCATCGCAGCCGAACACGCGGTTGCCCATGGGGCGGCGGAACTCGGCGGGTATGTGGCCTTTGTGCTCGATGGAAAGGTAGGCGAGACAACGGCGCGCATCGAGCTGGTAGGGTGCGGGAAAGGCTGCGGTCGGACACGCGTCGAGACAGCGCTGGCAGCTGCCGCAATGGTCCACTTCCGGCGGATCGGACGGCAGCTCGGCGGTGGTGAAAATGGCGCCGAGGAAGAGCCAGGTTCCATGCTGGCGCGACACCAGCATCGTGTTCTTGCCCTGCCAGCCGAGACCGGCTGCGGCGGCGAGAGGCTTTTCCATTACTGGCGCAGTATCGACGAAGACTTTCACATCTGCACCGGCCTCGGATGCGAGGAAGCTTGCGAGCTGCTTCAGCTTGCCTTTCAGAATGTCGTGGTAGTCCTTGCCGCGTGCGTAAACGGAGATGACGCCGCGGTCGGGCTCATCGAGCGCGAGCATGGGATTTTCGTCAGGCGCGTAGCTCATGCCGAGCATGACGATGGCGCGAACGTCCGGCCAGAGCCGAGTTGGGCTGCCGCGCCGTTCCGCGTTCGCTTCCATCCAGGCCATGTCGCCGTGGTGCCCGGCTTCGAGGAATGCTGCGAGCCGTTCGCCGGCGGGCCGCATGGCATCGGGTGTCGTGACGCGAACGGCATCGAAGCCGAGCGCTGCGGCTTGGCTGAAAAGTCTCTCCTTCAGATGCTCAAGGTTCGTGCTCACAACGGGACCGTTAAAAATCGAGATCGGCGTAGTGGGGCGCTGGCAGTGTGCCCGGCACGCGGTCATTCAGCAGGTTGCGGAAGGCACGGCGCGATTTCAGGCGCGCATACCAAACCTTCGCTGCCGGATAATCCTCCCATGGCACATCGCCCAGGTAGTCGACCACCGACAGATGGGCAGCGGCTGCGAGATCGGCAAAGGAAAGCTCCTCGCCGGCCAGCCAGCGGCGCCGATCTGCCAGGTGGCAGATATAGCTCATATGGTAGCGCAGGTTCGCCTGAATGGCGCGCAGGGTCTCGACGTCCGGGGTCGCGACGGCCGTATGGAGGCGGGCGTAAACCCTTTCCTCCAGCAGCGCATGGGTCACCTCGCGGTTGAATTTGCCGTTGAACCAGTCTGCGAGGCGGCGGGTCTCGGCGCGCTGGGCGGGGTCGCCGGGAAAAAGCCGTAGACGCGGCGCCTCGGTTTCCTCGACTTCCTCCTCGACGGCTTCGCCATCCTGGCGCGGCTCGCTGCTCAGGGCCTTGGCCGGCGCCTCCCCCAGGTACTCGGAGATTGCATAGATGCCGCACAGGGGCGTTGCATCGTCGATCTGGAGTACGGGCAACTCGCCCGCCGGGTTGAGGGCGAGAAACTCTGGCCGCCATTCCCAGGACCGCTCTTCGACCAGCTCGGGCTCGATATCGAGCTCGGCGAGCGCGAGGCGAGCGGCGCGCGAAAAGGGGCAGAGCCGAAAGTGCGTCAGAGTGTGCATTGTTGAAGCGGCTGCCGTTTATCTAGGTTCTGTCGTGGCTCGCTGGTACGGGCAAGCATGTCATAAGACAATCGGTCCGTGTGGCGTGGAAGTGGCACCACACCCGCGCAAATACTGCTAATCCTCCCCGCCGCACAGAAAATCTCAAGCGCAGGATACGAGGGGCCGATGCCGATCTGGGAAGTGATCCTGCTCGGGTTGATCGAGGGTTTGACCGAGTTCCTTCCAGTTTCCTCCACCGGCCACCTTCTGCTCACCGAGCATTTCCTCGACATCTGCAATCCGGGCAAGAGCTTCGAGGTTCTCATCCAGCTGGGGGCGATCCTCGCTATCCTCAGCGTCTATTCGGCGAAGCTCACGCGGATTGCCATGGCCGCGCCCCACGATCAGCGCTCGCGCCGCTTCATTATGAGCGTGCTGCTCGCCTTCCTGCCCGCGGCGGTGATCGGCGCGCTGGCGCACGACTTCATCAAAAGCGTGCTGTTCGAGACGCCGGTTTTAATCGCTTCCATGCTGATCATCGGCGGCATCGTATTGCTGATCGTCGACCGCATGCATTTCACCGTGCGCTACACGGACGCGATGGATTATCCGCCCGCGCTGGCGTTCAAGATCGGCGTCATGCAATGTTTTGCGATGGTTCCGGGGGTTTCGCGGTCCGGCGCCACGATCGTCGGTGCGATGCTGCTGGGAACGGATAAGCGCTCGGCGGCGGAGTTCTCGTTCTTCCTCGCCATGCCGACGATGGTGGGCGCCTTCGCCTTCGATCTCTACAAGAATTGGTCGATCCTCAACGTCGGCGATGTGACCAACATCGTGGTGGGGTTCATCACCGCCTTCATCGCCGCGGTGTTCGTCGTGCGGCACCTGCTCGACTACGTGAGCCGGCATGGCTTTGCGCTGTTTGGCTGGTGGCGCATCGTCGTCGGGGTGATCGCGCTCGCCGCCATGTTGGCGACGGGTGATACCGCGGGCTGCCCTGTCGCACATTGATGGGCGGCCAATGCGCCGACGGGGTCCGGCGCTCGATCGGCTCGTTCTTGCGGGAGATGAGGCGACCGTCAGCGCGGCTCGCCTCGCTTATTAGCTATCGCACCTGGCCATCACGCGGTTACCGACCGATGCGTTCGGCTTCAGGCAGCGTGCGAAGGCAGCGGGCGCGTGAGGGCCTGCCGCATGGTGGCCGCGTCGGGTGCCTTGCGCAGGGCGTCCAGCACCGTGGGCTCGCGCACGACGCGGGAGATGCTCGCCAGCGCCTTCAGATGATCGCCGCTGGCGTGGTCGGGGGCCAGCAGCAGGAAGATGAGGTCAACGGGCTGGCCGTCGTGGGAGTCGAACTCGATGGGATCATCGAGGCGCGCGAAGATGCACACGATATTGCGCAGCCCGGCGAGCTTCACGTGCGGGATGGCGATGCCGGAGCCCAGCCCGGTCGATCCCAGCCGTTCGCGCTGGAGCAGCGTGTTGAAGATCTCGCGGCGGTCGAGGCCGGTCTTTTCCGCAGCGATCGCCGCCAACTCTTCGAGGGCGTGCTTTTTGCCCGTCGCTTTGAGGGAGGCGATAATGCCGTCGGAAGCCAGCAGGTCACAGAGATCCATCGTCAAATCCCGTTCCAACTGTTGCGAAGCACCGGCTGCGGCGTCCATCCTGGAGCTGCAGTAAATCCGGCGGTTCCTACAATTCTAACTTTAATGCCCTTGCCGTGGGTGTCGCTCAACCGGATTCGGGCGGCGTTATCCCCTCGCGCCTCGCGCAACCTGTTGAGAGACCAAAAAAGCGGCACCTGCAAGGTCATTTTCACTGGATGGAGGCATGGCGCTTTCTCCCTAACACTCAACTAAGTCTCCGGTTACAGGTCCCCGCGGGGGCCTATACCGGTGATTTAGGCGTTGCCGGGTCCAAACTCCAATCCACTATCCGCCTTCCTGAGCCCGCCTGTGCAATTTAACGCTGCAAGATCGGGGCCATAGCTCCGAATATGCCCCAAGAGGCGCGGCTGTGATTGAGAAGAGTGCGGATCGAGGGCCGATATGCAAGGCGTCGTCGCTCCGCTTATGGAGCCCCTATAGAGCAGTCCTGGCAGGGGGACAAGGGCCGGGACCCAGGTCGCTCACAGCGTGACGATTTGCCGGGATAAGTTCCCGCGATTTAGGGATGCGCTACCCGTTCGGTCAGCCGTTTGTCGCGCCGGCGCTGCACCGAGGACGGAATGCGCATGGCCTCGCGATATTTGGCAACCGTGCGCCGCGCGATATCGATGCCGTCGTTTTTCAGGAGCTCGACGATCTTGTCGTCGGAGAGGATGCTCGCGGGGGCTTCGCCGTCGATCATCTGCTTGATGCGATGGCGGACCGCTTCGGAGGAATGGGATTCGCCACTGTCGTCGGCGGAGGCGATGGCCGAGGTGAAAAAATACTTCATCTCGAAGATGCCGCGCGGGGTGGCCATGTATTTGTTCGACGTGACGCGCGAGACCGTCGATTCATGCATCGATATGGCGTCCGCGACCGTGCGCAGGTTGAGCGGGCGCAGGTGCTGCACACCGTGCGTGAAGAAGCCGTCCTGCTGACGCACGATTTCCTCGGCAACGCGCAGGATCGTACGGGCGCGCTGGTCGAGACTTTTGACGAGCCAGTTCGCCGTCTGCAGGCATTCGAGCAGATAGTTGCGGTCTGCCGCCGATCCGGTCGCCTGCGAGACGGTCGCGAGATAGCTGCGGTTCACGAGCACCCGCGGCAGCGTGTCGGTGTTGAGCTCGATGATCCACGTGCCATCGGGGGCGGCGCGCACGAGTACGTCCGGCACGACGGCCTGCACCTGCTCGGAACCGAATTTGAGACCGGGCTTGGGGTTGAGCTTCTTGATCTCGGCAACGATCTCCAGAAGCTCGTCCATCTCGATGCCGACGGCCTTGCGCAAAGCGGGAAAGTTGTGGCCTGCAAGCAGATGCAGGTTGTCGAGGAAGCGGCTGACGATCGGATCGTAGCGGTTCTGATCCTTGAGCTGCAGCGCGAGGCACTCGGCGAGCGAGCGTGCGAAAACGCCCGGCGGGTCGAGCGTCTGGAGGCTCGCGAGCACGCGTTCGACCTGCTCCTGCGGCGCGCCGAGGCGCTCGGCAATCGTGTCGACCTCGGCGGGGAGGTATCCGGCCTCATCGACCATATCGACGAGGTACTGGCCGATGAGACGCTCGATCGGATCGCTCACCACCAAGGGCACCTGGGCGCTCAAGTGCTCGCGCAGCGTGGTTTCGCTCGAAAGATAGGACTCGATGTTGATGTCGTCGCCCGAGCCGGCGCCGCGCTGGCGGAGCGATGCCCATGCGGAAGCATCGCTAGCACCTGTATGATCGGCGGGTGTGCTGTCGGGATAAACGTTCTCGTATTCGGTATCGAAGGTGCCCGCCGGATCTGCGACGGGCTTGTCCAAATCGACCCATTCACCGTCGGCTTCGGTCGAGGAAGCCGGCTCGTCGGCTTTGCCGTAATCGGCCTGATCGTTCTGGTCGGTGTCGCTGCGCGGGGAAGCATCCGCGCCCTCGTCGGCTTCGAGCAGCGGGTTCCGCTCGAGCTCGGTCTCGACGTACTGCGTCAGCTCCATGTTCGATAGCTGAAGCAAACGGATGGCCTGCTGCAGTTGGGGTGTCATCACCAACTGCTGGCCCTGTTTCAGCTCCAGCTTTGTCGAAAGCGCCATGCGCCCCGCCCGCGTTACTTTCTTCGTCTCTCCGCGTAATCAGCGCGAGTTAACAAACATGTCTCCGAGATACACACGCCGCACGTCATCGTTGGCTATGATTTCCTCAGGCTTACCTTGGGTGAGTACGTGCCCATCGTAGATGATGTAGGCCCGGTCGATCAGGCTCAGCGTTTCCCGAACGTTATGATCGGTGATGAGAACGCCGATCCCGCGCTTCGTCAGATGGCGGACGAGCTCCTGAATATCGCCCACGGCGATGGGGTCGATGCCGGCGAAGGGCTCGTCCAGGAGCATGAAGGAAGGGCCTGAGGCCAGGGCGCGGGCGATCTCGCAGCGCCGCCGTTCGCCGCCCGAGAGGGCGATGGAGGGAGACTTGCGAAGATGCGTGATGCGAAATTCCTCGAGCAGACTATCGAGTTTTTCACGCCGTTTCTTGGCTGAGGGCTCGACGATCTCCAGCACGGCCATGATGTTCTTTTCAACCGACAGACCGCGGAAGATCGAAGCTTCCTGTGGCAGGTAGCCGATGCCGAGACGCGCGCGCCGGTACATCGGCAGGCGCGTCACGTCCATGCCGTCGATGGTGATGCTGCCTTTGTCGGCGGGCACGAGCCCGGTGATCATGTAGAACACGGTCGTCTTGCCGGCGCCGTTGGGACCCAGGAGCCCCACGGATTCTCCGCGGCCAACGGCGAGGCTGACGCTGCGCACGACAAGGCGCTTCTTATAGCTCTTCTGGACCTGATGGACCGTGAGCCATCCTTCGGCGCCGATCTGCTCCGCCTGCTGGCCCGGGCCGGCTATCGCGGCGGCATCCGCATAGCCATAGCCATCTGCGCCCCACTCATCATGGGGCTCGGCCTGCGCGCGCCTGGAACCGAATGACAGAATTTTCAACACGGAATCAAATACCTCGGGGTGCGGCCGAAAAAGGCCAGCGAGCATCGTGCGCCGATCCGGAACCCTGTCAATCGGCGTATTGACCGCGATAGCCTCAGGGGGCGGGCCTTGCGGGCTCCCAACCGGAGGCGGAAGCGGCGCCGTTGCTAGCATCGCTCGGCGGCTTCTTTTCGGCCGGCTTCTTTTCGCGAGGGTAAAAAATGGCGCTCGGCCGGCCCGTGTTGCGCGGAATGGTAAAGCCCTGGGCGTTCTTGGCCTCGGGCCCTGCCCGCGCCGACCATGCGCCGCTGGCGTCGCTGTCGATCACGCTCTGTCCGGTAAGCATGTCGATCGTCAGCTTGGTGCCCTGCACCACGTTCTTGCCCTGCGTGAGGACGACATCGCCGCCAAGCACGACCTGGTTCTTCTTAACGTCGTAATCGGCCCAGTCGCCGGTGGCCTTCTGGCCTTCCTTGGAGGTCACGATCACCTTGCCCCGCGCCTCGATGCGCGAGATCTGCGCAGGGGCGGCGTTCCCGCCCGGGGCGGGCTGCTCGGCGAGCCCCGCTGCGCCGGTATAGAAGGTCCGCAGCTCAGCCGTCCGCACGACGAAGTCGCCCTGCACCGCGTGGACGTCGCCGTGGAAGACCGCCTGCTTGGCGCGATCGTCGACGTCGAGGCGCGCGGCCTCGACGTTGATCGGGGCGTTGGGATTGGTCTTGAAGATGCCCACGGCGCCGGTTGCCGCCGCTGCGCCTTGTTGGGCGCCGTCCGCGAGCTGTTTCAGCTTATCCTTGGCGCTCTGCGCAGCATTTTCCTCGCCGCGGTAGAATTCCGTCCAGATGCGGCCCGCCTGTCCGGCAACGGGAGGCGAAGAAAGCTGCGTGCGCCCGGAAGCACGATCAACGAAGAGGCGTTCGCCTTTCAACTGATTGCGGCCCTGCACTGCAACGACCTTACCCGTAAGCAGGATCGTATCGGCCTGCTGGTCGACGGTGACGCGGTCGGCGCTTGCGCGGCGGTCGGCGCCCGACGCCATTTTCACGTTGCCGTTTACGACGGCCACTTGGCTCACGGCGTCGTATTCGAGGCTCGCGCCGGTGACACGGTCGTTCGGCTCGCGCGTCATCACTACGGGCGACCTGGAAACGATGCGCTGGATCTTCGTGCCCGTCCCGGGCGCTGCCATGCTTTCGGCGCCGCCGGCGTCGCCGCCTTCGTAGGTAACCTCCAGCGCCGCGGTCTCGAGCATCGCTCCGGTCTGCTGTGCCTTCACGTTGCCGGTGAATGTCGCGATTTTGCCGGTGTCGTCGATGTCGAGCCGGTTTGCGTTGATGTCGATGGGTCCGTCGCCGCCGCCGATCAACGGCGCGGCTGCGGCCTTAACGGGGGCGGGATCGGCGCTTTCCTTCGCTCCTTCCTTCTTCTCGGGAACGAGGTGCGCGCGCACATCATCGATGAAGGCGATCTCACGGCTCTTGTTGAGGATGCGCATCTCGTTGGAGCGGATCGTGCCCGTCGGCATTTCGACAAACACCGGCTCCTTGGAGAAGATGACGTTGTCGTTGGTGAGAATGGTGGCGCGGGATAGCTTCGCCTTCAGGCCGCTCTCGGCCACGATATCGATGCCGCCGGAAAGCTCGAGGCGGTTGCCCTTGGTATCGTATTCGCCCTCAAGGGCGGTGAGCCGCGTTTTCGATTTCTTGGCGTCGATCAGATCGCCGGTAATGCCGTTGAGACGAACGAAATCGGTGTTGACGAGGTCCTGCACGGCGGTTTTCGCGTGCACGGTGTAGCGGCCGCCGTCTTTGTTGTAGCCCTCGTAGCTGGGGTTATCCATCGTGAGGTTTTCGGGGATGATCCGCGGCACCTCGAGGCGCGGCAGATTCGCGACCATTCCCGTAGTGTCGAGGATCAGTAGGAAATAGAGCCCGACGACGCCCGCCGCCGCGCCGGGGAGGGTGAGGCGCAGGAACTTGACGAAGCGTGTGTGGCGGCGCGCACGTGCCAGGTTGCGCACCCTGTCGGCGGCGGTCGAACCGGCGAAGGGATTCGTTTTCGTCCACGTCTCGCCGGGGGCGAAATTGGTCGTCGTTGCCATGCGCTCGTTTCGAGGCTGCCGGCCCGCGGCCGTTGTCCGGTAAATCGCCGTCAAATGGGGTTATATTGGGACCGGCGGGGGTGGCAAAGCCGGGAATCCATTTGCCCACTGGCGGCGTGATGGCATTTGCCGGCGGGCGTGGACGCGCGGATGCGGCGCAGCGCGGGGTCGCGCTCCAATAACGCGAGCCTTTACAGGTAGTTATACAGCTTCTCAATGGGCGAAGATGTCGTCGTCGCCGAAGCCGGCAAGGTCCAGCTTGGCCCGCGTCGGAAGGAAGCCGAACGCGGCGTCGGCGAAGCCGCGGCGGCCTTCGCGCTCCAGCATGGCGTCGAGCTTCGCTTTGACCGCGTGCAGATGCAATACGTCGGAGGCGGCGTAGGCGAGCTGCTGCGGGGTGAGTTCGCGCGCCGCCCAGTCGGAGCTTTGCTGCTGCTTCGACAACTCGACCCCGGTGAGTTCTCCCACGAGGTCCTTCAGCCCATGGCGGTCGGTATAGGTGCGCACCAGCTTGGAGGCGATCTTGGTGCAGTAGATCGGGGCGGTGACGACGCCCAGGTAGCGCTCCAGAACGGCGATGTCGAAGCGGGCAAAGTGGAAGATCTTGAGAACCGCCGGGTCCGTCAGCAGCGCCTTGAGATTGGGCGCCGAATAGTCGCTACCGTCGAATTGCACGAGGTGGGCGCTGCCGTCTCCCGCCGAAAGCTGGACCAGGCACAGGCGGTCGCGATTGACGTTGAGACCCAGCGTTTCGGTGTCGATGGCGACACTGGAGCCGAAGCCTAGTCCTGCGGGGAGATCGCCCCGGTGCAGCGTGACGGAGGTCTTGGCCATCGTTGTAGAGCCCTTGCGTTGCCGGCCTGCGAAAAGAGAGCTGCCCGGTTTACCGACGATTGGTTTTGCTTCGGTTCACCTATCGAATCCCGGCCCACCTAAGCAAGGGCGCCGGCCGCTTTTAGGGATTTGGCCGCTCCCGTGAAGTGACGCAATAACCAAGCGGTGCGCCGTTTCTGGCCCTCGCCGGGCGCCACCTGCTAGCAAGCGGAGCATAGGATTCAGGGATAATTTCCGTGTTCAGACAGCGCCGCTCCCATTCCGCCCATCTGTGCCTTGCAACTCTCATCGTCTGGGGTTTGGCGGGAGCGGTGAACACCGCTGCTGCACAGGAGCTCGATGCGCTCTTCCTCGGCGGCTACTGGTGCAACACCCGCACCGATACGAAAACCGAGAACGTTCCCCGCAACCGTAGCTTTCTGCGCAGCCGCCGCATCAGCGGCACGCCGGAGACCGAGTTCACGGAACGCCTGATCGATATCACCGGCGATGTGCGCGGACAGCGCATCGTTCTCGCACAGCGTCTCAAGAATGCCGATGGGAGCGACTGCACGACCGATTGCGTTACGGCGCAACGGATCGTGCATAAGGATCTGCTCGAAGTGGGCGACTGGAACTCGAACACCGGTGTCTTCAAGTCCGTCTCGCCGCGGGAATACGTACACCGCTGCGAAGGCTGACGGGGCACGGCGATAAAGCGCGCGTTGCTTGATATGCTCCGAGGGTTGGCGTGCCCTGCGCTGCCAGGCCGAGCGCTATCGACGAGTGGCGGGTGAGATTTCCCAGCCGAAACTCATAACGCCGTTGCGCTCATCCGCACAGGTCGGAAAGCCGCAGGCGAAATGCCATGCACGGCCCTGCGAGTTTAATGCAGAACAACGTTGGCGGGCTTCGCCGGTGGGATATTCGACGTTGATCGAACCCTGCCGAAACAGAGCGGAGATCGCACACGATGACCGTATCCGGCACGCCCGTCCCCGGGCAGACGCGAGCGCTTTGGCTTTCAACGCTATCGTTTACCGCTTGCTTCGCCGTCTGGACCGTATTCTCCATCATCGGAATCCAGATCAAGGACAAGTTCGGGCTCAACGAGACCCAATTCGGCCTTCTCGTCGGCACTCCAATTCTCACGGGATCTTTGATCCGGATAGCGCTCGGCGTTTGGGCGGACCAATACGGCGGCCGGCGCATCTTTGCGCTGGTGATGCTCGCCGCAGCCATCGCGACATGGCTTCTCACCTATGCGACGACCTATCCTCAGATGCTGGTTGCGGCGCTCGGCGTCGGTATCGCGGGCGGTGCGTTCTCCGTGGGTGTCGCTTACGTGTCGCACTGGTACCCGCCCGAGAAGCAGGGAACCGCGCTCGGCATTTTCGGTGCCGGTAACGTCGGTGCCGCCGTCACCAAATTCCTCGCGCCCTTCGTGCTGGTGGCCTACGGCTGGGAGAGCGTGGCCAAGACGTGGGCCGTTGCCCTGGCGATCATGGCCGTCATCTTCTGGTTCTCTACCAGCGAAGATCCGGTTCAGCGCGAGCGGGCGATCAGCGGCAAGAAGCCGAAGAGTGCGTGGCTCGAGCTCACGCCACTCAAGAACGTCCAGGTTTGGCGTTTCGGGCTCTACTACTTTTTTGTCTTCGGGGCTTTCGTGGCGCTGGCCCTGTGGCTGCCGCGCTATCTGATCAGCGTCTACGGCGTCAGCATCGCCACGGCGGGCATGATCGGTGCTGCCTATTCCGTGCCCGCAAGCGTTTTCCGCGCATACGGCGGGCACCTCTCCGACAAGTACGGCGCGCGGCGCGTGCTTTACTGGACGTTCCTCGTGTCGGTCGCGTGCACCTTCATTCTCTCCTATCCGCCGACCGAATACGTCGTGCGCGGTATCAGAGGCCCCATCGCTTTCGAGTTCGAGATTGGGGTCGTAGCATTCACGGTCATCGTGTTCGTGCTCGGCTTCTTTATGAGCCTCGGTAAGGCCGCCGTTTTCAAGCACATCCCGGTCTATTATCCGGACAATGTCGGCGCCGTTGGCGGGCTTGTGGGAATGATCGGCGGGCTGGGCGGTTTCGTGCTGCCGATCGCGTTCGGCATGCTCAACGATCTCATCGGCGTCTCGACGAGCTGCTTCATGCTGCTCTTCCTGCTCGTCGTCATGGCGCTCGCATGGATGCACTTCTCGGTCCGGAGCATGGAGCGGCAGAAGGCCGTGTCCAGCAAGGTGCCGCGGCCGCTGTTGGCGACGACGTATCGGATCCCGGATCCGGTGAACGTCGGTGCGGCTGAAGGTTCCCCCGGGTAATCTGGGGCTTATGGCCGATGTGCCGCGCGATGCAACGGCACTCGCGATAGGGAACGGACGAGCGCACCGCTATGCACGCGTCGCAGAAATTAAGGGAAGGCAGTGTCGCGCCGCGGTGATGCCTTCGCTTTTAGATGCGCTCCCGTCGGCGTCCGGTGTGTGGGCGATGACGATGGTTGGTTTCGCTTCGGACTGGTAGGGTCCGAAGCGGTCATGGTCTAAGGTCGATGCTCGCGATGCGTGCACGGAGAGCGGCCAGCGCGGGTCTCCTTCGTGCGAAGCCCAGTCTCGAGGATGAAGGTCAGAGCCGCCAGACCCGGGTCGCTGTGCGCCTGGCATTTGCCGATAAGGGTGATCCACGCTTCATCCGCCGCGGTGTTGGCAAACACGCGCACGCTGGAGGCGACATATTCGCTGACAGGCATCCCGGCAGCAGCAGCAGCGGCCGAGATACGCGCGAGCAAGTCGGTATCCCCGATTGCGCCGATGGCTTTGGCCGCGATTCCGGGATCATCCATGCTTCGGATCAGGTCACCGAGCATCATGACAGCCTCGCTTCCTTCTCACGCCGATGCTGGCCGGGATCGAGCTGAATCCCATCGATCCGCGCGTGCCCAACGAGCATCTGAACGTAGAGCGCACGGGCCTGGTTGATCGCGGCCGCCCGCAGGTATTCAGCGATAGGGCCCTTTGCCAGCTCGAACGGGACTTCCTCGCCGGCGATGCAACGGTCGAGGCGTATGATGTGGAAGCCGTAGCGCGTCTCGACGGGCGCCCGTGTCATCTCGCCGGGGGCAAGCCGCATCAGGGCGCTCTCGAACTCGGGTGTTGTCTGGCCCGCTACGATCTGGCCGAGCCGGCCTCCTTCGACGCTGGACGGGCACGCAGAATGGGCCTGCGCGATCGCGGCAAAGCGCTCCGGCTCGTGCGATAGCGTGGCGATGAGGGCTTCGGCGTCGCGACGCTTGGTTTCGAACGATGCCCGGTCATGGCGCGAGGCCGAGAGCAGGATGTGCGCTACCTCGTAAATCGTCGGCGCGCGGAATTTGTCGCGGTTGCGATCGTAGTAGCGGCGGCAGTCCGCGTCGGTGGGCTCCGGCGTGACGATGGTGCGCGCGATCAATTCGCGGATCATCGCCTCTTCCGGCGTCTCGCTGCGCCCTTCATCGTCGCATTCCGGCGCAGCTGCGATGCCGAGGCGGTCGGCCTCCTGCAGCAGCAGCTCGCGCACGACAAGGGACCTGGCTGCGGCTTGCCATGCCGCCACGGGAGAACGGGCCGGATGGTTCTGGGTCTCGAAGGCAATAGCCTCATAGGGGATCACCACGCCGTTGACGGTTACCGTCGGGCGCGGCGCATTCGCCAAGTCTGTGTGCAGCGAGCATCCCATGGGCCTACTCCGCGGCTTGAATTCTATTGAGCGGGACAGCGGCTGCGCCGCCCCGCCTGCGGACGATCTGATAGCCGCGCCGGCCGAGATACCAAATGGGCGCGCTCCAGATGTGGACCAGCCGGGTGAAGGGAAAGACCAGGAAGATGGTCATGCCCAGGAACAGGTGCGCTTTGAAGATTGGGGCGGCGTCAGCGATCAGGCTGGAGACGCCCGGTTGAAGGGTGAGGATGCCCTGCGCCCAGGTCATGAAACGTACCATCTCCGCGCCGTTGAGATGGTGCAGCGAGATGGGAATGGTCAGGAGCCCGAGCGTGAGCTGCGCGTAAAGGAGCAGCAGCACGGCGATGTCGCCGAACGAGGACGTCTTGCGAATGCGGGAATCGAACAGCCGGCGATGCACGAGCAGCGTGATGCCGATGAAGCAGGCGACGCCGGCGAGGCCACCGACGATGATGGCCATCCACTGCTTGAACTCATGCGAGATGCCGATGGTGTCGAAGATCCAGATGGGCGTGAGCAATCCGACGAAATGACCGAAGAAGATGATGAGGATGCCGACGTGGAACAGGTTGGATCCCAATGTCAGCTGCCGGTGCCGTAGAAGCTGGCTCGAGCCGGAGCGCCACGAATACTGCTCGCGGTCGAAGCGCAGCCAGCTCCCGACGAGAAACACAGTGAGGCACAGGTAGGGATACCAGCCGAAGACGATGTGGTTGAGGGTCTCGTGCATGACGTTCTCCTCAGGCTTGCGGTTCGGCTGGACGCTGTGCGCGTGCACCGGCGACGCCGGGTGCAGGCCTGCGGCCGGCGCGGATGCGGGAGATCAGCTCGTCCTTGCAGCCGCTGCTACCGCCGGCACCGAATGAGACGGGCTGATCCTCCCACGCAGCATCGAGCGCCGCCAAGTCGGTGGCGTCGGCGTCGGGCTCCTGCAGGAGTGCCGAGACGTCATCGCTCTTAGGGGCGGATGCGGCGAGCGCGACGAGGGCGCGGAACACCGTTTCGTACGGCGAGTGGCGTTTGGCGAGGCGTTCGGCGAGCGCGGCAAAGATGTGGGCCGGCTGTGCAAGCAGGCTGCGGGCTTCATTCTCGGGCTGGGTCGCCAAAAACTCGAGAAACAGCGGGATGAAGTCCGGAAGCTCCTTGGCGCTGAGGTGCAGTCCGTGCCGCGCATAGAGGTCTTGCAGATCGACCATGGCCTGTCCGCGATCGCGGCTTTCGCCGTGGACATGCTCGAAGAGATAGAGCGACAGTGAGCGGGTGCGATCGAACAGGAGCACGTATCGCTCCTGTGCGTCGTAGATGTCGCTCATTGCGATGTCGTCGATCAGCGCCGTGAGCGCCTCGCGCAGCGGTGCCGACAGGCGCGACTCGGCTTCGACGATAGCTCGCATCTCGCCCGCCGCGTTCTGGATCTCGGATGTCGGGTAGATCAGGAGCGCCGAGAGCACCTTGCTGATATTGCGGGTCATGCAACCTCCATCGGCGTCTTGTGCCGCTTCGGGGTTCCGAAAAGGTTCGGCTCGCTGGTTCCGCCGGAGCAGCCGTTGCCGAACGAGAAGCCGCACGAGCCGCGCAGGTCGTAGGCGTCCTCGTCGAGCTCGCGATGGGCCGTCGGAATGACGAAGCGATCCTCGTAGTTGGCGATCGCCATGGTGTGATACATCTCGTCGATCTGCGCGCTCGTGAGCCCGACGCGTCGCGCAATGCCGTCATCGGTCACGCCATCGATCGTTTTGGCGCGCATGTAGGCACGCATGGCGAGCATACGTTCGAGCGCCTGTGCCACCGGAGCCTCCTGGCCCGCTGTCAGCAGGTTGGCCAGATACTTGAGCGGGATGCGTAGCGAGCGCACGTCGGGCATCTCGCCGTCATGGCCGATCTTGCCGGCGGCGGCTGCCGATTGAATCGGCGAGAGGGGCGGCACGTACCACACCATCGGAAGGGTGCGGTATTCCGGATGCAGCGGGAATGCGACTTTCCACTCCATCGCCATCTTCCAGATCGGCGAGCGCTGGGCCGCCTTCAGCCAGTTCTCGGGTATGCCTTCAGCGCGCGCCCGGGCGATGACGACCGGGTCGTTCGGATCGAGGAAGACGCCGAGCTGGGCCTCGTAGAGATCCTGCTCGTCGGGGACGCTGGCCGCTTCCTCGATGCGGTCGGCATCATAGAGGAGAACGCCCAGATAGCGGATGCGGCCGACGCACGTCTCCGAGCAGACTGTCGGTTGCCCGGACTCGATGCGCGGGAAGCAGAAGATGCACTTCTCGGATTTTCCCGACGACCAGTTGTAATAGATCTTCTTGTACGGGCAGCCCGACACGCACATGCGCCATCCGCGGCACTTGTCCTGATCGATGAGAACGATGCCGTCCTCCTCGCGCTTGTAAATTGCGCCGGACGGGCACGAGGCGACGCACGCTGGGTTGAGGCAATGCTCGCACAGGCGCGGCAGGTACATCATGAAGGTGTTTTCGAACTGCCCGTAGATGTCCTTCTGCACCTCGTCGAAATTCACGTCGGCCGAGCGCTTGTCGAACTCGCCGCCGAGGATCTCCTCCCAGTTGGGGCCCCACTTGATCTTGTCCATGCGCTCGCCGGTGATCAGCGAGCGCGGACGGGCGGTGGGGAAGGCGCTGAGCTCCGGCGCCTTCTGCAGATGCTCATAATCGAACGTGAACGGCTCGTAGTAGTCGTCGATCTCGGGAAGGTCCGGATTGGCGAAGATTTTGGCGAGCACGCGCCACTTCGCACCGATCCTGGGCTCGATCCTGCCGTTCTTCTTTCTCGCCCAACCGCCGTTCCAGCGCGCCTGGTTTTCCCAATCCTTCGGGTAGCCAACGCCGGGCTTGGTCTCCACGTTGTTGAACCAGGCGTATTCCATGCCTTCGCGACTGGTCCAGACGTTCTTGCAGGTGATCGAGCAGGTGTGGCACCCGATGCATTTGTCGAGGTTCAGCACCATCGCTATTTGAGCGCGTATTTTCATTCTGCTGGCTCCAGCTGGGTCGGCACGACCGGCAGTTTCTGCGGCTGTTCGGCCGTTGGCCGGTCGAGCCAGTCGATCTCCGCCATCTTGCGCACGATCACGAACTCATCGCGGTTGGAGCCGACGGTGCCGTAGTAGTTGAACCCGTATGACTGCTGGGCGTAGCCGCCGATCATGTGCGTCGGCTTCAGCACCGCGCGCGTCACCGAGTTGTGAATTCCGCCGCGGTGGCCGGTCTGCTCGGAGCCCGGCACGTTCACGATTTTCTCCTGCGCGTGATACATCATGCACATGCCTTCCTTCACGCGCTGGGAAACGACTGCGCGGGCGACGAGCGCACCGTTGGTGTTGAAGGCCTCGATCCAGTCGTTATCGACGATGCCTGCCTTCTTCGCATCCACTTCGCTGATCCACACGATCGGGCCGCCGCGCGACAGTGTCAGCATCAGGAGGTTGTCCGTGTAGGTGGAGTGGATGCCCCACTTCTGATGCGGCGTGATGAAGTTCAGCACGACGGCGGCGTTGCCGTTCGGCTTGCGATCGATGACCGGCTTCACCGTTTTGGTGTCTATCGGCGGCCGGTAGACGCAGAAGCCCTCACCGAACGCGCGCATCCACAGGTGATCCTGATAGAGCTGCTGGCGGCCGGTGAGCGTGCGCCATGGGATCAACTCGTGGACGTTGGTGTAGCCGGCGTTGTAGCAGACCTGCTCCGACTCGAGCCCTGACCAGATCGGCGACGAGATGATCTTGCGCGGTTGGGCGACCACGTCGCGGAAGCGGATCTTCTCGTCCTCCTTGGGGATTGCGAGATGCGTGTGATCGCGTCCCGTGAAGGTGCCGAGCGACGCCCATGCCTTCACCGCAACCTCGCCGTTGGTTTCCGGCGCAAGCGCGAGCAGGGTTTCGGCGGCGTCGATGTCGCTATCGATGCGCGGCGCGCCCTTGGTCGGTCCTTCCTCGGTAACGGCGCCGTTGAGCTTGCGCAGCAGGTCCACCTCGTGCTCGGTGTTCCAGCTCATGCCTTTGCCGCCGTTGCCGAGCTTCGCCATCAGCGGTCCGAGCGACGTGAACCGCTTGTAGATGTTTGGATAGTCGCGCTCGACGACGGTAACCTGCGGCATGGTCTTGCCGGGAATGGGATCGATCTCGCCCTTCTTCCAATCCTGAACGTCGAGGGGCTGCGCGATCTCGCCCGCGGTGTCGTGCATGATCGGTGTAAGCACGACGTCTTTCTCGACGCCCAGAACCTCGGGGGCGATCTCGGAGAACTTCCTGGCGATCGATTTGTAGATCTCCCAGTCGCTGCGGCACTCCCACACCGGATCGACCGCGGCGGTCAGCGGGTGGATGAAGGGATGCATGTCGGACGTGTTGAGATCGCTCTTCTCGTACCAGGTCGCCGTCGGCAGCACGATGTCGGAATAGACGCAGGTGGTCGACATGCGGAAGTCGAGCGTGACCAGGAGGTCGAGCTTTCCTTCCGGAGCCTCATCGCGCCAGGCGACCTCAAGCGGCTTCTGGTGCCCGGTCTCGCCGAGATCCTTGCCCATTACGCCGTGCGTGGTGCCGAGCAGATGCTTCAGGAAGTACTCGTGTCCCTTGCCCGAGGAGCCGAGAAGGTTGGAGCGCCAGACGAACAGATTGCGCGGCCAGTTGACGGGCTTGTCGGGGTCCTCGCACGAGAGCTTCAATTCGCCTGACTTGAGCGCTGCCGCAACGTAGTCCTTCGGCTCCTGTCCTTTCGCGGCAGCCTGCGCGGCGATCGCGAGCGAATTGGTCTCGAGCTGCGGGGTCGACGGCAGCCAGCCCATGCGCTCGGCGCGCACGTTGTAGTCGATGATGGCGCCGTCCCACGGTCCTGGCGGCGCGGTCGGCGATACGATCTCGCCGACGTCGAGCGTCTCATAGCGCCACTGGTCCGTGTGCGCGTAAAAGAACGACGTCCCATTCTGCTGGCGTGGGGGGCGGCCCCAATCGAGCGCGAACGCGAGTGGCAACCAACCCGATTGCGGGCGCAACTTCTCCTGGCCAACGTAGTGCGACCAGCCGCCGCCCGACTGCCCGACGCAACCGCACATCACCAGCATGTTGATGACGCCGCGGTAGTTCATGTCCATGTGGTACCAATGGTTCATCGCTGCGCCGATGATCACCATCGAGCGGCCATGAGTCTTCTCGGCGTTGAGGGCAAACTCGCGTGCGACCGTGATGACCTGATCGCGCGGGACGCCGGTGATTTTTTCCGCCCAGGCCGGCGTGTAAGGCTCGTTCTCGTCGTAGGAGGTTGCGACGTTGCCGCCGCCGAAGCCGCGGTCCACGCCATAGTTCGCAAGGAACAGGTCGTAGACGCTGGCGACCAACGCCTCACCTTCGGTCAGCTGCACCTTTTTCACCGGGACTCGCCGCATCAGGACGCTGTCATGGTCCGTGCCGGCGAAGTGGTCGTGCTCGAGGTTGCCGAAATATGGGAAGCCAACGTCCGCGAACTCGTCGTTGATCTCGGCGAGGGAGAGGCGCAGGCGTGTCTCGCGCCCGTTCGATTCCTTCTCCTCGAGGTTCCACTTTCCCTTCTCGCCCCAGCGGAAGCCGACCGAACCGTTGGGCGCTACGATCTCGCCAGTCGCTTCGTCGTAGGCGACGGTTTTCCACTCGGGATTGTTGGTCTCCCCGAGAGCACCGGAAAAGTCCGAGGCCCGCAGCATGCGATCGGGAATGAGTTTGCCATCCTGCCGGACGAGGCGCACCAGCATCGGCATGTCCGTATACTTGCGGATGTAATCCTCGAAGTACGGAACTTTCCGATCGATGTGAAACTCGCGCAGGATGACGTGACCCATGGCCATGGCGAGTGCGGAGTCGGTGCCCTGCTTCACCGAGATCCACAGGTCGGCGAATTTTGAGGCTTCGGAATAGTCGGGGCAGATCACGACGCTCTTGGCGCCGCGGTAGCGCGCTTCGGTATAGAAGTGCGCATCGGGCGTGCGCGTCTGTGGCACGTTCGATCCCCAAAGGATGAGGAAGCCGGCGTTATACCAGTCGGCCGACTCGGGCACGTCGGTCTGCTCGCCCCAAGTCTGCGGAGAGGACGGCGGCAGGTCGCAATACCAGTCGTAGAAGGAAAGGCACGCGCCGCCCAGAAGCGAGAGGTAGCGCGAGCCCGCGGCGTAGCTCACCATCGACATGGCGGGGATGGGAGAGAAGCCGCAGACGCGGTCGGGTCCGTAGGTTTTGATCGTATAGGCGTTGGCGGCGGCGATGATCTCCGTGACCTCTTCCCAGGTGGCACGGACGAAGCCGCCGAGGCCGCGCTTTTTGACATACGCCGCCCGCTTTTCCGGGGTCTCGACGATCGAGGCCCAGGCGGCGACGGGCGTGCGCAGCGCTCTTGCATCGCGCCACAGCTTCAACAGGCGCGAGCGGACCAGAGGATACTTCGTGCGGTTACCGGAATAGAGATACCAGGAGTAGCTTGCGCCGCGCGGACACCCGCGGGGCTCGTGGTTCGGCAGCTCTGGGCGCGTGCGCGGATAGTCGGTCTGCTGCGTCTCCCACGTAACGATCCCACCCTTGACGTAGATTTTCCACGAGCACGAGCCGGTGCAGTTCACGCCGTGCGTAGAGCGAACGATCTTGTCGTGCTGCCAGCGCTTTCTGTAGCCGTCCTCCCAGCGGCGATCCTCGCGCGTTACGATTCCGTGTCCATCGGCGAAGTCGTCGACGACACGATTGAAGAACGTCAGGCGATCGAGGAAATGGCTCATCTGGTTGTCCAATTGTTGTCGCAGACAGGCGATGGTCAGCAGGGTTTTTCGGCTCCAGCGCGCGCGTAGTACCACCAGTTTATGATGATGCAGACGAGGTAGAAGATGGCGGCCCAGTAGAAGAACGCGTTGAACGAGCCGAACCAATCGTAGGCGTAGCCAAGCATCAGTCCGCAGGCGAACGGTCCGTAGGCAGCCATCGCAGCAGTCCACCCGATGATGCCGCCGGCCTGCCGCGGCGGAAACAGCATCGGCATCTGTTTGAATGTCGATGCATTGCCGACGCCGGCGAACAGGAACAGCGAGAGCATCGCGGCAACGAAGTAACGGAACTCCGCCAACGAGGCGGGCGTGGTGAAGAAGGTGATCGCGATTGCGGAGGCCAGCATGCCGATCGCCGACCAGTGCGTGACGCGGGCGCCGCCCAGACGATCGGAAAGCGGTCCTCCTGCGATGCGCGCCAAGGATCCGACGAGCGGGCCCAGAAACGCGTAGGCGAGGGGATCGGGTGCGCCGGGGAAGTCACCGTAGATCTTTTGAATGAGCAGCGGGAACGTCGCAGCCAGGCCCGAGAAGGTGCCGAAGGTGGCGACATAGAGGAACGTCATGAAGAGCCCGTGCTTCATGCGGAAGATATCGAGCTGCTCGCGAAAGTTGGCGCGTACGGGCACGCTTTTGAGCGCCACCAGCGCAGCGATGCCGAAGAACACTATGAGCGGCACGTAAATCGCCGCAGCGTTTTGCAGCCAAATATCCGACGTCGCGCCATTCGCGCTCGCGACCGTTTGCGGGCTGCCGAGGAGCGTACCAGCGAGCGCGAAGCCGATAATCCAAGGCGTCACGAATTGAACGATGGAGACGCCGAGGTTTCCGATGCCGGCCTGAATCGCCAGGGCCGTTCCCTGCAAGCGTTTGGGAAAGTAGAGGCTCGTCGAGGGCATGAAAGACGAAAAGTTTCCGCCTCCCAGACCGGCGAGGAATGCAAGGACCAGCAGCGTCCAATACGGTGTCGATGGGTCCTGAACTGCGAACGACCATCCCACCATCGGGATGAGGAGCGACAGCGTCGCGTAGCCGACGACATTTCGCGTTCCGTACAGCGGGATGAGGAAGGCGTGGACCATCCGCATCGTTCCCCCGGCCAAGCCAGGCATGGCGGCAAGCCAGAAGAGTTCTGTCGTCGACAGTTTGAATCCGGCGGCGGGCAGACGCACCACCAGGGCCGATACGACGAACCAAGCGATAAACGCGAGGGTAAGGTTAGCGGTCGTTATGGCGAGCGTTCGCCAAGCGAGCTGCTTCCCCGTGGACTCCCAGAACACCGGATCTTCCGGCGTCCACTGCTGGAGCCAAGGGCCAGTATTTCCTTGGACTGCCTCGATCCTCGTATTGAGCATGACCGCCTCGTGGGTTCTTCAAGCTCAGTTCGAATTGTGGTGCATGCGATGATCGTCGGCGTTGATTCAGCTCAACCGATCAAAATGCACACACTCGCAGTCGAGACTGTAAGTCCGGCGTCTGGGCGCGCCTCTTAACTCCGGTCAATCAGGCAACTGAGGAAGCTGCGACACGATGCTCGTGCGATTGATGTTCGTCGCTCGCCGTGCGGCGGTGTGGAGCATCTCGTCAACAAACAGGGCGAGACACCGGCGTGCAGCGATCGGGTTTTTCGGCGGCAGTACTTCTCGACGTAAAGGCAGAGAGGCGCGCGATCCCTTCGCTCGAGCAATCTCGACGCGGAGCGGATCAGCAGCGCAGCGCCCGCTTCGCATTGCAGGCGATTGACGAACGAGCCACGCGGTGATGCGGGTTGTTATCGGGCTCGAAGAGCGATCGCCACGTTCGTGCGGGCTGTGGGCCTGGGGATGAGTGCGCGCACTGCCTGCGCTGATCGCTCCCCTGCGGCATGGTGGGTGCGCTGGACTAACCGAAATCAAAGCTGCAGCCGAGGGCGCCGCCATAGTTCCGATGTGCGGCAAAGGAAGCTGTTTGGGAGAGATGCTGCGTTCGGCGATCTGCCGGAGGTTCCCGGCGATGTCGATTTGCCGGCAGCTCGTGCAAAAGGCCGAGCCGATTTATGGCGCGCGTGATGGACGAGATGGAAAGGCGCCGACCGGTACCAGGGTCGTTCTGGGTTCCACTTCGCCCGGCTAGGCGCGTCTACCCAGGTGCGCCCGAGGCAATATAGTTTCCTATTTGACGTAAGCCCCGCGCGGCAGGGGCGGGTGTTGAGGAGGATCAAGGAGCTTGGCCAGGAGGCTGTGTGACCTTCTTCGCGGGCAGCTCGGAAAGCAGAAGCGGGCGGAGATGCGCCTAATGGCATTCAAGGTAAAATTTTCCCGCGCCGGTTTCGCCGGAGCGCTCCTACTCTCTCTCATGGTGACAGTTTGTGCATCCGGGACGAGCGCGTCGGCTGCATCTCCAGGTGATGCATGCTGTGCCGATCTGGAGGATCGCATTGCCGAGCTCGAGGCGACGGCGGCCGGAAAAGGCAATCGCGCGGTCAGCCTGACGGTTACGGGATATATCGCCAAGCAGGTGATGTTTTGGGACGATGGCGTGGAGCGGAACGCCTATGTGACGGATATGGGTCCGACGCAGGCGTCCAACTTTCGCTTCATGGGGAACGCGAAGATCACGAAGGGATGGTCGGGCGGTTACGTGATCCGCATTCAGGATCTCTCGAGCAATCCGATGGCTCTCGATCAGTTCAATGCCGTCGCGGGCACTGGCCCCAACACGCAGATGGCGTACTGGTATCTCGCCAGCGAGGATCTCGGCAAAATCTCCGTCGGCAAGAATGCGATGGCCTCGAAGAGCGCTGCGATGTTCACCGACCTTTCCGGTACGCAGGTTATCGCCAACTACGTCCTGTTCGATGGCAATGCCTTCTTTCTGCGGCAGGGGGGGCAGCTGCTGAGCTTGCGCTGGGGTGACTTCGGCTACTGCTATTCTCAGCAACGGCCGTGGGGCGGCGATTGCGATGGCATCGTGATGAATGGCGTGCGCTACGACAGCCCCACCATCGCCGGATTTTCCATGTCGGCAAGCTATGGCGAAGATGACGACTGGGAGGTGGCCGGCCGATACCAGGGTGAAGTCGGTGGGTTCAAGGTCTCGCTTGGCGTCGGCTACTCGGTCAACACGGACGAGCTGATCCAGCCGCCTGCGGTTTCCTTCCATAAGGACTCACGCTTCTTTCAAGCCGGAGGCTACCTGCAGCATCTTTCGTCAGGGCTTTTTTTGCACGCCATCTATGGCGCCGAAGACAATCACGGCGCAGAAATCATCCGCGGCGGCCTTCCCGAGCCGGATACGCACCAGTGGTACTTGAAAGGCGGCATCCGGCGGCAATGGTCTGCGCTCGGCGCGACGATCATTTATGGCGAGTACGGCCAGTACATCGACCAACTGTCGCCAGCGGCACTGAATGCAGGCGCGACGGGCAGCGAGCTTTCGCGGTGGGGACTGGGCGCGGTGCAAGAGATCGATGCAGCCGCGATGTCGGTTTGGGCTCGGTATCGCCGGCAGGACGTCGACGTCGAAGGTGCGCAGTTCGAAGGCATCGGTGCCTTCCACTACTTGAGCGTCGGGTCCCTCATCAATTTCTGAGACCGGAGTTGCAACTGTGCGCTTGCCGTCTTTAACCGAAGGCAATTCATGGGGCGGGCCCATCGGGTTATGATCCCGGGGTGCAGGCGCGTGCGCTGCGGAGCAATTGTCGGAAGGTGCGGTCATGAAGATTGCCGCTATTCTCTACGATGGGACGCAGAGCCGGCGTGTCGATGAGCTGATCGGGGAGCTCGCGAGCAAGCTCAGGGCGAAAGGGTTCATGCTCGCGGGGGCCATCCAGTCGAACCCAACAGCGGAGAACCGAGGCCGCTGCGACATCGTGCTGGAGGACTTGGCGACGCATCGGGTGATCAACGCATCGGAAGATCGCGGCTCCTTGGCCAGCGGATGCCGGCTCGACCAGAGTGCACTCGAGCAGGCCGTTGGATTGGCGACATCATCGATCGGTCCTCACACCGATTTCGTGATCGTAAATCGCTTCGGCAAACAGGAAGCAGAGGGAAACGGCTTTCGCAGCTTGATCGAGCAGGCTGTCATGCTCGATGTTCCCGTGGTCGTGGGGCTCAATTGCGCTCACGTCGACTCCTGGAGCCAATTTGTCGGTGGGGAGCCGCAGCTGCTGCCGATGCAGATCGATACCGTCGTGCACTGGTGCATGATGCAGATTTCGCTCCCTGACTGAAACATCAAAGCGCCGGTGAGCGAGACAGGCTTTGGCGGCGAGTCACGCGACCCGCGCCGGCTCTGTCTGATCGCGGTTATGCTGCCGCCGAATCTGATGCCGATGTCGCACCGGCGGCGACATCGATCAAAATAGGCAGCCTGTTCTGTTTCATTCCTTTCATTGTCATTTCATTTTGTTTTGCCGTCACGCAGTCCGGAATGAATTTGGCCTGTCGATTTTTGTATCGTCCGCACCCTTGATGCGTCTCACCAATATGCCGCATCGGGTAAACCACCTTATTTGTTTCGCAACAAAGAGCGCGGTGTTCGTCCTCCTATAGTCAAAAGTATTCAGCGGGCACTTCCAGCTGAATAAAAAGGAGGAAAATTACAATGGGTGAGTGGACTGAAAAGGCGCGCCGCCCCAGGTCGGCTCGGGTGGCTATCGGAGCGGTATTGCTGCTCTTTGCCGGCGCCGCGTCATTGCCGGCGCAGGCAGCCGAAAGCAAGCCGGTGGATCTGTCCTCGCTGACACGGGTGAAGGTCGATCTGGTCAACCCGCCCTTTGTCCACGCGCATACACAGAAGGCCGAGGGGCCGCCGAAAATCGTCGAATTCACGATGACGATTGAGGAGAAGAAGATCGTCATCGACGATAAAGGCACCGAAGTTCACGCCATGACGTTCAATGGCTCGGTTCCCGGGCCGCTGATGGTCGTGCACGAGGGAGACTACGTCGAGCTGACGCTCATCAACCCTGCGACCAGCACGATGCCCCACAATATCGACTTCCACGCCGCAACCGGCGCGTTGGGCGGCGCATCGCTCACTCTGGTAAACCCCGGAGAGCAGACCGTGCTGCGTTTCAAGGCGACGAAAGCCGGTGTCTTCGTATACCACTGCGCGCCTCCAGGCATGGTTCCCTGGCATGTCACGTCAGGCATGAACGGCGCGATCATGGTGCTGCCGCGCGAGGGTTTGACTGACGGCAAGGGCAAGGAGCTACCATACGACCGCGTCTACTACGTCGGAGAGCAGGACTTCTACATTCCGCGTGACGAGAAAGGGAATTTCAAGAAGTACGCTACTCCCGCGGAAGCCTATTCGGACACCATAGACGTGATGCGCACACTGACCCCTACCCATGTGGTGTTCAACGGCGCGGTCGGTGCGCTCACCGGGAGCAATGCGCTAAAAGCTGCGGTAGGCGAGAGGGTGCTCATCGTGCACTCGCAGGCGAACCGCGACACCCGTCCGCACCTTATTGGTGGGCATGGTAACTACGTGTGGCCGACCGGAAAGTTTCGCACGCCTCCGGATGTCGACCAGGAGACGTGGTTTATCCCGGGCGGTACGGCGGGCGCTGCGTACTACACCTTCGAGCAGCCGGGTATCTACGCCTACGTCAATCACAACCTGATCGAGGCGTTTGAACTCGGCGCGGCGGCGCACTTCACCGTCACCGGTGACTGGAACAACGACCTGATGACGTCGGTGGTGCCTCCGGGCGGAAGCTGACTTAGGAACGGCGCGCTGCGGGCGGCAAATCCGCAGCGCGTCCCACCTGTGCCGTGCCGCAGTCCTATACGGTCGGTGACGGGGCCCGCGATCCGCAAGACGATCACCCAAAGAGGCTGACATGGCTTCGCTATCGGACTGGCCGCATGCATCGTTGATGCTCGTTGCGGGCCCATCGGCCCTTGTCGTCCTCACAGCCGGCGTGCTGGCGCTGACACCGGCCAACACCGGCGGTATCTCGGAGGATATCGCTGCGTCTGCGCCTCAAACAATCGTTGTTGAGCCACGAACATACAGCTATCGCGCGCCGGGAGAATACTCTCAGGATGGCTATGCCGTAGATGCGCCCTTGCGCTCCATCGAGGTGACGCGTCCGCTCACGATCATGAAATATCAGGTCTCGCGCGCCGACTATGCCCGCTGTGTGGAGGCTGGCGTTTGCTCCTCTCCGGAACCGGAGTTTGCAGCCGACGCGCAACGCGGGGACACGCCGGCGACGGGCATCAGCTTCGATGATGCGATCGTCTATGCGAGATGGTTGAGCGACCAGACGGGCGATGTCTGGACGCTGCCTACCGATGCGCAGCTTGCGTTCGCCGCCGGCACGCGCTTTCCGGATGATGCAATCAACACCGTCAGCGCGAATCCCGCCGACCGTTGGCTGGAAAAATACCGTCGCGAAGTCGAAAGCAGCGCTAGCCGCGATCCGGTGCCGAAACCGCGCGGGCATTTCGGCGAGAATGAATTCGGTCTTGCGGACTTCGGCGGCAACGTCTGGGAGTGGACCACGACGTGCTACCGGCGTGTTGCTGAAAACGATGTCGTTCGCAGCGAAGCCTTGCCGTGCGGCGTGCAGTTCGTCGCGGGCCGGCATCGGGCAGCCATGGTATCCTTCATCCGCAATCCGAAAGGTGGCGCGTGTGCCGTCGGAGCGCCGCCGGAGAATCTCGGGTTTCGGCTCGTGAAGGACACGCGATGGTATGCATCGCTGCTCAGGATGTTGCGCTAGCGCGGGAACACGCCGGTTTACCGACCCAACGTGCCGGCTTCTGGACTTTTTACGGGCCTTTCTCCGTGATAGCTTTCACGCTCAAATGCGGTGAGGCTGCCGATAGTGAAAATTGACAGGCCCGCGGTCGCGTCGCTCCCTCTGTTCCAGAACATGAGCGAGGCCGACATCGAGACGTTTCTGCGCCATGCCACGGCGCGGCGCGTGTCGCGTGGCGAGGCGGTTTTCAAGCAGGGCCAGCAGGCCGACAGCTTCTATCTGCTTGTCACGGGGCGGCTGAAGGTCACCCAGGTCACCGGAGACGGAAAACAGGTTATCGTTCGGGTCGTGCACCCGGGCGAGCTGTTCGGTTTTGCCGTTGCGCTCCAGCGTCCCGACTATCCGGGGACGGCGCAGGCGGCATTGGACAGCGACGTTCTCTCCTGGCCCAGCGAGCTTTGGCCCGAGCTTATAGAGCGCAGCGGCCGGATCGCCGTGAGCGCAATTCAAACAATGGGAAAGCAGCTCGAGGAGGCGCATACGCGCATTCGCGAGATGTCGACGCAGGAAGTCGAGCGCCGCGTCGCGCATGCAATTCTTCGGCTTTCGCAGCAGGCGGGCAAGCCCGAGGATGGTGGAATCGAAATCTCCTTTCCCATCTCGCGCCAGGACATCGCAGAGATGACGGGCACAACGCTGCACACGGTCTCGCGCATTCTCAGCGCGTGGGAAACGCGCGGGCTCGTCGAGTGCGGACGCCAGAGGGTTGTTGTCCACGATTTCTCCCGCCTCTCGGCTCTTGCGGACGGCGCACCCGATTGAGCCTCTACGCCTGCAAGAACGAACATAGGCTCCTGGATGATAGGTCGCGTGATCGGTATTGTCGGGGAGATGGGTGTGGCGGGGAATACGTCTGACGGGCGATCTGAGCCCGCGCGCGCGCGGCGATTGCCCTGGCAGTTTCGTCGTGATGCCGCCCTACGTGGTGAGGGAAGCTCGCCGCGGGGCTCGGGCGTAGATACGGGCGCTGCCCAAGGCGGGCCTAGCGAGCCGGGAGGCGACCCAGTCCTTCTTCGCGCCGGAAGGAGCGGATTTTCGCGCTGCTCTAAGCACCGCTATTGCCTATATTTTTCGAAAGGGGTGGTGCCCAGGAGAGGACTATCGAAGCCCGCGATCTCGGCATTGATGTATAAAGCTTTTTCGCCTCGCCCCGGAGCGAGTGTGTACCACCATTGTGCACCAGCCGACAACCGGTTGACTTCCCCTGCGCCGTCGGGCACCTCGCCCTTTCTGTGAAATCTCCTGCTGCCCCTAGCGCGGCGGCGGTAGTCAAACTTTGAGCCCTATTTGACTGACAGACGCCAACGCCGCCGAGGTGATCTCAAGCACCGCTTGGCGGCAAACGATCCTCACGGCCGCCAGCACTGCTGGGTGGTCGGATGTACGAAGCCCCCAGGCAACGCCTCAGGGGACGGGCTAGGCCGCTTCTGCAAGGCCCACCTCGAACACTATCGGCGCCACGGCGACCCTCTCAAAGGCTCGTACAAAGCAGCCCAGCTGGCCCCGCATAGGAAGGCGGCGGCGGCGTGGATCAAGGAGAACCGGACGGACCCCTTTGCCGTGGCGGCGCTCGGCGCCGTCGAGAGCCTGATGCTCAGTGCAGGGAAGGTTATAGAGCCGCAGAACCTGCGAGGGGTGCCCACGAAGGACCGAGCGCGGTCGATATGGGCACGGATCAGAGATCGAGGAAGGAAGCCGGAGGAGGCGTTGGCGGCGATCCTCAGCGTCGCAATTTGCTACGCCGCCGACTACCAGCGGGCGAAGCCAGAGCATCGCACCGTCCAGATAGCGAAGGTGTTGAACCGGCTCGGCGGCGGGCGGGTGAAGAGGTGGCCAGTACACGACCCCTCGGCACCAAACAGGACCATCACGTTGAGATGGTTCCCCGCCTCGGAGGGATTGGTACTTCGCGAGATCGGTGAGCAGGCCGAGCGAGCTGCCGAGTTCCTCATCCACGACCGGATGGAGCAACTTATCGAATACAGCGCTCAATACAGGCAGAGGCTTGCATTGACGGCGCTGCCCTTCACTGAGCAATCGAGCAAGGTATGAAGTTAGAAGCTGAGAACCACTTCGATGCAGTAGCCGAGCTTGAGGAGTACCAGACGCGAGGCGACCCAGTTCGCGAGAGACCACCTATGCTACCACCGAGCGCCATCAAGACGGCCCCGTTGGTATTTCAGCCGAGGCAATTCTGGGAGGGCTTCGTAGACGAGCAGCACGTCAGTGAGCTTAGAAGGTCGCTCAAGGCTCAAGAGGGGGCCGCGTTGGCTCCGGTGCTGGTGATGCAGATCGGGGCCGATGCCGTCTGCGTCGATGGACATCACAGGTTGGCGGCCTACACCGCGCTCGGGATCACATCGCCAATCCCCGTAGAGTGGTTTGAGGGAACTATACGAGAGGGGGTTCGGGAAGCCGTTCAACGCAACTCTCAAGATAAGCTGGCGATGACGCGAGCGTCGAAGCTTGAGGCAGCATGGCGGATGGTCGTCCTCAAAGAGGGCTCCAAGGCTGCAATCAGTAGGGCAACGACCATCCCTGCGAGCACCGTCGCGAACATGCGCAAGAAGCACAAGGAGATCACCGAGGCCGAGCAGAGGAAGGGAGTGGCGGCCGGCTTGCCTTCTAGCGATCAAGCGGCGAGCGACTTTGTGTGTCGGCTGACGTGGGCTGAGGCCAAGCGCTATGGTCAAGGGTCGTCTGAGAGGGATGATGCCTGGGAAGAGGCAATCATAGCCGACTGGGCAAGGAAGCTCGGCAAGACCTTCGGCAGCAAGTGGCCGGAGCTGCCGCAGCTTGCTGCTAGGGCGATAGAGCGATACTCGGAGCGCCTCCCCGAGAAGCTCATCGAAGTGTGGAAGGATGATCTCTTCTACGACGATAACGACGAGTTCTAGGCTATGGAGCCGACAGTCTCAGTTCAGGGTGACCGAAACCATGGCTGACATTGTTTCACGTGAGCAGCGTAGCCGCATGATGGGGAGGATCGGTGGCAAAGACACCGGACCCGAACTTTCCGTAAGGCGGATACTAAGGAGCCTGAGGGTTGGGTATCGACTACACGTGTCAGGTCTTCCTGGGCATCCAGATATTGTAATGAAGGGGCGTCAGAAGATCATAGAAGTAAGAGGATGCTTCTGGCATCGTCATCCAGGATGCCCAAAGGCCTATACCCCCAAGTCGAACAAGGCATTCTGGAAGTCCAAGTTTACACGAAACGTAGCGAGAGACCGTAAGAACGCGAGAGAGCTGCAAAACAGTGGATGGGACGTGCTGACGGTGTGGGAATGTGAAACGTCAGACACTAAGCTGTTGTCGGTGCGCGTCCGCAAGTTCTTGAGCGACAGGGGGAAACCGGCGTGAAGTCATCGAGCCGGAAGGATGCGATCCAGAAAAAAATCGCGCGACTTAAAAAGGGACATGCCCCACGCGTCCTAGACCTGTTCTCAGGCTGTGGAGGTATCTCCCTAGGATTTCAGGCAGCGGGTTTTGTTATCGAGGCCGCGGTGGAGCTGGACGAGATCGCGGCACGAACACACGCGCTCAACTTCCACAAACACGCGTCTCTCAAAGACAGCGGCCAGCATGGTTGTGCGAGAGACATTGTACGCACTGAGCCGGACCAGCTGACCGCTGAACTGGGCCTGGGTGAAGCCTCTAGCGCGTTCGATGTTCTGGTCGGCGGCCCTCCTTGCCAAGCGTACGCGAGGGTCGGACGCGCAAAACTTCGTGAGATTGCCGACCATCCTAGCGCATTCAAGATCGACCCGAGAGGCAATCTGTACCTACGCTATCTGCACTACGTCAAAGCCACGAAGCCATTGGCAATTCTGGTGGAGAACGTGCCGGACGCTCTCAACTATGGCGGCCACAACGTGATGGCAGAGATTGCTGAGGCGTTGGAGCAGTTAGGTTACGTAGCGAAGTATTCGTTGATCAATGCCGCCTTCCACGGTGTCCCACAGATGAGGGACAGGGTCTTTCTCCTTGCGTATCACAAGGCGCTGGGGAGTGAGGTCACGTTTCCTCGTGCAGCTCGACACATGATCTTGCCGAGCGGTTACGCGGGCACTCGCGCTGTTGCGTTCAAGTTCTTAGACCTATTTGGAGATCGGCACTTCGTTCAGGCGGACCTAGGCGACGAGCATTTGCCCGGACCGGTTTCTTGTGCGGAAGCGATAGGCGATCTACCCCCAATTACGGAGCACCTGGACGGTGAGATGAAGCGGGGAGCGCGTCGCTTCGATAAACCCGTTGGATACGGGAAGCCGAAGAGGCCCTTGTCTGAATACGCTAAGATGATGCGCACTTGGCCCGGTTTCGAGGCGCGGCCGGAAGGTCTCGTAGATCACGTGATCCGGTCTCTTCCGAGAGATGCGGACATCTTCCGCAACATGCCAAATGGTGGCGAATATCCCGCCGCGCACAGCACGGCAGTAAGGCTCTGGGAGGCACGCATCGTGTCAGAGGAGCGGAAGAAACGTAGAAAGATGAGCGACGCCGAACGGCAGGGTCTCTATCGAGAGATGGTTCCCCCCTATCCGGTTCACAACTTTCCCAACCGATGGTGGAAGCTGCGTCCAGATTTTCCCTCGCGAACCCTGTTGGCGCACATAGGAAAGGATACCTACTCGCACATCCATTATGATGGCTCTCAAGCCAGGGTGATCAGTGTGAGGGAGGCTGCGCGGTTGCAAAGCTTTCCGGATGGGTTCCGCTTCTGTGGCACAATGAACCCGGCGTTCCGTCAGATCGGTAACGCAGTGCCGCCGCTGATGGCCAAGCGGATAGCCGAACTTGTGATGGCCACTCTCCTCAGAGTGCGGAAGCCTGAGCCTCAACGGACGCGGACGATGATCGCTGCGGAGTGATCACGGAGACGTTTGCGTATCGTCGGGACCATCATGCGCTGAAATCTCTCCGACGTGACGCCAGTTGCCAAGCCGCGACACGTCCACGAGATAGCTCTCTGGAACGATCCCAGGTCCGAGCCCTGCAACGCGTTTCAGAATTTCTCTCGCGAACTCCCCGATGTCTTCCGAAATTGCGAGTTTACCCACCCCTTCGGAGATTTCGTACACTCGGTAGAGGTCCGTTTTAGGTGCGGTGGCATCGGCTGCATAAGCTACTTCACTTTGGCTCAAGTGAAACGGCGTACCGAAACTGCCTTTAGTAGTTTTGAGTTCGATGCGCGATAATGTGCCGTCCGGTTCGGTTACCTCAAAGTCCCATGGGTTCAGGGGCGTCTCCTCGGAGATCCATTTGAAGTCTGAGATCACAGCTGTTGCCTGCTGTGAGCGAAGCCATTCATTCAGCAGCGCCTCCCCTCGCAAGCCGGTGGCTTCGGCCTCCAATCGTGCCGCTCGCATTGCCTCCGTCGTAGTCCGACGAGGCGAGGTGCGTCTTCTGAGCCGTTCTTCGGCCTCAGGAGACCCCAAGGCGGCTTCCTCAAGCGAAAGGTCTAGCTCGGCATCAAACAGTTCACGGATGGGGTGGTCAGTAGCAGCCAAGTCCACGACGGCTTCCATCTGTGCGGACGTGAGTATCGTCATCGAGCGATTGCCCAACGCGTTGCCAAGCGCCTCATAGAGAGTTTGGTCGTCGGTTTCGGACCGGGAGATGAGGACGATGTAGATCGCGGTTGGCGTGGGGTCGCCCTCTAACCCAAAGAGGGCCAAGTCTCCGGGCGCGAGGCGATTATATCGCCCAGGGTCAAAATCAGGATCGGGGATAAGCTCGCCGTTCAGTCGCCAGTTCTTTGCGCCACCCGCAGCCGAAATCACCTTCCGGGTTACTACTTGGGGCTCTCCTCTAACCCCCGGGCCGTAGATCGTCAGGGGGAGATTGAACCTCTGCCGTGTGCCGTCTCCACGTGCAGCCGGAAAGGCTATGTCCACAAACACGTCGGCATTCAGATTTATGCCCTTCTGCTTGCTTCCATGTTCGTTTTTTGCCTTGGCCTCCTGCTGTTGGCGTCGGTACTGAACCTCAAAGAAGGTGAGGTCCGACATTGTCAGTCTCTTCACTGCGAACTGCACGGATCGCCCCCATTCCCAGGACCCACCTACCCTTAGGGTTGCTCCTCGGCTTGTGAAAGCACGAGCGTCTCAAACTCCACAGCTCCAATAGTGAACCTGTCTATTCCCTAGGATGTCCAATTGGACACCCCCATGATTTGGGTGGAGCGTCCGAAGGCCCATCCTTTGAAATCAGTTGGGTAAAAGTCCCCCCATGGGGGGTAGGTCGCTCGTGCCCAGGCAGCCTGCCCATGCCGGATGTCGCGCGTGAACCTCTCCGGAACCCCGGGGGCCACCCTTTAACGCTGGGCCCACGCCCCTTCCATCCTCGGCATAAATCCTATGAGGACGAGAGAGCGCCCAATGCCCCAATAGACCCAGGTCTAGGCGGCCATCCAAATTGGCGGCGGACACCAGGAACAGATGTTCCACATATATCGTTCTTTACTTTTGGGACGAATGTGTCACAATATTTTTAACTTATTTGGGACGATTGGGGATTGGTACATGGACATTGGCTACGCACGGACCTCGACGCTTGAGCAGATCGCGGGCTTCGAGGCGCAGAAGAGGGACCTAGAAGCGGCGGGCTGTAAGAAGGTCTTCGCTGAACAGGTTTCATCGGCCGCTGAGCGCGAAGGGTTGGAGGCCGCGATTGACTACCTGCGCGACGGCGACGCGCTGGTCGTGACAAAGCTTGATAGGCTCGCGCGTTCAATGAGGGACTTGCTCGACATTGTTGCCCGCGTCGAAGCGCGGGGAGCCGGTCTTCGCATCCTCAACATGAACCTCGACACGGGCACGGCCACGGGCAAGCTCATGCTTCAGGTGCTGGGCTCAGTCGCCGAGTTCGAGCGGAACATGATGCTAGAACGCCAGCGTGAGGGCATCGCCAAGGCGAAGGCCGAGGGGAAGTTCAAAGGTCGAGCCCCCACGGCTCGAGCTAAGGCTGGTGAGGTCGAAGCGATGCTAGCGGCCGGAGAGCGCCCGACCGAGGTTGCAAAGAAGCTCGGTATAGGCCGCTCGTCAGTTTATCGAGCAATGGCGGAACGAAATCTGAAGCGTCGCTCTTCTCTCGTCCCGCAGTGACCTGAGTTCAGCGGAGCCGAATACGGCTTAGAGAAGCGCATTCAAGGCTTTGAATGCCTTCTCGAACCTCTCCTTCGTGACATCCGAAATAGATGCAGCGAGCTTATCGAGGTTCTCGTGGAAATAGCGGGAAGGTCGGTAGTGCCCGAAGGTGCCCTTCTTTAAAGGCGTTTGCTCGAAGTGTGCTTGCAGCCGTGAAAGCAGTCGAGGTGCCTTCGACTTTAAGTCCTTTGGCTTAAGCGCTGAGGGCAACTGCCCCTTGTACTCCGCATTGACGAGGTCGAGGTAGAAATCATGCTCGAACATGTCTTCAATGTCGGCTTCTGTCGTGCTGGTGAAATCCGCGTATGTGAGCACGTGAGACTTCTTTAGCAGCTTGTCGCGATACAGGTTTTCAACAGCGGGTCGATCTTTATCCTGGATGTCGATAAGGGCCGCGAGGTTCATACCCTTTTGATTGGACAAGAGGCGAACAAAAGCGGTGATCTTCGACGCGCCGCCAACCGGCGCAAGTGTCCACCGGCCATCCAAGCCCTCGCGTCCCTCGCGCTCCAACAGCGAAGACATTGCGTTGATGTAGAGCATGTCGGAGGGACCTTCGACCAAGAGAGTATTAGGGCCGACAAACAGTGTCTGATGAATGTCGTAGCCCAAAGCTCCCTGAAGAGGAAAAAGGCTATCATCTGTCGCGTCGAAAACCTCCGCTACGACCTTGGTTCCCTGTTCCTCCTTAGGCAGTCCGTCAATATCGACACTCTTGTCCTGCACGATGCGCACTTGATCGAAGTGCTGAGGATCGATCATGAAGGGCGAGTGGGTCGTGTAGATTAGTTGATGATGCGGCGCGAGTTCTTTCGCAAAATAGCGCAGTAAGTCCCCTTGTGCGCGGCCATGGAGGGTCAGTCCCGGCTCGTCGAGAAGCAGAATAACTTTGTCACCTCGGTTGCGGACCGTGGTGTACCAAGCGACGAAAGAAAAGAACCAGACGAAGCCCCGCGAGCGCGTTCCGAGCCCGGTCGTCGCGAGATGGCGCTTGTCGTAAACCTCACCCCAAATGTTCTGGCCACTTCGCATCCCTTCGGGGTCGCCGGGTTTTGCCGGGCGGACGTCGAAGCGCATTTCTAGATGCCGGTTCTGAGACCAATGGTCGAGAATGCGGCGGGTGAGCCTATTGCCTGCGCCTTCGAGCTTGTTCTTTATCTCTTGAGTTCGCTGGGCGTTTAGAAGCTGGTCGAGCTTTAGGCCCGCAGTCTCGACCAGTCCCAGCAGTGGTTGGTCCGATGGCTTCAGCCGGTTCTCGGCCTTGCGCTTCATCAGCTCGTCAACGTTCTCGCAGCCTGTGAGCTGATAGTACTCGTCGAAATACAGGAACGTTGGAAAGTGCTTCTTGAGCCACTTTGTCCACACGTAGAGGCTTAGGGGCTGCTCGCCGAGCCCTCCCAAGATCGCGTGGATGGGGGCGACAGTTGCGTCTGACTTGAACGGTTCCAATGCGGAATGTAACTCGGCCCACGTACTAGCCGCCTGCGTCGCCTCCTTGGCTTCCGTGGGGAGTTTTCCTTTGAGGAAGGTCAAGATCGCCTTCTCATCAGGGTCAACTGAAACGAGAAGCTTGTTTTCGTACCCCTTCGAGAGCCGTACGCGGCGGTTCTTCAGCGCTTTATCGCCGAGTTGATCGCTCAGTTCCGTGAGATCGTCTTTTTCTAGCTCGAAGGTCGCAGCAATAACTATGGCCGGGCGGCGCTTGCCCGCTGCGACTTCATCTTCGTAGTCGCCGACTTCGAGGCGAGGATAGTCATCCGTCACGCTGAACTTGCCGTCTTCCGGCACTATTGGATTGAGCCGGTAAAGCGCCTTCAATAGAGCCGATTTGCCCGCTTCGTTCTTGCCGACGAGGCAGGTAATTTGCTTCGTCTCGACCTTTCCGGAAGAGAGGACGCTCTGATATTCGGTGACAGTGAAGTCGGTGAGTTTCATGCGGCGATGATGGCTTTGTCTCCAATCCGGAGCAACACGCGCCGCAGGACTATCAACAACCTATAAGCGAGCTATTTCAATAGATGCACTTTACTTGATGCTCGGACGCGGGTTTAGAAGCTCCTTGAGGGCCATACGCTCAATAGCCTCTGCCATCGTGCTCAGCCGCGTTTCTCCGTAGCCTTCGCCGACCGTTGCTGGACGATGGCCGAGAACGGCGCTGGCGACGCTGTCGGCCACTCCCGCATCGCGAGCGAGAGTACGGAAGAAATGCCGCCAAGCGTGATTGGGGGCCTTCCGCGCATCCTTGCCAATGTTCAGCCCGAGCGTGTGGACCCAATTGGCCACCCTCTTTGCCACGATCTGCGCTTGGGGTTTCTTCGCACCTGGGCGCCTCTTCTTGGGGTCGTAGAAGAGTGGGCCACTGCCCTGTGCTTTCACGAAGTCAAGGAAGCCCGCCGCAACGATGGAGCTATGTAGCGGTACGCGTCGTTGCGATCTGACGTTTTTCACCGATCCTGCCGAGGCGAGAAGGTGCATGAACCAGACGTCTCTCTCGCAGCCGATGTCTTCTGCCCGCAACTGGCACACTTCGCCGACGCGAGCGCCGGATTGTGCGCAAAGCTGCGGCACCCACCGGCAAGCAGCGTCATCGGCCGTGAGTGCTGCGGCTAGGATTGTCTGAGCCTCAGCGACGCTGAAACCAAGCATGGCATCTTCGGCGCGAGCCGACCGCCGCACCGATACACCTTGAGCCGGATTGGCCTCGCAAAGCTCGTTCTCAACTCCCCATCGGTAGATCGCTTTGAGGGCAGCTAGTTTGCTGCCATTGATCGTCCTTGGGGAGTTGTTCAAATCGAGCAGGTGCTGCTTCCACCGAACCACGTCGGCGCGAGAAACGGATTGTGCGTCGTCGTGACCAACAAACTCGATGAAGCGATCCAAATGGCTGCGCCACAGGTCTTGCGTGGATTGCTTCGGGTCGCTTTCCTTCGCCCACCCCTCGAATAAGGTGACGAGGGTTACGCCACTCGCGGACCGTGGATTAGTTGAGGCAGCCTTGCCAATCTTGGGCGGCTCGGCGAACCGCTGTACAAACTTGTCAGCGCCGTAGTCTCCACCCGCTCGCCGGATCAGAGTGGCCGAGGCGTTGATCAACGCCCATGCTACCTCTTGGACAAGCGCCTCGCGGCTCTCGTCGGTTATCGTCAACCCGCGTCGTCCAAGGAAGTCATTCAGGTCAAAGCAGGTCGCAAGGCGCCGATAGCCTTCTTTAGGGCGATAGGGCTCTCTCTCGATGCCGTCGCTGCTCTTATCGAATGCTGCGAGGCCATCGTATAGAAGGTCCTGATAGGCTTCCCACCCCTCGATTGAACCCGGATCGTCCTGGTGTGTGAGAACGAGGTCCCGGTACCAGATACCGGCGAGACCGCTAATCTCGCGCTGGGTAAGGGCGACGGGCCTGCCATTTGCACTCGCCCATCTCTGCTCAAGCTGGCTCTGCACCGACGAGTGGCGCAAGCGAGCCTCTTTATTGTCCTTAGTGCGGAGAGAGACCTTCACCACCTGCCCAAGCTTCACCGTCGCCGGAGAGCCCGCAACGTCGATTGAGATCGACGAGCCTCGATGGGTCGAAATCAGCTCGGCTGGAAGGCGAGCGCGATAGTAGAAGACCCCCGTCTGGGGATGACGCCAAGGCCGAGCCATTCCGATGATCATGTGCACCTCTCCTGTGTACCAGTAGGAGAGGGAAAAAGCTCAATAGCACCCCGATGTTAGCGCCAACGCTGGCTTTCGGGTGTGCTGGTGCCCAGGAGAGGACTCGAACCTCCACGGTGTTACCCGCTAGTACCTGAAACTAGTGCGTCTACCAATTCCGCCACCTGGGCACGAGGCCGTTCAGTTAGAGAGCGCCGCGCCGCTTGTCAATTATATGCCGTGCGGCCGAGCGCGACCTTTGCACTCTTATCCGCTCCCGTATAATCCCGTGCTGGGCAAAAGGCGGTGCCCGGCTTCAGGAGGCGACGATGGCGGATCGGCTCGACGATCAGGGTCTGGCGACGGTGTTCGGGGGCTCGGGGTTCATCGGACGCTATGCGGTCACGGCCCTTGCCAAGCAGGGCTGGCGCGTCCGCGCCGCGGTGCGCCGCCCCGACCTCGCCGGATTTCTACAGACGGCGGGCTTCGTGGGCCAAGTCGCCCCGGTGCAGGCTAATGTGCGCTATCCCCAGTCGGTGGAGCGCGCTCTTGCCGGCGCCAAGGTTGCCGTCAACTGTACAGGGGTACTGACGAGCGGGGGCAAACAAACCTTCAAGGCCCTGCATGTCGATGGGCCCCGCGCCATGGCGAAGGCGGCCCGTGCTGCCGATGTGCGCCATTTCGTGCATATCTCGGCCATCGGCGCCGATCGCCATTCCACGTCGGCTTATGCGCGCTCCAAGGCGGAGGGCGAGGCGGCGGTTCTGGAGGAATTCCCCGGCGCCATCATTATTCGCCCGTCGATCGTGTTCGGCCCGGAGGATCAGTTCTTCAATCGCTTCGCCTCCATGGCGCGGATGTCACCCTTCCTGCCGCTGATCGGCGGCGGGCGCACGCGCTTCCAGCCGGTGTTCGTCGGCGACATCGCAACCGCTGTCGCCACCTGTGCGGCCGGCGGCGGCACTCCCGGCACGGTCTATGAAGCCGGAGGCCCCGAGGTTCTCACCTTCCGCGAGTTGCTCGATCTCACCCAGGAATGGGCGGGCCGCGATCGTGGATACCTGCCGTTGCCGTTCTGGCTCGCCAAGCTGCAAGCACTCCTGACGTGGCCGCTTCCCGATTCGCTACGGCCGATTACGGTCGATCAGGTGCGGATGCTGCAACACGACAACGTCGTGAGTGCCGCGGCGAAGGCCGAGGGCCGTACGCTGGCAGCGCTGGGTGTGCCGACGCCCCAGGGCGTTGCCGCCATCGTTCCGCGCTATCTGGAGCGGTTCCGGCCCCGCGGGCAGTTCGCCAGCTATCGTACCTAGGGCACGATCGCTTTTCTTCAAATCGCGATGGGGCTCTTGTCGCTTCATTAGACCGATGATTGACGCCGCGCCCTGATAGGGTCCGAAGCGATCATGGTCTGGTTCGATGAGACCGATGATTCACGCTTCGGACTGGTAAGGTCCGAAGCGACATGGTCTGGTTTGATGAGACCGATGATTCACGCTTCGGACTGGTAAGGTCCGAAGCGATCATGGTCTGGTTGGCCTCCGCCGGGGATAGCAAAACGGCTCCGGAAGGTTCCGGAGCCGGCAAGTCGTACGTACGGGGCTGCTGCACGTTTTTGCTTCGGCGCCCCGCTCGGCGCTCAGCCTGCACTGGGCTCAGTGCACGCTGGCGATTTCCAGATCATCGTCGAGAGCATGCCCAATGGCGGCCTGACGGGTGTCGGTCAGCGCCAGAGGCGTGCCGTCGGCGGCGTGCAGGGAGAACAGGTTGATACCCTGCGGCAGCCCCTCGATGGCCGGAAACATGCGGCTCGCTTCGTCGGAGGTCAGCGTCTTGATGTAGGCGACGACGCCCCCGCCCAAGGTCGCGAGCTCATGCTCGGTCATGACATGATGCGGATTGAAGTTATTGAAGGTTTTGTCTGCTTCGGTCATGACGCAACTCCTTCTGCAAGCCGGTGCCCCGTGAGCCGCCGAACGGCGGTGAGTATCTGGGCGCTCCGGTACAGCTCCCACCGCGATTGTAGCGATGGAGCCGTCTCGATGTAACGTTCACGCACGCTATTTTCTGTCGCTGATTTCGATCGTCCGCACCAAACGCTCGGGTTCCAGGCGCTTCAGGTCGATGGCGAGCAGACCATCGGACAGATCTGCGGACTTTACTTCGATTCCATCCGCCAGGACGAACGTGCGGGTAAATTGTCGCGCTGCGATGCCACGATAGAGATAGTTGCGCGTTTTCTCGTCGGTCTGCTTGCCGCGCACGATAAGCTGACTGTCGGCGAGAGTAACCTCGAGCTGGTCGCGGGTGAAGCCTGCCACCGCAAGCGTAATTCGCAGCGTTTCGCCTTCACCGTCGGCAGCGTCTATGCGCTCCACATTGTAAGGGGGGTAGCCATCGCCCGATGCCTTGTTGGATCGGTCGATCAAACGCTCGATCTCTTCAAAACCCAGCAGCAAGGGGCTCGACAGCAGCGATATGCGCGACATCCAATGAAAGTCCTTCCTTAAGCGACCTTCGTTTTAACCTCGCCGGAGCCTTTAACCTTGGCCTCCGGTGATCCGACCCCTTCCATCTGGGCGCCGGGTCTTCTCGAAAAAAGCATTTGGGCGAGCAGGCAACGCCGTTCAAGCGCCTCCGGGGCTCTGGGTGAGGTTTGCCGAGGGCGGGAAAGCGCCTCGCAGATGAACACGATGTCATTTGACAAGGCAGGGGTGAGCCCGAAGATGGCGGCCAATATACCCGTTCCGCCGAGCCGACTTGCGGGCGCGGTTTCACCTCCGTCCAACGCCATAGGTCCAATCGGGGATCATTCGATGCACATGTTCGGCGTCAGCCGTCCTCTTTTCACATTGGTGGCCATCCTCATGCTCGCCTTCGCCCAACAGACCGTCTCCGCCGAGCCCCGCGCCAGTGAGTTCAAGCTTTCGAACGGCATGGAGGTGGTGGTTATTCCCGATCACCGCGCGCCCGTCGTTACCCACATGGTCTGGTATAAGGTCGGCGCCGCCGACGAACCGCGGGGCGTTTCCGGCATCGCGCACTTCCTCGAGCACCTGATGTTCAAGTCGACGGACAAGATCGCCGTCGGCGAATTTTCGAAGATCATTTCCAGGCTCGGCGGCCAGGACAACGCTTTCACCGGGCAGGACGTCACCGCCTATCATCAGCGTATCGCCAAAGAGCAGCTCAAGACGCTGATGGAGATGGAAGCCGACCGCATGGTCCACCTGCGGCTGACCGACGATGAAGTGACGCCGGAACGTCAGGTCATCATCGAGGAGCGCCGCTCGCGTATCGACAACAATCCCGGTGCGCTGCTCGACGAGCAGATGAATGCTGCGCTCTATCTCTCGCATCCCTACGGCGTACCCGTGATCGGCTGGGCGCACGAGATGGCGAAGCTGTCGCGCGAAGATGCGATGCGCTTTTACAAGCGCTACTATGCGCCGAACAACGCTATCCTCGTCGTTGCCGGCGACGTGACGGTCGATGAGGTGAAGAAGCTCGCCGAGGAGACCTACGGCAAGCTGCCGGCGAATCCCGAGGTGAAAACCCGCGAGCGCCCGCAGGAGCCGCCGCAGATCGCCGAGCGCCGCCTGACCCTCAAGGATCCGCGCGCGGGCAATGCCTCCTTCCACCGCTATTACATTGCGCCGAGCTACGTGACCGCAAAGCCCGGCGAGGCCGAGGCGCTCGACCTCCTGATGAAGATCGTTGCCGACGGCTCGACGAGCCGCCTTTACCGGAAGCTCGTCGTCGACAAGAAAGTGGCGGCGACCACGGGCGGCAGCTACTCGGGGTATGGGCTCGATTCGGGGTCGATCTCGATCTACGCGGTGGGCGCCAGCGGCGACCTCAAGCCGGTGGAAGACGAGGTCAACGCCGTGCTCGATGACGTACGCAAGAACGGTGTCACCGAGCTGGAGTTGGAGCGCGCCAAGAAATCGCTGACCGCCGACTACATCTACGAGAGCGACAACCAGGCGAGCTTGGCGCGCCGCTATGGATGGGCCGTCGCCATCGGCCGGAAGATTTCCGATGTCGAGGGCTGGCCGCAGGCGCTGGCGAACGTCAGCGTCGCCGACGTGAAGAAGGCGGCCGACACCTATCTCGATGCACGCCATTCCGTTACGGGCTGGCTGCTGCCGGAGCCCGATGACGCGAAGGGCACCGGTGAGCGGGTCGAGCAACCTGTCACCCACACGCGGTCGTGAGTTCACAAACGCCGATGAAATTTGGCATGCCGAGAGGCTATGACATGGACGCTGTCCGTTTCCTGCGTTTAAACAATATTCGCTCGGCATCAGCGCGGCTGGGGATCGGTTTTCCGCTGTTCGCGCTCTTCGCCGCTTTCATCGTCACAATGAGCCAGCCCGCGAGCGCCATGAAGATCCAAACCGTGAAGAGCCCCGGCGGCATCGAAGCCTGGCTGGTCGAGGAGCACGCGGTGCCGATGATGGCGATGCGGTTCGCCTTCGACGGCGGCAGCTCGCAGGACCCCGAGGGCCAGGAGGGCGTGTCGAACTTCCTCACGGCCATGCTGGATGAAGGCGCGGGCGATCTCACCTCGCGGGAATTCCAGGAGCGCATGGAGGATCTTTCCATGCGCATGAACTACGAGGATGCGAAGGACGCCTTCTACGGCAACTTCGAAACCTTGACGGAGAACCGCGACGAGGCGGCCAAGCTGCTCAAGCTGGCGCTGAACAAGCCGCGCTTCGACAAGGACGCCGTGGAGCGTATTCGTCAGCAGTTGCTGGCTTCGCTCGCCTACGCCGCGCGCGATCCGAACAAGGTGGCGCAAAACGAGTGGTATGCGGTCGCGTTCGCCGGCCATCCCTACGCGCGCCCCTCCAACGGCACGCAGGCGACCGTCGGCAAGATCGACAGCGCGGATCTCGACGCCTACCGCAAGCGCGTCTTTGCGAAGGACACGCTGAAGGTGGTGGCTGTGGGCGACATCACGCCGGAACAGCTCGGCAAGTTGTTGGACGAGGTATTCGGCGATCTGCCCGCCCATGCTCAGCTGACGCCCGTCGTGACGACCAACCCGGTGAGCGGGGGCCGCCAGACCGTCGTCGATATGAACGTGCCCCAGTCCGTGGCGGTGTTCGGCATGGGTGCCATGCCGCGCAAGGACCCGGATTTCATTCCGGCTTTCGTGCTCAACCAGATCCTCGGCGGCGGCGGCTTTGCCTCCAAGCTGATGGAGGAGGTGCGCGAGAAGCGCGGCCTTGCCTATTCCGTCTACACCTACGTCTATCCGTTCCAGCACGCCTCGGTGTTCTCCGGCGGCGTTGCAACGCGCAACGACATGATGGGCAAGTCGCTCGACATCATCCGCGAGGAGCTGAAGAAGGCGGGCGACCTGACGCAGGAAGATCTCGATAACGCCAAGAGCTACCTGATCGGGTCGTATCCGCTGCGTTTCGACACCAATGCCAAGATTGCCTCGCAGCTTCTCGGCCTGCGGATGGACGGCTTCGGACCGGAATACATCGAGAACCGCAATGCCCTAATCGCCGCGGTGACGCTGGACGACCTGAAGCGCGTTGCCAAGCGCATGCTCGATACCGACAACCTCATCGTGACCATCGTCGGCAAGCCGGAGCTGGAGCAGGCGAAGGCCGCCAAGGCGAACGCGAAGGGCGGCTAGAGCCGTTCCGCGTTGCGTTGAATCGCAGCGGTATTTTTACAAAGCAAAAGGCGTCCCGCGGATAACTCGGGACGCCTTTTCATATGCGGATATGCGTGATGCGCGCCGCTTGGTCAGCGGTTGCTCTTTTTCGCCCGGTCGATCGCTTCGGTGATGAGCCGGCGCGCCTCCGCCGAATCGCCCCAGTGGTCGATCTTCGACCACTTGCCGGGCTCGAGATCCTTGTAGTGGGCGAAGAAGTGCTCGATCTGCTGCGTCGTGATGTGCGGCAGGTCGGTGTAGTTCGCCACTTTGTCGTAGCGCATCGTCGTGCGGCTGCTCGGCACCGCGATGATCTTCTCATCGCCCCCGCCTTCGTCCTGCATCACCAGCACGCCCACCGGCCGGCAGTTGATGATCGCGCCGGGGAAGATGGCGCGCGTGTTGCAAACGAGCACGTCGATGGGATCGCCGTCGGCTGAAAGCGTGTGCGGCACGAACCCGTAATTTCCGGGGTAGCGCATCGGCGTGTAGAGGAAGCGGTCCACCACCAGCGTGCCCGATGCCTTGTCGAGCTCGTACTTGATGGGCTCACCGCCCACGGGCACCTCGACGACGACGTTGATGTCGAGGGGCGGGTTCAATCCGATCGCGATGGCGTCGAGGCGCATCAGTTCTCCACATGGTTGACGGCCGCCCGTGCGGCCCGGCTCACTGATGGACGAAGTGAGCGCTGCTGAACAGTCCCGCGCGCGTCGCAGCAGCGAGCAAATGGCCGCGCACCCGGGGGCAGGCGTCTCGGCTTTTCGTCCAACGCCGGGGCGCCAGCCGGGATCCGCTGGGGATAGGCAACCTATCCGCGCCCGCGACAGGCGAATCGGGCGATACCCTGGCTCTTAAAGCGTAGCGCCCGAAGTGTAGCACAGGCTCGCAGTGCCGGGGACTGCCTCACGGTGTTCCGGACGGGGTGGGCGGGCCACGAAACGCGGGGGCGATGCCTCGCGTGCATGGCGGGCTGTGCCGGAGCGCGGGGTTGCCGGCGAGGGGGAGACGAATGGCTATCCGCCAACTTTCGCCACAGACGATCAATCGCATCGCCGCCGGCGAGGTGGTCGAGCGGCCGGCGAGCGTGGTGAAGGAACTGGTCGAAAACGCTCTCGACGCCGGCGCGCGCGAGATCGAGGTGGTTACCGCGTCGGGCGGGCTCGCGCTCATCCGCGTCACCGACGACGGCTGCGGCATGCCGCCGGAGGATCTCGCCCTGGCGGTGGAGCGACACGCCACCTCGAAGCTTTCCGAGGAAGACCTGTTCGCCATCAGCACGCTGGGGTTCCGGGGCGAGGCACTGCCATCCATCGGATCGATCGCGCATCTCACGATCCTATCGCGGGCGCAGGGGGGCGAGGATGCCTTCGCGTTGACGGTCGATCGCGGCGCGAAGGGACCGGTGCGTCCCGCGGCCGGCAATGCCGGCACGTGCATCGAGGTACGCGATCTGTTTTCCAGCGTGCCCGCGCGGCTCAAGTTCATGAAATCGGAGCGGGCCGAGAACATGGCCGTGAGCGAGGTGGTGAAGCGCCTCGCCATGGCGCATCCCACCGTCGGTTTCACGCTGACGATGGGGGAGCGCGCGAGCCTGCGTCTGCCACGCGAGGCGGAAGGGCCCGACGGTCTGCTGCAGCGCCTCGGCCGCATCATGGGTCGGCCGTTCATCGACGATGCGGTGCGGGTTGCGGGAACGCGGGAGAACGTGTCGCTGAGCGGCTTTGCGGGATTGCCCACGCTGCACCGCCCGGATGCGGCGCAGCAGTTCCTGTTCGTCAACGGGCGCCCGGTGCGCGACAAGCTGCTGATCGGCGCGGTGCGTGCCGCCTATGGCGACCTCATTCCGCGCGGGCGCCAGCCGCTGCTCGCGCTATTCCTGGAGCTGCCGCCCGCGGAGGTGGACGTCAACGTCCATCCCGCGAAGACGGAAGTCCGCTTCCGCGATTCCGGCACGGTGCGTTCGCTGATCGTCAACGCGCTCGCGGCCGCGCTGCATGCCGAAGGCCATCGCGCATCGGCCGCCAACGGAGCGGCGACGCTGCATGAGCTGCGCCCCAACGTGGTGCCGTTCACCTCGGGATTCCCGCCGCAGTCCTCGCGTCCCGTTTATCCCGCGCGAAGTTTTGCCGGCGCGGGGCTCGCGGAAGCGGTGCAGGCGCCGCTCGACGTGATGGATGGCCCGAGCGCGGATGCACGCCCTTTCACCGCGCCAGCTCCCGAGGCGTTGCAGGATCGTCCGCTGGGCGCAGCGCGCGCACAACTGCACGAAAACTATATCGTGGCGCAGACGCGCGATGGCGTCGTCATCGTCGATCAGCACGCCGCGCACGAGCGCCTCGTCTATGAGCGCCTCAAGGGGATGCTGAGCGCCGGGGGCGTCTCGCGGCAGGGGCTGCTCGTGCCGGTGGTGGTCGATCTCGACGCGGACGAAGCTGCCGCGCTCACCGAGAAGGCCAGCGAGCTGGAGGAGCTAGGCCTCGTGCTCGAAGCGTTCGGCGCGGGGGCGGTCGTCGTGCGCGAAGTCCCGGCGCTGCTGGGCGACGGCGATGTCACCGGGCTCGTGCGCGATCTCGCCGCCGACATCGTGCGCGAAGGGATGAGCACGGTGCTGAAGGACAGGCTGCTCTCCATCTGCGCCACCATCGCCTGTCACGGCAGCGTGCGGTCGGGCCGGCGGCTGACGCCGGAAGAGATGAACGCGCTGCTGCGCGAGATGGAGGCGACGCCCTACTCGGGGCAGTGCAATCACGGGCGGCCGACGTACGTGGAGTTGAAGCTCGCCGATATCGAGCGGCTGTTTGGGCGGCGTTAGCTGCATACCGCATACGCCGTTGCCCTCGCGGGCCGCTGGCGCCGAGGCATGCAAAGAGCGGGGGAGACGGGGCGTAAAGGCACCGCGTCATTTTTTTAGTAATGCGGCGCTTTCACGCCCCGTCGCGCAGAGTGGCGCGGCCGTCCGATTGCGGGTGCCTTACTCCCGTACCGGTTGGGTGCCGGCTCCTGACGGCTCGGTACACCGGCGGCTTCGGGACGTTACCCCTCGCCAACCGGCTTGTTCACATCGCAGCCCGCTCCCAAACCTGAGACGGTCTCGAGCCTGTCCCCC
>Ga0182743_1000399_pt1 | contig 55700 bp, 51 predicted proteins | sample eDN3rd30CKraftOP_FD_128522 | JGI IMG/M metagenome (GOLD analysis project Ga0182743, IMG submission 128522) | Enriched Organic Plus compost microbial communities from Emeryville, California, USA - eDNA 3rd pass 30_C Kraft OP (version 2) (version 2) ... | reverse complement strand
TGTCGTCATTGCCGCGAATGCGGCAATCCACCATGAAGACCGCTGAAAAGAAAAGAGCCACTGATGAGGTGGCTCTTTTCACAAAAGCGGCTCGCCAATGCGAGCCCTCGCAGGCAAAGGGATCAGGCAGCCGGAACGACGGCCGTCACTTCGATTTCGACCTTGGCACGATCCTCGACCAGGTCGGCGACCTCGACAGCGGTCATGGCGGGGAAGTTCTTGCCCATTACCTCGCGGTAGTGCTTGCCGATCTCGCGCAGTGCGCCAATGTACTCGTTCTTGTCCTTCACGTACCAGGTCATGCGGACCATGTGCTCCGGACCGGCGCCGCCTTCCTGCATGACGGCGAGAATGTTGCGCAAGGTCTGGCCGACCTGCTCGGCAAGATCGTCGGTTTCAAACTGCTGCTGCGCATTCCAGCCAATCTGGCCGCCGATGAACAGCAATTTGCTGCCGACGGTCAGTTCAGTCATCATGCCGTTGGCATAGCCGCGTGGTTCGGCCCAGCTTGGGGGCTGCAGAATCTTCATGTATACCTCATGGAAAGCAAGGGCGACGCGCATCCGGTGCGATCGCAATTATTGGTCCCGACGGCCGCAGGCCATCGGGGCGTAAGAACTTGATCAATGTTTCTGGCGCAGGACGAAACGCTGCAGCTTGCCGGTCTCGGTGCGTGGCAAGGCAGCGACGAACTCGACGGCCCGCGGGTACTTGTAAGGCGCGATCGAGGCCTTGACATGCTCCTGGAGCTCCTTGACCAAGGCTTCCCCAGCGTCGAACCCGGGCTTGAGCACGACATAGGCCTTGACGATGTTGCCGCGGGCCTCATCGGGCACCCCGACCACCCCGCACTCGGCAACCGCCGGATGCTGCAGCAAGGCATCTTCCACCTCGGGTCCGGCAATGTTGTAGCCGGCCGAAACGATCATGTCGTCATTGCGGGCCTGATAGTACAGATAGCCGTCCTCATCCATGGCGAACGTATCGCCGGGCAGGTTCCAGCCATTCTGCACATAGACGCGCTGACGCTCGTCGTCCAGATAGCGGCAGCCTGTCGGCCCTTTGACAGCCAGACGCCCCACCGTACCCGGGGAAACGGGGTTGAAGTCGTCATCCACGACTTGCGCCACATAGCCGGGCACCACCTGGCCGATCGCTCCGCGACGCACGGTCTCGGGCGGGCTGGAAACATAGACGTGGATCATCTCTGTGCCGCCGATCCCGTCGATCATTTCGATCCCTGTGGCAGACTTCCAGAGCTGGCGCGTCGCATCGGGCAGCGCTTCGCCGGCCGATACCGTCTTCTTCAGGCTGGAGAGCTTGTACTTGCCCACCAGAGGCGCCATCTGGCGATAGAAGGTCGGCGCGGTGAACATCATGGTCACGCCGAAATCCTGCGCAACACGCAGCAACTCGTCGGGCGTGAGCTTTTCCACCAGCACCGTGCTGCCGCCCGCACGCAGCGGGAAGCAGAGAATGCCGCCAAGGCCGAAGGTGAATGCCAGCGGCGGCGTGCCGCAAATGACATCGTCCGCCGATGTGCGCAGGGTATGGCGCGAAAAGGTGTCGCACATCGCCAGCACGTCGCGGTGGAAATGCATGCAGCCCTTGGGTCGTCCGGTGGTGCCGCTGGTGAACGCGATGAGACAGACGTCATCGACGGCGGTGTCGCACGCCTGGAACTGCGCCGGCTTGGCCGCGGCGAGCGCCTCGAGGCCATCGGGGCCGGCGTCGTTGAAATAGCGTACCTGCGTGAGTTCCTCACAGTAGGCGGCATGCCCCGGGCTCATGCACGCCTCGACGTCGGCGGCCAGGCGCTTGTCGCACAACACGGCAGAGATCTTGGCCTTTTCGATGATGGGCTTGAGCTCGATGGCACGCAACAAAGGCATGGTGGGCACCACGACCAGTCCGGCCTTGACCGCAGCCAGCCATGAGGCGGCCATCATGACATTGTTCGGGCCTCGCAGCAGGACCCGATTTCCTGGCTGCAGCTTCATGTCCTCGGTCAGCACATGGGCAATGCGATTGGTCAGCTCCATGAGCTCGAGATAGCTCATGCGCTTGTGGACGCCCCCCTCTTCCTCCCATTGCAGAGCGACGCGGGCTCCGTTGCCTTTGGCCACATGGGCATCAACCAGCTCCACCGCGCAATTGAGGCGGGCCGGATAGGCGACGTCAGGATTGCCGTCGAGCAGGAACTCGGGCCACTCCGATTCAGGCGGAAGGTGGTCACGCGCAAACGTGTCGATATGAGCGGATTTCTCCATTGTCTTTCTCCTGGCTTGATTATTATTCTGAGACCGGGCCCCGTTCGCGGGGCTCCGACCTTTTATTGCTTAGTCTTTCATCAACTCGCGAGCGATGATGAGCTTCTGAACCTCGGTGGCGCCCTCATAGATGCGCAAGGCGCGGATCTCGCGGTAGAGCTTTTCGACGGGCATGCCGGACATCACGCCCGCGCCGCCAAACATCTGCAAGGCGCGATCGATGACACGCTGCGCGGATTCCGTGGCCGCCATCTTCGCCATGGCCGCCTCGCGCGTCGTACGCACACCCTTGACGTCACGCATCCAGGCGGCGCGGTACGTCAGCAATGCGGCGGCATCGATTTCGGTGGCCATGTCGCCCAAGGCGGCTTGCGTAAGCTGCAAATCACCCAGGGTCTGTCCGAACATACGGCGCGACTTGGCGCGTGCCAGGCCTTCCATCAGCGCACGGCGTGCAAAACCCAGAGCCGCCGCAGCCACCGACGCACGGAAGATGTCCAGCGTCATCATTGCAATCTTGAAGCCCTGTCCCGCTTCGCCAAGACGTTGCGATGCGGGGATGCGGCATTGATTGAACCGCAACCTTGCCAGGGGATGAGGCGCAATGACATCGATGCGCTCGGCGATTTCAAGGCCCGGCGTATCGGCATCGACGACGAATGCCGAAATCCCGCGGGCGCCAGGCGCCTCGCCGGTGCGCACGAAGACGCAATAGAAATCGGCGATGCCCCCATTGGAGATCCATGTCTTTTCGCCGTTGAGGACATAGTCGTCCCCATCGCGCACGGCTTCGCAGGACATGGCGGCAACGTCCGACCCGGCCTCGGGCTCGGACAATGCGAATGCGGCAATGGCCTCGCCCGCGGCCACCCGCGGCAGATACTTGAGCCGCAACGCATCGCTGCCTGCGATGGAGATCGCACCGCTGCCCAGGCCCTGCATCGCAAAGGCGAAGTCGGCAAGACCGTCATGGCGCGCCAGGGTCTCGCGCATGATGCACACGGCGCGGGAATCGATCTCGGGCCAGCGCCCACCCCATGTGCCATCCGGCCCCTGCGGCACGGCGATACGCAGCCATCCGGCCTGGCCCAGCGCCTTCACAAGCTGGCGGCAGGCCATGTCGGTGTCGGAATGATCGATGGCATGCAATGTGCTCGAGCACCAGGCATCGAGCTCACGCGCAATTTCGGGATGCCTGCCGTCAAAGAACGGCCATTCGAGCCAGCTCGTGTCGCTCATTCAATCACCTTGGAAAGCGGGTTTCTGTTTAGCCACGAAAGCGTCATAGGCACGGCGGAAATCCTGGGTCTGCATGCAGATGGCCTGTGCCTGGGCTTCGGACTCGATGGCTTCGTCCAGACCCATGCTCCACTCCTGGTGCAGCATCTTCTTGGTCATCGAATGGGCGAAGGTCGGGCCGGCCGCCAATTGCGCAGCCAGTTTTTGCGCTGCACCCAGAACGTCTTCCGACGAATGCAGGGCGTTGAAGAACCCCCACGAAAGGCCCTCTTCCGCACTCATGGAGCGGCCCGTGTAGAGCAGTTCCGAGGCGCGGCCCTGGCCGATGATGCGCGGCAGGATGGCGCATGCGCCCATGTCGCAACCCGCCAGTCCGACACGCGTGAACAGGAAGGCCGTGCGAGCGGCGGCAGTGCCCAGGCGCATGTCGGATGCCATGGCCACGATGGCCCCGGCGCCGGCGCAGACGCCGTCGACCGCAGCGATGATGGGCTGGGGACAGGCGCGCATGGCCTTGACCAGATCACCGGTCATGCGCGTGAAATCCAGCAATTGCGGCATGGTCATGGCCGTCAGCGGCCCGATGATTTCGTGTACATCGCCGCCGGAGCAGAAATTGCCGCCCGAGCCGGTGATGACCACGGCCTTGATGTCCGTCGCGTAGCTCAGCGAACGGAAGAGATCGCGCAGTTCTGCGTAGGACTCGAACGTCAGGGGGTTCTTGCGTTCGGGGCGGTTCAACGTGATCGTGGCCACCTTGGCGTCATCCGACACGCTCCAGAGAAAGTTGCGTGCCTGGTAGCCCGCCTTGGGCTGTTTGTGATGCGCCATTGTGTGCTCGACTTGAGCCATGTGTGATTCCTCCTTGTAAGCGATGGGGCGGCTAGCCCACCATCACCTCGCCCCCGTCTACGGGGACGGCTTGTCCATTGATTGCTGAAGCGCCGGGGCTGCACAGCCAGGCCACGGCATCGGCCACCTCTTGGGGCTGCACGAGGCGGCCCTGGGGATTGCCCGCCGCCAGTTTGGCTTTGGCCTCGTCGCGGCTCATGCCGGTTTTCTGCATGATGTTGTCGATGGCGTCCTGCACGAGATCGGTTTCGGTATACCCGGGACAGACCGCATTGACCGTCACGCCCTTGCGCGCGACCTCGAGCGCCAGCGAACGCGTCAAGCCAACGACACCATGCTTGGCGGCGCAATATGCCGACACATAAGCATAGCCCACCAGACCGGCCGTGCTGGCGACGTTGACGATACGCCCCCATTGGCGCTCCAGCATGCCTGGAAGCGCCGCCTGAATACAGTGAAAGGTACCGGTCAGGTTGACGGCAATCATGTCGTGCCAGCCTTGCTCTTCCAGCCGGTCGAAACGCTGGCTGACGGCCTGACCGGCATTGTTGACCAGCACATCGACAGGGCCGAAGCGCTCGGCCGCCTTCGCAAAGGCGGCCCGCACCTCGGTCTGCGAAGAAATATCGGCACAGGCGTAGGCGGCTTCGCCGACTTGGGCCAGGCCTTCAACCGCATTGCGCAGACTGCCTTCGCTGCGACCCAGCAGGGTGACGCGGGCGCCCGCCTCCAGCAGGCGCTGCGCCACCGCCAGGCCGATGCCCCGCGAGCCCCCGGTAACCAGGGCATGACGCCCTGCCAGCGGACGCGGATCGGTCATTTCCCCACCTGCTGTGCGTACGAAGCGGCACGCTCGAAATTGGTCTCGAGCTGGCGCTTGGCCGGGAAGTACTGCTTGGGCCAGGTCACGTCGGCATAGCCAATACGGGCCGATTCGCGCAGAGTCCAGGCAGCATCCGCAAGGTGGGGACGCGCCATTGCACACAGATCGGCACGGCCGGACGCAATGATGCTGTTGACGTGGTCGGCCTCGAAAATGGCGCCCACAGCGATGGTGGCCACATGCGCCTCATTGCGGACGCGATCCGAGAACGGCGTCTGGAACATGCGGCCATAGACCGGCTTTTCAGCCTTGCTGACCTGGCCGGACGAGCAATCGATCAGGTCCACGCCGGCCGCCTTGAAGCGGCGCGCGATCTCGACGGCGTCATCGGGTGTGATGCCGCCTTCGACCCAATCGTGCGCCGAAATACGCACCGACATCGGCAGATGCTCCGGCCAGACCGCACGGACGGCCTTGAATACCTCGAGCGGGTAACGCAGACGGTTCTCGAGCGAACCACCGTACTCGTCGCTACGGTTATTTGCCAGCGGGGAGATGAAGGATGACAGCAGATAGCCATGCCCGCAATGCAGCTCGAGCCAATCAAAACCCACCGCAATAGCCCGACGCGCCGCGGCCACGAACTGATCGCGCACCACATCCATGTCTTCGCGTGTCATTTCCTTGGGCACCTGCGACACGCCCTCGATATAGGGCAAGGCCGATGCCGACATGATGGGCCAGTTGCCTTCGAGCAACGGCAAATCGGTGCCTTCCCAGCTCACGCGTGTTGAGGCTTTGCGTCCGGCATGACCGATCTGCAAGCCGATCTTGGCATCGCTGTTGCCGTGGACGAAATCCACGATGCGCTTGAAAGCGGCCTCCTGCTCGTCGTTCCAGAGCCCCGGGCATCCCGGGGTGATCCGCCCTTCGGGCGAAACGCAGGTCATTTCGACCATCACCAGACCCGCTCCGCCCATGGCGCGCGAACCCAGGTGAACCAGATGGAAGTCGCCCGGAACGCCATCCTTGCAGGAGTACATGGCCATCGGCGATACGACGATGCGGTTCTTGAGCGTCACGCTTCGCGCCTTGAAAGGGGTATGCATGGGCGGTACGGGACGATCGGCCTCGCTGGACCCGCTGGCAACCCCGGCCAGCCAGCGCTCATAACCTTCCAGCCACTGCGGATCGCGCAGACGCAGGTTCTCGTGCGAAATGCGTTGCGAGCGGGTCAGCAACGAATAGGCGAACTGCTCGGGCTCGAGGCTTGCATAGCGCTCCACGCTCTCGAACCATTCGGTCGAGTTGCGGGCTGCGTTCTGGATCTTCAGCACTTCGATGCTGCGCACTTCCTCGTAATGCTGCAAGGCGGCGTCCAGGTTGAGGTTGTTCGCCAGCAGCGAGCGCCGCAGTTCGATCGCATCCTCGAGCGCCAGCTTGGTGCCCGAGCCGATCGAGAAGTGCGCGGTGTGGGCGGCATCGCCCATCAGCACGACCGGCACTGTCCGGCCGCTGGGCAGCTTCTGCTTGTGGACCCAGGTATCGCAGATCACGCGAGGGAAGCGGATCCAGATCGCCGAACCACGCAAATGGGCCGCGTTGGATATGAGCTTGTGACCGTCCAGCCACGGCGCGAACAGGTTCTCGCAATAGGCGATGCCTTCTTCCTGGCTCATGTTCTCCAGGCCGCTGGCCTGCCAGGTGCTGTCGAGAGTCTCGACGATGAAGGTCGACATGCCCGGCTCGAACTGATAGGCGTGTGCCTGGAACCAGCCATGCTCGTTGCGAACGAAGGCGAAGGTGAAAGCGTCGAAGGTCTTGGTCGTGCCCAGCCAGACGAAACGGCACTGGCGAACGTCGATGTCGGGCTTGAAGGTTTCCTGATAGCGCGTGCGGATGCGGCTGTTCAGGCCGTCCGAGGCGATGACGAGGTCGGCCTTGTATTTCTCGGCGATATCCTGGTCGTCCGCCACGTCGGATTCAAATACCAGGTTGACGCCGATCTGTTCACAGCGCGCCTGCAGCACATTGAGAAGCTTCTTACGGCCGATTCCAATGAACCCGTGGCCACTGCTGCGGATGCTGCGACCCTTGAAATGGATCTCAATGTCGTCCCAGTGATTGAACGCCTCGATGATTTCCTCGGCGGAAACGGGGTCGGCTTCTTTCAGGTTCTCGAGCGTCGCGTCCGAAAAAACCACCCCCCAGCCGAAGGTGTCATACGGCCGGTTGCGCTCGATCACCGTCACCTCGTGAGAGGGATCGCTGAGCTTCATCAAGAGGCCAAAATACAGACCAGCGGGTCCTCCGCCTATGCAAACGATATTCATCTGTCTTCTCCGGTACGTCCCATTGCGCGGCTACGGGCTTCAATGCCCGCCCACTCGCTCAATTCGCCGACGACGCACTAAAATCGGCGCATCGATTTAGTTTAGGCTTAAACTATAAAGAGAAAGAAAACCTCATGCAAGGGATTTTTTCCTGATGGCGGAAAATTTATTTAGGCTTAAACTTTTTTGATATGGATCATAGCGCCGGATTTGATTTAGACTATTTTGGCCAGCCATGCCAGGACGCCACAGGAGCCACCACAACAATGCTCCAGGCGCGCAGCCAGACACGATAAAAGAGATGAACTCCATGGAAGACACCTCCCTTGCCTCACCGGACCTCGAATCCCGGGCCCATCCGGACGATCACGACGACCTGCGGCTCTGGCTGCGCCTGCTCACGTGCTGCAATCTCATCGGAGGCGACATCCGCAGCCGGCTGCGCACCGAGTTCGAAACCACCTTGCCGCGATTCGACCTCATGGCACAACTGCAGCGGGCCCCGGCGGGCATGAAAATGAGTGAACTCTCCCGCCGCATGATGGTGACCAACGGCAATATCACCGGCATCACCGACCAGCTCGAGAAGGAAGGCATGGTCGAGCGCGGCAAGGTGGCCAGCGACCGCCGCAGCTCCATCATCAAGCTCACCGCCAAAGGCAAGCGCAATTTCCGGAAAATGGCCGAGGCGCATGAGCAATGGGTTCAGCACCTGCTGGCCGGCATGCCCGAAAAAAGCAAGAAAAACCTCTACGATGCACTGGGCGAGCTCAAGCTGATCACATTGACCCGGATGGCATCGCGTTCCTGACCCTTCCGTGCGCGCCGGCCCAACCCACGGGCCTCCGGCACGATTCGCCCACCCTTGTTCGGGTTAAAATGCGGCCCTCGGCTCCACCAAGGGGCCTTTGTCACTTTTGGGCTGCATGCCATGGCCGTCAATCTGATCATCCCCCCCGAATCCGATATCCATCCCGTTCCCGGCATTGAAATCGGCATTGCCGAAGCCGGCATCCGCAAGGCGAACCGCAAGGACCTGACGGTATTCCGACTTGCGCCCGGCACAGCCGTCGCAGGCGTCTTCACGCAGAACAGGTTCCGCGCCGCGCCGGTCCAGGTCTGCGAAAGCCACCTGATCGCCGAGCCCTCCATCCGCGCCCTGGTGATCAACACCGGCAATGCCAACGCCGGCACCGGCGACGCCGGCCTGCAGGCCTCCCTGGACACCTGCCGGGCGCTGGCCGGCGCCCTGGGCGTCAACTCCCAGCAGATCCTCCCCTTCTCGACCGGGGTCATCCTGGAGCCGCTGCCTGTCGACCGCCTGGTCGCCGCACTGCCCGCGGCGGTGGCCGACCTGCGACCCGACAACTGGTTCGCCGCGGCGCACAGCATCATGACGACCGACACCCAGCCCAAGGTGGTGTCGCGGCGCCTGGATCTGGACGGCAAGATCGTCACCATCACTGGCATCAGCAAAGGCGCAGGCATGATACGCCCCAACATGGCCACCATGCTGGGCTTCCTGGGCACTGATGCGGGCCTCTCGCCCTCGCTGCTGAAGGAAATGACCAGCGCGATCGCCGATCGGTCATTCAACCGCATCACGGTCGACGGCGACACCTCCACCAACGACTCCTTCATCATCATGGCAACGGGCCAAAGCGAGGTGCGCGTCGATAACCGCGCCCACCCCCATTTCCGCGCCCTGTTCGACGCCATGGCCTCCGCCGCCACGGAACTGGCCCAGAAAATCGTCCGCGACGCCGAAGGCGCGACCAAGTTCATGACCATCCGCGTTGAGCAGGCGCGCGACACCGACGAGGCGCTCAAGGTGGCCTACGCCGTGGCGCATTCGCCACTGGTCAAGACGGCCTTTTACGCCTCGGATCCCAATCTTGGACGGATCCTGGCCGCCATCGGCTACGCCGGCATCACCGACCTTGACGTGTCTTCGGTCGATCTCTGGCTCGGCGACGTCCGAGTGGCCAGCAACGGTCAGCGCGATCCCGGATACCAGGAAGAATACGGCCAGCGCGTCATGAAGGAAGCGGAAATCACCGTACGCATCGCCCTGGGACGAGGCAATGCCTCCGAAACCGTCTACACCTGCGATTTCTCGCACGAGTACGTCAGCATCAATGCCGACTACCGTTCCTGAAACGCCCCGGCTTGCGTCCCTCGAGGGCGCAAGCCATTGACTTCCATGCAAAAAACACGCTAATATGTCGAGCTTGGCACTTTGCCAAGCTTTTTCTTTTAAAAGGTTACCCACATGTACGCGGTCATAAAAACCGGTGGCAAGCAGTATCGCGTTGCCGCAGGTCAAAAACTCAAGGTAGAACAGATACCGGCAGACATTGGGCAAGAAATCACGCTGGACCAGGTTTTGTCGGTCGGCGAAGGCGAGCAGCTGCGTATTGGCACGCCTTTTGTCGATGGCGCCGTGGTCAAGGCAACAGTTCTTGCGCAAGGCCGGCATGACAAGGTCAAGATCTTCAAGATGCGCCGTCGCAAGCACTACCAGAAGCGCCAGGGGCATCGTCAGAACTACACCGAGCTTCGCATCGAAGCTGTCTCGGCCTAATCCACTCTGTTTGCATAGCAGGAGCTAAACATGGCACAGAAAAAAGGCGGCGGCTCGACTCGCAACGGCCGCGACTCAGAAGCTAAACGACTTGGCGTGAAGGTGTTCGGCGGCCAGACCATTCCGGCCGGTTCCATCATCGTCCGCCAGCGCGGCACCCAGTTCCACCCCGGCACCAACGTCGGCATCGGCAAAGACCACACGCTGTACTCGCTGGTCGATGGCAAGGTTCAGTTCGCCATCAAAGGCGCAATGAACAAGCGCACCGTCTCCGTGGTGGCAGCCGAATAATCCCGGCTCACGACGTATCGCCAAGCCCTGCCGACCCGGCAGGGCTTTTTGTTTTTTGTTTTAGAATTGAAACCTGGCTGATTCCAGCCTCGTGAACAGAGTCCAACACCATGAAATTCGTAGATGAAGCCACCATCGAAGTGATCGCCGGCAAGGGGGGCAACGGCGTGGCGAGCTTTCGTCGCGAGAAATTCATCCCCAAAGGCGGCCCGGACGGCGGCGACGGCGGACGCGGCGGCAGCATCTTTGCCATCGCCGACCGCAACATCAACACGCTGGTCGACTTCCGCTACGCCCGACTGCATCGGGCCAAGAACGGCGAGAACGGCCGCGGTTCCGACCAGTACGGGGCGGCTGCGCCCGACATTACGCTGCGCGTTCCCGTCGGCACGATCGTCTTCGACGCGGATACCGGCGAGCAGCTCTTCGACTTGGACCGCCACAACGAGAAGGTCGTCCTCGCCGCCGGTGGCGCAGGGGGCCTGGGCAATCTGCATTTCAAGTCGAGCGTCAACCGGGCGCCGCGTCAATGGACCCCCGGCAAGGAAGGTGAGCAACGCCGACTTCGCCTCGAGCTCAAGGTACTGGCCGACGTCGGCCTGCTGGGGCTGCCGAACGCGGGCAAATCCACGCTGATCAGCAAGATCTCCAACGCCCGTCCGAAAATTGCCGACTACCCGTTCACCACGCTGCATCCCAACCTGGGTGTGGTGCGCACCTCCGAATCGCGCAGTTTCGTGGTCGCGGATATTCCCGGCCTCATCGAAGGCGCCTCCGAAGGCGCCGGTCTGGGGCACCTCTTCCTGCGACATCTGTCGCGCACCCGGGTGCTGCTGCATCTGGTGGACGTTTCATCGCCCGACCCCTCCATCGATCCGGTGGATCAGGCGGTGGCCGATGCCAAGGCCATCCTCGAGGAACTGCGCCGCTACGATACCGAGCTGTATGCCAAGCCGCGCTGGCTGGTCCTGAACAAGCTCGACATGGTCGCCGACCCGGACGATGTGCGGGAACGCTTCTGCAAGGCAATGGACTGGACCGGTCCGGTGTTCAGCATTTCGGCCCTCACCGGGGATGGCACGCAAGAGCTCGTCTGGCAACTGCAGGACTGGCTCGACGCCGAGCGCGAGAAAAGCAATGTCGCCCAGGACAAGGCCGACGGCACTCACGTCCCCGACGATCCCCGATTCGATCCCTCGCGCGACGACGCCGAGTAAAATCATGCCCGAATGCGCCGGCTCGACCGGCGCCCCCATGTTCCTCTACATTCCGCTGACGCTCCGCACATGTCCTCCGACAAATCTGCCACATCGGTTGTCGCCAAAGCCCGGCGCCTGGTCGCCAAAGTAGGGTCATCCCTCGTCACCAACGAGGGACGCGGCCTCGATCTGCGCGCAGTCGAAGAATGGGCCTCCCAGATCGCCATCCTTCACGCGCAAGGACGGCAGGTCGTACTGGTGTCCAGCGGCGCGGTGGCCGAAGGCATGGCCCGTCTGGGCTGGTCTCAACGCCCCCAGGCCATGCATGAACTTCAAGCCGCGGCGGCCGTCGGGCAAATGGGGCTCGCGCAGGCTTATGAGGTGGCGTTCGCCCGGCATGGCATCCGTACGGCGCAGATCCTGCTCACCCACGAAGACCTCGCGGACAGGCGGCGCTATCTGAACGCCCGCACCACGATCTACACCCTGCTGTCGCTGGGCGTCGTCCCCATCGTCAACGAAAACGACACCGTGGTCACCGATGAGATCCGTCTTGGCGACAATGACACATTGGGCGCCCTGGTCACGAACCTCATCGAAGCCGATGCGCTGATCATCCTGACCGACCAGTCGGGCCTGTACAGCGCCGATCCTCGCAAGGACCCGAAGGCCGAGCTCATCGCCGTGGCCAAGGCCGGGGATCCGGCCCTGGAGGCCATGGCGGGCGGCGCCGGCAGTGGCATCGGCACCGGCGGCATGCTCACCAAGGTCCTTGCCGCCCGACGCGCAGCCAACAGCGGCGGTCACACTGTCATCGCCTCCGGACGCGAGCCAAACGTGCTGGTTCGCCTGGCCGAGGGCGAACGTATCGGCACGGAACTGCGCGCCCAGCTTCCCGTGCGCTCCGCCCGCCAGCGCTGGCTGGCCAACCACCTTCGCCTGCGGGGCCGCCTGACATTGGACGATGGTGCGGTCAAGGCGCTCATGCAGGGCCACAAGAGCCTGTTGCCCATCGGCGTCATCGCCGTGGAAGGCGAGTTCGAGCGCGGCGACGTCGTGGCCGTGATGGACCAGCACGGCGTGGAGCTGGGACGCGGGCTCATCAACTATTCCGCCAACGACACGCGCCGCATCATGCGCCAGCCGAGCAGCCGAATTGCGGAGATCCTCGGCAGCATGTCCGACCAGGAACTCATGCACCGCGACAACATGGTGTTCGTGCGCCGGCCCGCCGTCCCCCAGGCGCCCTTGGCCGCCCACGACGACGCGCAGGCCCGCTGACAGGCCGCCCCCAAACACGTATACTTCGAGCTTCATGCAGGGGTACTCGCCGCAATGGTCAGCGGCGGGTTGAGAAAAACCCTTCGTACCAGTACGGATAATGCCGATGCTGGGAGCAGCTCTTCACGGCGGCGTCCGCCCACCCGAGTTCCGTCCCGATTCGGCTCCATCCATCTTTCTGTTTGGAGCTCACCTTGACTACCTCCCCCAAATTTCTCGCCGCCACCGCGCAGGTCGATGCCGCCGCCATCGCGCCCTTACCGCAATCCCGCAAAGTCTATGAAACCGGCTCACGGCCGGATCTGCGCGTGCCCTTTCGCGAAATCCGGCAAAGCGACACGCCCACCCTGTTCGGCGGCGAAACCAATCCGCCGCTGACCGTCTACGACACCAGCGGCGCCTATACGGACCCCGACGTCCAGATCGACATCCGCAAGGGCTTGCCGCCAGTGCGCCACGACTGGATACGCGAACGCAACGACACCGAAACCTTCTCGGAGCCCAGCAGCCGCTACGGCCTCGACCGCCTGCAGGACCCTGCCCTTCAGGCCATGCGCTTCGAGCTCAAGCGCCCCATCCTGCGGGCCCGCCCCGGCGGCAACGTCACGCAAATGCACTATGCGCGCCGCGGCATCGTGACCCCCGAAATGGAGTTCGTGGCAATCCGCGAGAACCTGCGCCGCGAGCATTACATCGAGAGCCTGCTCCGCAGCGGGCCCGACGGAGAAAAGCTGGCGAAGCGGCTGCTTCGCCAACACCCGGGACGATCCTTCGGCGCCGCCATTCCGGAACGCATCACGCCCGAGTTCGTGCGGGACGAAGTCGCCCGGGGTCGCGCCATCATTCCGGCCAACATCAATCACCCCGAACTGGAGCCCATGGCCATCGGCCGCAATTTCCTGGTGAAGATCAATGCCAACATCGGCAACTCGGCCGTAAGCTCGGGCATCGCCGAGGAAGTCGAGAAAATGACCTGGGCCATTCGCTGGGGCGGCGACACCGTCATGGACCTGTCCACCGGAAAGCACATCCACGAAACGCGCGAATGGATCATCCGCAACTCGCCCGTCCCGATCGGCACCGTGCCCATTTACCAGGCGCTGGAGAAAGTCGACGGCAAGGCCGAAGAGCTCACCTGGGAGATCTTCAGCGACACGCTGATCGAGCAGGCCGAGCAAGGCGTGGATTACTTCACCATCCATGCCGGGGTGCGCCTGCCCTTCATTCCCCTGACCGCCGACCGCATGACGGGCATCGTCTCCCGCGGTGGCTCGATCATGGCCAAATGGTGCCTGGCCCATCACCGCGAGAGCTTCCTGTATGAGCGGTTCGAAGAAATCTGCGAAATCATGAAGGCCTACGACGTCGCCTTCTCGTTGGGCGACGGCCTGCGGCCCGGATCGGGCTACGATGCCAATGACGAAGCCCAGTTGGCCGAACTGCGCACCCTGGGCGAGCTGACCCAGGTGGCCTGGAAACACGACGTGCAGACCATGATCGAAGGCCCGGGGCACGTTCCCATGCACATGATCCGTGAGAACATGGAGCTCCAGCTGGAACAATGCCACGAAGCGCCGTTCTATACACTGGGGCCCCTGACCACCGACATCGCGCCGGGATATGACCACATCACTTCAGGCATCGGCGCCGCCCTGATCGGATGGTACGGCACCGCCATGCTGTGCTATGTGACCCCGAAAGAACATCTGGGTCTGCCCAACAAGAAGGACGTCAAGGACGGCATCATCACGTACAAGATCGCCGCCCATGCCGCCGACCTGGCCAAAGGCCACCCGGGCGCGGCCATTCGCGACAATGCGCTGTCCAAAGCCCGCTTCGAGTTCCGCTGGGAGGACCAGTTCAACCTGGGGCTCGATCCGGACACCGCCCGCGAATTCCACGACGAGACCCTGCCCAAGGACTCCATGAAAGTGGCGCATTTCTGCTCGATGTGCGGCCCGCACTTCTGCAGCATGAAGATCACTCAGGACGTGCGGGAGTACGCCCAGCAGCACGGCCTGGACACACAGGTCGCGCTGCGGGAAGGCATGCAGGAAAAAGCCGTGGAATTCGTGCGCAAAGGGGCTCGCCTGTATCACGAGACATAGCCGACACCCCTGCCCACATCGTCATCCCGGCAATAGCCGGGATCCACGGCTCCAGTGGATTCCGCCCTCCGGCGGAATGACGGGCATCGCCAACCCGGCCTCTCAACGCACGGCGTACAGGAAGAGCTCCACCCGACGGTTCATGGCACGGCCTTCAGCCGTGGAATTGTCGGCGATCGGGTTCGAGGGCCCCCGGCCCTCGATCGACAGACGGTTCGGAGCCACGCCCTGGCTGCTCAGGTAGTTGGTGACGGCCTGGGCCCGGTTCACGGACAAGGTCTGATTGACGGCGGCCGGGCCCGTGTTGTCGGTGTAACCGATCGCCTTGGCACGCAACTCAGGGTGCTGGCTCAGTGCCCGCGCTACGCTGTCCAATACGGGGAGCAGCGCAGGCTTGAGAGCCGATTTGCCCGTGTCGAAGGAGACATTGCTGGGAATATTGACCTTGAGCGTGCCGTCCGGCATTTCGATGACGTCGATGCCCAGGCTGGATGCGCCCGACTGCTGGACATCTTTCTTGACCCCGGCCCAGTTGTAACCCACGATGCCGCCGGCGACAGCGCCAATGCCGGCGCCGATCAGGGCTGCGCTGCTGCTGTCGCCGATCAGGGCGCCCAGCCCCGCACCCAATGCCGCGCCAGCACCCGCCCCCACCGCCGTCTTGCCTCCGGTACTCATGTTGTTCATCTCGGCGCAGCCCGACGCGAGCGCCGCAACCGTCAGACACGCCACTAGCCTGTTCAAACGCATGGTCGAGACATTCATTATGGATTCTCCTAGTCTGATTGCTGGTGGGAAACTCCCGACACTATGCTAGCAAGAGCCGATACGCAGGGATGTTACATTTTGATTCCCCCGAGCGGTCTGACACCGGTCAATTCAGGCGGGCGTTGGACAGCTCGACGATCTCTCTGTAGCGGCTCAAGTCGCGACGCACCAGGCGTGAAAAGTCTTCCGGACTACCCGGAGTCGAATCCGATCCCATGCCGCGCAGCATCTCGCGAGCCTGGGGCTCCGCCAAAGCCTCGTTCACCAGGCGATTGAGACGACTGACCACGGCATCAGGCGTACCCGCCGTGGTAAACACCCCGAACCAGGTGCCGATGTCGAATTTCCCAACCCCTTCCTGCTCCAGCGTGGGCAGGCCCGGAAGCAAGGCCGACCGCTCCGCCGTGCTGACAGCCAGCGCTACCACTTTTTCCTGATCGATCAGAGGGGCCGCCGACGCCAGGTTGTCGAACATGAAATCCACTTCGCCCGACAGCAACGCCAGCTTGGCCGGCGCCGCCCCCTGATAGGGGATGTGCAAGGTATTGATGCCTGCGCGGACGTTGAACAGCTCACCCGCCAAATGGCCGGCGCTGCCATTACCGCCGGAGGCGAAATTGAGTTCCCCTGGATGATCTTCGGCATAGTCGATGAAATCACGCACCGAACGGATGCCGTTGGTCATCGCAAAATCCCGGTTGAGGATGAGGACGTTGGGCACCGAGGCCACCAGCGCCACCGGCGCGAAATCCCGCTCGGGGTCGAAGGGCAGGCTGGAGTAGAGCCAGGGATTGACCGCGTTGATCGCCACTGCCCCCATCAACAGGCTGTGGCCATCGGGCCGAGCCTTGGCGACAATGGCAGCCCCGATATTGCCGCCCGCCCCGGACCTGTTCTCGACCACGACAGCCTGGCCCAGCGACTGCGCCAGGCGCTCGCTCAACCAGCGGGCCGCCGTATCCAAAGGACCGCCGGGAGGATAGGGAACAATGAATCGCAGCGGCCGCGCGGGAAAGGCCTCTTCTTGCACTTGGGCCGGCGCGCTGGCCGACACCAGGGCCGCGACCGAAAGAACGGCAAACCCCAGCAACACCTTCAATACATTCGGCATCACGCTGCCCCTCCCGCTCCATGCGCTTCCAGACGGCGGCTATAACGCGACATGGCATGACAGAAAACAAAATAGATGGCCGCAATGAACAGATAGGCCTCGATACTGTAGCCATGCCAGGCGGCGTCCGCCACCGCGGCCTTGGCGGCCTGGGTGAGATCGAAAAGACCAATCACCACAACCAAGGAAGTATCCTTGAACAAGGAAATAAAGATGCCGGTCAGCGGGGCGATCACGTACCGCAAGGCCTGCGGAAGAATCACCGCCAGCATTTGCTGCCAATAGCCCAGCCCCAGCGACTGAGCCGCCTCATACTGGCCGCGACCGATTGCCTGAAGACCGCCCCGCACGGTCTCGGCGACATAGGCTGCCGCAAACAGCACAATGGCGATCTGGGCGCGCAGCAGTTTGTCGATGCTCAGCCCTTCGGGCAGAAAGAGCGGCAACATCACGGACGACATGAACAGCAGGCTGATCAGGGGCACACCGCGAATCAGCTCGATATACACGACGCATACGGACCGCAGCAAAGGCATGCGGGACCGCCGCCCCAAGGCCAGCAGGATCCCCAGGGGAAAGGCGCAGGCAATCCCCACCGTGGCCAGGATCAATGTCAGCGGCAACCCGCCCCAGCGGCTGTTTTCCACGTAAGACAACCCCAGCACGCCCCCCCACATGAGCACGGCCACCGCAGCCAGACCCGCCGCCCACAACCCGGCAAGCCACGGACGCCAGAGCGTTCGCACCCCGCTCGCCACGATGATGGCCACCAGAATCACCGACGCCAGCAAAGGGCGCCATTGTTCGTCATAAGGGTAGAGGCCGAACAGGATCAGCCGATGCTTGGCGCGCACGAAGGCCCAACACGCTCCGCCAGTTGCCTGACATTGGTCCGGCGTCACGGCCGAGAAGTCCGGCCGCACGACGAGCCAATCGGCAACGGCGGGAACGATCATGAACAACAGCCACGCCAGCAGCACCGTGAGCAAGGCGTTGAATGGGGTGGAAAACAGTCTTTCCCGCAGCCCCTGCGTCACACGCCCGCCCATGCCGACGAACCACGCCGCACCCATCTCAGCGCTCCACCAGCGCAATGCGCCGGTTGTAGAGGTTCATGGCCAGCGCGATCAGGAGGCTGACGCAGAGATACGCCGCCATGATGATGGCAATGCCCTCGATCGCCTGCCCCGTCTGGTTCAACGTCGTGTTGACCACGGAGACGATATCCGGATAACCGATGGCAATCGCCAGGGAACTGTTCTTGGTGACATTCAGGTACTGGCTGGTCATCGGAGGCACGATGACACGCAACGCCTGAGGTAATACGACATGACGCAGGGCGGCGCGGCGGGAAAGGCCCAGAGCGGCGGCGGCCGCCCATTGGCCGCGCCCCACGGCGAGAATGCCGGCCCGCACGACCTCGGCCGTGAACGCCGAGGTGTAGACGACGAGCCCCAGTGCCAGTGCCGCGAACTCGGGACTGATCGTGATGCCCCCCCGGAAATTGAAGCCGCGCAGCACCGGCTGGTCCAGCACGATGGCGCCGCCGCCCGCCAACATCCAGCCCGCCAGAGATCCGCCCAGAAGCGCAACCGCCGCGAACGCTACAGTAAGGTAAAAAGGCCGCGACCCGGACCGCGTCCGGTTGAGCCAATACACGACGACCGGCACGGCCAGGGCAAAGCCGGTCAATAGACCCAGCAGGGACTCGCCCTGCAGCGCCGGAAGCGCAACACCCCGATTAGACAGATACACGCCCGGAAGCGGCTGCAGCGCCTGCCGAGGGCCCGGCAGATTCTCGGTCAGAATCGCGTACCAGAAGAGCAACTGCAGCAACAAGGGGATGTTGCGCATCAGCTCGACGTAGCCGCCCGCCAGGCGAGCCACGAGCCAGTTGGAGGACAGCCTCGCGATACCGAGCAGTGTTCCCAGCAGCGTCGCCAGCACGATGCAGACTGCCGAAACGCGCAAGGTATTCAACAGCCCGACGAGTATGGCCCGGCCATAGCTGTCGGAGGGTTCATAGGCAATGAGCGATTCGCCGATGGCAAAGCCCGCTTCGCGGCGCAGAAAACCGAAACCCGAAGCGATATTGCGGGCTTCCAGATTGGCCAGGACGTTGGCCACCAGGAAGCTCGCCGCAGCCACCAGCATGGCGAGCAACGCCCCCTGCCACACCAGCGCCCGCACGCGCGGATCGCACCAGAACTGGCTCTTGCGCAACGGAGCGGACGAAGAAGGGTTGTGATTCATGGGATGGCTCATGCGGAAAAGCGACAATATCATACTAGGGGAAAGGTATACTGAGCGCTTATCTCATTGAGCCGACATGATCGAGTTCCAGCACGTATTCAAGTCTTATGGGCGCGGCCGGAATATTCTGGCCGATATCAACTTTCGCATCGAACCGGGCGAGTTCATCTTCGTCTCGGGTCCGTCCGGTGCCGGCAAATCCACCCTGCTCAAGCTCATCGGCGGGCTGGAACCCCCAAGCCGGGGGAGCATCACCGTCAACAACCAGCGCATCGATAAAATGCCGCCCCGCGCCCGCCCCTATCTGCGCCGCGCCGTGGGCGTCATTCTGCAGGACACTCATCTGTTGTACGATCGCAGCGCCATGCTCAATGTCACGCTGCCCCTGACCGTCATGGGCCTGGACAACCGCACGGCCTCCAACCGTGCCCGCGCCGCGCTGGAAAAAGTCGGGCTGCTGGGCAAGGAAGACCTCAAGCCCATCGAACTTTCCGGCGGCGAACAACAACGGCTGGCCATTGCCCGGGCCATCGTGAACCGGCCGTCCATCCTCATCGTCGACGAGCCCACGGCCAACCTGGACCATGAAACCGCTCAACGCATCATGGATGTCTTTCGCGACTTCAATCGTGTGGGGGTGACCACGCTCATCGCCTCGCACGACCTCTCCCTGATGGCCAACTACGCCACCCGGACCCTGCTCATCGAGGCGGGCCGATTTTCGGATTTTCCCGGAGTCGCTGCATGAACCGCTTGCTGCGCCACCACCGCTACGCTCTGCTGGTTGCCGTGCGGCGGCTGCTCGCACAGCCGTTTTCTTCGCTGGCCAACATCCTGGTCATCGCTCTGACGCTGGCCATTCCCATTTTGGCGGCGTCCATCCTGATATCCGCCCAGCCGGTAGCGCGGCAGGTGTCGGTATCCCCCGAAGTCACCCTTTTCCTGAAGCACGACGCAACCCTTGCCAGTGCCGAGAAGACTGCACAACGTCTGCGCGCCGACTACCCCAGCCAGATCGAATCCGTGCGCATCACCCCCCGTGCCGAAGCCTACGCCGCCTTGCGCAAGGACCCGAACTGGTCTGACGCCCTGGCGACGCTGCCGGACAACCCCCTGCCTGACGCCGTCATCATCACGCTCAAGGAAATCCCCGACATGGCGGCCAGCACGGCCAATCTCATCAAGGACTGGAAAACCTGGGACGATGTCGACCTTGTGCAACACGACAGCGCATGGGTAAGGCGCCTCGAGGCCATCCTGCATTTTGCGCGGATCGGCCTCGGCCTGCTGGCCGTCGGAGTCGCGCTCGTCGTGCTCGCGACCGTCTTCAACACCGTGCGTCTGCAGGCACTGACCCAGCGCGAAGAGATCGCCGTGGCGCGCCTCGTGGGCGCCACCGAAGCCTTCGTCCGCCGGCCATTCCTGTACCTGGGTGCGCTCACCGGCGGCGTCGCAGGCCTGGCGGCCGTCGTCATCGCCGCTGGCGCGCTCAGCCCGCTGAACTCCGCCTTGGCGCGCCTGGCCAACACCTACGGAACACATCTGCAGCTGCAACTGCCCGATGCCGTCAGCCTGCTGCTGTCGGTTCTGGTGGTCGCCATCCTCGGGGCCCTCGCCGCACGCTGGTCAGTGACCCGCCACACCCGCTTCTGATGATCGCCTCCCCCTCTCCCGACATGGCCGGCTTTGCCGGCCGCATCGCCCGTTGGCAGAAGCAATCCGGCCGGCGGGGCCTTCCGTGGCAGGACACCAAGGATCCTTACCGGATCTGGCTGTCGGAAATCATGCTGCAGCAAACCCAGGTGGTCACCGTCATGACCTACTACGCGCGTTTCCTGGCCCGATTTCCCACGATTCATGCACTGGCACAGGCCGAGCAGGACGAAGTCATGCCCTATTGGGCCGGCTTGGGCTACTATGCCCGCGCCCGTAATCTGCATCGTTGTGCGCGTGTCGTCTGCGAGCAATGGCAGGGCCGTTTCCCGACCTCGGCCGACGAGATCGCGCAATTGCCAGGCATCGGGCGATCCACCGCAGCAGCCATCGCCGCCTTTGCCTATGGCGAACGCAGTCCGATCATGGACGGCAACGTCAAGCGCGTCTTCACCCGCTATTTCGGCATTTCCGGCGATCCCGCCAGACGCGAAACGGAAAAAAAACTCTGGGATGCGGCGGAGGAAGTCCTCGCGCGCGCCAAGGACGATCTGGATATGACGGCCTATACGCAAGGCCTGATGGATCTGGGTTCGAGCCATTGCGCCAGAAAGGCCGATTGCCGAGCCTGCCCCTTGCATGACGACTGCCACGCCCGGCTGACATCCCGGCAAGCCGAACTGCCCACCCCTCGCAAACGCAAACAACAGGATCAGCGCCGCTGCGCCATGCTGGTGCTCGAGAGCGAAGCCGGCATCCTGCTCGAACAACGCCCCTCAGAGGGCATCTGGGGCGGCCTCTGGAGCCTGCCCCAGTTCGACGACGGCCCGGCGCTGCGGCAGGCATGCCGTCAACGGGGACTGTCAGTCGCCGAGGACCGCCGCATGGCGGGGCTGCAACATGTGTTTTCGCATTTCAAGCTGGATATCGAGCCCTGGCATGTGATCTGCGCCGTCGACGCCGTCAGCGAGCCCGCCCCCAACCAGGCCTGGATGCCGGTATCGGCCCTGCCCGAGGCCGCCCTGCCCGCCCCGGTGCGCAAGATCCTCGACGGCCTGTTTCCCGCTTAGCGGCGCACAGGGCGATAGTGGCTGATGCTCATGAGGATGCCGGCGGCGATCCCCAGCGTCAGCAAGGCCGTGCCGCCATAGCTCATGAAGGGCAGAGGCACCCCCACAACAGGTAGGATGCCGGTGACCATGCCGATGTTCACGAACACGTAGACGAAGAACATCATCGAGATCGCGCCCGCAAGAAGCCGCCCGAACTGGGTTCCCGCGCGCATGGCGATCGCCAGCCCTCGTACGATCAGCAATCCGTACAACAACAGCAGGGCGATTCCTCCATATAAGCCGAACTCCTCCGCAAACACCGCAAAGACGAAGTCCGTCGTGCGCTCGGGGATGAAATCCAGATGCGACTGGGTGCCTTGCATATAGCCCTTGCCATACACCCCGCCGGATCCGATGGCGATCATGGACTGGATGGTATGGAAGCCCTTGCCCAAAGGATCGGAGCTGGGATTGAGCAGCGTGCAGATGCGGTGCTTCTGATAGTCGTGCAGCACGACCCAGTCGACCTCGGGCTCACAAAGCTGGTCTTCGTAATGGACCACGGTTCCCAGCGCCACGACAATGACCACGAACACCGGGATGAGCAGCCGAAAGGACAGCCCCCCAAAGTACATGACACAAAAGCCCGCCCCGAACACCAACAGGGCCGTTCCCAGGTCAGGCTGCTTGGCGATGAGCCCGAACGGGATCATCAGCAGTACACCGGTCACCAGAAAATCCAGGAAACCGATCTTGCCCTGATGGCGATGAAAATACCAGGCCAGCATCATCGGCACCGCGATCTTGGAGATCTCGGAAGGCTGGATACGCCCGAAGCCCAGGTTCAGCCAGCGCGTCGCCCCCTTGCTGGTTTCCCCGAACAGTTCCACGCCCACCAGGAGAACCACGCCCACGCCGTAGATCAAGGGCGCCAACCGCATCAACTGCGGCGGAGGAATCATGGCCACGACCCACATGGCCAGAAAGGCAAGGAGAAAGTTGCGCAATTGATCGGCAAAACGCCAGTCCGTGCCGCCGACGGCGGAGTGCATGACGGTCATGCCCAGGGCCGCCAGAAGGACCAGTATGATCAGCAAAGGCCAGTCGAAGGCGAGTATTGCCTTCAATACCCAATGCAATATCCGTTTCATGGTCGTTCTCCGGGCACGAGGTTCGGGTTGCGCCGCGCGGGCAGCGCAGGAGCCCCCCGCTCGTCGTCGGAGTCGGAGGGTGGCAGATCCTCGGGCCGCACGACCGCATCCGGCGACTCGCCGACCCCGTCGTCCTCGCCGGTATCCTCATCCTGCGCCGCGGCGGATGCACCCTTGGCCGCAGCGTTGTTGTTGGACAGCCAGTAGTCGAATACCTTGCGCGCAATGGGCGCCGCCACCGACGCGCCCCAACCTCCGTTCTCGACAATCAGCGCCACGGCGATCTTGGGGTCCTGCACCGGCGCGTAAGCCATGAACAACGCATGGTCCCGCAAACGCTCGTCGACGCTGTGCGCGTTGTACTTGGCGCCTTTGAGGCTGTAGACCTGGGCCGTCCCGGTCTTGCCCGCCGCCTGATAGGCCGCCCCGGCAAACGCCCGACGCGCCGTGCCCTGCTGGATCACACCCACCATGGCATCCTGGATGGTCTTAAGATTGGCCGGCTTGAGCTTGATGGTATAGAGCGGCTTGGTGACCGTGGGCGTGCTCTTGCCGCTCAAGGGGTTACGCACCTGCGCGACGACATGCGGCTTCATGTAGACCCCATTATTAGCCAACACCGACGTGGCCTGCGCCAACTGCAGCAATGTGAACGCGTTATAACCCTGACCAACAGTGATGGAGACCGACTCCCCGGCATACCACCGTTGCTGCTCCGGCTTGCGGTAGGCCTTGCGTTTCCACTCGGTGGACGGCAACACGCCCCGCTTCTCGCCATCCAAATCGATGCCCGTGATCTGTCCGAACCCAAACTGCTTGCTGAAATCATGCAGGGCGTTGACGCCGATTTCGGGCCCGAGTGAAAAGAAATACGTATCGGACGACACCACGATGGCGCGATGCATGTCGGTCGGACCATAGACCGCTCCGCCGGCGTTGCGGAACTTCTGGCCTCCGAACTCGAAATACCCCGGATCGGGCGTGCGCTGGTTGGCGGTGCGTTTGCCGAGCTCCAGGGCCGCCAGTCCCACGAAGGGTTTGTAGGTGGAACCGATCGGATACGTACTGGACAAGGGCCGGTTGATCAGCGGATGGTCAGGCGATTCATTCAGTTCGCGCCAGCTTTCCGTGTCGATCCCGTCGACAAAAAGGTTGGGGTCGAAAGAAGGGGCCGACACCATTGCCAGCACCTCACCCGTCTTGGGCTCGATCGCGACCAGAGCGCCCCTCCTGCCCTTGAACTGCTCCTCGGCAACCTTCTGCAACCCGATATCCAGAGACAATCGCAGATCAGCCCCCGGGACGGGGTCCGTGCGCTCCAGGGACCGGACGGGGCGCCCCCCTGCGGTGACCTCGACTTCCTCGACGCCGGTGCGGCCGTGCAAGGCCTCTTCCCAGGTCTTTTCGATGCCCTTCTTGCCTATGGTGTTCGTGCCCCGGTAGTTCCCCGTCAGGCCCTCTTCTTCGAGCCTGTTCTGGTCCGCCTCGGAGATACGCCCGACATAGCCCAGCACATGAGCCGCGGATTCGCCCTGCGGGTATTCGCGAACCCAGCGCGCCTTGAGCTCCACGCCTGGGAAACGGTAGGCGTGGGCGGAAAACCAGGCCGCTTCGGTCTCGTTCAGATTGTTGCGCAGGAGCACCTTCGCATAGCGGCCGGATTGCCCCACCCGCTGCAGAAAACGCCGGCGATTGAGCGGGCTGATGTAGATGATTTCGTTCAAGGCGTCGAGCGTCGCCCCCATATCGTCGATGCGCGCCGGCACGACCTCCAGCGTGTAGTCCCGATAGTTGCGGGCGAGCACCACCCCGTTGCGATCCAGGATCTCGCCCCGGCGCGGGGGGATGGGCACGACCGCGATCCGGTTCTGATCCGCCCGAGCCGCCAGGCCTTCATAGCGCACCACCTGCAAATACCACAGACGAGCGACAAGCAAGGCGAAGCACACCAGCGCAAAGACTCCCGCGACAACGGCACGCAGCACGACCTGGCGTTTCTGATGCAGGGAGGTTTTCTTGAACTCGAACATGGCCCGCGGATTCGGCGCTACGCCGCGCCGGAATCGATCTCCTCCTGGCGCCGTTGCGGCAGGTGGAGAAGAATGTCCGCCAATGGCCACAGGGCTGTCGTGAACAGGGCCGACCACAGCCAGCCCCAACCCGGCCAGGCACCCTCGAGCCAGGCATGGATGATCGTGGAAACCGCTTCGGCCAGCACGATGACCGGCAACATGTGCACGGCCTGCACCACCGCGTTGAAATGCTGCAGCCGCCGGGTCAGGATGATCGCTCCGTACGCGGCCAGCGTATAGACGAGCGCGCGATCGCCAAGCAGGCCGGCATCATGGACATCCATCAGCAACCCGAAGATGAACGCCGCCAGCATGCCGACACGCCGGCCTTCATTCACGCACCAGAACAGGATCACCAGCAGCAGCAGATCCGGCGCCGGCTGCCACAGACGCCACGGCAGCAGAGACATCAGCCAGACGAGGATCAGCGACCCCCACACGAACAGGGTCGACGACGGTCGCCGGAAGGGAGCTGTATCGATGGGCTCGAGCGCGCTGAGCGAAGATGCTCGCCCCGCCGTCGCGGGAGGCCGCCTATCGATCCGAGGTTGAGCCATCGCGCCCGGCCTCCTGGGATGCTTCCGGGCCCGACGTAGGCGTATCCACGCGCAGGACCAGGAAATGACGATAACGTTCGGGGTGGGACATCGGTGATGCGACGGCGATTCCGAACCCGCTTGCCGCATCGCGTTCGATCGAGTCGACCTTGGCAATCAGCAGGCCCGCGGGGAACAACCCCCCCACGCCACTGGTGATCAGGCTGTCCCCGGGCACGATGTCCGAATCCCCGGTCAGGTAGCGGACTACTACCTTGCCCGACACGCCGCTGCCGAATACGATGACCCGCAGGCCATTGCGCAGGACCTGCGCGGGAATCGACACATTGTCATCGGTCAACAGGGCCGCCTCGGCGGTGAAGGGCGTGACCCGCACGATCTGGCCTACCACCCCCCCTTCGTCGATCACAGGCATGCCGGGCTGAATGCCGCTGGAGCTGCCCTTGTTGAAGACCAGGTGCCTGGCAAAGGCATTGGGGGGTTCATATAGGACCTCGACGGCAACCGCCGGCTGCGACACCATCTCGGAAATATTCAAAAGACGGCGCAAAAGGCGGTTCTCGGCCGACAACTGGGCCGCGTGCGTACTGATCTGGGCAAGTTCGATGCGCTGCTGCTGCAGGGCGGCTTTCTCGCTGCGTGCCAGCGACGCCGCGTCCAGCCAATTGTTGGCCGTGTCGACGGCATCGCGCGGCGCCAGCACCAGGCGCTGGAACGGATACAAGGCCACGGCCACCACTTTGCGGGCGGGATCGAGAGCCTCGCGCCAGCGTGCATCGACAACGATCAGTGCCAAGGCAATGACGGCCAGGACACAAAGGCGGAACTCGGCGGTGGGTCCCCGCCTGAACAACCTGAGTGAACCGTGTCCTTGCATGGCAAATTACGCCGCGCCGCCAACCCGCCTTGCCGGGCGGGTCAGTCGTAAATGAAGACAGTGCCCAGCCGCTCGAGGTGCTCCAGCGCTTCGCCGCAGCCCCGCACGACGCAGGTCAGGGGATCTTCGGCCACGACGACCGGCAAACCCGTTTCTTCCTGCAAAAGGCGATCGAGGTCGCGCAAGAGCGCACCTCCTCCGGTCAGGGCAATCCCCTTGTCGGTGATATCGGCCCCCAACTCGGGAGGCGTCTGTTCGAGCGCGGTCTTGACCGCCGAGACGATCTGGTTGAGCGGATCGGTCAGGGACTCGAGGATCTCGTTGGACGAAACGGTGAAGCTGCGAGGCACGCCTTCGGAGAGATTGCGACCCTTCACTTCGATCTCGCGGATTTCGGCGCCCGGGAAGGCCGACCCGATTTCCTTCTTGATGAGCTCGGCAGTGGGCTCGCCGATGAGCATCCCATAGTTGCGGCGGATGTAATTGATGATGGCCTCATCGAATTTGTCGCCGCCGACGCGGACCGAACCCTTGTAGACCATGCCGCCCAGTGAGATGACGGCGACTTCGGTGGTGCCGCCGCCGATATCGACCACCATGGAGCCGCTCGCATCGGACACGGCCAGCCCGGCCCCGATGGCAGCCGCCATGGGTTCCTCGATGAGGAAGACCTGGCTTGCGCCCGCGCCCAGCGCCGATTCGCGGATCGCGCGGCGCTCGACCTGGGTCGAGCCGCAAGGCACGCAAACGATGATACGGGGGCTGGGGGCGAACATGCTGCGCGGATGCACCATGCGGATGAACTGCTTGAGCATCTGCTCAGTGACGGTGAAGTCGGCGATGACGCCGTCCTTCATGGGGCGAATGGCCTCGATGTTGCCGGGAACGCGCCCGAGCATCTGCTTGGCCTCGCGACCAACCGCCTGAATGATCTTCTTGCCGTTTGCGCTGCCGTCATGGCGAATGGCCACCACAGAAGGCTCGTCCAGCACGATGCCTTTGCCGCGAACATAGATGAGCGTGTTGGCGGTTCCGAGGTCGATCGCCATATCGCTGGAGAAATAACTGCGGAGGAATCCGAACATGAAAGGAGCTCAGTGAAATCTGTCGAAGGAAAGCCGCCGCCGCACTGTGGCACACAACAAAAAGCCCGTTGATTTAGCTGGGCTATTTCCGGGCTTGGCCTGAACACTGGCGACAAAGACGGTCAAGCCTTCAATGATAACTTATAATTGCTGTTGCTTAACGTCTTTTGCGTGCCGGCTCATATTTGGTAACGGGTTTTATCAGCAGGCGCCCCCCGGGGCGACTCGCCCTCTCGAGCATACCGCCCTGTTCCCGCCACGCAACACTCAACGGTTGAACTCTATGGCTATTACCGATCAGGACGTCGCACGCATCGCGAACCTGGCACGCATCGCCCTCACGCCCGAGGACAGCACCCGCGCCCGCGACGAACTCAATGGCATCCTCGGCCTCATCGAACAGCTCCAGGCCGTCGACACCACCGGCATCGAACCCATGGCCCACCCTCTTTCCGCGCATCAGGATGTCGCCTTGCGCCTGCGCGACGACGCTGCCGCGCCGACCCGGACGCTGGAAGAGCGCGCAGCATTGATGGCCAATTCGCCATCCGGCGCGGAAAACGGCCTGTTCCTCGTGCCGACGGTCATTGAATAAGCGTGCCCATCATGCCCATACATAACGAATTCGACAGCATTGCCGCCCTTCGCGATGCCCTGCGCGACCGTAAAGTCAGCGCCCTGGAAATCGCGGACAGCGCCCTCCAGGCCGTCCAGGCTTCGTCCCTGAACGCCTTTCTGCATATCGATCCCGAGCTCACCCGCGCGCAGGCCCGTGCCGCCGACGCGCTGCTCGCACAAGGCGACGCCCCCTCCCTGGCGGGCATTCCCATCGCCCACAAGGACGTTTTCGTGACGCGCGGCTGGCGCACCACCGCCGCAAGCAAGATGCTGGCTGACTACACAAGCCCCTTCGACGCCACGGTGGTCCAACGGCTGCACCAGGCGGGCGCCGTTTCCCTGGGCAAGCTCAACTGCGACGAATTCGCCATGGGGTCGGGCAACGAGAACTCGGCCTTCGGTCCCACCCGCAACCCCTGGAACCGCGAAGCGGTGCCGGGCGGCTCGTCGGGCGGCTCCGCAGCGGCCGTGGCCGGCGGCCTGGCCATGGCCACGACGGGTACCGACACCGGCGGATCCGTACGCCAGCCGGCGGCGCTTTGCGGCGTCAGCGGCATCAAGCCGACCTACGGCACCGTATCCCGCTTCGGCATGATCGCCTTCGGCTCCAGCCTGGACCAGGCAGGCCCCATCGCCCGGCATGCGCGCGACCTTCTCGAACTGCTCGACCCGATGAGCGGGTTCGACGAGCGCGACTCCACCAGCCTCGAAGACTGCGACGGCGTGGCCAACGCGCCGGGCCGCATCCGGAATGCCTTCGACGCCGCCAACGCACGTTTCGATGCGGCCGGCCCTCGCCCGCTCGAAGGCCTGCGCATCGGCGTCCCGGAGGAATTCTTCAATGAAGGCCTGGCCGCGGATGTCGCCCAGGCGGTCGAGAACGCCCTGAGCGTGTATGAATCCCTCGGCGCTCGGCGCGTGGCCATTTCGCTGCCCCGCACCCGGCTGTCCATTCCGGCCTACTACGTCATCGCCCCGGCCGAGGCCTCCAGCAACCTGTCCCGCTACGACGGCGTCCGTTACGGCCATCGCGCCCAGTCCTACACCGACCTGGCGGACATGACCAGCCGCACACGCGCCGAAGGCTTCGGCCCTGAAGTCCGCCGCCGTATCCTGGTGGGCACCTACGTGCTCTGCCACGGCTACTATGACGCCTACTACCTGCAGGCCCAGCGCATACGCCGCATGATCGCCGACGATTTCCAGCGCGCCTTTGCAGACCAATGCGATGTCATCATGGGGCCGGTAACGCCCACCGCCGCCAAAAGGATCGGCGAAAATCGCGATGACCCCACGGCCGATTGGCTCGCCGACATTTATACGCTGGGCGTCAGCCTGGCCGGCTTGCCTGGCATGAGCATTCCCTGCGGCTTCAGCGCCGATCCATCACCGCTGCCCATCGGCCTGCAGATCGTGGGCAACTATTTCCGCGAAGGCGAACTGCTGGCCATCGCAGACCGCTTCCAGCAGGCAACCGACTGGCATCAACGCAAACCGGAATCGAAATAATGGAATGGGAAATTGTGATCGGGCTGGAAACCCACGCCCAGCTCTCGACCGAGTCCAAGATCTTCTCGAACAGCAGCACGCGGTTCGGCGCGGCCCCCAACACCCAGGCCAATGAAATCGACATGGCGCTTCCAGGCAGCCTGCCGGTCCTGAACCGCGGCGCCGTCGAGCGCGCCATCCAGTTCGGGCTGGCCATCGGGGCGCACGTCGCCCCTCGTTCGATCTTCGCGCGCAAGAATTATTTTTACCCGGATCTGCCCAAAAACTATCAGATCAGCCAATTCGAGATTCCCGTGGTCCAGGGCGGTTCGCTGCGCTTTTTCGTCGGCGACGAAGAAAAGACTGTCAATCTCACCCGGGCCCATCTCGAAGAGGACGCCGGCAAGTCGCTGCACGAAAACTTCACCGGACCGCATGGCGAATCCTCCACCGGCATCGACCTCAATCGGGCCGGCACGCCCCTGCTCGAAATCGTATCGGAACCTGAGATGCGCTCGGCCGCCGAAGCCGTGGCCTACGCGCGCACGCTGCACGCCCTGGTCGTCTGGCTGGGTATCTGCGACGGGAATATGCAGGAAGGCTCTTTCCGCTGCGACGCCAACGTGTCGGTACGGCCCAAGGGCCAGAAGGAATTCGGGACGCGTTGCGAAATCAAGAACCTCAACTCGTTCCGCTTCCTGGAGCGCGCCATCCAGTACGAGGCCCGGCGTCAGATCGAGCTGATCGAGGACGGCGGCAAAGTGGTGCAGGAAACACGCCTGTACGACGCGGATCGCGACGAAACCCGCAGCATGCGCACCAAAGAGGATTCCGACGACTACCGCTATTTCCCGGATCCCGACCTGCCTCCGCTGGTCATCCAGCCCGAATGGGTTGAGCGCATCAAGGCCTCCATGCCCGAACTGCCCGCCGCCAAACGCGAGCGCTTCGAATCCGAACTCGGCCTGACGGGCTACGACGCCGCCCAGCTCACCATGGATCGCGCCGTGGCTGCCTACTTCGAAGAAACGGCTGCGGTGCTGCCCGGCGGCCAGGCAAAGCTGGCCGCGAACTGGGTGCTGGGCGAACTGTCCGCCGCCCTGAATCGCGACGAGATCGGCATCGCACAATGCCGCGTCAAGGCCGCATCGCTGGCCGCGCTCATTCAACGCATCATCGACGGCACGATCTCCAACAAGATCGCCCGCGACGTATTTGCCGCAATGTGGGACGGCGAACATGACGGCAACCCGGACGCCATCATCGAAGCACGCGGTCTCAAGCAGATCAGCGATGCGGGCGCGATCTCGGGCATGATCGACGACGTCCTGGCCGCCAACCCGGCCATCGTCGAGGAATACCGGGCCGGCAAGCAGAAGGCGTTCAATTCGCTGGTCGGCCAGGTCATGAAGGCCACCAAAGGCAAAGCCAACCCTCAGCAAGTCAATGACCTGCTGAAGGAAAAGCTGGGCTGAACCTTGCCCCGCTAGACGCCGTACTTGCTCCGGTAGGCCGCCACGGCCTCCCGGTGCTCGGCGAACTGGCTATCGTTGTTCAGCAGCGCCATGATGTCGCTCAGCGATGCGATGCTGACGACCGGAATACCATAGGTGGCCGCAACATCCTGAACTGCCGAGTGCGCCGACAGGGCATGGTCGGCCCCCGCGCGCTCCATGCGGTCGAGGGCGATGAGCACCGCAGCCGGCTGTGCGCCGGCCTGGCGGATGATTTCGACAGACTCCCGAACCGACGTGCCGGCTGTGATGACGTCGTCGATGATCACGACGCGACCTTGAAGCGGAGCCCCGACCAGCACCCCACCCTCGCCATGGTCCTTGGCCTCTTTGCGATTGAACGCAAAGGGAATGTCGCGGCCCTGCATGGCGGGGTGGCCCGCCAGCGCCACGGCCGTTGCGGTCGCCAGGGGGATCCCCTTGTAGGCGGGCCCGAAGAGCATGTCGAAGCCGATCCCGGACTCGACCAGAGCCGTTGCGTAAAACTGGGCCAGACGACCGACGGATACCCCCTTGTTGAACAAGCCCGCATTGAAGAAATAGGGACTGATCCGCCCGGATTTCACCTTGAACTGCCCGAATCGCAAAACGCCCTGTTCCAGGGAAAATCGAACAAAATCAGTGCGTGTAGAGGAGGATGCGGCCATGGGGAAACTCGAATATTCGGATAGAAAACCCATATTATCGGACATAACCGAGCCCCTGCCGACAAAAACCGTCTACACTTGAATCGTCTGGCGATCGCGCCCGCCTTTCCGGGCCGGCACGCCCTTGATGTCCAGGCGCTGCCCGTCCCGTCATTCGTGCGCATCCAACACTGGCAAAGGACTGTCCATGAACAACTCTTGCGCTACCTGGACCCCCCGCGTACTTGCACTGCTACGCATCGTCACCGGCTATCTCCTGCTCTGCCACGGTACGGCCAAGCTCTTCAAGATCCCTCATGTGGCCATGTTCGACAATCTTCCCTTGTTTTCCTTGCTGGGCGTGGCCGGCATCATCGAACTCATCGTAGGGGCGCTGCTGATTGTCGGCCTGTTCACCCGACTCGCCGCATTCGTGGGGTCGGGATTCTCCGCGGCAGCGTACTTCATCGGCCATATGGCCCCATCGGGCATTTTCTTCCTGCCCATGCTGAACGGCGGCGAGCCCGCGGTGCTCTTTTGCTTTATCATGTTCTACCTGATTTTCGCGGGCCCGGGCGCATTCGCCCTGGACGATCTGCGTCAGAACCGATAGCCCTCCCCGCCAAGGAATCCCCCCATGCGCATGCCTGTGTATTTCGTCTCCCACGGAGGCGGTCCCTGGCCGTTCATGCCCGAAGCCAGGCCGGCCTATGCCGCGCTCACCGCATCCTTCGAGGAAATGCCGCGCCAGATCGGCCGCAAGCCGGCGGCCATCCTGATGATTTCCGCGCACTGGGAGGCGCGGGGGGGATTCCTGATCATGGACAACCCCCGGCCACCCATGGTCTACGACTACTACGGCTTTCCCGAGCACACCTACACCATACAGTACCCGGCGCCGGGCTCTCCCGAGCTTGCCCGGCGCGTCGCCGAGTTACTCAAACAAGCCGGCCTGCCCCATGCCTTCGACCACGAACGCGGCTTCGATCACGGCGCATTCGTGCCCTTGTCACTCATTTATCCCGACGCCGACGTTCCGGTCGTGCAGTTGTCCCTCGAAACACACCTCGACCCCCAACTGCATATCGAGCTGGGACGCGCTCTGGCGCCTTTGCGCGACGAAAACGTGCTGATCATCGGCAGCGGGCTCAGTTACCACAACCTGCGCGAGATCCGCAGCATCGGGGCCGTGCCTTCCGCACAGTTCGATGCCTGGCTGCAGCAAGCCATTGTCCAGGGGCCGGTGGACCAGCGCCTCGAGCAACTGCGGCATTGGGAAAAAGCCCCCGCCGCCCGCCGCGCCCACCCCCGCGAGGAGCATCTGCTTCCGCTCATGGTAGCGGCCGGAGCCGCCGAGCAGGATCCGGCCAGCTGCGTCTATCACGACAACAGCACCTTCGCCGGCATCACGGCGTCGAGCTTCCGCTTCGGCTAGGGGCCTTGGGACCTACCGGCTCCAGCGCCGGGGCAACATGCGCCGCAACACGTCATCGCGCAGCACAAAATGGTGCCACAAGGCACCGAGCACGTGCAGGCCAACCAGAAAATACACGAGGTTGCCAAGCAGCTTGTGGGCATCCTCAAGATTCGCCTGCAGGGCCGAATGCGGCACCGCGGCAATCAATGAGGGCAGCGTCCACCCCAGAACGGTGACCGCCTTGTCCTCGGCCTGCACGAACAGCACGCCCAGCAGCGGGACCAGAAACATCACCGCGTAAAGCAGAACCTTAACCAGCTTGGCGACGAACTGCTGCCATGCCGGACTCTGCGCCTCCGGGGGCACACCCACGCTCCGGCGAACGAACAAGCGCACCCAGGCCAGTACGAATATCAACACGCCGATCTGCATGTGGGCCGAGATCAGCGGGCCTTTCAGGGCATCGCCCTTGGGCAGATCCCCCCGGTACTCGATGATGGCCAGGGTTGCCGCGAACAGCAGGAAGATCAACCAATGCAGAAAGATGGAAACCGGGTGGAAGCGCCTTTGATCCCTCATGATCAAAACCCTAAGTCGTTCATGGTTTCTAAATTCTACACCCAGGGTCCTGATCTGCAGAACGCGGCTCAGCCGTGTTCGTTGGCAACGTCGCTGAGGAAGTCGGCTTGCTTGATGGACGATGACTGATCGACCCAGAACGGATAATGCTCGCGGAAATCAGCCACCATGTCGGCCAGCGGCACATCGTAAAAGCTGCCGCGCTGGCGCACATATTCCATATGGAGGTTGCCCGCCTTGTCGTAAGGGTGATAGATGGAATCCTCGCGGCCGTCGAACTCGAGCGGCAGCAGCCCGAACCGGTCGCACAGCTCGATATTGAACGCGGGCGTGGCCTTGCGCCATTTGCCGTCCAGAAGGATATCGGTATAGCCATGCCACATGAACACATCCGTCTGCATCAACTGCCTCATGCGTTCCGTGCTCATGTGATTGCGGACATCGGCATACCCGACCTTGGCCGGGATACCTGCGACCCGGCAGACGGCCGCCAGCAGGGCGGCCTTGGGCACACACCAGCCGTAGCCGCGCGCCAGCACGCCGCTGGCGCTCATCCCCTCGGGGGAGAAGTCGATGCGGTAGGGATCGTAGCGGAACCCGTCACGCACCGCATAGTAAAGCGCCACCGCTTTCTCGCGATCGTCTCGGCCCGTGGCATGTTGGTGCGTAAAGGCGATGACATCAGGATGATCGCTATTGATGAGGCGCGTCGGCGCCAAAGTGGCCGGATCGGGTGAATTCTGCTTCATTTTCTTCTCGCTGACTCTGAATACCGGGTATGACCCACAGGGAAATGCAATGCAGACCCGGCCCTCCTGCCGGATACTGCACACCCACACGATACCACCGGAATCCGCCATCCGGCCGACGCATTGCCCCCCCCCGGAACAAAGTGACGGGTCGTAATATATGTGTCTTGACGCAACACACCGGAATGAAGTCTACTTTGACCTGTTCCTCGAATGGCTTCCTGGACACGTACGGCCTGCCTGCGGCGACCTGATCATGATCTTCCACTCCCTGAAGTTCCGCTTCATCGCGCTCAGCCTGGCCCTGGTGGCTATCGGCGTGGCGCTGCGCTTCGGGGTCGCCTTGCCCTACGCCCAGACGCAGATCCAGCAACTGGTGTCCACACAGCAGATGTCCCTGGCCAACATCGTTGCCAAGGACATCGCTCAAGGCCTGCAGATCCGCCGCCGCTTCATCGAGAAACTGTCGCTGACGATCCCCTCCTCTGCCACCCAGAGCCAGGACGCGTTCAAGCACTGGATAGACGCGCAACAGAACTCGGCGGAACCCGCCCCCAACCACATCATGGTGATCGACCCAGCCGGGCATGTGCTCGTGCACAATCGCCCGCCGCCTTTTGAAAAGGTGCGGGTCGACATCGGCAACACCCAGTGGTTTCAGGAGGCGCTCAAGACGACTTCGCCCAGCACCTTGAGCGAACCGCATTACGGCCTATTTCCGGGCGACCCGACCATCATCATTGCGGCCCCCGTACGCGACGCCGACGCCAATGTCGTCGCGGTGATTGCCGCTGAATATTCACTGAATGGGCCCGGGCTGCTGTCCATACTGCGCGAATACCTGATCGGCGACGACTTCGGCGGAATTTCCCTGTATTCCGCCGGCAACACCATGCTGATCGGATCCACCGACCCCTTGTTGCTGTTGTCACCCACCCCGCCCACCGGACAGAACCTGCTGCTGGACGATGCCCTGGCCGGTTGGCACGGTACTGGGCTCACCGTGGGCCGCCACGGCGCCCAGGAGCTGATCGCCACCGCAGCCGTGCCCGGCACCGACTGGTTCGCCATGGTCTACATGCCAGCCGACAAGGTGTTTGCGGTCGTGACCTCGATGCGGGACATGGCCATCAAGGGCAGCCTGTTCAGTCTGCTGGGGGTTTTCATCATCCTGTACCTGGTCCTGCCCCGCATGTTGCGAACTGTCATCCAGACGGCCCAGGCGCTCAGGGACGTCGCGGACGGCAAGCGGGAGCTGCAGCCGCTCCCCATCCATCGCAATGACGAAATCGGCAATCTCATCACGGGGTACAACCACCTGGTGACCCGCCTTCGCGAAAAAGAAGCCGCGCTCAAGGAGACCGAGGCACGCCTTTCATTTCTCGCCCATCACGACTCCCTGACCGGCCTGTACAACCGCGCCATGTTCGAACAGCGCCTGCAGCAGGCCCTTGACCGGGCGGCGCGCCACAATACCCAATTTGCCCTGCTGTTCTGCGATCTGGATGGCTTCAAAAGCATCAACGACACCCACGGCCACGCCGTCGGGGACATCGTCCTGGCGCGGGTGGCGGCCCGCTTCCAGCGCGGGCGCAAACATACCGATACCGTGGCCCGCCTGGGGGGCGACGAGTTCGTGCTGCTACTGACCGAGTTGAACGATGCGCGCAAAGAAGCAACGGCGGTGGCGCGGCGCTGCATTGCGGACATCAGCAAACCCTACGGCGTCGACGGCAAAACCTTCCAGCTCAGTGTCTCCATCGGGATCGTGCTCTATCGCGATGCCTCGGACGCCAGCTCGCAACTCATCTCGCAGGCCGATGTCGCCATGTATCGGGCCAAGCATACCGCCAAGGGCGGCTTCTGTTTCTTCGAAGACTTGGAAGCCACGGGAGAGCCGGCCCCCTATTCCCAGGAAATTCCGCCCGCCTTCACGAAGCCCAAGGCCAAGGCCGTCCAGGGGGGCTGACCATCACTTGCCCGGCAGGGCGGTGTCGTACTCCACGGTCAGAGGCGCGTGATCACTGAAGCGCTCTTCCTTGTAGATCGAAGTCCGGCGCGCCGTGTCGGCGATCGCCGGGGTGGCGATCTGATAGTCGATGCGCCAACCCACGTTCTTGGCATAGGCCTGGCCCCGGTTGCTCCACCAGGTATAGGCCTCGCCCGTGGTGTCCGGGTGCAGACGGCGGTAGACGTCCACCCAGCCCAGCTCATCGAACACGCGAGTCAGCCAGGCTCGCTCTTCAGGAAGAAAACCGCTGTTCTTGAGGTTGCCCTTCCAGTTCTTGAGGTCGATTTCCTTGTGAGCGATATTCCAGTCGCCGCACAGCAGCACTTGCCGCCCGCTGCGGGCGAGCTCGGCCAGATGCCCGTAAAAATATTCCATGAACGCAAACTTCGCCGTTTGACGATGCTCGCCGCTGGACCCGGAGGGCAGATAGACCGATATGATCGACAGGCCATCGTAGACAAGCTCGATATAGCGGCCTTCGGCGTCGATCTCCGGCACACTCAGGCCTTCGATGACCTGATCGGGGGTGTGACGGGTGTAGATGCCCACCCCACTGTAGCCCTTCTTCTCGGCGTAATGAAAGTAGCCCTGCAGGCCCGACGGGCTGCGCATTTCATCGGTCATGTCGGCAGCCTGGGCCTTGAGCTCCTGCACGCAGACGAAATCGGCGTTCTGCCGCCCCAACCAGGCCAGAAAGCCTTTGCTGGTCGCCGAACGTATGCCATTCAAGTTTGCTGAAACGACGGTGAGCATCGTAGTGATCCTTCTAGCGCCATTCGTCGCGATAGACGAACTTGGGCATTTGCCAATTGAAACGCAAGGCCAGCATGCGCAAAAGGAAGCCCGCGACCATCGCCACCGCGATGGCCTGATGAACCTCGATGCCCAGAGACTGGGCACCGATATACAGACCGCCTGTCAGCATGGACACGCTGCCATAAAGCTCTTTGCGCAACAGCAAAGGGATATCGTTGCACAGGATGTCTCGCAATACCCCTCCGGCGCAGCCGGTGATCATGCCGCTGATCAGCACAATCGTGACTGGCAGCTTCATCTCCAGCGCCACCTGGCAGCCGATGACCGTGAAGACCACCAGACCCAAGGCGTCCAGCCAAAGAAAGACGGTATGCAGGCGCCGCATGATCGGTGCAGACAAGGCCATGACCAAGGCCGCCCCTGCGGTCATCCAAAGGTACTCCGGGTGCTTGACCCACGTCAGCGGATAATGCCCCAGCACCACATCGCGCACCGAGCCGCCGCCCAGCGCCGTCAAGCAGGCAATGATGCTCACCCCCACCCAATCCATATCCCGGCGCCCGGCCGCCAGGGCCGCCGTCATCGCTTCAGCGACGATGGCCACCAGATACAGCACCAACAATACCGACTCACTCACGCGACCCCTCCAGGGCACAGATTTCCCGTTTCTTCCACCAGAGCATCAGCAAGCCCGGCACCGCGATTGCCACCGTCATGACGAAAAAGGCGGGCCATCCCAGATGCTCGACCAGAGGGGGAGTGAACGGGCCAGCCAGATAGGTGCGCCCCACAGCCGACAAGGCGGACAAAAGAGCAAACTGCGTCGCGGAATATTCCTGCCGGCACAGTGCCATCAGCAAGGCGACAAAAGCTGCAGTACCCAGACCGCCGCAAATGTTCTCGACGGCAACGACCAGCGCCATTGAGTACAGATTGGGTGGTGTGATGGCCAGCAGCCAGTAGCCCAGGTTCGAGACGCCCTGCAGTATGCCGAAGAGCATCAGCGAGCGATACAGGCCCAGCCGGGCCATCAGGGAACCGCCAGCCAGGGCGCCGACGATGGTGGCAGCCAGCCCGAAGATCTTGTTTACCGTGCCGACCTCTTCCTGGCTGAAGCCCGCCCCGCGGATCAGGAAAGTGGTCGAAAGCGCGCCAGCGAACGCGTCGCCCAACTTGTAGAGCACGATCAGCAGCAGGATGATGACGGCGCCACGGCGGCTGAAGAATTCGGCCAGTGGCTCGATGACGGCACGGCCCAGGGTGCGCGGCGCCGCGACGGCGCGCTCAGGCTCCGGCGCCAGCCAGGTCGCCAGCGTGCACAGAAGCATCAGGCCGCCCATCAGCACATAGGTGTGCCGCCAGTCCAGCCAGGTCGCCGCAAGAACCAAGGCCAGGCCGCCGGAAACGATCATGGCCAGCCGGTATCCAAGCACCTTGATGGCGGCGCCCGCCGCCCTTTCATGGTCTCTGAGGACATCCGTGCTGTAGGCATCGAAAGCGATATCCTGAGTCGCCGACAAAAAGGCGACCACGACCGCCAAGGCTGCCAGCCACGCCAGCTCGGTCGACGGCGAAAAATAGCCCATGGCCGCGATGCACACGGCCAGCAAAAGCTGGCACAACAGGATCCAGCCTCGCCTGCGTCCCAGAATGGGCGGCGCAAAACGGTCGACCAGAGGCGCCCAGAGAAACTTGAGGGTGTAGGCCGTTCCGACCAGTGTCAGGAACCCGATGTTCTGCAACGAGACGCCTGAGACCGTTGCCCAGGCCTGCAAAGTACCCGAAGTCAGGGCCAGCGGCAGGCCGCTGGCGAACCCCAGCACGAGCAGGGGAATGACTCGGGGACTGGCGTAGACATTGGTGCTGGCAATACTGCTCATGCCCCGTGCCCCGTGTTGCCGGGCGACTCGAAACGATACACGGCGAGCGTGCTGCGCCAGCCCGCCAGGAAGCGCACTTCACGCTGGCGGTTGAACGCCGCCAGATGGGTGATACGCAATCCGAGACGAGTTGCCAGATCCTCGAAATCCTTCAAGGTGCATAAATGGATATTGGGTGTGTCGTACCACTGGTAGGGCATCTGTCCCGTCACCGGCATGCGCCCAGCCAGGATGGACAGGCCGTGCGGCCAATACCCGAAATTCGGAAAGGAAACGATGCCATAGCGCGCCACCCGGGCCATTTCCCTCAGGATGTGCTCGGTATGGTGCATGGACTGCAAAGTCTGCGAAAGCACCACAGAATCGAATTGTTTGTCGTCGAACAGGGCCAGCCCCTCTTCGAGGTTCTGCTGGATGACCCTGACGCCGCGCCGCACCGATGCGATCACGCGATCATCGTCCAGCTCGACGCCAGCGCCATCCACGCCCTTATTGTCGCGCAGATAGGCCAGCAATGTGCCATCGCCGCAACCCAGGTCGAGTACGCGGCTGCCGCGTTCGACCCAACTGGCGATGCGGATCAGATCCGGCCGGATGGCCTGGCCATTGACAATCGTGGCACCCATGGTCATGCCAGCACCCCATTGGTCATCGTGCGCTCGCCCAGCGCCAGCCGGGCCGCGATCTGGTCGAAATACCCCTGCACCACCGAGTGATAGCGCCGATCCTCCTGGAGAAAGGCATCGTGACCGTTCGGCGCATCGATTTCGGCGTAGGTGACCGGCGCCCGGCTCTTGAGCAAGGCGCTGACGATTTCGCGCGAGCGGGAAGGAGGGAACCGCCAGTCGGTGGTGAACGAGACCACGAGGAACTCCGCCCGCGCATCGGACAGGGCCTGCGCCAGGTCGCCGTCGCAATGGCGAGCCGGATCGAAATAATCCAGCGCACGCGTGATGAGCAGATAGGTGTTCGCGTCGAAATAGGACGAGAACTTCTCCCCCTGGTAGCGCAAATAGGACTCCACCTCGAACTCGACGTCATAACCATAGTGGTATTCGCCATTCTCAGCGGGCGCACGCTGGGCGCGCCCGAACTTCGCCGCCATGTCGTCGTCAGACAGGTACGTGATGTGACCCAGCATGCGCGCCACTGACAGGCCGCGCCGTGGCACAGTATCGTAGGCGTAATAGTCGCCGCCGTGAAAGTCCGGGTCTGTAAGGATGGCGCGGCGCGCCACCTCGTTGAAGGCAATGTTCTGGGCCGACAGGCGCGGGGTGCTGGCGATGACGATGCAATGATCGACGCGATCAGGACAGGAAATCGCCCAGCCCAGGGCCTGCATGCCGCCCAAAGAACCGCCCATCACCGCCGCGAACTTCCGGATGCCGAAATAATCCGCCAGCCTGGCCTGCGCCTGCACCCAGTCCTGGACCGTCAGCATGGGGAACGCCGCGCCCCACGGCTTGCCGGTTGCGGGATTGATGCTGGCGGGCCCGGTGGACCCGAAGCAGGAACCGATATTGTTCACACCGATGACAAAGAAGCGATTGGTGTCGACCGCCTTGCCGGGGCCCACCATGTTGTCCCACCAGCCGATGTCCTTGGGATTCGAGGCCGAGATGCCCGCGACATGGTGGGAGGCATTCAGGGCATGGCAGACCAGCACCGCGTTGCTGCGGTCGGCATTGAGCGTCCCGTAGGTCTCCACAGCCAGTTCATAACTGGGCAACACCTGGCCGCTGGCCAACGTGAGCGGCTCGTCGAAGGCAATGAACTCCGGAGAGACAACACCCACTGACCCCTGAGGCACGACTGGTGGCATGACGGTGGGATCGCCATCGCGTGGCGCGGACTGTTCGAGGGACGTGGAAAGGGAGACCATAACGGACCTCTTTAGCTGGATTTATGAAGCGCCCGCAAGCAGATCACGCAAATCGGCGCAAATGGGGTGAACGAAGCGGCCATTTTATCACCATCGCCTCGCCCGGGGCGGATCGCCGCACCGCGGCAATGTTTACCAAACCCCCAATAGTTGATACATTTTAGAGTAAATTGAAACAAACAGAATAATTCAAACGAGGAGGAAGAGCCGGCATGAAGGCCTTGACTGAACGCGAGCTTACCTGTCTGGGATGGGCCGCACTCGGGAAGACGAGCTGGGAAATGGGCGTCATTCTGGGCGTCACCGAACGCACAGTCAACTTCCACATTCACAATGCCTGCAAGAAACTCTCAGTCCACAGCCGGCAGGCAGCCATTACCGCCGTCATTCAAGCAGGCATGATGCCGATGTTCAACGACGCCCCACATCGAGACCCCTCAGGAAATCGCGGGCTTGCTCCTCGGGGAAAGCGTCCGCCGGCGCGCTCACCATCCCCTCCACCAACGCGTGCGGCAGGAGCCAAATCGTAGCGCGCAGATGGGTCCGCATCTTGCCGTCCCCGCCCACCACATCGAAAAGCTGGCCAAATCCCGGCATGACATCCGGCACCGGCTGCCCCAGATTCCGATAGAACGAGGCCATCACGGTCCGCCCCATGCGATCGCGAGCCACCGGATCGCCCTTGATGCCCGCCGGCCAGGGCGCATAGGCCACCGCAAATATCTGCCTGTCCACGGTTGCCGCCGTCAATGTGAAGACAACCTCGCTCCCATCGAAAGTCAATGTCCGCTGCGCCGTATCCGGTTTGGCCGGAAACACGGCACGCACCATGCCGTCGCCCACGGACAATTCGCGCCAGTTGTACTCAGGCGAGCAGCCGGCCAGGAGCGCCAGCAAACTCACACACCACACGCAGACGATCCGATACCCAATTCGCAGCCGCATTTTTTCCTTCTCCGGGATGGGCGCCGATCACGGCGGCAAACAGGTGAAATGTGCGCGCTATTGTACGGGCTCAGTTAAAATCCGCCCCACCAGAGACAAAAAAAGAAGCACCGCATGACTCAACGTACCCATCGATATTCAATGCTGCGCGCGCACCTGCCGGTGCTCGGGGGCATATTGCGCGGCATTGAAAAAGAGGGGCTGCGCGTGGACCGGGACGGCCTCCTCGCCCGGACGCCGCATCCGCAATCACTCGGCAGCACGCTCACCAACCCGAACATCACCACCGACTATTCCGAGGCCTTGCTCGAACTCATCACGGGAACGCACGCCTCCGTGGCAGCGCTACTGAAGGAACTCGAAGATGTGCATCGTTTCGTGGCGGCGCGCCTCGAGGACGAGATCATCTGGAATCAGTCCATGCCCGCGCACCTGCCGCCCGAGCCGGAGATTCCCATCGCCTGGTACGGCACGTCCAATACCGGCATGCTGAAACACGTCTATCGCCGCGGCCTCGCCGAGCGCTATGGCAAGGCCATGCAATGCATCGCAGGGGTGCACTACAACTTTTCCTTTCCCGATGCGTTCTGGGACCTGATGGACGTCGAAGGCGAAACGCTGCAAGAGCGGCGGTCCAAGGGCTATCTGGCGCTGATCCGGAACTTCACCCGGTACTCGTGGCTGCTGATGTACCTGTTCGGCACGTCGCCCGCCGTCTCGGCCAGCTTCCTGGCCAAGGACGACCATGGACTGCACCACCTGGATTCGGACACGCTCTACCTGCCTTACGCCACCAGCCTGCGCATGAGCGATCTCGGCTACCACAACAAGGCCCAGTCCGAACTGCAGCTCTGCTACAACGACATCGAAACCTTCCTCAAGCGCATGTACGATGCGGTCACCACGCCTTGGCCCCCTTACCAGGCCATCGGCACGCACCGCAATGGCGAGTGGATCCAGCTCAACACCAATCTGCTGCAGATCGAGAACGAGTACTACTCCAGCATCCGCCCCAAGCGCACGACCGAACGCTGCGAACGCCCTTCAACCGCGCTGGCGGCGCGCGGCGTGCAGTACATCGAGGTGCGCTGCCTGGATATCGACCCCAAGACGGCCATCGGCATTTCCGAGACCACCAGCCGTTTCATGGATGCCTTCCTGCTTTTCTGCGCGGTCGAGGATAGTGCCTTCTTCCCGAACAACGGGTTCTGCCACGACAGCCAGGATAACTTCGCACTTGTGGCAAGCGAAGGACGCCGTCCAGGGCTGGAGCTCATCCGCCAGAACAAGACAGTCGCCCTGCGCGAGTGGGGCGAAGAGCTGCTTGACCGCATGATCCCTTATGCCGAACTGCTCGATACCGCCCAAGGCACGCGCCTGCACGCCCATGCCATCGAAGCGCAGCGCCCCAAAATCGCCGATCCCGACAACACCCCTTCCGCCAGGCTGTTGCAGGAACTGCGCGACGAGCACATCAGCTTCCACGACTACACACTGCGTCAGAGCCTCGCACATCATCAGGCGCTGCGCTCAGAGCCTCTCGAACCCGAAGCTGAAACCCGGCTCAAGGCCCAGGCCGACTGGTCGCTGAACGAGCAACAGCGCATCGAACAAAGCGACACCGAAAGCTTCGACGACTACGTCGCGCGCTACCACGCGGGTCTCAAGAACCCTGCGGCCATCGCCTGAAGGGCCTTGCGACCCCCTAGGCGTCCGAAAAGAGAAAAGGCAGCCGCAACGGCTGCCTTTTGCTTGAAACCTGGCGCGCCCGACAGGAATCGAACCTGTATCAAGAGCTTCGGAGACTCTCATTCTATCCATTGAACTACGGGCGCAAAGCACGCTATTGTAGCGTGTTTTTGCTCGCAACGCCCTGCCCCAAGGCTGAACGCCCGCGAGAAAGGCGTGATGACACCCCGCCAAAACACTGCACTTGCATGGCAGTCCGCTATAATCTCGAACTTGGTTTGGATTGAAAAAGCCCAGCCGTGCGACCAGGCACGGTCGGTCCACAGAAACTAACGCCGGACATCAGGCGGCCAGCGCCCGATGCCACCGCGCAGGACACGAGACCATGAACAACAGCGAAGACCATATCGAAGAGACAATCGAAGGGCACGAAGGCCTCATCAAGACGCCAAAACAGCTGATCACCACCGTGATCCTGGCTTTCCTGGTACCCATACTCATCATCGTCATGCTGGTGAAGTTCGTCACTTCGAGTCAGCTCACCGGCTCCGGGTCCGACGCGCAAAGCAGCGAAGCCATTGCAGCCCGCATCAAGCCCGTGGCTGGTTTCGCTCTGGTCGACGCCCATGCGCCCAAAGTCTTCAAGACGGGCCAGCAGGTCTTCGAAACCACCTGTACCGCCTGCCACACGGCCGGCGTGGCGGGCGCCCCCAAGTTGGGCGACAAGGCAGCCTGGGCCCCCTTCATCGCTGCCGGCCTGGACGAAATGGTCAAAGTTGCCCTCCATGGCAAGGGCGGCATGCCCCCCAAGGGCGGCAACGCCTCGCTGAGCGATTTCGAAATCCAGCGCGCCGTCGTCTACATGGCGAACCAGTCCGGCGGCTCTTTCCCTGAACCGGCAGAGCCGGCTGCGGAAGCCCCGGCGAAAGCCGCGGCACCAGCTGCGCCGGCAGCACCCGCAGCCCCTGCTGTCGCGGCGGCGCCCTCGGCCGAAGCGGCTCCCGCTCCCAAGGCCGAGGCCGCCAAGCCCGCCGAAACCGCCAGCGCCACCATCGACCCGGCAGGCGAGAAACTCTACAAGTCCGTGTGCTTCGCCTGTCATGCCGCCGGTGTTGCGGGTGCACCCAAGTTCGGCGACAAGGCGTCCTGGGCCCCCTACATTGCCACCGGCCTCGATCAGATGGTCAACATTGCCATACACGGCAAAGGGGCCATGCCCCCCCGAGGCGGCTCGCAGGCATCCGATGCCGAAGTCCGCGCCGCGGTCCAATACATGGTCGAAGCGGCCAAGTAAAGGCAGCAAGCCTGCATCCGGCTGACCCTGCCGGCAATAAAAAAGGATCCTTCGGATCCTTTTTTATTTGTTGCGGCGGCTCCCGCCCGAGGCGGGAACCCGGCTGGCTCAACGCGCCACGGTGGCTGGCTCCGCGCGCAACGACAGCCCCAACTGAACACGACGCTGCAGCCACAGACTGGCGCGATAACGCGGGTCGCCCGTCACGCGATGCATCGCGCGCAGGATCTCGAGCACCTGGGCGGCACCCAATGCATCGCCCATGCTCAGCGGCCCGCCTTTCGGGTATCCCAGGCCCAGCGACACCGCCAGATCGATGTCTTCCGGCGTCGCGATGGTTTGCTGTGCGATATCGCAGGCGACGTTCACGATGGACGCCACCATGCGTTGCCCCACGAAACCCGCGGAGTCGTCGATCACCGAGACGGGAGTGCCATCCGAAGCGAACAGGGCATGCGCGGCATCGCGCCATTGCAGCTGCGTGGCGGGGGAACACATGATGACCCGTCGCCGGCCTTGCTCCAGACCGAAGAAGGTGTCCAACGCCACTGTGCGCTCGCCATCGAGCTGGTGCGCCCCCACCACGCTGGAAGTATCTTCACCGTAAGGTGTGACCACGATCAGGGCATCCTCCGGTGGCGCTTCAGTTGCGATGACGCCGACACCCAGCGTCTTGAGCAGGGCGGAGGCACGCTTGTGGCCGATGGAGTGATACGGGGCCACCCAAACCTTGAGCCCTGCCGGCAACGGCGGAACCTGCGGAGCCTGGGGCTCCTGCTTGGCGCCATCTGCATAGCGATAGAAACCTTCGCCCGTCTTGCGGCCCAGCAGGCCACCAGCGAGGCGGACCGCCGTGATGGGTGATGGGCGGAAGCGCGGCTCGTCATAGAACTGCTGGTAGATAGATTCCATGACGGGGTGGGAAACATCGAGCGCTGTGAGATCGAGCAACTCGAACGGCCCCATGCGGAAGCCGGCCTGCTCACGCATGATGGCATCGACCTGATAAAAAGGCGCAACCGCCTCCTGGGCCAGCTTGAGGCCCTCGATGTTCATGCCACGGCCGGCGTGATTGACGATGAAGCCGGGCATGTCCTTGGCGCGCACCGGGGTATGACCCATTTCGCGCGCGAGGGCCATCAGCGCATCGCCCACAGCCGGCTCTGTGCGCAGCCCGTCGATGATCTCGACCACTTTCATCAGCGGCACGGGATTGAAGAAATGATAGCCGGCCACGCGCGCCGGCGACTTGCACCCTGCGGCAATGGCCGTGATCGACAAGGACGAGGTGTTCGATGCCAGGATGCAATCGTCGGCAACGATCGCCTCGAGCTTCTGGAACAGTTCGCGCTTGACGTCCAGCCGTTCGATGACGGCCTCGACCACGAGATCCGCCTTGACCATGGCCTGCAGGTCTGAACACGCCTCAACCCGCTGCAGCGCAGCACCCGCCGCCTCAGCGGTGAGCTTGCCCTTGGCGGCCAGCTTTTCCCATACCTGCCGCAGGCTTTCACGCGCCGCCGCAACCGCTTCGGCATTCAGGTCATACAGCAAAACGTCCAGACCGGCCTGCGCCGCAATCTGGGCAATACCGCGCCCCATGGCGCCCGCGCCGACTATCCCAATTGTCTTGATCTTTTTCATCTCTCTTCCATACTCCAGGAACCCGCCCTCATGCGGGCCAGCCTTAAATAATAATCGGATTCAGAGCCGCTCCAGGCCGCCTTCGGGGAGCAAACCCATGGCGCAAATGCAACACAACACCCAAACTAGGGAAAACCCTAGTATTTTGCTTGCGCTTGACTAGGGTTTTCCCTAATATGGATGTGTAACCTCATCATCAATTAACGAAACGGACGTTGAACATGAGCTGGCTGAACTACACCGAATACACCACCTACACTCCCCTGAGCGATGCGCAAGAGCGCAACCTGACTCGTCAGGCACTGAGCGGGGGCCGCGAACCGGCCCTGATCGCGACCATCGGCCACGCACTCGTCAACGGTGCGCGTCTATTGCAGCAATGCATTGCCTACAGCCGAGGCGTGCATCGTGCGCTGGCCATCGCTTACCCTGCCAGGCTGCCTGCCGACCTGAGCTGATCGCATCAGCCGGTCAGCCGCCTTGCTGCCCTTTGTTGAGCAAGGCCTTGAGCATGCCCAGGCGCTCCTTCGGGCTCATCGCCTGGGTTTGCGGATCTTCCTGGACCTTCTGTTCGGCAAGCCCCATCTCTGCGATGAAGCGCGAGGGTTCGCGCACCACATCCTCTCGGGCGCGACGGCGTTTTCTGCACCAGCTCAAGCGCAGACTGCGCTGCGCGCGGGTGATGCCGACATACATCAGACGCCGCTCTTCCTGAATCCGCAAGGCAAACGTTTCCGCCATTTTGGCTGGATCGACATCCTCCTCGTCGCGTCCCATGTGGGGCAATAGCCCCTCCTCGACACCGATCAGGAAAACGTGCGGGTATTCCAACCCCTTGGACGCATGCAGGGTGGAAAGCTTGACCGCATCGGGCGCCTCATCCTCCCCCCGTTCCAGCATCGTGATCAGGGCCACGTGCTGCACCAGTTCGAAAAGGCTCATCTCTGCCTCCTCGGCCTTGCGCTTCAGCCACCCGACGAGTTCCAGAACGTTCTGCCACCGCGATTGCGCCGGGCGCTCCTCGAGCGTGTCGTACAGATAGCGCTCGTACTGGATCGCCTGTAGCAGATCGTCCAGGATCTGCCCGGCAGGATCGGCCTCGGCCGTCCGCTCGCCCCCTGCGCGGCGTCCGGCCCGATGCTGGATACGCTGGATGAACTCGGCAAAGGTACGCAGCGGCTCCAACTGGCGTTCAGCCAGCCGGTCTGTGTGGCCGATCTCGAACGATGCCGCGAACAGCGACATCTGACGCTCGGCGGCATACTGCCCGAGCGTCTGCAAAGTGGCTTGGCCTATGCCCCGGCGCGGCGTCGTCGCCGCGCGAATGAACGCCGGATCGTCATCGTCATTGGCCACCAGGCGCAGGTAAGCCAGGATGTCGCGAACCTCTGCCTTGTCGAAAAAGCTTTGTCCGCCCGAGATCGTGTACGGAATGCGCAAATTGCGCAGCGCCTGCTCCATAATGCGCGCCTGTTGATTGCTGCGATACAGCACGGCAAAATCCCGCCACTCTGCCTGGCGCTCGAAACGCTCGGCGGAAATCCGTATCGCCACCGACTCGGCCTCGACCTCTTCGGTATCCATGGGCAGGATCTGAATAGGCTCACCCATGCCGAGATCGGACCATAGCTTCTTGCCGAACAGATTGGGGTTGTGGCTGATGACCTGGTTGGCCGCCGCCAGGATACGCTGCACGGAACGATAGTTCTGCTCCAGCTTGATCACCTTGAGCGTCTCGTAGTCGGTCGTGAGCTTGGCCAGATTCTCGACCGTCGCGCCACGCCAGGCATAAATGGCCTGGTCGTCATCGCCCACCGCGGTGAACATGGCCCTTCGCCCGGTGAGCATTTGCACCAAGCGGTACTGGCACTCATTGGTGTCCTGGTATTCATCGACCAGCAGATACTGCACCCTGGCCTGCCAGCGTTCGCGCAGACTCTCATTACGCTGCAACAGCAAGGCGGGCAAGCGGATCAGATCATCGAAATCCACCGACTGATACGCCTCGAGCGTCGCGTTGTAATGCCGGTAGATTTTTGCCGCCTCGGCCTCACTGGGTGTCGCCGCGGCCTGCTCGGCCGCATCGGGGTCCATCAAGGCGTTCTTCCACAGCGAGATCGTCTGTTGCACCGCCTTGAGACGGGCCTTGTCGGTCGTGGAGAGCAATTCCTGGATGATGCCGAGGGCGTCCGAGGCATCGAGGATGGAGAACTGGGGCTTCAGACCCGCATGGGAGGCTTCTTCGCGCAGGAAACGCACACCCAGCGAATGAAACGTGCTGATGGTCAGGCCCTTGGCCAATCGGGAGTCCACCAGGGTCTTGATTCGCTCGGCCATTTCCGTGGCCGCCTTATTGGTGAAGGTCAACGCGACGATCTGGCGGCCTTGGTATCCGCACTCGCGCAGCAGATAGGCGATCTTCTGGGTGATCACCCGCGTCTTGCCGCTGCCGGCCCCCGCGAGAACCAGGCAGGGACCATCCAGGTACAGTACGGCCTCGCGCTGACGGGGGTTCAGATCGGCCGGCAGCGTATGGCCCACCGGCAAATTCAGGCTTGTCGTCATCGGTCAGATTTCCAAAGGATCCACTTCGAGTTGCCAGCGCACTCGATGTTCGGCGGCCAGGCTGGAAAGATCGCCGACCCACTGCGTCAGGAAGCCCTGCAGCGCGGGCCGTCGAGCGCTTTCGACCAGCAACTGGGCGCGCTCGACGTTGGCGACTCGCACCACGCGCAAGGGAACGGGATCATAAAGCGTCACGGCATCAATCATCGGATAGGCATCGGCATGCGCCTCGGGAAGCCCACGCGCCTGGCTCAGGAAGGCCTGCGCGTCCGCCAGTTTGCGCGCTTCGGCCGTCAAGAGCGCCTGGTAAGCGTAAGGCGGCAGACCGACCGTCTCGCGTTCGGCCAGCCCATAGCGGGCAAAGCCCACATAATCATGCCGGGTCAGGGCCTGATAGACGGCCTGCTCGGGATAATCGGTCTGGATGATGACCTCGCCCCGGCCCGAATGCCGCCCCGCGCGGCCCGCCACCTGCATCAGCTGCGCAAAAAGCCGCTCCGGCGCACGGAAATCCTGGGCAAACAACATGGCATCGGCATTGAGCACCCCGACCAGACCGAGACGGGCAAAGTCATGACCCTTGGCCACCATCTGCGTGCCGACCAGGATATCGACTTCGCCGGCATGCACTTTGGCGAACAAGGCTTCTGCACTGCCCTTCAGACGAGTGGTGTCCGCATCGATGCGGGCAATACGCGCCGTCGGAAATTGCTCGGACAGAAACTCTTCGACGCGTTGCGTGCCGCGGCCCATCGGATGAAGGTCCTGATCGCCGCAATCCGGACACGCCTTCGGAACCGGAGCCTGGAAACCGCAATGATGGCATTGCAGGAAATTGCGCAAACCCATCCTTCGATGCAGGACAGTATAGGCCGTGCAGCGTGGGCATTGGCTCACCCAGCCGCAAGAACCGCAAGTGAGCACCGGGGCATAACCACGGCGATTCAGGAACACCAATGCCTGCTCGCCCTGTTCCAGGCGTTGCCCGATCGCCTCCAGAAGCTGCGGCGAAAACCCCTGCTGCAGCGCCAGGCGACGGGTATCCACCAGGCGCACCTCAGGCAATTCCACGACGCGGGCGCGACGGGCAAGTGACAGGCGCAGGTAGTTGCCCCGCTCGGCATGATGCCAGCTCTCCAGTGAGGGCGTGGCCGACCCCAGCACCACCGGTATGTCCCGATCCCGCGCACGCCAGACCGCAAGATCCCGGGCGGAGTATCTCAGCCCCTCCTGCTGCTTGTATGACGTGTCGTGTTCTTCATCGACAATGATCAAACCCAGGTCCGCCATGGGCGTGAATATCGACAAGCGGGTTCCCAGGAGTATCCGCGCCTGACCGCGCACCGCCCGCAGCCATGCCGCCAGACGTTCGCCATCTGCCAATCCGCTGTGCATGACGGCCAGACCGTCCTCCCCGCCAAGGCTGGCTAGGCGAGTCCGCAACGACTGCTCCAGTTGGGGGGTAAGGTTGATTTCAGGCACCATGAACAGGACCTGGCGCCCCTGGTCCAGGACAGCTCGGGCGGCATGCAGATAGACCTCCGTCTTGCCGCTGCCCGTGACACCATGCAACAGCACACTGCGGTACCCGCGAAGCCCTGCAATGGTCCGCACCGCTTCGGCCTGCTCGTCGTTCAGCTGTGGAGCCTCGTGAATCTCGGCCACGGCACCACGCGCAGCCATTTTTCCCTTGGAGGCTTTCTTATCCAGACGACGGACGGGCCCCCCTGCCGAGCGCTTGCCCTGGTAGGCGGTGACCTTGCGCAAGGCCGCCGGCAGAACGGGCAACACCACCTCGCCAAGCGGACGCTGGTAATACTGCGCAGCAAAACGCGCCAGCCTCAGCCAGTCCTCGTTAAAGGGCGGCAGGTCGTCCAGCACGTCTTCGATCTCACGGACCTGTGAAGGATCCAGTGCCGGAGAAGCCGGAGTTTCGATCACGACCCCCACAAGCTTGCGTCGCCCGAAAGGCACGATGACCCGCACACCTACTGCAACTGCACAATCGGAACGGTAATCGAACAGCCCATCAAGAGGAACATCCACCGCCACTCGCAGCCAGAATACCCCCGGCGATGCGGCATGTTGTGCCTCATCGGGCAAGGCCGGTGGAGGAGGAGCGGTCATCAAAACTTAAAGTGAATTCTTGAATTAGGTCTTAACTATGGATACGGTCATGTAGAAAATCAAACCGCGCCAGCCTGTGGATAACTTTGGGGAAAAAAATTTGCATAACTTCCCGAAAGTCAATTACCGTAACTACCAGCTTTTGAGGAAACAGAATGAAAACCCTGTTTTTCTATTAAAAATCAAATATTTAAAACAAACTAAGAAAGTGTATCTTAGCCTCGAAAGCGAATGTTGCAGAGCACTAGCTGCTGTGCACAACCGCAGACGTCGCAAGCGGGGCATCTGGACAACGCCCCCAGCCTGTTCTGTGGACTCAGTGCTTGGCACGGCTGTAGCGATGCACTTCGTCGACCAGCACTTCCACTGCCTCGGGAGGCGTGAAGCGCGAAATGCCATGCCCCAGGTTGAACACATGGCCCCCCTTGCCCACCGGGCCGAAATCGTCAATGACGCGGCGTACCTCGGTTCGGATAGCGGCTTCGCCCCCGAACAGCGCCATGGGATCGAGGTTGCCTTGCAAGGCCACGGAATCCCCCGTGCGCAGGCGTGCCCGGGAAAGGCTGGCTGTCCAGTCCAACCCCACGGCATCACAGCCGCAAGAGGCGATTTCTTCCAGCCACAAGGCTCCACCCTTGGTGAAGACGATCACCGGCACGGGCCGGCCTTCGCGATGGCGAATCAGCCCCTGAACCACGCGGCGCGTATAGTCGAGCGAGAACTGCTGGAAGAGGCCATCCGGCAGGACGCCCCCCCAACTATCGAACACCATCACCGCCTGCGCCCCAGCTTCGATCTGCGCATTGAGGTACTGACAGGTGGCCTGCGCGTTGATGTCCAGGATACGGTGCAGGAGATCAGGGCGCTGATAGAGCATGGTCTTGATGAGGCGATAATCGTCCGACCCTTGCCCCTCGACCATATAGCAGCCTACCGTCCAGGGGCTGCCGGCGAACCCGATAAGAGGAACCCGGCCGTCGAGCTCTTTGCGTATCAGCGAAACGGCATCGAACACATATTGCAACTGAGCCATGTCGGGCACAGTTAGCCGAGCGACATCCTGCTCAGTGCGGACGGGCCGGCTGAAGCGCGGCCCTTCTCCGGCCAGGAAGTCCAGTCCCAGGCCCATGGCGTGCGGCAGGGTCAGGATGTCCGAGAACAGGATGGCCGCATCAAGATTGAATCGTTTCAAGGGCTGCAAAGTGACTTCGCATGCGTAATCCGGGTTCTGGGCAAGCCCCAGAAACGAACCGGCGCGAGCCCGGGTTTCGTTGTATTCGGGCAGATAGCGCCCGGCCTGCCGCATGAGCCACAGCGGCGTGTAGGGCACGGGTTCGCGCATCAGCGCACGCAGGAAGACATCGTTTTGCAGCGGTGTGGAGACTGACACGGTGATCCTTGAAAAGAGGCTGCGGGCATTTTACCTGCAGCGTTATTGTTTGCGCGGGGCATCTTCGCGGTAAGGCGCGGCGTCGATCTGGTACTTGCGCATGAGCGCCCAGAAGGCCCGACGATGCTTTTGAGCAGCCCGGGCAGCCATGGTGATATTGCCGGAATGGCGCCCCAGCGCCGCATTGATGTAGGCCCGTTCGAAGCGCTCGATGATTTTGCTTTTCGCCGACCGGAAGGATTCTTTCGACGTGGCGCAGCGCGAGGCCGAAGCGGCCGCGAACGCATCGAGCTCCAGGCCCGTGCGCTCTAGTATAGTCGAACAAAGGTCCTCCTCGGAGCCGGCCTGGGCGAGGCAACCGAACCGACCGCGCCCTGGCGCCCCTGGCAATTGCTCGCCCAGCGTGGACACCGCTTCGGTGGGCCAGGTGGCGTGGCGCCGCACATCCAGCACATGCTGCACCCGTCCACGCAGTTCCTCGAAACAAATGGGGTAGCGCATGAAATCATCCAGGCCCTGTTGATAGAGATCCTGCAAGGCCGCTGCCTTGAGGCCTTGCACCAATGCCAGGACCGGGGTGATCAGCTCGCCCTGGGCGAGTCGCAAGCTGGTGCGGGCCCATGAAAGATTGCTCTCGGATACCGCGATGATGCAGGCGTCATAACGGCGCAGCTCCATCGCCCGGCGCGCCAGCTCGCGGGCCGAATCCGGATCCGACGCCTGAACGTCGGGCGCCAGGGCTTCGAGATAGACCCTTCCTGCTGCCTGAACCCCCGAGCAGTCGCCGATCCAGCCGTGACTGCACTGGGTGGTCAATACTGCGCAATCGATACGTTCCCTCATGGTTGTCTCCTTGCTTGGTTATTGCAGAAGGTGGGTAAAGACCCCGCCCCTCCGGGCTGCATTGAGTGCACTCAAGATTGCCGGAAGGATAGACAGGGCGCCCCGGGGCAACAATGCGGGAAACTCTCCACTCGGAAACTACGCAACCACACGCAAAGGATGAGAACGCGGTCAGGCATCGGCACAAAACAAAGGCGGCCCGCAGGCCGCCTTTGCGTGAAACACCGAGAATGAAGATGGCTCAGTGAGACCGGATCTTGCTGTACTTGCGCGCTGCGGCCGCCTGGGCGGCCAGCATGGCCAGCTCCGCCTCGACCACGGCGATGTCGGCCTTGTCCTTGGCATTGCGCAAAGCCTCTTCGGCGTGCTTGCGCGCCTCGACTGCCTTGGCTTCGTCCAGGTCGGCAACCCGGATAGCCGTATCGGCCAGCACCGTGACGCCGCCGGGCTGAACTTCGAGGATGCCGCCGGCCACGAACACATTCTCTTCGCTGCCGCCATCCGCCAGCACGATCTTGACCGTGCCCGGGCGGATACGTGAGATGAGCGGGGTGTGGCCGGGCAGAATGCCCAGCTCGCCCGACTCGCCAGGCAGCACGACGAACTTCGCTTCGCCGGAGAAAATCGATTCTTCGGCGCTGACGACGTCGATATGCAGGTTGGCCATGTGTAACCCCTTCTATCTATTACAGCGACTTGGCTTTTTCGAATGCCTCGTCGATCGAACCGACCATGTAGAACGCCTGCTCGGGCAGTGCATCGCACTCGCCATCGACGATCATCTTGAAACCGCGCAGCGTCTCGGTCAGCGGCACGTACTTGCCGGGCGAGCCGGTGAAGACTTCGGCGACGTGGAAAGGCTGGGACAGGAAGCGCTGGATCTTGCGGGCGCGGGCAACGGCCTGCTTGTCTTCGGGCGAGAGTTCGTCCATACCCAGAATTGCGATGATGTCGCGCAGTTCTTTGTAGCGCTGCAGGATCTGCTGAACGCCGCGTGCGATCTGGTAGTGCTCTTCGCCCACGACCTGGGGATCCAGCTGACGGCTGCTGGAATCGAGCGGATCGACGGCAGGGTAGATACCCAGGGCGGCGATGTCACGCGACAGCACGACAGTGGAGTCCAGGTGAAGGAAGGTGGTGGCCGGCGAGGGGTCGGTCAAGTCATCTGCAGGCACGTACACGGCCTGGATGGAGGTGATGGAACCCGTCTTGGTCGAGGTGATGCGCTCTTGCAGCTTGCCCATTTCCTCGGCCAGCGTCGGCTGGTAACCCACGGCGGAAGGCATACGGCCCAGCAGTGCGGACACTTCGGTACCGGCCAGCGTGTAACGGTAGATGTTGTCGACGAAGAACAGGATGTCACGGCCTTCGTCGCGGAACTTCTCGGCCATGGTCAGGCCGGACAGCGCGACGCGCAGACGGTTGCCGGGAGGCTCGTTCATCTGACCGAACACCATGGCCACCTTCGACTCGGACAGGTTGTCCAGCTTGATGACGCCTGCGTCGGACATTTCGTGGTAGAAGTCGTTACCTTCGCGAGTCCGCTCGCCCACACCCGCAAACACCGACAAGCCGCTGTGCGCCTTGGCGATGTTGTTGATCAGCTCGAGCATGTTCACGGTCTTGCCCACGCCGGCGCCACCGAACAGACCCACCTTGCCGCCTTTGGCGAAGGGGCAGACCAGGTCGATCACCTTGATGCCTGTCTCGAGCAGTTCCACGGAAGGCGACAGCTCGTCAAACTTGGGAGCATCCTGGTGGATGGAGCGCGTTTCTTCGCTGAGGATGGGGCCGCGCTCGTCGATGGGTCGACCCAGCACGTCCATGATGCGGCCCAGGGTTCCCTGGCCGACAGGCACCGAGATGGGGGCGCCGGTGTTGGCCACGTTCATGCCGCGGCGCAGACCGTCGGACGAACCCATGGCAATGGTACGGACCACGCCATCGCCAAGCTGCTGCTGGACTTCGAAGGTAAGACCTGCCTCGGCGTACTTCGAGCTCTCGTCGACGAGCTTGAGCGCGTCGTAGATGTTGGGAATGCTGTCGCGGGGGAACTGAATATCCACCACGGCGCCGATGCACTGAACGATGGTACCGTTGCTCATGTTTAGTCCTTGCTAAATA
>Ga0182743_1000397_pt1 | contig 55948 bp, 57 predicted proteins | sample eDN3rd30CKraftOP_FD_128522 | JGI IMG/M metagenome (GOLD analysis project Ga0182743, IMG submission 128522) | Enriched Organic Plus compost microbial communities from Emeryville, California, USA - eDNA 3rd pass 30_C Kraft OP (version 2) (version 2) ... | reverse complement strand
GAGACGCTGGATTTCTCGATCTACAGCATTCAGGGCACTGGCGCGAACGATACGTTCAATATCAGCGGCATCACCTATACCAGCAGCTACGACTGGTTCTACCTGTATGACGGCAACGACAGTTTCGTCGGCTATGTCGGCAACGACTCGGTCGATGGCGGTGCTGGCAACGATACGCTCAACGGAGGTGCCGGCAATGACGTCCTGACCGGAGGTGGCGGCAACGACCATCTGATCGGTGGCAGCGGCAACGACACGTTCCAGATCGGTGGCACGGATATTGGCTACGATATCTATAATGGCGGAGACGGCGATGACCGGATCCGTCTGACCAGCAATGTGACTGTCTCGAACCTGCAATTGACCAGCGCCAATGTGATCAGCACCGAGACGCTGGATTTCTCGATCTACAGCATTCAGGGCACTGGCGCGAACGATACGTTCAATATCAGCGGCATCACCTATACCAGCAGCTACGACCGCTTTTACATGCACGATGGCAACGACAGTTTCATCGGCTATTCCGGCAATGACGCAGTCGATGGCGGTGCTGGCAACGATACGCTGCGGGGCGAGGCCGGCAACGACCAGCTGATTGGCGGCAGTGGCAATGATGTGCTGATCGGTGGCACTGGTAACGATACTCTGGATGGCGGTACCGGCTCCGACACCGCTCTTTATGATGGGGCCACAAGTGGAGTAAGGGTCAATCTGGGCTCAACCAGCGCACAAGCCATTGGCGGCGGTCAGGGCACCGACGTGCTGACCAGCATCGAGCATGTCCGCGGCTCGCGCTACAGCGACAGCCTGACCGGCAGCGGGGCCAGCAACGTTCTGAATGCCGGTGCGGGCAATGATACGCTCAGCGGCGGTGCCGGCAATGACCGGTTGATCGGTGGCGACGGCAATGACTACCTTAAGGGTGGCACTGGCAACGACACGCTGGAAGGCGGTGCCGGCACGGATACCGCGCTTTATGACAGCGCGACCGGCGGAGTGAAGGTCAACTTGGGTTCTGCCAGTGCGCAGGCGATCGGTGGCGGTCAGGGCACAGACGTGCTGACCGGCATCGAGAATGTTCGTGGCTCACGCTACAACGACAGCCTGACCGGCAGCGGAGGGAATAACATCCTGAACGCCGGTGCGGGCAATGACACGCTCAGCGGTGGTGCCGGCAATGACCGGCTGATTGGCGGCGCTGGTAATGACTACCTTAACGGCGGTACCGGCAACGATACGCTGGATGGTAGCACCGGCTCGGACACCGTGCTCTATGATGGCGCGACGAGTGCTGTCACAGTCAACCTCGGCTCGACCAAGGCGCAGGCTATCGGCGGTGGCTACGGGACCGATGTGCTGGTTGGCATCGAAAACATCCGTGGCTCTCGTTACAGTGACAAGCTGACCGGCAGCGGGGGGAATAACGTCCTGAACGCCGGTGCGGGCAATGATACGCTCAGCGGCGGTGCTGGCAGTGACCGGTTGATCGGTGGCTCGGGCAATGACTACCTTAACGGTGGTACCGGCAATGATACTCTGGAAGGTGGAACCGGCACGGATACGGTGCTTTACGATGGGGCTACCAGTGCTGTTACCGTCAACCTGGGCTCGACCAAGGCGCAGGCGATTGGCGGCGGCTATGGTACCGATGTGCTGAGCAGCATCGAGAATGTCCGCGGTTCGCGCTACAGCGACAGCCTGACCGGCAGCGGGGGGAATAACGTCCTGAACGCCGGTGCGGGCAATGATACGCTCAGCGGCGGTGCCGGCAATGACCGGCTGATTGGCGGCTCGGGCAATGACTATCTTAACGGCGGCACTGGCAACGATACGCTGGATGGCGGAACCGGGATCGATACCGCGCTGTATGACGGCGCCACGTCCGGCATCAAGGTTAACCTCGGTTCGACCAGCGCGCAGGCCATCGGCGGCGGCTATGGTACCGATGTACTGAGCAGCATCGAGAACATCCGCGGCTCTCGTTACAGTGACAGCCTGACCGGCAGCGGGGCGAATAACGTCCTGAACGCAGGTGCAGGCAATGACACGGTAAGCGGCGGTGCTGGCAACGACCAGCTGATCGGCGGCACCGGCAACGATCGGCTGCTTGGCGGTACCGGCAACGACACCCTGACGGGCGGGGCCGGCAATGACGTTCTGTCCGGCGGTTCCGGCGCGGATGTCTTTGTCTTCTCGGTTCGTGACAATGCTGACCGGATCAGCGACTGGCAGAATGGCTCTGACGTGATCCAGATCGTTGCGGGCACCTATGATGGTGAGCGTTACGACAGCTTTGATGACCTGACCATCACCCAGTCTGGTTCCAATACCGTGGTCAGCTTTGGCGGCACCACGGTCACGCTGACCGGGATCAACAGCGGTCTGCTGGACGCTTCGGACTTCGTGTTCGTCTGATAAACAAGAAACCCCGCGGGACGCGTCCGCGGGGTTTTTCCTTGCGGCGGCCGGAATGGCCGCTATGTGCGATTGGCCTGATCAGGCCAGCGTGGGGTCGATGCCCTTGCAGGCGGTCACGAGGCCTTTCACCGCATCAACCGACTTGTCGAACATCGCTTGCTCGTCTTTGTTCAGGGTGATGTCGATGACGCGTTCGATCCCCTTGGCACCGATCACGGTCGGCACGCCAACATAGAGACCGTCAAGGCCGTAGGCATCTTTCACATAGGCTGCGCAGGGCAGGACGCGCTTTTGGTCCTTCAGATAGGCCTCTGCCATCTCGATGGCCGAGGTGGCGGGGGCGTAGAAGGCCGAGCCGGTCTTCAGCAGGCCGACGATTTCGGCGCCGCCGTCACGGGTGCGCTGGATGATGGCATCCAGTTTTTCCTGCGTGGTCCAGCCCATCTTGACCAGATCGGGCAGCGGGATACCGGCGACGGTCGAATAGCGGGCCAGCGGCACCATGGTATCGCCATGGCCACCCAGCACGAATGCGGTCACGTCGCGCATCGAGACGCCGAATTCCAGCGACAGGAAGTGGCGGAAGCGCGCCGAATCAAGCACACCGGCCATGCCGACGACTTTCTCGTGGGGCAGGCCGCTAAACTGGCGCAGCGCCCAGACCATGGCGTCGAGCGGGTTGGTGATGCAGATGACAAAGGCGTTCGGGGCGTGCTGCTTGATGCCTTCGCCCACCGATTTCATGACCTTGAGGTTGATGCCCAGCAGGTCGTCGCGGCTCATGCCGGGCTTGCGCGGCACGCCGGCGGTCACGATGCAGACATCAGCGCCGGCGATGTCGGCGTAATCATTGGTGCCCTTGAGCACGGCGTCAAAGCCCTCGGACGGACCCGATTCCGCGATGTCCAGCGCCTTGCCCTGAGGAGTGCCCTCGGCGATGTCAAACAGGACGACATCGCCCAGTTCCTTCATCGCGGCCAGATGTGCGAGCGTGCCGCCGATCTGTCCCGCACCGATAAGTGCGATCTTGGGTCGGGCCATGATAACCTCCGATTTCCATGATGGTTCGGGCGGTGGCGTAGTCCCTCGGGATGAGAATCGCAAGCCTTGCCTGTGGACAGAATGCAGAATCGTCCGCTGTCAATCGCTAACATGAAATGCTTGCCCCGCATTGCCGACCGCGCGGCGCTGGATTAACCCGGCGTTAAGCGACAACGGAGCGCGTCGATGGAAATCTTGGGCTGGGTGCTGGCGGTCATTGCTGCCTTGTCTATCGGAATGGCCAAGGGCGGATTGTCGATGGTCGGTACGATTTCAGTCCCGCTGCTGTCGCTGGTCATGTCGCCGGTGCAGGCAGCGGGGATTCTGCTGCCGGTCTATGTCATCTCGGATATCGGCGGGCTGATTGCCTTTCGCCGCAATTTCGATGCGAGGGTGTTGTGGACGCTGGTGCCGGGGGCGATCACCGGCATCGGGCTGGGCTGGGCCACGGCGCATCACGTCAATGACGCGCAGGTCGGCCTGATCGTCGGGCTTATCGGCCTGACATTCGCGCTGAACGCGCTGTTGCGCAGCCCGGTCGATGGCAGTGCGCGGCCGCCGCGCTGGGGGGCAGGTACCTTTTGGGGCATGGTCTCGGGCTATACCAGCTTTGTGTCGCATTCCGGGGCCGCACCCTATCAGGTCTATGCCCAACCGCTGCGTATGACGCCGATGACCTATGCCGGCACGACGACGATCTTTTTCGCCATCTGCAACGCGGTTAAGCTGATTCCTTATGCGCTGCTTGGACAGCTTTCGGCGCATAACCTGTCGATCGCCGCCGTGCTGATGGTGCCGGGGATCATCGGTGTCCTGATCGGGCTATGGCTGGTGCGGCGCATGTCGCCGCGCGTTTTCTACAGCTTTATCACCTGGGCGCTGATGCTGGTTTCGGCCAGGCTGATCTGGGACGGCATCTGACGCTGCACTGCGGCAAATCGAGGCTTGCGATTCGCTTCCTTTCCGGGCAGGTTCGCGCAAGATTATTACGCGAGGCCCAGATGACCCGTCCTTATCGTTCCGTGCTGTACATTCCCGCCGCCAATGTTCGGGCGATGGAAAAGGCCCAGACGCTGGCCGCCGATGCGATCATCTTTGACCTTGAGGACGCAGTGGCGCCCGCAGAAAAGGTTGGTGCGCGTGGGCTGCTGTCACAGGCCCTGCAGGCTGATTACGGCGGTCGGGCGCGAATCGTACGCATCAACGGGCTTGATACCGAATGGGGCGAGGATGACGCCCGCGCCTTTGCCTTGGGCGCCGACGCGGTGCTGGTGCCCAAGGTCAGCCGCAGTGCCGATCTGGATCGGGTGGCGGCACTGGTCCCCGAAACCCCGTTGTGGGCGATGATGGAGACGGCCGAGGGCATGCTTAATGCCGCCCGGATCGCCGCCCATCCGCGCCTGCAAGGCATGGTCATGGGGACCAACGATCTGGCCAAGGAACTGAACAGCCGTTTCCGCGCCGACCGCCTGCCCATGATGGCCGGGCTGGGCCTGTGTCTTCTGGCTGCGCGGGCGCATGGCCGGGTGATCGTGGATGGCGTCTTTAACGCCTTCAAGGACGAAGAGGGGCTGCGCGCGGAATGCGCGCAGGGCCGCGACATGGGTTTCGACGGCAAGACCCTGATTCACCCGGCGCAGCTTGCCATTGCCAATGAAGTCTTTGCCCCCTCAGAGGCCGAGGTAGAGCTGGCGCGCCGTCAGATTGACGCGTTTGAAGAGGCCAAGGCGCAGGGCAAGGGCGTCGCGGTGGTCGATGGCCGGATCGTCGAGAATCTGCATGTCGAGACCGCCCGCGCCACTTTGGCCAAGGCGGCTGCGATTGCCGAACTCGCGGGGTGATGGCAGGGTAGCGCCATTACATCCAGCAGAGGAACAAGCCAGATGTTTATCCTGATACTTGGCGTGGCGCTTTGGTGGGTGGCGCATCTTCTTAAGCGGCTCGCTCCGCCCCTGCGCGAACGGCTAGGCCGTGGCGCGGTGGCGGGGGCACTGCTGTTGTCGGTGGTGCTGATGGTGCTTGGCTACCGCCTTGCTGACGGCCCTTATTGGTGGGGGGCAAGTGCGCCTCTCAAGGGCATCAACAACCTGCTCGTGCTGGCGGCATTCTACCTTTTCGCCGCATCGGGGATGAAGACGCGCATCACCCGCCACATCCGTCACCCGCAATTGACCGGCTTTGCGTTATGGGCTTTTGCGCATCTGCTGCCGAACGGCGATCTGCCCAGCTTTGTCCTGTTTGGCGGGCTTTTCATCTGGGCGCTGGTCCAGATCGTGGTCATCAACCGGGATGAGCCGGGCTGGATCCCGCCCGCTGGCCCCTTTCCTCCGCGCAAAGAGATCATGGCGGTCGTGGGCGCCATCGTCGTCATGCTGGTCGTGGGGCTGATCCACAGCTGGCTGGGCTACAACCCGTTCGGAAACTGAGCTTTGGGGGCTGACATGCCGAAAATCTATCGCCTGCTGACCGAAGATGACACCTCGGCTTTTTGCCACAAAGTCAGCGAGGCCCTGTCCAAAGGGTGGGAGCTGTATGGCGATCCCTCCTATGCCTTTGACGCCTCGCGCGGCGTGATGCGTTGCGCCCAGGCAGTCACCAAGGAGATCGAGACCGAGTATCACCCCCAGATGAAGCTGGGCCAGCAATAGGGAGCCAACATGAGCAAGACCAATCCGGGTCGCTTCTTCGAGGATTACCGCGTCGGGCAGGTGATCCGCCATGCCGTGCCGCGCACGGTCACGGCGGGCGAGCGGGCGCTGTATCACGCGCTTTATCCCGCGCGGCATGCACTATATTCCTCGGATGAGTTTGCGGCGGCTTGCGGATTGGGGGCAAGCCCGCTGGACGATCTGATTACGTTTCACATCGTCTTTGGCAAAACGGTGCCTGATATCAGCCTGAATGCGGTGGCGAATCTCGGCTATGCCGAGGGGCGCTTCCTCCGGCCGGTGCGGCCGGGCGACACGCTGCGTTCGGAATCCGAGGTGATCGGGCTCAAGGAGAACTCGAACGGCAAATCTGGTGTGGTCTGGGTCCGCACCCGTGGCCTGAACCAGCATGACGAGGTGGTGCTGGAATATGTGCGCTGGGTCATGGTGCGCAAAGCCGATACCGGGGCCGCGGCACCAGATGCGGTGGTGCCCGATCTGGCGAAATCCGTCGCGCCTGATGATCTGGTCGTGCCCGAGGGGCTGGATTTCCAGAACTATGATTTCGAGCTTGCGGGTGAGCCGCATCGCTGGGGCGACTATCAGACCGGCGAAATTATCGACCATGTCGATGGTGTCACCATCGAAGAGGCCGAGCATATGCTTGCCACCCGGCTGTGGCAGAACACCGCCAAGGTGCATTTCGACGCCACTTTCCGCGATGACGGGCGGCGGCTGATCTATGGCGGCCATGTCATCAGCATGGCGCGCGCGCTCAGCTTCAACGGGCTGGCCAATGCTCAGATGATCGTGGCGCTGAACGGCGGAGCCCATGCCAACCCCTGTTTCGCGGGGGACACGATCCGCGCCTGGTCCGAGGTTCTGGACAAGGCCGATACCCCGGCCCCCGGCGTTGGCGCGATCCGATTGCGGCTTGTCGCGCATAAGAGCGAGGCTGGTGATCACGCTTTGCGCGGTGCGGATGGAAAATACGCGCCTCAGGTGCTTCTGGATCTCGATTACTGGGCGCTGATGCCCAAATGAGCGCCTTGCAGGCCGGTGCGCGAATCGTTGTCGGACCGGCCTGAGCATGACCAAAATCCTCGGTTATCCGGGGAAATCGAACGAGTCCGTACTGATACCGCAATCATGCCGGCGAATATGACCGGTCTGTGATCACGGCTGGCATGTGCGTGATCACAAAAGCGGAAAATCTGTCCGATATCCGTCTTATGTATGGCATCCACCCGTGACAGATGCGACAAGGCGGCTAAAAGCAAACCCAATTTCGGCCAGCCCTCGCCGCCAGCCGTTGCGTGCGGGGCCTGAACGCAGGAGAGCGCATCATGGCTGACGTCAACCGGGGCAACCGGCCATTGTCACCACATTTGCAGGTCTATCGCCTGCCCCTCGCCGCAATCACCTCGATCATGACCCGCATCACCGGCCATGCGCTGGTCGCGGGGATCGTGCTGATCGTCTGGTGGCTGGTCGCCGCCGTCACCTCGCCCGGCGCTTTTGCCTGCGCAGACTGGGTGGTGCGGTCCTGGCTTGGCTTTATCATCCTGACCGGCTCGATGTGGGCATTGTGGTATCACCTGCTCGCCGGGTTGCGTCACCTGTTCTACGATGCCGGCTACGGTCTTGAGATCGAGCAGGCCAAGAAATCCAGTCAGGCGCTGATCGCCGGTTCGGTCGTGCTGGCCGTGCTGACGCTGATCGTCTTTTTCGCGTTCTGAGGAAAGGGCAGGGATCATGCGTTATCTTACTCCCCGCAAAACCGCCGAGGGTCTTGGCTCGGCGCACGAGGGCACCCAGCACCACTGGGCCATGACGGTTTCGGCCGTGGCGCTGGCCGTGCTGACCCCGCTGTTCATGATCGTGGTGGCCCGCGCCATCGGCCTGTCGCAAGATCAGCTTCTGGCCTATTTCGGCCGGCCCTTCCCCGCCGTCATCACCGCGCTCTTTGTTGTCGTGGGCATGATCCACTTTATCAAAGGCACCCGGATCATGATCGACGACTATTTCCGGGGTGGCGCGCGCAAGGCTGCCATCATCATTTCAATCATTTTCGGCTGGGCGGTCATCGCTGCCGCCGTTTATGCGCTGGCCCGGATGGGTCTGGGCGCGATCGTCGTCGTCTGAGGTTCCGCAATGGCTGCTTACAAATACGAAACGCACGAATATGACGTGGTGGTCGTGGGCGCCGGCGGCGCGGGCCTGCGCGCGACGCTGGGCATGGCTGAACAGGGTCTGCGCACCGCCTGCGTGACCAAGGTCTTTCCGACCCGCTCGCATACGGTCGCCGCGCAGGGCGGCATCGCTGCCAGCCTGTCGAACATGGGTCCCGACCATTGGCAGTGGCACATGTATGACACCGTCAAGGGCTCGGACTGGCTGGGCGACACTGACGCGATGGAGTACCTCGCGCGCGAGGCTCCCAAGGCCGTTTATGAGCTGGAACACTATGGTGTTCCCTTCAGCCGCACCGAAGAGGGCAAGATCTATCAGCGCCCCTTTGGCGGTCACACCACTGAGTTCGGCGAAGGTCCGCCCGTGCAGCGCACCTGTGCCGCGGCCGACCGCACCGGCCACGCCATCCTGCACACGCTTTACGGCCAGTCGCTGAAGGAAAAGGCGGAATTCTTTATCGAATATTTCGCGCTGGACCTGATCATCACCGATGGCGCCTGCACTGGCGTCGTGTGCTGGAAGCTTGATGACGGGACCATTCACGTCTTTAACGCCAAGATGGTCGTGCTGGCGACCGGTGGCTATGGCCGCGCCTATTTCAGCGCCACCTCGGCCCACACCTGCACCGGCGACGGTGGCGGCATGGTGGCCCGCGCGGGTCTGCCGCTGCAGGATATGGAATTCGTGCAGTTCCACCCGACCGGCATCTATGGTTCGGGCTGTCTGATCACCGAGGGTGCGCGCGGTGAGGGCGGCTATCTGACCAACAGCGAGGGTGAGCGGTTCATGGAGCGTTACGCTCCGACCTATAAGGACCTTGCCAGCCGCGACGTGGTTTCGCGCTGCATCACCATCGAGATCCGCGAAGGCCGCGGCGTTGGTCCGCATAAGGATCATATGTATCTGAACCTGATGCACCTGCCGCCGGAAAGCCTGGCCGAGCGTCTGCCGGGCATCAGCGAATCGGCCAAGATCTTTGCCGGTGTCGATGTCACGCGTGAGCCGATCCCGATCTTGCCGACGGTTCACTATAATATGGGTGGCATTCCGACCAACTATTGGGGCGAGGTGCTGAACCCGACCGCCGAAAATCCCGATCAGGTCTTCCCGGGCCTGATGGCGGTGGGTGAGGCAGGCTGCGCCTCGGTTCATGGCGCGAACCGGCTGGGCTCGAACTCGCTCATCGACCTTGTGGTCTTTGGCCGGGCCGCCGCGATCCGCGCGGGTCAGGTGATCGACCGCAAATCGGCCATCCCGACCACGAACAAAGAGGGCGTGGACCGGGCGCTGGACCGTTTCGACCGCATCCGTCACGCCAATGGCACGGTGCCAACCGCCGAGCTGCGGCTTGAGATGCAGCGCACCATGCAGGCCGATGCAGCCGTGTTCCGCACCGACAAGACCCTGGCAGAAGGGGTCGACAAGATGCAGGTGATCGCGGGCAAGCTGAACGACCTGAAGGTCACGGATCGCAGCCTGATCTGGAACAGCGACCTGATGGAAACGCTGGAGCTGACGAACCTTATGCCCAACGCGCTTGCGACCATCGTCGCAGCCGAGGCGCGCAAGGAAAGCCGCGGCGCCCATGCGCATGAGGACTACCCCGAGCGGGATGATGCCAACTGGCGCAAGCACTCGCTTGCCTGGGTCGAAGGCAACGATGTTAAACTGGCCTATCGGCCCGTTCACCTCGAACCTTTGACCAGGCAAGCGGAAGGCGGGATCGACCTGAAAAAGATCGCACCCAAAGCGAGGGTTTACTGATGCGTCTTCCTCTGATCCTGACTGTTGCCGCGTTGGCCCTGTCGGGCTGCGTGGTCCAGAATCCCGGCATGGCGCCGGTGCCGGCTCCGCTGCCTCCGGTTACCACTCCGGCGCCCGATGCGGCGGCCAGCTCTTCTGCGCGCGTCGTCATCAACCGCGAGATGGCCAAGCGCCTGCCGGGTGCCAATGTCGCGCCCTATACCGACTGCGTGATCCAGAACGCCACCAGCGCGGAACTGGCCAGCATCGCCGCCGCCGGAGCGGCCGGGGCAGGGGATTCGGTCGCCGCCATCGTCGGCCGGCCCGCGACGTCGCAATGTATCGCCAGCGCCGCCGCAGCGGCAAAAGGCACTGCGTGATGAGCCGGCGCGGTCTGCGCATGGGGCCTGGTCTTGTCCCGGCACTGCTGGGGCTGGCCGCCTGTGCGACCGCGCCGATTCCTGTCGAACAGGCCGAGCGTGCCTGCCTTAGCGCGGCGCTTGATGCCCGCGCGCCCCGCACCGAAGTTGGCTTCGGCGTTGGTTCGCACGGGGTGCGCGGCGGTTATGTCAAGGTGGGCATGTCCTCGGACTATATCATGGGTCGCGACCCGTCCGAGATCTTTAACCAATGCGTCCTGCGCCGGTCGGGCCAGATGCCCACACGGCCGCTTTACGATCAGCCGGGTTGGGGGGCGCGCTGATGTGTGCGGGCGATGGTCGCCAGGCGCCGCGCGCCGCGCGCCGGCTGACCGTTCATGTCGGGGTTCAAAAGACCGGCTCGACTGCGTTCCATCATTTCATCAAGCTGAATTCTGCCCGGATCCTGCGCCATCTGGTCGTTGCAAATGAGCTGATCAATATTCAGACGCGCGCGCTGGGGCGGGCTGCAATTGCCTTTAGCCTTAATCCCGATGCCGGGACCGAAGCGGCCCTGCGTCGCACCTTTGCCGGGATTCTGGCCGCTCTGCCCGCGGGTGACCAGCCGGTCCTGCTGACGCATGAGAACCTGGCAGGTGCCATGCCCGGCAATGGGGGCGAGACGCAGCTGTTCCCGATGCTGCCCCGGATCGCGAGGTTGCTGGTCAAAGAGGCGCAGGGCTTTGATCTGAGCTTTGTCTGCTACACCCGCCGGCAGGAACAGTGGCTGGAAAGCGTCTGGGCCCAGGCGATCAGGACCGACGGCTATACCGGGACCTATGCCCAGTTCCTGCAAGAAACAGCGGGCATTGCTGGCTGGAACGATCTGACTGCGCGCCTTGCGGATGCCATCGGCGCGGATCGCCTGCTTTGCCTCGCGGTCGAGGAAGAAGAGCACCGGCTGAAGCCCGGTTGCCGTCTTTTGCGCCACGCTGGCCTGCCGGACGAAGAAATCGCCGCACTTGAGCCGCTGGACCAGCCGGTCATGGCGCGGCTCAACGCCGGGGCGCTGGAATTCATGCGCCAAGTCAATGCGGCGCCGCTTAACCCCCATGCCCGGGCCAAGATCGCAAGGCTCGTCACCCGCTGCCAACCCTTGTTCAACGCTGATTTTCGGCCGCAAGGAAATCTCTCATAGGAGTACCCAATGGTCCAACTTACCCTTCCCAAGAACAGCCGGATGCGGGTCGGAAAGACCTGGCCGAAGCCCGAAGGCGCAACCAATGTCCGCCGCTTCAACATCTATCGCTGGGATCCGGACAGCGGTGAAAACCCACGCATCGACACCTATTTCGTCGATCTGGACAAATGCGGCCCGATGATTCTGGATGCGCTGATCAAGATCAAGAACGAGATTGATCCGACGCTGACCTTCCGCCGCTCGTGCCGCGAGGGGATCTGTGGATCCTGCGCGATGAACATTGACGGCGGCAACCATCTGGCCTGTATCTACGGCATTGATGAGGTCAAGGGCGATGTGAACATCTACCCGCTGCCGCATATGCCGGTGGTCAAGGACCTGGTGCCGGACCTGACGCATTTCTATGCCCAGCACGCCTCGGTCCAGCCCTATCTGATCACCGAGACGCCCAATCCCGACAAGGAATGGCGTCAGTCGATCGAAGACCGCAAAAAGCTTGATGGTCTTTATGAGTGCATCCTCTGCGCCTCGTGCTCGACCTCGTGCCCCAGCTACTGGTGGAACGGCGACCGCTATCTTGGCCCGGCGGCGCTGCTGCATGCCTATCGCTGGATCATCGATTCGCGCGATGAAGCCACGGGCGAGCGGCTGGATGCGCTTGAAGACCCGTTCAAGCTGTATCGTTGCCACACGATCATGAACTGCACCAACACCTGCCCGAAAGGGCTGAACCCGGCCAAGGCGATTGCCTCGATCAAGCATATGATGGTGGATCGGATCGTCTGATTTGCCCTGACATCATGGCTGCCATGACGGCCATGGCGGGTTTACGCCGCGTCGCAGAGCTGGATTTTTCTGCGATGCGGCGTTATCTGTTTGGCAGGGAGGACAAAGCACGATCCGGAGATTCCGAGATGACCTCCTCTGCCGTTACGCAAGAAAACGTCACCCCCCTGACCGCGCGCAAGCCGCAAAAGGTCCAGGATCGCGAGGCGCTGGCCGTTCTGGAGCAGATGTTCGGCTATTTCAGCTTTGCGCCGATGCCGCTGGAAGCTGATCTGCGTCAGGCTGCCTGATCCCGGGACCGTCGGCAGCTTTGGGCGCAGTTCTGGCGATTGCGCCCGCTAGCGCGTTTCTATGCCGCCTTTTTGCCACGAAATTTCTGTTAAGATACGTGGCAAAACAGGGTTGCGATATCGTGGTGTCGCTCCTAGCATCGCCGCATGACCCGCAATATTCCCGAAGATGCCGCCGACCGTCGGGCCGTTCGCCCGGTGATCTGTTATCCCAACGAGACGCTGCCTGACCCGGATCTGCCGGGGCTGCAGACGCTGCGGCTGACGGCACGCAAATCGGGCGAATGTCTGGTACCGCCGCGCGAGGCGCGCTGCTTTCACGTCCCTGCCGGCCATTTTTTTCGCATCACCAGCGTCGAAGGGCCGCAGGTCGGCGATCTGAATTTGTGGTCTGCGGCCGACCCGCGTGAGCGTTTTTACTCGGGCAAGACCCGGGCGCTGCATGGCACGCATCTGACGCGCGGGGACCGGATGTGGTCCAGCTTTCCGCATCTGCGCCCCATGGCGACGGTGACCGAGGATACGCTGGAGTGGTATGGCATTGATGAATTCGGCGGCTCGGTCCACGACGTGATCGGTACACGTTGCGATCCCTATACGCACCGGCTGCTTAGCGGGCAGGATTATCACCACTGCTGTCATTCGAATCTGGTCAATGCGCTGATGGCCGATCTGAACCTGTCGCGAGACGAGGCCGAACCGCTGGTGCATGACGTGCTGAACGTTTTCATGTGCACCGGTTTTACCCGCGATACTGGCCAGTATTTCATGAAAACCAGCCCGGTGCGTCCCGGAGACTATCTTGAATTCTATGCCGAAATCGACCTGATCGGCGGGCTTTCGGCCTGTCCGGGCGGCGATTGCGGCAGCGAGCACTCCAGTGACGCTGCCGCATGCTATCCCCTGCTGGTCGAGATCTTTGCGCCGCTTGGTCCGACGGTACGCGAACAGCCCCGCTCCAGCAGTTACAGCTGGCCTTAAAGGGTGATCGGCTGCATGACCTCAGGCTCGATCACCTGAACGCCGGGCAGGCCCGCTTTCAGCGGCTCGGCGTCCTGTGCCAGCAGCGGGAAGGTCCGATAGTGGCAGGGAATCACGGTCTTGAAGTTGAAATACTTCCGCGCTGCCCAGGCTGCGCGCTCCATATCCATGGTGAAATGCCCGCCGGCCGACAGGATGCCGATGTCGGGCTGGTGATATTCGCCCATCCACCCCATGTCGGCCATGATGTCGGTGTCGCCTGAAACATAGATCACATGGCCCTCGCCCGCGATCATATAGCCCGACTCATGTCCGGCATAGACCGGTCCCTCGTTCCCATCGAAGGACGAGGAATGTGCGGCATTGACCATGGTGACGCGGGCTCCGCCCAGATCGACCGTGCCGCCTTTGTTAAAGCCGATACCTTCAATGCCCTGATGGGTCTGCCAGGTGTTGATCAGGTCATAGATGCCGGCGACCGGGATTTTCAGTTCGCGTGCGATGGACAGTGTATCCCCGGTGTGGTCGCCATGACCGTGGGTCAGCAGGACATGGGTTGCGCCGGTAATTGCCTCGTCGCGCCTGTCGGCAGGAAACATCGGGTTGCCGGACAGCCAGGGGTCGATCAGGATCACGGCCTTTTCGATCTCCAGCCGGAAACCCGAATGGCCAAGCCAGGTCAGTTTCATGGAAGGGCTCCTTGCTTGTTGCTTGGCCCGCATCCTGCCAAGCCGGGTCGCGGGCGTAAAGTTCCGCCTGCACGGGTGCTTGCCCCGCCCCGGCCGCCCCGGTAAAACCCGGCCCAAGCGAAAGGAGCCCCCATGGCGATCACCGAGGACGAAGCCCGCAAGGTTGCGCATCTGGCGCGGATTGCGGTCAAGGACGCCGACCTGCCCGCGCTGGCGCAGGAGCTGAACGGCATCCTGCATTTCATGGAACAGCTGAATGAAGTCGATGTCGAGGGCGTCGAGCCGATGACCGGGGTCGAGCCGATGCGTCTTAAGCGCCGTCAGGATGTCGTCACCGACGGCGAGATGCAGGACCTGATCCTGAAAAACGCGCCCGATGCGCGTGAGGGCTTCTTTGCCGTGCCGAAGGTGGTGGAATGACCGATCTGAACCGACTGACCATCGCCGGGGCCCGCGACGGGCTGCGCAAGGGCGATTTTACCAGCGCCGAGCTGACCGAAGCCTGCCTTGACGCGATCGAGCAGGCCGGAGCGTTGAACGCTTACTGCCACAAGACGCCCGAAAAGGCGCGCGAGATGGCTGCCGCTGCCGACAGCCGCATTGCTGCGGGCGATGCACCGGCCATGTGTGGCATCCCGTTGGGGATCAAGGATCTTTTCTGTACCCGCGACGTGCCTTCGCAGGCTGCAAGCCGGATCTTGGAGGGCTTTTTGCCGCCCTATGAATCGACCGTGACCCAGAATCTGTGGGACGCGGGCGCGGTCATGCTGGGTAAACTCAGCATGGACGAATTCGCCATGGGCTCCTCGAACGAGAGCGCCTGCTACGGACCGGTGGTGAACCCTTGGAAAGTCGATGACCGGCAACTGACGCCGGGCGGCTCTTCGGGTGGTTCGGCGGCGGCCGTGGCTGCAGATCTGTGCCTTGCTGCGACGGGCACCGATACCGGCGGCTCGATCCGCCAGCCCGCGGCCTTTACCGGTACAGTAGGGTTGAAACCGACCTATGGCCGGGTCAGCCGCTGGGGCGTCATTGCCTTTGCCAGCTCGCTTGATCAGGCGGGCCCCATGACCAAGACGGTGCGCGACGCGGCAATCATGCTGGGCGCAATGGCCTCGGTCGACCCCAAGGATTCGACCAGCGCCGAGCGTCCGATCCCGGATTATGAGGCTGCATTGACCGGTGACATCCGCGGCCGTCGCATCGGCATTCCGCGCGAATATCGCATGGACGGCATGTCGGATGAGATTGACGCCCTGTGGAACAAGGCGGCCGAGATGCTGCGCGATGCGGGGGCCGAGGTGGTTGATGTCAGCCTGCCGCATACGAAATATGCCCTTCCGGCCTATTACGTCATTGCGCCGGCCGAGGCTTCATCGAACCTCGCCCGGTACGACGGCGTGCGCTATGGCCACCGCGCCCGGCTCGAAGCTGGTGACGGCGTGGTCGAGATGTATGAGCGCAGCCGCGCCGAGGGCTTTGGCCCCGAGGTGCAGCGCCGGGTGATGATCGGCACTTATGTGCTGTCCGCGGGCTTTTACGACGCCTATTACAACCGTGCCCGCAAGGTACGCGCGCTGATCAAGCGCGATTTTGATCAGGTCTTTGCCGATGGTATCGACGCAATCCTGACCCCGGCCACCCCCAGCGCCGCCTTTGGTCTGGGTGAGATGTCGGGCAAGGACCCGGTCGAGATGTATCTCAACGACGTCTTTACAGTGACGGTGAACCTTGCCGGCCTGCCCGGGATTTCGGTTCCGGTGGGGCTTGACCGTCAGGGCCTGCCGCTTGGCATGCAGCTGATCGGCCGCCCCTGGGATGAGGGCAACCTGTTGAACCTTGCGCAAAGCCTCGAATCTGCGGCAGGCTTCACGGCGAAACCCTCGCGCTGGTGGTAACCGGCTACAAACGGGAGAGACCGATGCGGAACCTGGCGACCCTCGCGGTATTTGGCTCTGTGCTTGCGCTGGCCGGCTGCGGTGAAAATACGGGCTGGAACCCGAATTACAGCGCCATGCACAATGGCTCGGCCTATGCCAAATACCTGCAAGAGCGTGAGGTTGCCCTGCATGGCAAGGGTCAGGCGCCGAAGGCGATCCCGATCCAGCTGCCAGCTCAGGCGCCGACCCCGGACGATATTGCGGGCACACCCGTGAAACGGCAGGCTGCCACAGCCCCGAAACAGGCTGCGCCACGCACCCAAGGCACCCCGGTCCGCGTCGGGCAGGGGGTGACGCCGGTGCTGGTGCGCTATGCTCATCAAGAGACGCAGGCTCCGGGCACACGCACCTATCAGCGTAGCGGAAGCTCTGATTCGGCAGCGGCGCGGGTGTGCCGGACCTATGCCAGCGTGGATGCGGCGCAAGCTGCCTTCATCGCGGCAGGCGGACCGGTGATAGATCCACATGGCATGGACCCTGACGGTGACGGCTTTGTCTGCGGCTGGGATCCGCGCCCCTTCCGCCAGTCCAGACTTTGAGCCTATCCCCCAATCACGGCGATCGGCGCGGGGAACAGCCTCAACTGATCGTCATCCACTATACCGGCATGGCCGATGGCCCTTCGGCCCGCGCGCGGCTTTGCGACCCCGAGGCCGAGGTCAGCGCGCATTGGCTGATCCATGAAGACGGCACGACCGAGGCACTGGTCCCCGAGGATCGCCGCGCCTGGCACGCGGGCGCGGGCTCGTGGCTGGGGCGCGAGGATGTCAACTCCCGCAGCATCGGCATCGAGCTTGCTAACCCCGGCGACCGTCCTTTCCCCGAGCCGCAGATGGCAGCGCTGGAGACCTTGCTGGCTGAGATCATGGCGCGCTGGTCCATTAGCCCTCGGGACGTTATCGCACATTCGGATCTGGCCCCGGGACGCAAGATCGACCCGGGCCCGCGCTTTGACTGGCGACGGCTGGCCTTGCAAGGACTCGCAATCTGGCCCGAGGGAGAGGGGGCCGATCTGCCCCTGCCCGATAGCCTGACGCGCATTGGTTACCCAGAATCCCCCGCGCGGCTTGCCGCATTCCGCCTGCGTTTCCGTCCATGGGCGGATGGGCCCGAGGATGAAACTGACCGCAGGCTTGCCGGCTTGCTTGCCTCTGGCCGGCTTCTTTCGTGTTCAAATATCCAAAAACTGTCGAGCTAGCGCCAAGCCTTGCCCGGAAAGCGCTGACTGAACAGCGACTCGATCCGCGCTGCTTCTTCATCCAGCCCATAAGGCGGGTTCACCACCGCCATGCCCGAACCGATCATGCCATGGCCTGATCGGGCCGGTGGGAAGTTCACTTCCGAGATCAGCGCATCCGCATGGCCGCCCCGCAGTGCCTCGATCATCGGCACATGGCGCTGATCGGTCAGGATCGGATACCACAGCGCAATCACGCCTACGTTCCACTTGCGCACCAGTCGCGAGATATGGCGCGGTATGGCGTCGTAATCGGCCTTGACCTCATAGCTTGGGTCAATGAGCAGCATCCCCCGGCGCGGCATAGGCGGACAGACTGCCTGTGCCATCTGAAACCCGTCCTGTTGGTGCAGGCGTGCGAAACCCGCAACCTCGGCCAGTGCCTCATGCTCGGTGGGGTGCAACTCGGCCAGATGGGCGATGTCGTCCGGGCGCAGGAAGTGTCGTGCGATCAGCGGAGAGCCGGGATAGGCCGTGGCACCATGGCGTGCGCGGACTGCATCCAGGGCCTGGCGCAATGGGTGATCTGCAGGCAGCCAGTCCTCTGCCAACGCGCGGGTGATGCCTGCGGCCGCCTCGCCGGTCTTTTCCGCCTCAGGCGAGGTCAGATCGTAAAGACCACGCCCGGCATGGGTTTCCAGATAGGACAGCGGCTTGGGTTTGACGGTCAGATACGAAAGCATGGCAGCAAGCAACGCGTGCTTGTGCAGATCGGCCAGATTCCCGGCGTGATAGGCGTGCTGATAGGACAACATGTCCCGCGATTAACCCGATGGCCTGAAAATGAAAAGCGGCGGCGCCCAGGGAGGAGGAGGGGGCACCGCCGCGTAACGCTGGCCCAGGGAGGAGGAGGGGCCGCGCATAGGGTGCGGCAATGGCAGGGAGGAGGAGGCCATTACCGCGTGCTGACGATCCCAGGGAGGAGGAGAAGGACCGTCGCAAACTGTGTCCGCCTTGCGGCGGGGATTTTGGCGGCGCCCTCCAGGGAGGAGGAGGGGAGGGCGCCGCGCATAACGGAAAGCCCAGGGAGGAGGAGGGGCTTCTCCGTATCGGTTTGGCGGCGCCTCCGGGAGGAGGAGAGAGGCTGCCGCCGGAACCGCGAGACCCGGGAGGAGGAGAGGTCTCGCCGTATTGGTTGGCGGCGCCCTCAAGGGAGGAGTAAGGGGCCGCCTTAACGTGAAACCCGAGGGAGGAGGAGCGGGCTTCACCTTATCTGAGCGGCGGCATCCTCAGGGAGGAGGAGGGAGGATGCCGCCTGAACCCGGACCCAAGGGAGGAGGAGTGGGTCGGGTATCGAAATTCTTACTTCGCCCCCCATGCGGCTTCGTAAGCCACGCCACGGAGGTTGCTGCGGTTCAGGCCAAGGTCAGCCAGTTCGCGGTCGGACAGTTCGCCCAGCTCGCGCAGGGTCTGACGATAGACGGCACGACGGGCCATGTTTTCACGCAGGCCGGCCACGAATTTCGCGATCGCCCCGTTGCCGCTTGCGGCGTTGCGGTGCATACCGCCATGGATCAGATCGAGAACAGCCATTTCATACACTCTTTCGTCTTGCGGTTGGCGCGGTCACTTAATCTTGTCCCGCGCTGTTGGAATGAACATGGCCCGTTTTCTGCATATGCACAACGCCCACAGGCGAGATGCTGCTATGCAGAAACGACATGGCTGTCTCTGGAACGCCGTCACAATGCGTTAATAAACCGCGAATTTTTCAAATTCTTTACAAACTCATTCGCGTATATCTAGTGACCGGGTCGTATTTTACGTGGGGTCACAATACGTTAGCGGTATCACCATTCGGACCCGGGTTGCCGAGCCATGTCCGAATTGCCATGCTGCGGGTCGATCTAACCGGGGGTAGCGATGACGATATCACGCGAACGTGTGCTTCAGGAACTTGCAGAAATCGCGGTTCCGGGGGGCGGAAACCTGGTTTCTCAGGACCTCGTACGCGCTCTCAGCGTCGAATCGGGCCTGGTGCGATTCGTCATTGAGGCGGGCGATGCAGCGACTGCCCGCGCGCTTGCCCCGGTCGAAGCCGAGGCACAGCGCCGGCTGTCGGCTTTGCCCGGAGTCGAAAAGGTGCAGATCGTCACCACCGCCCCCGCTGCTCCGCGTGGCGCACCGCCGCAGGTTGTGGCCCGTTCGGGCGGCGCCAGCGACCCGCCCAGCCTTAAGATCGGCCGTCACCCCACGCCGCAGGCCGGGCCGGCCCCGGTCGGGGGCGTGGCGCGGATCGTGGCCATCGGCTCGGGAAAAGGGGGCGTCGGGAAATCGACGCTGACCTCGAACCTTGCCGTGGCGCTGGCGCGTCAGGGCCGTCGCGTCGGGCTGCTTGACGCAGATATATATGGTCCTTCGCAGCCGCGGATGCTGGGCCTGACCGGGCAGCGTCCGACCAGCGACGGCCAGATGATTGAACCGCTGCACGCTCATGGCGTCACGGTCATGTCGCTGGGCCTGATGATGAAAGAGGGTGAGGCGGTCGTCTGGCGCGGTCCGATGCTGATGGGCGCGCTGCAGCAGATGCTCAATCAGGTGAAGTGGGGTGAGCTGGACGTGCTGCTGGTCGACCTGCCACCGGGCACGGGCGATGTGCAGCTGTCGCTGTGCCAAAAGGCGCAGGTGACCGGCGCGATCATCGTCTCGACTCCGCAGGATGTGGCGCTGATCGATGCGCGCCGCGCTATCGACATGTTTGACAAGCTCAAGACCCCGGTTCTGGGACTGGTCGAAAACATGTCCACCTATGTCTGCCCCAACTGCGGGCATGAGGCGCATCTGTTCGGCCATGGCGGCGTCGCTGCCGAGGCGCAAATGCTGGGCCTGCCGTTTCTGGGTGAGATACCTCTTAGCCTTGATGTCCGGCTTGCCGGTGATGAAGGTGCGCCCATCGCATCTGGTGACGGGCCGGTGGCCCAATCCTTTGCCCGTCTGGCGGCGCGTCTGATCGCGGACGGTCTGGCCTAGGAACGACACCTCTGGACCCGTTCGGGAAAACACGGGAACGGGTCCGGGAATTTACGGGAATGACGGCACAGCTCCGAATCACTGCGGCGTGATAATCCGTGAATCGCTGCACGAATCGGCGAATCTCACCCCCTGTTCCAGCGATGAAATGGCGATTCCGGCCTTGATCGGGACGATTCCGGGAATTGGTGGGATTTATTTGCCACATCGTCTCTGGACACCACATATTGTGGTTTACCTCTCTCAACATCCGAAACCTTCCCCTGTCATCGCGTTTGCGTGAGCCTGTTCACATACTGTTCGCAGGCGATTGCCCGCCTGCGACCAAATTTCACCCAAACAAATCCATTGCGTCCCATGAAATCCCATGGCATCCCTGACTCACGGAACGGGCACAAAAGGGGCACCAAGACCCCAAAAGGCGACAAGCAGCTTTCATACAGGCAACCCGCTTCCGAACATGCCTCTGCGGCGCGCGAGCAGCACCTCCCCCAGGTGGCGCAAAACGCAGGGCGCGATCCCCGAAACTACGGGGCCCAGAGATGGGAACGAGGGCGGCGGATCGGGCAGTGGCAGCAGCCCGATCCGCCTTTCCTTTTCGGGTGGACCGGAAAGGACGGGACAGTGGAAGGAGTGCGGGCCCTTGGCACGCAGGTTCAGAGGTTCGGAAGAGGTCAAGGTGGACGCGAAAGGCCGCGTTTCCATCCCGGCCAAGTTCCGACGCGTCTTTGAGTCCTGCGATCCCGATTGGGAACCCGGCAAGCGCCCCCAGCTGGTCATCGTCTTTGGCACCCGCGACTGGAAATATCTGCAGCTTTTCACCATGGAGGCCATGGACGAGATTGATCGTGGCATCTCGGCCATGAAACGCGGCAGCGCCGAACGTAACCTTCTGGAAAACATCTATCACGGCCATGCCGAAGAGACTGAGATCGACGGCGATGGCCGCTTGGTCCTGCCCCAGAAGCTGCGCGAGAAAATCGGCCTGACCGACAGCGCCTTCTTTATTTCGGCCGGCGACAGCCTCAAGGTCTGGGCACCCGACAACTACGAAGAGGAAGAGCGCCGGCTGGAAGAGCTGGTGCCGGACTTTGAGCCCGGCGCCGATCCGCTGTCGCTTTTGACCTCGGGTCCGCAGGAGGAGGGGTAGGGATGGCGCAAGCTCCGCATGTGCCTGTCCTGCTTGGCCCGCTGTTGCGGGCCGTTGCGCCTGTGAAGGGTGTCTGGGTCGATGGCACCTTTGGCGCGGGCGGTTATGCGCGCGGCCTGCTGGCGCAAGGTGCCGATCAGGTTATCGGCATTGACCGCGACCCGACCGTTTTCGGCATGGCCAAGGCTTGGGCCGGGGAATATGGCGACCGGCTGCGTCTGGTCGAAGGCACGTTTTCTGATCTGGATGAGCTGGCAGGCGGCCCTGTCGATGGCGTGGTGCTGGATCTTGGCGTCAGCTCGATGCAGCTGGACCAGCCCGAACGCGGCTTTTCCTTTCTGCGCGACGGGCCGCTTGATATGCGCATGGGCGGGGACGGACCAGGCGCGGCCGATCTGCTGAACGCTGCGCCCGAGGCGGTGATCGCCGATGTGCTGTACCTTTACGGAGAAGAGCGCGCCGCCCGCCGCATTGCCCGCGCTATCGTCGCGGCGCGGCCACTGACGCGCACCGGGCAGCTGTCGGATATCGTCGCGGCCTGCCTGCCGCGTCCCAAGCCGGGGCAAAGCCATCCGTCGACCCGCACCTTTCAGGCTATCCGCATCTGGGTGAATGACGAATTCGGCCAGCTCGTTGCCGGTCTTGCTGCGGCCGAGCGTGCCTTGCGTCCGGGTGGCAAGCTGGCGGTGGTCAGTTTTCATTCGCTTGAAGACCGGATCGTTAAGCGCTTTATGCAGGCGCGTTCGAACAGCGCCGGAGGCGGCAGCCGCTATGCGCCCGAGGCGACGCGCGAAGCGGCGGCCTTTACGCTGCCCTTCCGTCGCGCCATCGGCCCCGATGAGGCAGAGCTTGCCGCGAACCCCCGCGCGCGTTCGGCGCTGCTGCGGGTCGGTATTCGTACAGATGCCGTTGCGGGCCGGGTCGATCCCTCGGCCCTCGGCCTGCCGATGTTGTCAGGAAAGGGGGCGTGATGCGGTCGATTCTGTATCTTTTGACCACCCTTGCTGTCATGGGCCTGGCCTTCTGGGCCTATCGCGAGAATTACCGTACCCAGGCCGCCATCGAAGAGATGAGCAGCATCCAGCGCCAGATCGGTCGCCTGCGCGAAGATCTGGGCGTCCTGCGTGCCGAATGGGCCTTTCTTAACCGGCCCGAGCGGCTGCGCCAGCTTGTCGACCTGAACTTTGACCGGCTGAAGCTGGTCCCCTTTGGCTCGGACCAGTTCGTCGATGTGGGCCAGATCGCCTTTCCGACAGCGACACCGCAGACGTCAGCACCGGGCGAGAACCCGCCCGTCGAACGCCCTGCCGGTTATCCGCCCCGCAGACCACAGGAGAGCACGCCATGATCCGCACACCGCTGCGCCCGCTGGCCCGCATCCTTCGCGCCCGCGAAGCCGGGGAAAACCCTGACGCCATCGAGGCGGAAAACCGCGCGCAAAGACATGCCGTGATTCAGGAAAAGGCGCGGGACAGCGCCCGCTCACGTCTGTTTTTCATGTCCTGCGCCTTTGCGCTGGCCTTCTGCACGGTGGGGTTCAAGATGGGCGTGCTGGCCTCAAGCCAGCCCAGCGAGCCGCGCGTCCAGACGACCGGCGCGCAGATCATCTCACAACGTGCCGATATCACCGACCGTCAGGGGCGGGTGCTGGCGACGAACCTTTTGACCCAATCGCTTTACGCCCATCCCCAGCAGATGGTTGACCCCGATCGCGCGGCAAGCGAGCTGGTCCGTGTCTTTCCCGACCTGGATATCGAACGGCTGCGCAAGGATTTCACCGGCAAGCGCAGCTTTGTCTGGATCAAGAAAAAGATCAGCCCCGAACAGATGCAGGCCGTCCATGATATTGGTGAGCCAGGGCTGCTGTTCGGCCCGCGCGAGATGCGGCTTTACCCGAACGGCAATATTGCCGCCCATATCCTTGGCGGCGCGACCTTTGGTAAAGAAGGCGTTGCCAGCGCCGAGGTCGTCGGCGTAGCCGGGGTCGAGAAAGCTTTTGACCACTGGCTGCGCGATCCGGCCAATGATGGCGCGCCTCTGACCCTGTCGCTGGACCTGACCGTGCAGGCCGCGATGGAAGAAGTGCTGAGCAACGGCATGAAGGTCATGAACGCCAAGGGTGCGACCGGCATCCTGATGGAGGTCAAGACCGGCGAGATCGTCGCGATGGCAAGCCTGCCCGATTTTGATCCCAATGACCGGCCGCGCCCACTGCTGAAGGGTGATCCCTCGGACAGCCCGCTGTTCAACCGCGCGGTTCAGGGGCAGTACGAGCTGGGCTCGACCTTCAAGATCTTCCCGGTGGCGCAGGCGATTGACCTCAAGCTGGTCAGCCCGACCACGATGATCAATGCCAAAGCGCCGATGAAGATCGGCAAATATCTGATCAACGAATTCCGCGGCCACAATTACGGCACGCTTTCGGTGACGGATATCATCGTGAAATCCTCGAACGTCGGCACCGTCCGGGTGGCGCAGCTGCTCGGGGCCGAGCGGCAGCGGGATTTCCTTGAGAAACTGGGCTTCTTTGAGCCGACCCCGATCGAGATGAGCGAGGCCCCGACCGGCAAGCCGCTGGTGCCGAAACGCTGGCCCGCCGTGACCTCGGCGACGGTCGCCTTTGGTCATGGTCTTGCCGCGAGCCCGCTGCATCTGGCCTCGGCCTATGCAACTGTCGCCAACGGGGGCAAGCGCGTGGTGCCGACACTGATCCACGGTCGCAACCAGCGCGGGGGTGAGCAGGTGCTTTCGCCCGAGGCGGCGCACATCGCCGTCCAGATGCTGCGTCAGGTAGTGGTCCGGGGCAGCGGTCGCAGCGCCAATGTCGAAGGCTATGAGGTCGCGGGCAAGACCGGCACCGCCGACAAACCGCGTCCCTCGGGCGGCTATTACGGCAACAAGGTGGTCTCGACTTTTGCTTCGGTCTTTCCGGCCAGCGATCCGCAATATGTTCTGGTCCTGTCGCTGGACGAGCCCTCGACCAAGGGGCCGGGCGGCGAAAGCCGGACGGCGGGTGCGACCTCGGCACCGGTGGCGGCCGAGGTGATACGTCGCGTCGCGCCGCTTCTGGGCCTGCGTCCGACCACGGAAACCAAGTTGCCGATGGTTGAACGGCCTTTGCCGGATCGGCTAAAGCTCGTCTCGAACTGATGAACGGAGGTTCCGTGACGGACCGGGCGATGCGACTGTCCCTTCTGGGGCTTAGAGGGGACAAGGGGCGCGACCCCGAGATTACGGGCCTGGCTGTCGATTCGCGGCAAGTCAGGCCGGGCTGCCTGTTCGCGGCGCTGCCGGGTTCGGCGGTGCATGGGGCCGAGTTCATTCAATACGCGCTGCGCCAGGGCGCAGGGGCGATCCTGACCGACCGCAAGGGCGCCGAGATTGCGGCTGCTGAACTGGCAGGCGCAGATGCGGCGCTGGTCGTGGCCGAGGATCCGCGCGCCGCGCTTGCCGGTGCCGCCGCGCTGTGGTTTGCCGCGCAACCCGAGACGATGGTTGCTGTCACCGGCACCTCGGGCAAGACCTCGGTTGCGACCTTTACCCGCCAGATCTGGCAGGCGCTTGGCCATAAGGCGATCAGCCTGGGCACCATGGGCGTGCAGGGCGACTATCAGGCCAAGCTGGCCCATACCACGCCCGAGCCGATCACCCTGCACCGCGTTCTGGCCGAGGCGGCCGCCGAGGGCGTCACCCATGCGGCGATGGAGGCCAGCTCTCATGGTCTGGACCAGCATCGGCTGGACGGGGTGCGGCTGAAGGCCGGGGCCTTCACGAATTTCAGTCAGGACCACCTCGACTACCACAAGGACTTTGATGAATATTTCGCCGCCAAGGCGCTGCTCTTTGACCGGCTGCTGGACGAAGGTGCGGGCGCGGTCATCAATATCGACGATGCGCGCGGCCGGCAGATGGAACAGATCGCCCGCGACCGGGGCCTGAAGCTGACGACCGTTGGCCGTGCCGAACGTGCTGACCTGCGCATCCTGAACCAGCGCTATGATGCAACCGGGCAGGATCTGCGTTTCAGCCTGTATGGTCAGGCGCATCTGGTGCGTCTGGCGCTGATCGGCGGTTTTCAGGCCGAGAACGTCCTGGCTGCAGCGGGCCTTGTCATCGCTGCCGGGGATGAGCCGGCGCGCGTGCTTGACACCTTGTCGAGCCTCACCACGGTGCGCGGCCGGATGGAGCTTGCGGCGGTGCGCGAGAATGGCGCGGCGGTCTTTGTCGATTACAGCCACAAGCCCGGCGCTCTGGCCTCGGCCCTGCAATCGCTGCGACCGCATGTCATGGGCCGTATCGTCGTGGTCTTTGGCGCCGGTGGTGACCGCGACCGGCTCAAGCGCCCGCTGATGGGCGAGGCGGCGCGGCAATTCGCGGATGTCGTTTATGTCACCGACGACAACCCCCGATCCGAGGACCCGGCCGCGATCCGCGCCGAGGTGATGGCCGGGGCTGGACCCGAGGCAATCGAGATCGGAGACCGGGCCGAGGCGATCCTGCGCGCGGTCGATACGCTTCAGCCGGGTGATGCGCTGCTGATCGCGGGCAAAGGGCATGAGACCGGCCAGATCATCGGCAGTGACGTTTATCCATTCGACGATGCTGAACAGGCCTCGGTGGCCGTCGCGGCGCTGGATGGCAAGATATGAGCTTGTGGACCTCGCAGGATGCCGCTGCTGCAACCGGCGGCCGTGCCACCCGTGACTTTGCGATCACCGGTATCTCGATCGACACCCGCACCATTCAGCCCGGCGATCTGTTTGTCGCCCTGCAAGCCGCGCGTGACGGGCATGATTTCGTCGCCCAGGCGCTGGAAAAGGGCGCGGCGGCGGCGCTGGTCAGCCGCATCCCCGAAGGTGTCGCGCCCGACGCGCCGCTGCTGACCGTGCCCGATGTTCTGCCCGCGCTAGAGGCTCTGGGCAGGGCGGGGCGCGCGCGGATGCAAGGCAAGGTCATCGCCATCACCGGATCGGTCGGCAAGACCTCGACCAAAGAGATGGCACGCATCGCCCTTGCCGGTCAGGGCAGGATTCATGCCGCAGAGGCCAGCTATAACAACCACTGGGGCGTGCCGCTGACGCTGGCGCGCATGCCCGCCGACACCGATTTCGCCATCATCGAGATCGGTATGAATCATCCGGGAGAGATTGAGCCTTTGGCCCGTCTGGCCCGTCCGCATGTTGCCATGATCACAACGGTCGCTGCCGCGCATCTTGAGGCGTTTGGCGCGATCGAAGGGATTGCGCGGGAAAAAGGCGCGATCTTTCGTGGCCTGCTACAGCCCGGTACCGCGGTCCTGCCCGAGGATCTGGGCGTGACGCCGCTTTTGCGCGACTATGCGGATGAGGCCGGGGCAATCGTGATCGGTTTTGGCGAACATGGCATGGCCAGACCCATCAAGGCCGAAACCGGGGACGGGGTGACCCGCGTCTGCGCCCGCGTTCTGGGTGAGACGGTGGATTTCACCCTTGCTACGGCCGGTTCGCATTTCGTGATGAACGCGGTCGGTGTTCTGGCCGCACTTTCGGCGGCTGGGGCGGATCTGGCCGAGGCGGCGCGGCATCTTTCCGATTGGCACCCGCCCCTGGGCCGTGGCGCGGTCGAGGATCTGGGCGGCATCCGGCTGATCGACGACGCCTATAACTCCAACCCGACCTCGCTGGCCGCCGGGCTTGCGACGCTGGCCCGTCTGACCGGGGGTCGCCGCGTCGCTATTCTGGGCGATATGCTTGAGCTTGGACCGGATGAAATCGCACTGCATCGCGGCATGGCCGATGATCCTTCGATGGCGGCGGTGGATCTGGTTCATACCGCCGGGCCGCGTATGCGCGCCCTGCATGAGGCTCTGCCCGAAACCCGGCGCGGTCTGCATGCCGCGACTGCTGCGGAACTGGCCGAAAGGGTGGGAGAGCTGGTCGCCACCGGCGATATCGTGCTCGTGAAGGGGTCGAAGTCCTCGAAGGTCTCGACGGTGGTTGACGCGCTGCGGCGGACGCGCCAAAGCACGCTCCCTGGCGAAAGGACAGCGTAATGCTTTATTGGCTCACGAACCTCTCCGACGGCGGGGATTTCTTCAACCTGTTCCGGTATATCACCTTCCGGGCGGGCGGCGCCTTTTTCACTGCGCTGCTCTTTGGGTTTTTCTTTGGCCGACCGCTGATCGACCTGCTGCGGCGCAAGCAAAAGAAGGGTCAGCCAATCCGTGATGACGGGCCGCAGAACCATTTTTCCAAGGCCGGAACGCCGACCATGGGCGGTCTGCTGATCCTTGCTGCGCTGGTGGTCGGGACGCTGCTCTGGGCGCGACTCGACAATGGCTATGTCTGGATCGTGCTGCTGGTGACGCTGGGCTTTGCCGCCATCGGCTTTGCTGACGACTATGCCAAGGTGACCAAACAGCATCACGCCGGACTGTCAGGCAAGGTGCGGCTGGCGATTGGTCTGTGCATTGCTGCCGGCGCAGGTCTTGCCGCCACCTGGCTGCATCCCGCCGCACTGAGCGGAGAGCTGGCCCTGCCCTTCTTTAAGGATGCGCTGATCAACCTTGGCATCCTTTACGTGCCTTTTACCGTGCTGGTGATCCTTGGCGCGGCCAATGCAGTGAACCTGACCGACGGGCTGGACGGGCTGGCAATCATGCCGGTGATGATCGCTGCGGCCAGTTTCGCGGTCATCGCCTATATGGTCGGCCACGCGAATTTCGCCAATTATCTGGGCGTGCATCTGGTGCCCGGTACGGGTGAGCTTGCAGTCTTTGTCGCCGCGCTGATCGGCGGGGGCCTTGGCTTTTTGTGGTATAACGCCCCTCCGGCTGCGGTCTTTATGGGCGACACTGGCAGCCTTGCCCTTGGTGGTGCACTGGGTGCCATTGCCGTCGTGACCAAGCACGAGATCGTGCTGGCCATCGTCGGCGGCCTTTTTGTCGTCGAAGCACTGTCGGTCATCATTCAGGTGCTTTACTTCAAGCGCACTGGCAAGCGGGTGTTCCTGATGGCCCCGATCCACCACCACTTTGAAAAGAAGGGCTGGGGAGAGGCGCAGATCGTCATCCGTTTCTGGATCATCGCGTTGATCCTCGCGCTGATCGGGCTGGCGACGCTTAAGCTGCGCTAGCCATTATTCGTCCCCCTCCGGGCGCGGGGCAAGGCGAAGCTTCCCCCGCCTGCCACAATCAAGGAAGCGTCATGATTCCGGTCCAGGGCGTCCAGAACCAAACCATCGCCGTACTCGGGCTCGGCCGCTCGGGCCGCGCCACGGCGGCTGCCCTTGCTGCGGGCGGGGCCCGCGTCGTCGTCTGGGACGACGGTGCCGATATCCGCGAGCAGGCAGCCGCGGACGGGTTACATGTCCTTGACCTTACGCGCGAGCAGAACTGGGACGGTATCTCGGCGCTGATCACCAGCCCCGGCATCCCGCATCTTTACCCCGCGCCGCATCCGGTCATTGCCTGCGCCTATGCGATGGGTGTGCCGGTCGATAATGACATCGGCCTGTTCTTTCGCAGTTTTGCGACCCCGGAATGGGAGCGGTTTGACAGCACCCCCCGGGTGATCGCCGTCACCGGCTCAAACGGTAAATCCACCACCACAGCACTTATCCATCACATCCTGAAAGAGGCGGGCCGCCCGACCCAGATCGGCGGGAATATCGGCACGGGTGTCCTGTCGCTGGAACCCGCCCATGATGGCGAGGTGGTGGTGCTTGAACTGTCGAGCTACCAGACCGACCTTGCCCGTGCTTTAACCCCCGACGTGGCGGTCCTGACCAATATGTCGCCGGATCATCTGGACCGTCACGGCGGCTATGGCGGCTATTTCGCTGCCAAGCGCCGCCTGTTCGCTGAAGGTGGGCCGGATCGCGCCGTGATCGGTGTGGATGAGGTCGAGGGCCGCTATCTGGCTGATCAGCTTGGCATGGGGCCTGGCGATGATAGGGTGATCCGGGTGTCCTCGGGACAAAAGCTTGAGCGGTTTGGCTGGTCAGTTTTTGCCCGCAAGGGTTTTCTGTCAGAGTATCGCAAGGGCCGGCAGATCGCCTCGATTGATCTGCGCGAGGTGACGGGTCTGCCTGGGGCGCATAACCACCAGAACGCCTGTGCCGCCTATGCCGCGACCCGGGCCATCGGCCTCGCCCCGCGCGAGATCGAAAGCGCCTTTCACAGTTTTCAGGGCCTGCCCCACCGCAGTCAGACCGTGGCCGAGATCGGCGGCGTGCGCTGGGTCAACGACAGCAAGGCGACCAATGTCGATGCGGCCGCCAAGGCGCTTACCGCCTTCAAGCGCATTCGCTGGATTGCCGGGGGGCTGGGTAAGGAAGGTGGCATCGCCGACCTTCAGCCTTATCTGGGCGAAGTGGTGAAAGCCTATCTGATCGGCCATTCAGGCCGCGATTTTGCGCTGCAGATCGGCCAGACCGCTTATGAGGTTGTTGAAACCATGGATCAGGCCGTCGCCCGCGCCGCCGCTGAGGCACAACCGGGCGAGACTGTGCTGCTTGCCCCCGCCGCCGCGAGTTTTGACCAATATCCGAATTTTGAGAAACGCGGCGAGCATTTCACCGCTTTGGTACAGGCGCTGCAACCCTGATCGCCCGCCTGTCCTGTGCATGAGAAAAGGCCCCGGAGGTTCCGGGGCCTTTCGCTTTTGTCGAGAGATCAGAAGGAATAGCCGATCCGGATCCCCGCGCCCCATGCGTGGTTGCCCGACATCTTGGCCCGCTCTTGATCCGGAGTGCCGGTTTCGGCATAGGCATCGCCCAGCTTGATATAGCTGACGCCGGTCGTGACCTTAAGGTTGTCGCGGGTATAGATCGCGGCCACCGAGACGCCCTTGCGACCGTTGGTCGGGGACAGGGGCGAGACCAGATCGCTGTTCTCAGGCTCATACATGAAGGACAGCGAACCCGACCAGTTTTCGGTGAACTTGCGGCCCACGCCAATGGTATAGGTGGTGGTGTCTTCAAGTTCGACCAGCCCGCCCTCAACGCCGAAGCCCAGCGGGGGAGCACTGACCAGCACCTGCGGCTCGACCCGGAACTCGGACCAGTTCACCCAACGGATCGAGCCGAACAGCAGCGTATCTTCGGCGATCCCGGTCTGGCCCTCCAGCGTCCAGGACCGCGGGGTCTTGACCTTGGTCTTGCTGCTGACCGGCCCGGTGAGGGGATGGGTTTCAACCGTGTCGAATTCGTGTTCGACGGGCGAGTTGTAGGTCAGCGAGACGCGTGCCGCGATCTCGGGCACCTCATAGGCGACGCCCGCGACCCAGCCCATGCCCCAGGCGCCGTCCAGATCGACGTCGTAACCCGAGAGCGGGCCATAGGCAGCGCCGCTCAGCCTGACATGCCCATCGGCGCGTGAGCCGCGCAGACCACCATGGACCGAGAAGTTATTGTCGAATTTATAGCGCAAAAGGGCGGTATAGGTGGTCGAGTTCACCTCGGCCAGGGTGCCGCCAAGGGCGATGGATTTGCCGGGCTCATAAAGGATGTCCGCACCAAACGGCTGCTCGACGATAAAGACGCCCGACAGGTTGTCGGTGAACTGATGCTTGTAAGAGAAGCCGACAAAGCCATAGCCCTGTGCGACGTCCCCGGTATCCCTTCCGCCGAAGACAGGCATGTCCCTGCCCGAGACCTCCGGCGTGACGCCGCCAAAGCTCAGCTCCAGATAATTCCCCTGCTCGAACAGTGGCGCGATCGACTGCGGCGCGCGTTCGATCCCGCCGGCCAGAACCGGCGCTGCGGTGGTCAGCAGGGCGCCAATGCCGGTGATGATCCTATTCATGATTTCCTCCCAGAAACAGGCTCATTCCGAACCTCTGCTTCCAGCCTGCGGCAGGGGTCGTGGCTGCGTCAATCACCCGCATATTCTGACGCGGCGTCCAGTCTGGTACCATGTTATGTTCCGTGTCATTGCAGCAACGTTCCCCGATGCGGGGGCCAGAGGACGGGACTACGACGATTTTTGCGCCGTGTCCGCGAAAAACTGTTTCCAATTCTAGCAGATCGCACGGCGGAAGGCTGGACATTCCACGCGGCCCGTGAAATGGGAAACTGCCAAACGAACCCCTGACAAGGATGCTCCCATGCAGATTCGTGAGGCTTTGACCTTCGACGATGTTCTTCTCGTTCCTGCGGCGTCCTCGGTGATGCCCTCGACCGCCGACGTGACGACCTGTGTCACCAAGCAGATCCGGATGAATATCCCGCTGCTTTCCAGCGCCATGGACACCGTCACTGAAAGCCGCATGGCGATTGCCATGGCTCAGGCAGGCGGCATCGGCGTGATCCACCGCAACCTGACCACCGAGCAGCAGGCCGATGAGGTCCGCCGCGTCAAGCGCTTTGAGTCGGGCATCGTCTATGACCCGATCACCCTGACCCCCGAACAGACCATTGCCGATGCCAAGGCCCTGCAGGCCCGCTATAACGTCACAGGCTTTCCGGTGGTTGACGCCTCGGGCCGGGTGGTTGGCATCATCACCAACCGCGACATGCGCTTTGCCAACAGCGATGAGATGCCAGTGCGGGCGGTGATGACCTCGGACAACCTTGCCATCCTGCGCGAGCCGGCCGATCGGGCCGAAGCCATCGACCTGATGAAGGCACGCCGTATCGAAAAGCTGCTGGTTACCAATGCTGCTGGCAAGCTGACCGGCCTTCTGACCCTGAAGGATACCGAGAAATCGGTGCTGAACCCCTTGGCCTGCAAGGATGAGCTGGGCCGGCTTCGGGTTGCGGCTGCTTCGACCGTGGGCGATGAAGGGTATGAGCGCAGTATTGCCCTGATCGAGGCCGGGGTTGATCTGGTGGTGATCGACACTGCCCATGGCCACTCAGAGGGCGTGGCCCGTGCTGTCAGCCGTATCAAGGCGTATTCGAACGAGGTTCAGGTTGTGGCCGGCAACGTCGCCACCGCCGATGCGGCTCGCGCGCTGGTTGATGCCGGCGCTGATGCGGTCAAGGTCGGCATTGGTCCGGGCTCGATCTGCACGACGCGGATCGTCGCCGGTGTTGGCGTGCCGCAATTGACCGCGATCATGGACGCTGTGCGCGGCGCGGGCGATGTGCCGGTGATTGCTGATGGTGGCATCAAGTTCTCGGGCGATTTCGCCAAGGCCATCGCGGCGGGTGCGGCTTGCGCCATGGTCGGCTCGGCCATCGCGGGCACCGATGAAAGCCCGGGCGAGGTGATCCTGTATCAGGGCCGCAGCTTCAAATCCTATCGCGGCATGGGCAGCCTTGGCGCCATGGCGCGCGGCTCTGCCGACCGCTACTTCCAGAAGGACGCCGCCTCGGACAAGCTGGTCCCCGAGGGGATCGAGGGGCAGGTGCCTTACAAGGGCTCGGCTGCTGCGGTGATCCATCAACTGGTCGGCGGTCTGCGCGCTGCCATGGGCTATACCGGCAACGCGACCGTGGCCGAGATGCAGCGCAATTGCCAGTTCGTGCGCATCACCGGTGCGGGGCTTAAGGAAAGCCACGTCCACGACGTGCAGATCACCCGCGAAAGCCCGAACTATCGTCTGGGCTGATCGGGCCCTGTCAGATAGAGCCTCCGGGCCAGCTACGGCCCGGGGAAGCCGCCGCGCCCGCTCATCCGGCTTGACAACCGTCATGCGTGTGTAAAGGCTTGGACGGCGGGGTGGCAGAGGGTATGCGCCATGTCCGGGCTGGCTGCCCTCTATCAGCAATGCATTTTCCGTTCCCGTGAACAAATGGAGACGCATGGTCTGGTGGCAGCCGAGCTGTCCGACCATCATCTGCATTGGGAGGCGGGGCGGGTCGATACCCGGCTTTACAAATTCGACACCCCCCGGCTGTCGCTTTATTCGCTGCGATATGGCCCCGAGGTGGGTATCTGTCCCGTCGTCTATGATCACTTTTCGCTGGTGCATTTTTCGTTGACTGGCCCGATCGAGGTTCAGGCGGATGGCGTGCGCCGGCTGGTGCCTCAGGGCAGCGCGGTGATCAGCTCGCCGCGCCGCAACATCCGGCTGCGCTGGTCCGAGGGCAGCGAGCAGCTGATCCTGCGCCTGCCGCACAGCCTTATGGCCGAGGCTGCCCATACGCTGGGCCGGCCGGATCTGCTTGCCGCTGTCTGCGCCGATCCGGGGCGGATGCTCGCTCCGACCGCCGCGCTGCACTGGCGGGCGCAACTGGAGGCTTTCGTGGCCGTCGAGGGGGTACGGCACAAAAGCGCGGATTTGGCACCCTGGCTTGCGCATATGGAGCAGGGGCTGGCGATGTTCCTGCTGCTTAATGGCAGTGGGGTGGTGGATGACACCGATCCCCGCGGCCTGCCGCAAGGTCGTCAGCGCAGGCGGCGTATCGACCGGCTGCATGCCTATGCCACCGCCCGTCTTGGCCAGCCGATCGCTCTGGCCGATCTGGCTCGCGTCGCGGCGCTGTCCGAGCGGCAGCTGAACGCGCTTTGCCATGCCGAACTGGGACGGTCGCCGATGGTCTGGCTGCGCGAGCTTCGTCTTGATGCGGTGCGGGTGGCGCTGATTGCGGATCCGGGGGCTGACCTTGCCGATCTGGCCATGACGCACGGATTTTTCCATCTTGGCCGGTTTTCGGCCTATTACCGCGAGCGTTTTGGTGAATTGCCCAGCCAGACCCGCAAATCCGCAAGAAACGGATAGTATTTCCCCGATTTTCGCCAGCAGCGGATAGACGGCGCCCAGGGGCCGGGCCTAGCCTTTGTGGGTGGCGAGCCATGACTCGCGCGGGCCCGACAACCGAGAAAAAACGACAGGAGAGAACGGATGACCGATGTGTCTGCCGCCCGGGCCAGTCTGTCCCGAAGCTATGGCGCCTTTATCAACAACAGTTTCCAGCCGGTCAAAGGCCCGGTCTTTGCGGCCACGGCAGCCGCGACGGGCGAGCATCTGGCCGATATCGCCCGCTGCGGCAAGGATCAGATTGACGCGGCGGTTGCCTCTGCCAAAACCGCTTTCCCGATCTGGCGGGCGAAGACGCCCGAGGAACGCGCGGCCTGCCTGAGCAGGCTTGCCGATGCCATCGAGCGCGAAGCCGGCCGGCTGATGGCGATTGATACGCTGGATATCGGACGCGGCCTTTGGGAGACGGGGCTGGACCACGCGATCGCCGTCCAGCAGTATCGTTACTTTGCTGCGGCGATCCTTACGCATGAGGGCTGGGGGCGGCCGATCGCCGACGGATATCTTGTCGCCAAACGCGAGCCCTACGGCGTTTGCGGCCAGATCATTCCATGGAACGTGCCGGCGATCATGGCGGCGTTCAAGATCGCGCCTGCTATCGCCGCCGGGAACACGGTCGTGTTGAAGCCCGACGAGCATGCCTCGCTTTCGACGCTTGAGCTGGGCAAGCTGATTGCGGAAATCTTTCCGCCCGGTGTGATCAATATCGTTCCCGGCTTCGGGGAAGAGGCCGGTGCGGCCCTGACCAGCCATCCCGATGTCGCAAAACTTGCCTTCACCGGCAGTTCCGAGGTGGGGAGGCTGATCTCGGCGGCCGGTGCGCAGCGCCTCGTCCCCGTCTCGCTGGAGCTCGGCGGCAAAAGCCCTAACATCGTTTTCCCGGATATCGCGGTCGCCGATATGGACGCGATCGTCGATAACGTCACATTCGCCTCGATGTATTGCAACGGCCAGTCATGTCTGGCCGGGACCCGCCTGTTCCTGCATCGGGACATTTACGACGATTTCATGCAGCGCCTCGTCGCCTCGATGCGGCGGATCAGGGTGGCCGATCCGACCAACAGTTATCCTCTGCTGGGCTGCCTCGTCTCGGAAAAGCAGGGGCGTCGGGTCCAGTCCTATATCGACATCGGCAAAGAACAGGCCAGCCTGGCCACGGGCGGAGGCCGGGCCGAGGTTCCCGGATGCAATGCCGGCTGGTTCTTCGAGCCGACGGTTTTCGAGACCACGAACGATACCCGCATCGCGCAGGAAGAGATCTTTGGCCCCGTTCTCTCGGTCATCCGGTGGAGCGACTACGACCGGCTCATCCATGACGCGAACGACATCCGTTATGGGCTGGCGGCGGGGATCTATACCAACGACCTCGCCTCTGCCTGGGACACGGCGGACCGGCTGCAGGCCGGAAACGTCTGGATCAACAACTACTTCAATCTCGCGCCCGGCTCACCCTTCGGCGGCTTCAAGGAAAGCGGGATCGGCAGTGAATTCTGTCACGAGACGCTGAACATGTACACGCATCTCAAGGCGGTGACCGTCCAGACCCGGGTCAAGCCCGCCTGGTTCGCAGCTATACAGTAAAAGAGGAAAGACCATGAAGATCACAGCGGCAGTAATGCGAGAGAAGGGCGGGAAATTCTCGCTCGAAGAGATCGAGCTTGACGACCCGCGCGAGGACGAGGTTCTGGTGCGTCTGGTCGCGACGGGCATCTGCCACACTGACACGCTGCCTCGCGATCAGGTCGTTCCCGCCCCTTTCCCGGCCGTGTACGGCCATGAAGGCGCGGGCATCGTCGAGAAGGTCGGCGCAAAGGTCACCAAGCTCAAGCCCGGCGATCATGTGGTCATGAGCTGTCACTATTGCGGGGCATGCGACACCTGCAAGACCGGTCAGCCGATGTATTGCCGCGATTTCTCCAAGGCGAATTTCGGCTTTGCGCGCATGGATGGCTCGCCGACGATGCGCAAGGGGGACGAGGTGATCCATGGCGGATTCTTCGGCCAGTCCTCCTTTGCGACACATGCCCTTGGCAATGAACGTTCGGTGGTGAAGGTCGCGAATGACGTGCCGCTTGAGCTGCTTGGCCCACTGGGCTGCGGGGTGCAGACCGGGGCAGGGGCGGTGATCAACTCACTCCATCCCTCAGCCGGCGATTCCATCGTGATCTACGGGGCGGGCGCAGTCGGCCTGTCGGCGGTGCTAGGGGCGGTGGTGACGGGTTGTGCCACCATCATCAGCGTCGATCTGAACGATCAGCGGCTTGCGCTGGCAAAAGAGCTGGGCGCGACCCATACCATCAACCCGACCAGGGCCGATCCGGTGGAAACCGTACGCGGCCTGACCGGAGGGCTTGGCGCAAAATTCTCGCTCGAGACCTCGGGCAATCTCAAGGCTCTCAGGCAGGCGGTGGACTCGGTCCGTATTCTTGGGGAATGCGGCATGATCGGCGCCCCGGCCTTCGGGTCCGAGATCCCGCTTGATACGTGGGGATTACTGCTTGGCCGCAAGGTGCGCGGGATCTGCGAAGGCGATGCGGTGCCCGATCTGTTCATCCCGAGCCTTGTCGAGCTGTACAGGCAGGGGCGTTTCCCCTTCGACAAGCTTGTGACCTTCTATGATTTCAAGCAGATCAACGAAGCCATCGAGGACAGCGAAAAAGGCCGCTCGATCAAGTCGGTGCTGCGCTTTTCGTGATATCGCGCCCGTTTGCGGCCCCCGAGGCTGAGGTTTGGGGGCCGCTTACCGGATCTTAACGGTTCTCGGCTAGAGATGGTCCGGATACATGTTCCCCGGACCGTTACATGCGCCGTCTCGTCCTTTTGCTTGGCCTTCTGGCACTTGTCTGCATGCCCTCCCGCATACCGGCCATGCCTGCGGCCGAGATCTGCGAATGGGCGGCGCAGCAGGCCGCACGGGAAAGTGGTGTGCCGGTTGATGTACTTGGCGCCTTGACCCTGACCGAAACCGGTCGCAGGCTGGATGGCATCGTCCGCCCCTGGGCGTGGAGTGCGAATGCCGAGGGCGAGGGGACATGGTTTGATGATCCCGCCAGTGCCATCGCCTATGCCGAAGATCGGGTCGCGCAGGGGCGCACCAATATCGACATTGGTTGTTTTCAGCTGAACTATCGCTGGCATGGCGAGAATTTCTCCTCGGTCGCCGAGATGTTCGATCCGCTGGAAAACGCCCGTTACGCTGCCCGCTTTGTTTTTCAGCTTTATACCGAGACGGGTGACTGGCGTCAGGCGGCAGGCGCCTTTCACTCGCGCACGCCGGCCAATGCCCAGCGGTATCTGGCGCGGTTCGATACCCTGCACCAGATGCTGCGTGACCGCGGCTTTCAGGGTCTGAGCGACTCTCCCGAAACCTATAACCGCTTTGCCGGCATCGGTTCGGGCCAGCGCCGAAGGGTGCGGGAAAGGGTGATGCTGCTCGGCGCGCCTTTGGGCAGTCCAGCTACCGGTCAGCCGGGTTCGCTGGCGGTGCTGGCACCTGGCCGCTCGCCGCTTGGGGCAAGGGCCGGGCCGCTGGTCACCGTCCGGCTCGGCGAAGAGGGGGAAAGGCGGGCTTCGCTCTGGCCATCCGACACGGCTCCCGAGGCGGTCCGGTAACGGGATTGACAAAAAGCCGCCAAGCTCGTTTCTGCGCTCCGTAATCCGCATTCGCCGCGTAAGGGACGCAGCCTGACATGACGCCCGCCGCCAGAGCTGCTGCAGCCATTGCCATTCTCGACCAGATCCTTGAAGGACAGCCCGCCGAGGCGGCGCTGATCCGCTGGGCACGCGCCAGCCGCTTTGCCGGATCTGGTGATCGCGCTGCGGTCCGCGATCATGTCTTTGACAACCTGCGCCGTTTGCGTTCGCGTGCGGCCATGGGTGGTGCGATGTCAGGTCGTGGGCTGATGCTGGGTCTTTGCCAGGAGGAGGGAATTGATCCTGCGTCGCTCTTCACCGGCGAAAAGTTCGCGCCTTCTCGGCTGGTTGAGACAGAGCTGCAGGCGGGTCGCCAGCCCTCATCTGACGAGGTGCTGGATCTGCCCGACTGGCTTATCCCCCTGTGGCGTGAATCGCTGGGTCCTGACGCTGAAGCCGCAGCCGTTGCAATGCGGGAACGTGCTCCGGTCTGGCTGCGGGTCAATACGCTTCGAACCAATCCTGAGGAGGCAATTGAGGCGCTGGCAAAGGAAGGAATTGCCGTCCGGTCGCACCCCGTTCTGCCCTCGGCAATTTGTGTGACAAAGGGCGCGCGGCGTGTAGCGGGGTCTGATGCTTATCGGCAGGGGATGGTCGAATTGCAGGACCTCTCTCCGCAAATGGCCTGTGCATTGCTGCCGGCACGGGGCAGTCTTCTTGACCTATGTGCGGGCGGCGGGGGCAAGGCGCTGGCTATGGCCGCACAGGGTGCGGGGCCGATCACAGCCCATGACATCAATGCGGATCGCATGGCCGACCTGCCGGCGCGGGCCGAGCGCGCAGGTGTCCGGATCCATCTCGCTCAGCCAGGCAAGGTAAAGGGGCAATTCGACACGGTGCTCGCCGATGTACCCTGTTCCGGCAGCGGAACATGGCGGCGCACCCCCGATGCGAAATGGCGTCTGACCCCCGATGATTTACGGCGTGTTCTAGCTACGCAAAGCCGTATTCTGGATCAGGCAGCCGGCTTTGTCGCGCCGGGCGGGGTGTTGGCCTATATGACCTGCTCGGTCCTGGCCGAAGAGAATGAGCGACAGGTTGGAGTTTTTCTTGCAAAAAACCAAGGGTTCCAGATGGTTCTGGAGCGCCGCTATTCACCACTTGATGCTTCGGACGGGTTTTATCTTGCACTGATGCGCTGCCGTTAATCCTTCCTTAACTCGTGTGCCGTATCCGTCACCGGATAAGTCGCGAGAAGAGTAATGAGTTCGGAACGTACGGAAAGCTTGCGTTCGGCACGTATCGTGCTGCCCTTTCTGACACTGCCCATGGTAATCGGTGCCTTGTGGCTGGCAATATACCCGCATTGGCGGGAGGGCGGCTTGGTCCTGATCAGCGCGGGTGCCGTGATCATGGCCTGGTATCTTCTTGCCGGTATTCTTTCAGCGCGCCATATCGGCCGTGCTCTGATCACAAAGCGTGATCTGGACGATGTATTGCCAGCCATCCACCAGCATGAACAGCCCGCCATGGCTACCGATGCGGCGGGTTTGATCCTGGCTCAGAATCAAGAAGCGCTGGACAGGTTCGGCGACCTGGTGGGGCACCGAATTCATGAGGTGTTGGGGCGTAGCCACGCTGATCCGGAAAGGATGTGGAGCGATCTTACCATCAGGCTGTCTCGCCGCGGCAGAATACGGGCAGATCTGGGCAATGGTTGCGAATACACGGTGACCCGCAGGACCAGGTCCGAAATCCGGCTGTGGCAGGCTGTTGCCTGCGAACGTTCGGTTACCCCCCCGCCTGCAGTTCTGGGCAGCGATCACGACGATTTCGACTCACTGCCTGTCGCCCTTATTGTTCTGGATCCGACAGGAAATATCATCCGCGCCAATGCCGCGGCCCGCAATCTGCTGGGTGGGCAGATTCTGGGCCAGAAACTTTCCATTCTGCTCGATGGTCTGGGACGTGAGATCGGCGACTGGGTTTCTGACGTTTGTGCGGGCAGAACGGTTGGCGGCTCTGAGGTCCTGCATGTCAAAGCTGACGGGCCGGATCGTTTCGTGCAGCTCACATTGACGCGGGCGCGGGGTGACTACGTCACGGCCGTTCTGTCTGATGCAAGTGCGCTAAAGACGCTTGAGGCCCAGTTTGTTCAAAGCCAGAAGATGCAGGCGATCGGTCAGCTTGCCGGAGGTATTGCCCATGATTTCAATAACCTGTTGACTGCGATCACAGGGCATTGCGACCTGCTGATGCTGCGTCATGACAAGGCTGATCCGGATTATGCCGACCTCGACCAGATAAGCCAGAACGCCAATCGTGCTGCGGCGCTGGTGCGCCAGTTGCTGGCATTTTCCCGCAAGCAGACGCTCAAGCCGCAGATCATGGACCTGCGGGATACGCTTTCGGATCTGACGCATCTGCTAAATCGGCTGGTGGGCGAACGGGTGGTGCTGACCTTTGACCATGATCCTGCCCTGCGGATGATCCGCGCAGATCGCCGCCAGCTGGAGCAGGTTATTATGAACCTGGTGGTAAATGCCCGGGATGCCATGCCGGACGGCGGCGACATCAATATTTCTACCGACAATGTCCGACTTGAAACCAAGGCCGAGTTCGGGCGCGCCATTCTTCCAGCCGGTGATTATGTACGCGTTCAGGTACGCGATCAGGGTTGCGGGATTGCTCCGGATGATTTGGTAAAGATTTTCGAGCCGTTTTTCACCACCAAGCGCGTCGGTGAAAGCACTGGCCTGGGCCTTTCGACCGCATATGGGATCGTAAAACAGACAGGAGGTTATATTTTCTGTGATAGCATGCTTGGAGAGGGCAGCAGCTTTTCGCTGTTTTTTCCCGCGCATGACCGACATGAGCTTGAAAAGACGTCGCCTCCTGTTGTTGTCCCCATTCGACCTTTGCGCGAGCTTGAAGCGACTGTTCTGCTTGTCGAAGACGAAGCGCCGGTCCGTTCTTTCGCAAGCCGCGCATTGAAACTACAAGGGTTCAAGGTGCTTGAGGCAGCCTGTGCCGAGGATGCATTGTCCCTGTTGGCAGATGAGCGGTTGATCGTTGACGTCTTCGTCACTGATGTAGTTATGCCGGGAATGGACGGTCCTGCCTGGGTGCGCACTGCTTTACGCGACAGGCCTGACACCAAGGTGATCTTCATGTCGGGCTATACCGAAGATATCTTTTCTGAAGGACGCCCGCCCGTACCGGATGCAGCCTTCCTTGCCAAGCCATTCTCTCTGTCAGACCTGACTGCGTTGGTCACACGGCAATTGGGAGACCAGCGTCGGGATGAATGAGTGGGCATCACAATGAGGCATAGAGGGCAAAGTCATCTGCCATCACCCGCCGCAACTGCTCTGCTTGCCCGGGGCTAAGGCTGACATCCACGGCGGGAGGTACGTTGACACGCGGCAGGCTGATCCCGCAGTCCAGCCGATCTTCAAGAAAATGGGTAAAGCTTTCGATTTCCTCATAGCGAAAGATGCGATCAACCCGGTCAATTGTGGTTGTCAGGAAGTCGCTCTGAGTTCCGACCTGCGCAATTGCTGATCCCGCAGGATCAGCACAAGCAGCGGCGAAGTCTGCAAAGCTCATCCCGATCATGGTATGATCAGGGTCATCCCCATCATCGCGCAGGCGAAAACGATACCAGCTTTGCAGCCAGCTGATCGGTTCGCGCATGAGGGCGATGGTGGTAAATTTTTCGCCGGTGATCGAATGCAACCAAGGCTCGATATGGTGCCGATAGGTGCGTAGGTTGGTGTGTTTCAGCTCTGCAGGGCGTTGAACCGCCAGGTTAGCCAACCCCTCCAAAGCGGCTTCGATGGCTGTCGAGCCAGCCTTGGGTGTGGCCAGGAAAACCAGGCGTTTTTCCCAGAATATCAACATTTCTTAACACTCCTGACCACTTGACATGAGGGCTGCGATAGACATTTGCCATTCGGCTGTAAACGGCCTCTTAATCCTTTTCCCCTAACTATGCAGATCATTGGTGATGCTTGATTCGCAAACGAAGGCTTGCCTTTTGCAGCGATGAGGGGCAAATAAGAACAAGCCGTTAACAAAATGGCGGTAGGCGCAGATTGCCCCGGATGGCGGGGTGTGAAATAAGCAAGAGGACCGCATGGCAGGGGCAACACTTTTTGACATGAACGACAAGCGATCCGCAGACAAGCAAAAGGCGCTGGATAGCGCCCTGGCCCAGATCGAACGGCAATTCGGCAAGGGTTCGATCATGAGGCTGGGTGCCGATAGTCCGGTGGCTGAGATCGAGGCGACCTCGACCGGCTCCCTGGGGCTCGATATCGCTCTGGGGATCGGAGGGTTGCCCAAGGGGCGGATAATCGAGGTCTTTGGGCCCGAAAGTTCGGGCAAGACCACACTGACGCTGCATGTCGTGGCTGAAGAGCAGAAAAAAGGCGGCGTTTGTGCCTTTGTCGACGCTGAGCATGCGCTCGATCCTCAGTACGCCAAGAAGCTGGGCGTGAATCTGGATGATCTGCTGATCAGCCAGCCCGATACCGGCGAACAGGCGTTGGAAATTGTCGATACGCTGGTGCGTTCGGGTGCGGTCAGCCTTGTCGTGGTCGATTCGGTGGCAGCGCTGACGCCCAAGTCCGAGATCGAAGGCGATATGGGTGATATGCAGATGGGCAGTCAGGCCCGGCTTATGAGCCAGGCCATGCGCAAGCTGACTGCAAGCATCGGACGCAGCAACTGCATGGTGATCTTTATCAACCAGATCCGGATGAAGATCGGTGTTATGTTTGGGAACCCCGAGACCACCACGGGCGGCAATGCGTTGAAATTCTATGCTTCGGTGCGATTGGATATCCGCCGCACCGGTGCGATCAAGGATCGTGACGAGGTGATCGGCAACACCACCCGCGTCAAGGTGGTCAAGAACAAGGTGGCACCGCCCTTCCGTCAGGTCGAATTCGACATCATGTATGGCGAAGGTATTTCCAAAGTCGGTGAGCTGATTGACCTGGGGATCAAGGCAGGTGTTGTCGAGAAATCAGGCTCTTGGTATTCCTATGGCGATGAGCGCATCGGCCAAGGTCGTGAGAATGCCAAGCAATATCTGCGCGATCATCCTGATGTTGCCTATGCCATCGAAGACAAGATTCGCGCGAGCCATGGCTTGGATTTCGGGGTCGCGGAAGATGGTGACGAGGTGATGGCTGACGAGTGATCGGGAGCCTGATGCTTCCGATGAGGGCGTGATGACTGACAACCGATTGCCATTTCGCTATTTGTCATTCGTCACGCGCCCGCTTTACGGCACTCTCTTCCTCGTGGATTTCGTGGGGGCAGATGTCTTTCGAGCCGCGCAGGATTGCTGGACAGCCGCCATGGCTGGGGATAGACCGTGCGCCAAACCGGCTCTGCCCCGGTGAACCGCTTTGCGATGAAGGCCCCACATGCCCAGCTTGAATGATATCCGCTCGACCTTTCTGAACTTCTTCGAACGCAACGGTCATCGCGTTGTCGAGTCGAGCCCGCTTGTGCCGCGCAACGACCCGACGTTGATGTTTACCAACTCGGGCATGGTGCAGTTCAAGAACCTGTTCACGGGTGTCGAAACGCGGGACTATAAGCGTGCTACCACGGCACAGAAATGTGTCCGGGCGGGCGGCAAACACAATGACCTCGATAACGTAGGCTATACTGCCCGGCACCATACTTTCTTTGAGATGCTGGGGAACTTCAGCTTCGGCGACTATTTCAAGGAAGGCGCCATTCCTTTCGCTTGGGAGCTTTTGACCAAGGATTTCGGCATCCCCAAGGATCGCTTGCTGGTCACTGTCTATCATACCGACGACGAGGCCGCGAATATCTGGAAAAAGGTTGCTGGCCTGTCGGATGACCGGATTATCCGCATTCCGACCTCGGACAACTTCTGGCAGATGGGTCCGACTGGCCCCTGCGGCCCCTGCACCGAGATCTTTTATGATCACGGTGATCAGATCTGGGGTGGCCCGCCCGGTTCGGCTGACGAGGACGGTGACCGGTTTATCGAGATCTGGAACCTCGTTTTCATGCAGAACGAGCAGTTCGAAGACGGCTCGATGCGCGCGCTGGAGATGCAGTCGATCGACACCGGCATGGGGCTGGAGCGGATCGGCGCGCTGCTGCAGGGGAAGCACGACAACTATGACACGGACCTGATGCGTAGTCTGATCGAGGCTAGCGCACATGCAACCTCGAACGATCCTGATGGGCCCGGTAAGGTTCATCACCGCGTCATTGCCGATCACCTGCGCTCGACCAGTTTCCTGATCGCGGATGGCGTGATGCCCTCGAACGAAGGGCGGGGCTATGTCCTGCGCCGGATCATGCGCCGCGCGATGCGCCACGCCCATATGTTGGGTACCAAGGATCCGGTGATGCACCGTCTGGTCCCTGCGCTGGTGCGCGAGATGGGCGCAGCCTATCCCGAGCTCGGTCGCGCACAATCGCTGATCGAGGAGACATTGAAGCTGGAAGAGACCCGTTTCAAACAGACGCTCGACCGCGGATTGCGGCTGCTGGATGAGGAGCTTTCGAAGCTGCCCGAGGGGAGCGAACTGCCGGGCGAAGCTGCGTTCAAGCTTTACGACACCTATGGCTTCCCGTTGGATCTGACGCAGGACGCGCTGCGTGAAAAGGGTCGGACCGTGGATACGGCCGGTTTCGACGCTGCTATGGCCGAGCAGAAGGCTAAGGCCCGCGCTGCCTGGAGCGGTTCGGGTGAAACGAAAGATGCCGCGATCTGGTTCGACATTGCCGAAGAACATGGCGCGACCGAATTCTTGGGCTATGACACCGAAATCAGCGAGGGACAGATCCTTTCCCTTGTTCAGGAAGGGACGGTCGTTGACAGCGCCGCAGAGGGTCAGCAGGTGCAGATCGTCGTCAATCAGACGCCCTTCTATGGCGAGTCCGGTGGTCAGGTTGGCGATACCGGTCTGATCAAGACCGAGACCGGCGCGGCTCGCGTGACCGACACCAAGAAATCGGGCGGTGTTTTCATCCATATTGCCGAGGTTACACTGGGTTCGATCCAGTGTGGTCAGGGCGCGCAGCTTTCGGTTGACCATGATCGGCGCAGTGCTATTCGCGCCAATCACTCGGCCACCCACCTGCTGCATGAGGCGCTGCGTCGCGCGTTGGGTGAACATGTCGCGCAGCGTGGCAGCTTGAATGCGCCTGACCGACTGCGTTTCGACTTTAGCCACGCCAAGGCTCTGGCCCCTGAAGAGATCATTCGTGTTGAACGCGAGGTGAACGAATACATCCGCCAGAATACGCCGGTTGAAACCAGGATTATGACCCCGGATGAGGCGCGCGAGTTGGGCGCCCAGGCGCTGTTTGGTGAAAAATATGGCGATGAAGTGCGTGTCGTTGCCATGGGTGAGCTTGAGGGCTCGGGCAAGGGCGCGAATGGCCGAACCTATTCGCTGGAGCTTTGCGGCGGCACTCATGTCGCGCGCACGGGCGATATTGGGATGTTCGTCCTGACCAGCGAGACGGCCTCGGCCGCCGGTGTGCGCCGGATCGAGGCGTTGACCGGTCAGGCCGCGATGGACGAGTTGCGCCGCGTCGATGGCGAGCTGGGCGAGATTGCCGGTATCGTTAAGGCGCAGGCCGGTGATGTGGTGAGCAAGGTCCGGGCGCTGGCTGATGAACGCAAGGCTTTGGCAAACGAGGTTGCACAGCTTAAGCGTCAACTGGCCATGGGTGGCAGTGAAGCTGAGGCGCCGAAGGAAATCAACGGTATCAAGCTGATCGCCCGTCGGGTCGAAGGTGTCTCCGGCAAGGAGCTGGGGCCGCTGGTTGATGAGCTGAAATCCCGGCTGGGCTCGGGTGCAGTGGTTGTGCTGGCCGAGGCTGAAGGCAAGGCGACCGTTGCAGCGGGTGTGACTGGTGATCTGACTGACCGGATCAGCGCCGTCGAACTCGTGCAGGCCGCGACTGCTGCACTTGGCGGCAAGGGCGGCGGTGGTCGCCCTGACCGCGCCCAAGGCGGTGCGCCCAGCCTTGCAGCGGCAGATGCCGCCATCAACGCTATCGAGACCCTGATCGGAGAAAAGGCATGACTGCGCTGTGGATCGCCCATGTGAATGTCACCGACGCTGAGGCTTATGGCCGCTATGCCCAACTTGCCGGGCCGGCGATCGCTGCGCATGGCGGGGCGTTTCTGGCGCGCGGCTCGCGCTATGTGCAGCTTGAGGGCAAAGAGCGTGCCCGCAACGTCGTGGCGCGCTTTCCCAGCCTTGAGGCGGCCGTGGCTTGTTACAATTCCCCCGAGTATCAGGCCGCGTTGGAGCACGCCAAAGGCGCAGCAGAGCGCGACCTTGTGATCGTAGAAGAGAACCCGGCCTGAGACTTTTGGATGATTTCCCGCCCCTTTCGTGCTAACGCTAGAAAAAAGACGTTGAAAGGGGCAGGGAATGTGCAGGTGGGCAGCCTATCTCGGCAGTCCGATCTATCTTGAGGATGTCATCTGTCGGCCCGGCCATTCGCTGGTCCGGCAAAGTCACGGGGCGACGCACTGTCATACCCCTGTTAATGCTGACGGTTTCGGTATCGCGTGGTATGGAGAGCGGGCCGAGCCGGGCTTGTATCGCGACATCATGCCGGCCTGGTCGGACAGCAACCTGCGCAGCCTGACTGCGACGGTGAAATCACATCTGTTTCTTGCCCATGTCCGGGCCTCGACCGGGACGGCGACCAGCCGTAACAACTGTCACCCTTTTGTCGTCGGCAGGTGGAGCTTTATGCATAACGGCCAGTTCGGCGGCTATGACAGCTATCGCCGCCATGCCGAGGTGTTGATTCCGGATGAGCTTTACCACCACCGCAAGGGCGCAACCGACAGCGAGGCGCTGTTCCTGATGGCTTTGGGCGAGGGGTTGGACGACGACCCCGCCGGGGCCATGGCGCGCGCCACCGCGAAATTCGAAGCCTTGGCGCGTGCAAGGGGCACGACGCCGCATGTGCGGCTGACTGCCGCTTTTGCCGATGGGCAGCGGCTATATGCGCTGCGCTACGCTAGCGACGAGCACGCGCCGACACTGTATCATCGCTGGTCAGGCACCCGTGGTGGCCGAGCAGTGGTTTCAGAACCGTTGGAAAGCGACGAAACCGATTGGCTTGAGGTCCCCGCGCAAAGCTTTTGTACCTTTGAAGGGGCCGAGGTCGAGATTGCGCCCTTTCGTCCCGGACCGCTGCGCGCCGCTGCCTGAGCGAGACTGATCAGCTGAACGCAAGCCCGCCCTCATGGGCGAGAAAGCGGGCGATTTCCTGTACGCCCCGGCCATGGCGCAGCTCGGCCATGACAAAGGGACGCTCGCCCCGGGCTTTGCGCGCATCGCTTTCCAGCAGCGCCAGATCGACGCCGACATGCGGGGCAAGGTCGGTCTTGTTCACCACCAGCAGATCTGAACGCGCGAGCCCCGGGCCCCGCTTGCGCGGGATGTCCTGTCCGGCGGCAGTATCGATGACATAGATGGTCAGATCGGCAAGTTCGGGCGAAAAGGTCGCGGCCAGGTTATCGCCCCCCGACTCGATCAAGATCAGCTCCAGATCCGGGAAGGCGGCGCGCAAATCGGCGACAGCGGCTAGGTTGATGCTCGCATCCTCGCGGATCGCGGTATGCGGGCAGCCTCCGGTTTCGACCCCGCGGATACGCTCGGCCGGCAGAACCTGGGCGCGCATCAATGCCTCGGCATCCTCGCGGGTGTAGATGTCATTGGTGATGACCGCCATCGACAGGCGCGGCGCGAGGGCGCGGGCCAGCTGCTCGGTCAGGGTGGTTTTGCCAGCACCGACGGGACCGCCGATGCCGACGCGCAAAGGGCCGTTGGTCATGTGCGAAAAATCCTCACATCAAGGGTTTCATGGCGCATCGCCGCCAGATCGGCGCTAAAGCAGCAGCCTTCCAGCCGGTCGCGTCCGGCGGTCGCGGCTTGGCGCGCCAGAGTGTCGATAAGCGGATGCAGACGGGCCAGCGCCACCTGTGCCTGAACCTGACCCAGTGGCAGAAAGCGCATCGCGCCAGCGATCAGGTTGGCAGCAAAGGCGTGCAGGTAATGGGCGATGATTTCTGCTGCGGGCAGGGCAAGGTGCCGGGCTGCCTCGCCGACTGCGACGGGCAGCGGCCGTTCAGGCTGTGACCGGCCTGTCAGTGCTGCGACAGTGGTGGCAAAGGCACGGCCCTGATCCATTGTCTCGGCCAGCCGTTCGGCAGAGCTGGCCAGCGCGCGGGCCAGATCGGTAAGCTGATCCGCGTCCTCACCGCGCAGGACCAGCGCCAAAAGGACCGCGTCGGTCCATCCCCCACCGTGGCGCAGTACATCCGCAACCCACGAGGCCACCCCGTCAGCGTTGCGCAGCCCCTCGGCCATCGCCTGCTCCAACCCATGTGAATAGGCAAAGCCGCCGGTCGGAAAAGCCGGGGACAGCCATTGGATCAGCGACAGGCGGTCTGGCATGGCCATATCAATGCGCGTGGTCGTGGCCCATGGTGCGACCGTGACCATAGGCGCCACCTTCGGGGGCAAAGGCAGTCATCGTTGGTGTCACCCGTGCGCCAAGACCGCGCAGCATGGCTTCAAGCACATGATCGGCCCGGATCAGCAGGTGATCGGCGTTGATCTGGCAGGGGGTGTGGCGGTTGCCGATATGCCAGGCGAGGCGGGGCAACGGTCCCTCCACACGCAGACAGGGCTCCAGCGCGGCGGCGACGCCGATAAGCCGCCCGTCCTCAAGCTGCAGCGCGTCACCGGGGTCAAGGCTGACTGTTTCGGGCAGATCGGCAAGAAAGGACAGCCCGCTACGCGAAGTCATGCGCTTGCGGCGTAGAAAGCGGCCCTCATAATCAAGGGCCACAGTATCGTCGGCAGAGCCAGCGTTGCGGACCACCGCGACGGCGCGCAGGGTTTGGGGCGCGATCATTGCTGCGCCCCCCGGTTTGTCAGAACCAGATGCGGTCGCTGAAAACGTGATGAACGATCCGGTCGCGGGTCAGACCCATGCGGGCCAGTTCTGCGTCGGATTTCGCCTCCAGCGCCTCGATCTCGGCGCGGCGCGAATGTTTCTCGATATATGCTTCGGTCCCGCGCGAAAGCCATTTCAGGATTGCATCGAGCTTGGCCGGAAGGCGGGGCGAAGAAAGGTTGGTTGTGGTTGTCGTCATGGGAAACCCTTTCGTTATTGGCGAATGGCTTCCTCCCCTGACTGCGAACATAGCTGATTTTTGCGTTCATGGCCATGGCGTCTTTTGCAATGCTGCATTGCAGCGGCGACGTAAAGGGTTCTCAGAAAAGGAAATATCTCTGCGCCAGTGGCAGCTCTGTGACAGGCTGGCAGACCAGCAATTCGCCATTGGCGCGCACCTCATAGGTTTCGGGATCGACCTCGATTTCAGGGGTCGCGTCGTTCAGCCGCATGTCGGCCTTGCCGATGCCGCGCGTGTGGCGAATGGCGACGACGGATTTTTGCATGTCTTTGGCGCAACCGGCATCAAGCCCGGCCTGACTGACGAAGGTGACGCCCGAGGCATGGCGTGCCCGGCCCATCGCCCCCCACATGGGTCGCATATACATGGGTTGCACAGGGATCGAGCCGTTAGGGTCGCCCATCTGCGCCCATGCGATCATGCCTCCGATCAGCACCATCTCGGGTTTGGCGCCAAACATGGCGGGATCCCAAAGCACCAGATCGGCGCGCTTGCCCGGCTCGATACTGCCAATTTCATGTGCAATGCCATGGGCGATGGCGGGATTGATGGTGTATTTGGCCACATAGCGCCGGGCGCGAAGGTTGTCGTTCTGGCTGGTTTCCTCGTCAAGACGGCCGCGTTGCAGCTTCATCTTATGCGCGGTCTGCCAGGTCCGGCTGACCACCTCGCCCACCCGGCCCATGGCCTGGCTATCGGACGAGATCACCGAGAAGGCGCCCATATCGTGCAGGATATCCTCGGCCGCGATGGTTTCGCGGCGGATGCGGCTTTCGGCAAAGGCCACATCCTCGGGCACGCGCTTGTCGAGGTGATGGCAGACCATCAGCATGTCGAGATGCTCTTCGACCGTATTGGCGGTAAAGGGCCGGGTCGGGTTGGTCGAGCTGGGAATGACATTCGGCGCGCCGACCAGCCGGATGATATCTGGCGCATGGCCGCCCCCCGCGCCCTCGGTATGGAATGCGTGGATGGTGCGGCCTTTGATCGCCGCCAGCGTATGTTCGACAAAGCCTGATTCGTTCAGCGTATCGGTATGGATCGTGACCTGCACATCCATGGCATCGGCGACGGTCAGGCAGCAGTCGATGGCGGCGGGGGTGGTGCCCCAATCTTCGTGCAGTTTCAGCGTCGCCGCACCGGCGCGGACCATTTCCTCAAGCGCCTCTGGGCGTGAGGCGTTCCCCTTGCCCGAGATCAGCATGTTTACCGGCACCGAATCCATCGCCATCAGCATGTGCCGGATATGCCAAGGACCCGGGGTGCAGGTGGTGGCAAGGGTGCCGTGTGCCGGCCCCGTTCCCCCGCCCAGCATGGTGGTGATGCCCGAGGCGATCGCGTCCTCGACCTGCTGGGGACAGATCAGGTGGACGTGGGCGTCCATGCCGCCAGCAGTGACGATGCGCCCTTCGGCCGCGATGATCTCGGTGCCCGGTCCGATCACAAGGGTCACCCCGGGCTGGGTGTCGGGGTTGCCGGCCTTGCCGATGCCGTGAATGCGACCGTCGCGCAGCCCGATATCGGCCTTGTAGATGCCCGAATGGTCAAGAATCAGCGCATTTGTGATGACGGTGTCCATGGCGCCATCGGCGCGGCTGGCCTGACTTTGCCCCATGCCGTCGCGGATCACCTTGCCGCCGCCGAATTTGACCTCTTCGCCATAGATGGTCAGGTCGCGCTCGACCTCGATGATGATATCGGTGTCGCCCAGACGCAGACGGTCGCCGGTAGTCGGGCCGTACATCTGCGCATAATCGCGGCGGGAAATGGTAAGCGCCATGATATCCTCTCTAATCCAGCGGGCCCATGACCGCGCTGTTGAAGCCATGGACCTCGCGCCGGCCGGCAAGCGGGATCAGCCGCACCTCGCGGCGCTGGCCGGGTTCGAACCTGACAGCAGTCCCCGAGGCGATATCCAGACGCATGCCCCGTGCCGCCGTGCGATCAAAGTCGAGGCCGGGATTGGTTTCGGCGAAATGGAAGTGACTGCCGACCTGTACCGGGCGGTCGCCGGTATTGGCGACCATCAGCGTGATCGCCTGACGGTCGGCGTTCAGCGTGATCTCGCCCCCGGCCGGAAATATCTCGCCCGGGATCATGGCATCACCGCCAGCGCGACGCCCGCCGCCGCCGTGGCCGCGCCAAGAAACCGGCTTGCCCCCAGCCGGCCAAGGCCGATGCCGGCCAGATGCAGCGCCGTTGTTGCCAGCACAAAGCCTGCTGCATAGGCGACAAGACCCGACGCCGGTCCCTCGGCACCATGGGCATGGCCGTGCATCAACCCGAACAGTGCCACCGCTGGCAGGGCAAAGGTCAGCGACGGGCGCAGGGCCAGCGCCACGGCCAGCCCCAGGATGATTGACGAGGCCAGGATCATCGGCTCGACCGCGGGCAGGGCGATCCCCGCCGCCCCCAGCGCGCCGCCCGCGACCATCGCCCCGACAAAGGCAAGAGGCAGCGCCCAGATACCGCGCGGATCGCGTGCGGTTGCAGCCCAAAGCCCAACCGCCACCATAGCCAGCACGTGATCGGTTCCGCCCAGGGGATGCGCCCAGCCAGCCGCAAAGGGCGAGACATGGCCGGCATGACCGGGATGGGCCAGCGCCGCGGTCGGCATCAGCAGCAGGGGAAGAACACGTTTCATGGCAGCCTCTCAGCGGATGGGGTTATGGACGGTGACAAGCTTGGTGCCGTCCGGGAATGTGGCCTCAACCTGCACGGCGTGGATCATCTCGGCGATGCCCTCCATGCATTGATCGCGGGTGATGACATGGGCTCCGGCCTCCATCAGATCGGCGACCGAACGGCCGTCGCGCGCGCCCTCGACCACGAAATCCGAGATCAGCGCGATTGCCTCGGGGTGGTTCAGTTTGACGCCGCGGGTCAACCTGGCGCGCGCCACCATGGCGGCGACCGAGATCAGCAGCTTTTCCTTTTCGCGGGGGCTCAGGTTCATCCTGGGGGTTCCTTCAGCATTGCCAGACGCGGGGCAGGGGGCCGGGCCGGATCGCCCGGATCAGACGCATCAGCGCCTGACGCAGCTCCCACCCGTCGGGGGCCATCAGCCGTGCCACAAGTTTGCCGTCAAAGGCGCTGGCGGCGCCCTCTGGACCCATTGCCAGGCGCGCGCGTTCCAGCCGGTCAGCGGCATCGGGGGCGACCAGAACCAGCGTGGCAAAGGCGCGGCAGCCCCCCAGCATCGCCGGGCCGGTTGCGGCCAGTGCCCGGTCGGTCAGGCGCAGGTTCTCGACAAAGACCGGACGTCCGTCACGGCTGATGCGGCGGCGGTCGCTAAGATCCAGACGGGTCACGGTTTCGCCCATGGCGGCGCGGCCAAGGATCAGCACCTCGGCCCAAAGGCAGGTTGCCGAGCCGGTCAACGTCACCTCTTGTTCACGGACAAGCGCGGCACCATCGAAAAGGATCGTCTCTTGCGGCAACAGGTCCAGATGAGCCCTATCAGCAACCGTATAGTGCGCGCTGACCCGCGCCCGACCGGTGACCGAGCGATAGGCGCGCTCTGCCGTCTGAGTCGTTACGACCAGATGTGTGCCGGGCCCCTGAGTGACGGAGATCTCGATCCGGTCGCCGCCGGTCAGCCCCCCCGAGGTGTTCAGCAGCACCAGCTCGCAACCTGCTGCCGGGGGCAACATGGCCCGGGCGCTGCCTGACTGATGCAGCCGCGCAAGCCGGGTCGCGCCGCCGCCAAGGGCGAAGTCTGCGCGAATCTGGCCTTGTGCGCGGGGCAACTGGCAGGGGATCGTCTGATGCAACATCGGGGCCTCTTTGCCCGAAGCATCGGCAAAGGCGGGTGATGAGTGCAAGAAAACGGACCAGTTTTGCCAGCATGATCCCGTTTCTGCGCGAAATGCGGGCAATCTGGCGAATTTGCAGGCAAGGCGGAATGCGCTTTCCCCGCGTGGCTTCGGCCATTATACGGTTTGCGGCATTCAATGACCGCAAGGGGATAGCACAATGGCCAATGTGGTGGTCGTCGGCGCGCAGTGGGGCGACGAAGGCAAGGGCAAGATCGTTGACTGGCTGTCGGAGCGCGCCGATGTGATCGCGCGCTTTCAGGGCGGCCACAATGCCGGCCACACGCTGGTTATTGGCAATCAGGTTTTCAAACTGTCGCTGCTGCCTTCGGGCATCGTGCGCAAGGGCAAGACGGCAGTGATCGGTAACGGCGTGGTGCTGGATCCCTGGTCCCTGTTCGCCGAGATCGACAAGCTTGCCGGTCAAGGCGTCGAGATCAGCCCCGAGAACCTGATGATCGCCGAGAACACTCCGCTGATCCTGCCGCTGCATCAGGACCTTGACAAGCTGCGCGAAGAGGCCGCTGGTGCCTCGAAGATCGGCACTACCGGTCGCGGCATCGGCCCGGCCTATGAGGACAAGGTTGGCCGTCGCAGCATCCGTGTCGCCGATCTGGGCGATGAAGAGACGCTGGATTCCCGCCTTGACCGCCTGCTGGCCCATCATGACGCATTGCGTCAGGGCCTGGGCGCGGCCCCCATCGACCGGGCCGAGCTGCGCGCCAGGCTGCTTGAAATCGCGCCAAAGCTTTTGCAATACGCCCAGCCGGTCTGGAAGGTGATGAACGATGCCCGCAAATCGGGCAAACGCATCCTGTTCGAGGGTGCTCAGGGCAGTCTTCTCGACATCGACTTCGGTACCTATCCCTATGTCACCAGTTCGACCACCATGTCGGGCATGGCGGCCAGCGGCACCGGGCTTGGCCCCTCGGCGATCGGCTTTGTGCTGGGGATCGTCAAGGCCTATACGACGCGCGTCGGCGAAGGTCCCTTTCCGACCGAGCTGGAGGATGCCGACGGTCAGCGTCTGGGCGAGAGAGGCCATGAATTCGGCACCGTCACTGGCCGCAAACGCCGCTGCGGCTGGTTTGATGCGGTTCTGGTGCGCCAGACCTGCGCCATCTCGGGCGTGAACGGCATTGCGCTGACCAAGCTGGACGTGCTGGACGGTTTCGAAACGCTGAAGATCTGCACCGGCTATGACGTCGATGGCCAGCATTACGACCATCTGCCCACCGCTGCCGCCCTGCAGGCCCGCGCCAAGCCGATATACGAAGAGATGGAGGGCTGGGAGGAATCGACCCAAGGTGCGCGCAGCTGGGCTGATCTGCCCGCGAATGCGATCAAATACGTTCGCCGCATCGAAGAGCTGATCCAGTGCCCGGTGGCGCTGCTTTCGACCTCGCCCGAGCGGGACGATACCATCCTTGTGACCGATCCCTTCGCCGATTGAAAAGATGGATCTGAGGACGCGCAAACTCTGGTCTCTGGTCATCCTGCTGGTCGGGCTGCCGCTGTATATCGTCGTGGCGGTGACGCTGGTGAACTGGATGGACCGGACCTGGGGGCGCCAGCCGATCCTGATCGAGCTGGCGGTCTATGTGGGTCTGGGGATCCTCTGGGCCTTGCCCTTTCGCAAGGTCTTTACCGGCATCGGCAAGGACGAATGAACAGGCTGTCGAGCGCCTGTCCGGTCACGCTGATCGGCGGCGCGCCGGTCAGCCGTGCTGATCTGGATCAGGCACTGGCGGTTGCCCCGGTGGTCGCTGCCGCTGACAGCGGTGCTGATACCGCACTGAGCCATGGGCTGATTCCGGCGGCGGTCTGGGGTGATTTCGACAGCATTTCGGCCCGTGCCCGTGCCGAAATCCCTGCCGAGAACCAGCATCCCGTCGCCGAACAAGACAGCACCGATTTCGAAAAATGCCTGCAGCGCCTGGATGCGCCCTTTGTGGTCGCGGTCGGGTTTTCAGGCGCGCGTCAGGATCATTTCCTTGCGGCGCTGAGCGTGATCGCCCGCGGTATCGGCCCGCCGTGCCTGCTGATCGCGGGCGAGGATGTGATTGTGCGCCTGCCCTCACGACTGAGGCTGGATCTGCCGCCCGCGACGCGGGTGTCGCTTTTCCCGATGGGCCCGGCGCGGGGAACTTCACGCGGGCTCAGGTGGCCGATCGGGGGGGTGGAGTTCGCGCCCGGCACCCGGGTCGGGACCTCGAACCAGGCTGACGGAGCTGTCGAGCTTACCTGCGAGGGGCAGATGTTACTTATTCTGCCGCGCGAGTGCCTGCAAATACTTACGACCGCGCTTTAACAGGCTGCTGGCGCCGGACCAAGCCTTGCACACCCTTGGCAAAAGCGCCAACCTCGCAGGTGAAGGAGAGATATCATGCCAGTCAAGAACCGCTTTGCAGAACTCTTGCCGGAAATCACCGCGTGGCGCCGCGATTTCCATGAGAACCCCGAGTTGGATTACGCTGTGCATCGCACCGCGGGCCGGGTCGCGGAACTGCTGCGCAGCTTTGGTCTGGACGAGGTGGTCGAAGGGATCGGCCGTACCGGCGTCGTCGGCGTCATCAAGGGGCGCAGCAACACGAGCGGTCGTGTGATCGGCCTGCGCGCGGATATGGATGCGCTGCCGATTCATGAAAAAACCGGGGCGGAATATGCCTCAAAAACGCCTGGTGTCATGCATGCCTGCGGGCATGACGGCCATACCGCCATGCTGCTGGGTGCCGCGAAATACCTGGCCGAGACGCGCAATTTCGACGGTACCGCCGTGGTTATCTTCCAGCCCGCCGAAGAGGGCGGTGCTGGCGGTCTTGCCATGGTTCAGGATGGTCTGGTTGATCGCTGGGGCATTCAGGAATTTTATGGCATGCACAATATGCCCGGCTATCCGGTCGGCGCTTTTGCCATTCGTGAAGGTGCG
>Ga0182743_1000393_pt1 | contig 56224 bp, 39 predicted proteins | sample eDN3rd30CKraftOP_FD_128522 | JGI IMG/M metagenome (GOLD analysis project Ga0182743, IMG submission 128522) | Enriched Organic Plus compost microbial communities from Emeryville, California, USA - eDNA 3rd pass 30_C Kraft OP (version 2) (version 2) ... | reverse complement strand
GGAACCTCTGCATAAGTCCGGCTTCCCCCTCGAAACAGGATGGTGTGCCGCGTAGCGGATGTCTATGTTGATGCGGCACAGACCCGTTCTTGTGAGAGGCTCGATGGAAAAGCAGACGTCGTTCGCTGAACTCGCATGGAACACGAAGGGCAAGACCACGCGCAGAGAGCGGTTTCTTGCGGAGATGGATGCGGTGATTCCGTGGAAGCGACTGCTTTCGGTGATCGAGCCTTTTTATCCGAAAGCGGGTCTGGGTCGACGTCCGCTGGGCCTTGAGCTGATGTTGCGGATTTACTTCCTGCAGCAGTGGTTCGACCTGTCTGATCCGGCAGCGGAAGATGCACTGTATGACAGCGAATCGATGCGCCGATTTGTCGGCATCGAGTTGGGGGAAGATACCGTCCCCGACGAGACGACGATTCTGCGCTTTCGGCATCTGCTGGAAAAGCACGACCTGACGAAAGCGATTTTCGCTGAAGTGCGCGCCCTCCTGGAGGAGAAGGGATTGCTGCTCAAGCAGGGAACGATCGTTGATGCCACGATCATCTCTGCCCCGAGTTCGACCAAGAACGCGACGAAGACGCGGGATCCCGAAATGAAGCAGACGCGAAAGGGCAACGCCTGGTTCTTCGGAATGAAGGTCCATACCGGCACCGACAAGCAGGGGCTTGTTCATAGCATCACCACGACGGATGCCGCCCAGGCGGACGTCATGCATTTGCCCGCATTGATTCACGGCGAAGAGGATGAGATCTACGGCGACCGCGCGTACTGGAATGAAGCGGACAAACGCGATTTCGAGAGTGCGGGTGTGAAGTACCTTGTGAATCGTCGGGCAACACGGAATCGTCCGTTGAGCACGTACTGGCGAAAGATCAATCGCAGCCGCTCACGCGTGCGCGCACGCGGCGAGCATGCGTATCACGTAGTGAAACGGCTCTGGGGGTTCGACAAGGTGAGGTATCGCGGGCTGCGCAAGAATACCACACGCGTATTCGCGGCATTTGCGTTGGCGAACCTGTACCTCGCCCGACAACAGCTACAGAGCGCAAGGGCGTAGTGTCTCCTCAAACAGGGAGACACTACGCGAGGCGGTCGTAAGACCGCCAAGAGCGACACGTTACGCCTGAAAAATGCACCGGGAATACCGTCCGCGACGCTTCCGCGTCCCGGCCGGGTGATTCAGTCCGGCTTATGCAGAGATTCCCTAAGAGGGGATGACCAATGCCTGGAGAACTGTTCGCAATTTTGAGGAACGGCGATACGCGGAGAATTCCTCTGCGACAGAACGTACAGGAGATTGTCTCAGATGCACTCGAGGAATCAGCGGGTCGCCTGCTCAGAGAAGATTTGGAGATTATCCCGCTTTCAAATGCGATCTACTCACCCGATATTGGCCAAGAAGCATGGGCCATAAAGCCCTTCGTGTTGCCACGACAACTGGAAGATGCTCTGCGGGAAACTCGAACCCTTCCTGAGCTCAGTGCCCGTGACATCGAGAGCCTGGCCGTGCGTGCGATTGGAATCCGTTTCCAAGAACGTAGTAACGGACCATGGCTTGCACTTCAGGCCGTAGATCGAAGGCAAGTCATCAGACCGGGTGGCCTCAGCATTATCCTTGATGGCACGGTATTCCGCCGACTGGAGGAACCCGGTTTACAGCTAGGCGCGGACGTTCATGCGGTGTACCGTGACGGTGGTCTGCTGTTCGATCAGATTTTCTGGGTAAAGCGAGTTGTTGATATCGCCGAGCACTACCGCCAAGCCACCGATCGGGACGTTCAAGAATTCGCCGCCCGTGACGACGTCTATCTGGAAGATGAAGATGCGTTCCGTGCGAGCGCTGATGAGTGGGTTCGGCGACGAATCGCGCTGATCGCTGACAGCAACGTGCTCGCTTCGTGCGCCCCGCGTGAGATTAGAGACAAGGCGCGCGACCACCAGCTGGAGGTTCGGTTGGTCAACCGGAATGGGCGGGAAGTGATTGCATTCCCAAGCGATAAGCGTGGTCTAAAGGACCTACTTCGGTTTCTTGGAGAGGACATCTTTAAAGGCCCACTAACAAACACGCCATTTGTTTCGAACTCTAAGCGGCGTCGATAGCGCTCGTCAATTACGGCCGATTAAGAGGATCCTCCGCCCAAGAACACGGCAAGGGCAGCGGCTTACGAGCCACATCGCCGCCGTGTGTGACGCTCCTGCTTAACGTTTGTTTTTCTTGGGCCATATAAAAACACGGAGGGCAGCCAACAGCGCTTGTAGGAAAGTCTTCTTCCTAGGTCGTGCCCGTATTTGCACTGGCGGGTGTTCGGGAGGAACTGGGGAAGGTGGTTTTGCAGCTGGTTGACCCCGCTTTCTGCGCCCCAGGTGATCTCTCTGAAATTCAACAAACGCCTGCTGCAGGTCCCGAAGCGCGTGATCGAGCTCTCGCTTAGAATGGCGAAGGTCCATTATCCAGACGCTTGTAGAAGTGGTCCTCGACTGTCCGTAGCAGCTGCTTGTAGACGTTCTTCTCATGAGGTGCGGTCGCGTCATACACGACAACAAAGAAGCGGCAATCTTGTTTCTTGCTGAATTGAAACAAGGCGGCGGTCCGGGCCAGGAACACCGCCGGTGACAGTACCTCCTCCGGATTGACGACCGGAGCTGGAAGAGCAGCACGTTCTTCTGCTCTGTGAGCATACTCATATTCGCGCATGCGAATACCGGTACTGGTAAGGGTTACGTCATACAAATATTCTATCTCGCCCGTGGGGGCAGCCCAGCAGGGCGGGTGGCCTGCTTCACCGCCCTGTGCTCTAATTTGCTTCTCAAGATGAGCGAGCTGCCCTTTCTGGTTGGCGATTGCCCATGCCTGGGCCTCCACTTGCCTCGCGACCGAGTCCATGTTCTCACTATTTGCGCGTTGGGCAGCTTCCGAAATCATCTCCCGCGCGCGTTGTATTTCCTGTAGTGCCTGGCTCGCCTCGCTTAGCGCGGTTTTGCTGGCGGATTTCTCCTGGATTTCGTTCACGACCCGTACCAAACGCCTGAAGTCATCGGCAGGGCTCTCCGCAGAAATTCCGAGAGCGGTGGCGAGCTGTTGAAGGGTCGAACGCGATTCCTGGAGGCGTTGTAACTCAGTGGGGGATATGGGTGCCTTTCCTATAAACTCACGCGTGACGCGTTCTCGTTCCAGCTCTCCAAAAGCCAATAGTAATAGCAGAACAAAAATGATCAGAATTCCAACTTCCGCCATCGTCAGGCCAAGGACGAGTCCCTTCCGATAGGCTTGGTTCTGCTCACCAATCCCATGCTTATCGTCCCGCATTCATCTCTACTCGCCTGTCAGTCTCCAACAATTCGATGAGATGCTTCGCAAGTTCTGTAAGAGTACCAAGAACCTTGGCCGCGGCTTCTTCCGTATCCTGCATTGACCGCACAGCCGCGGCAGACTCCACACTCACTGAGCGAAGCAACTCACGGTCTGTACTGAGAATATCCCCCGTATCAGTCAGGTTCTTCTTCAATTCAACTATTCCGTCAGTCACGGATTCCACAAGCGCTGCCACCCGCCGCACAGACGCCTGGCTTTCAGCTGAAATGCTAACACTGACAGCAGTTAGCTGTTCGTTGACGTGATCAGATTGCTCGGCAGCCCCACGAAGTTTCAGCGAAGTGTCCTCCGCGTGGGACGCAACGTCCTTCAATGCACGTGCAACATCATTCAACGTCGCAGCAAGATTAGCAGGAGGTGGAGCGAGGTGCTTGAAGTACTGAACTGCTGCCTGAACCTCACTTCCAAGTTGTATCAGTTGTCGGGTAAGCTCGCCTGTATGACCAAGCGCATCGTTGTGAGCAGCTGCGGTGTTTTCGCTCAGCTGAGCGATTGAATCGGCTGCGCGAGAAGCAAGCTCGGTCAGAGCCTTGGCCCCTACTTCAATTGAACGCTGGACCTGGTCGGTTGCACGTTGCTGCATTTCGTCGAGCAAACGCGCGGTGTCAATTGAGAGTGCTTCCAGTGTGGCTCTAACTTTGGATGAGGCTTCGCTGAGTTCCAGTCTTGTCATTTGCTCAACATCGGCGGGATCTATTCGCATCTGGTGCAGGACGACTCGCAAAAAAATTCCGGCGATCGTTGTTCCGAGTGCGATACCGAAATTGCCGATAATCTGCTTCGCGGATGAAGTGGCCGCATCGGGCCCAGTCTGCGCGCCACTGAACTCGTATAAAGCGAAAGCCATGCTTACCAAAGTAAACAGCAGACCCAGGTAGTAAGCGTTATCTCCCGCCTGATCCAGCCGAACTTTCAATTGCGGGACGAACGTAGCACCGGCCGCATAGAGAGCCATGATAGCGATCAATGCAGCTGTAATGAACGCTTGGGCGGCGTCAAAACTCTTTAGAATCCAATAGAACAGAATTCCCAGAAGGAAGGCAGCAAAAAACGCGATAACATCTGTTCGGCTGCTCACTGCTCTCGGCCTGAAAGCGGGCATGTTCATTAGGGGCCACCGTATAGTTTGTCTACCAGGTCTACTTGTGCGCCTTGGGTTGTGAAGAAATCCTCCCAGAACTGAACATGTCGTATGCCCTGCACCGCGTGGTCACGACGCTCGATGTAGTAGATGGTTACAGAGACCCCATCCAGGTTGGATCTAACCTTTGAGAAATACGGCGTCGTAGCAAACGCTGCGAACTCTGGCAAACCTGAGTACATACTAAGTTTGCCGGGCATGTGTTGAATCAGGTCGGAAACAACAAGCAAACGCTTGGGGGAGTTGTCGTAGCGGGGATTGCCAAAACTGCGAATTGCCGCTGCTTGAACAGCTTCGAAGATTGGAGAGCTTGGGGCAGTCTTCAGATCAAGTTCTCGGTTGAATACTACTTGCAATGTATCCCTGAAGCGCTTCCACCTCTGCGCTGCCAACGCAGGATTCTGGTAAAGCCGATTAAGGTCGGCTCCAGTGCCAGGATTGCAGAGGTGTACGAGCGGTTCTGTGAATGCAGCACCGGATCGATCAACTGCGTAAAGTTCTACAAGACCAGCGGGCGGAACCCCATCCAGCACCCGCTCAAAACGATTCTGCAAGTCCTTGCGTTGCGGTTCCGAGAAGCCCTCGGACGCGTCTATTAACAATACGAGTATCTCGGATGGGGGCCGGCCTTCAACACACAACGTGCCCGGATCGGATTTCTCTGACTTTTTACTCAGGTAATACAAAGCGCTGCCGCCAACCGCGAGAAGCAATAGAACTAACCCCGCGATGGCGATGGGTCCGTTGGATTCTCGAGCTGCCGGCCGTTGAAAACGTGGTGCGGCTCTTCTCCTATGCATTTACAACGGGCTCCGGAGTTTTAGATGGATCGCGAGCCATCTGATAGTCGTCCAGTGCAGCCTCAAAATGCTCGTTTATGGTGCCGATGTATCGCTCGATGCGGTTCAGGACCTCCGTGCGGACATCGGTCGCGAGTTCCGGCATCTCGCGGAGACCAGGAGATTGTAGAAACGCCGGCTTCGGGACTGCAGTGCGGAAATACGCGGGAGCCGGCGTAGTCCTGGCTGTCAGATTTGTGTCACGATAGAGCCGTACCAGTTGCTCATGCTGAACGGCTGCGTGGTCGAGGAATGCAAGATAGAGTTGGTACAATCGCTGGCGACCCTGCTGGGCTAGTTCTCTATCGTGTTGGCCGCCAAGGATTCGCTCGATAGCTGCGGTCATGTCAGCAACGGCCATGTCTCTTAAATCGGTAAGTCGTTCCAGGGATTTGCTGCTTTCGATCGCGAGCTGTTCAAATGCAGCCCGGCGTGCCTGGCCTATCGCCATGTACCCCGGGTACTTATCCCGACTCGAAGCTACGTCTATGACTGCTAGGAATCCGAGAGCCAAGCCAAACACAACGAGCAACAATGAGCGGGTGTCCTCAAGCTCCAAAGGCGTTTGTGTCACAGCTTGTATCAGCGCGTCCATTTCTACCACCCCTGCTGACGCGATAAACAAGTCGCGATAATGACCGATTGAAAGATTGAGTGAGACTGCCCACACGAAATAGAAAAGCGATGAGAGTGCTCCGAAAAGCCGGTGGTGCCATTTTACGTGTAGGAGATGAGGAAAGAAAAAAATGGCGTATGCCACTGCACTCCCGACATTGAGCAGCGACAGCATCAGTGCTTGCACAATTCCGCCAATGATGCCCGCTTCGCTTCCAGCCGCGAAAAACACTCCGTTGAGGATCGCCTCCAGTAGAATAAAGATCGAAAGCAGTAACCACGAAAACGCGTGGCGCCGAGCAGAGATCAATTGCGGAGGGCGAGTAATACGGTTCGCCGTCCGGAAGGCTTGGAACTCCTGTTCTTTGCCTGCGGCGGCTTCGCGTGTGTGCAGCAATTGGTTGCGGTCGTTGATGATGTGCGCTTTGAAGTCCTTCAATGTACTTTGGCCAATGGCCTCAACCAACATGCTTTGGTCGGAACTGAGTACTGACTTTCGAATGCGTGCTTCGTAAAGCTGACATTCTGCAAGGAATTCATCCGTGGCCTTTCTGGCGTACCTTTCGATCGCGGATCCGATCTCGAGTTCCACGATGTCAGGCTCGGTGGCATCGGATGCTGGTTGGTTCTGTTTACCAGCGTCTGAACCGCGCTCGGCGACTCTTAGCTCCCGCTCAACTTGAGATGTGTCAATCGGCGGGAATGCCTGGAGACTTGGGAGGACGCCATCCCGGCTTCCCATCATGTTACTCAGCAGCTCGTTTAGCGACCTCGCCATCAGCGCAACCTTTGTACTCTTCCCAATGGAGATGATGCAGCCGAATTGTGGTAGGGACAAAGTGAGCGTTTGCCGACTCTAGTATGGGTTACAGCACACGTTCAATCAACTGGCCCGTCCCCGATTCGCCATTCCAGGGTATCCAGAAAGCCCTCCACTCGCTCGACCCAAACTCCGGGCTTCAAGACCGGATACCGTACCGGCCACCGACCATCAGCTTGGAAGAGGGACTCCAACTCGGCCCGCCACTCCCGGGCGAAATGCTCCTCCCCTGGTGTCGTGTCGAGCTGCCCGAACTGCAGCGTCAACTCGCCGCGCGTGTTCAGCGAAAACGGGGAGCGCTTCGCAAGTCGAGGGAACTTCCGGCCTGAACGAGCCCGTCTGGTTCTGCATCCAGCCGACATCGGCGGCGTAGCGCATTGCGAAGTCGAGGACCTTCTCGATCGCCGTAACGGTGGGGGCATCGAGCTCGTCCTGCTGGTAAGCGGTGAACACGGCATCCATGAACGATGCTTCGTTCCATGCGAAGCGGCCGCCGCTTCTCGGGATCGCAGCGGCGATGGGTTCAGGCTCAGCGTGACGCGCAGCCGGCGAACGGGATGCAGCCAGCGAGCCGTGCTTCGCCCGAGTCGTCGCGTCATAGTTGTCGAGCGATACGGGCGGCGGCTGGAGCGAGATCTGCCAGTCGCCAGTGATGGTCGCAGTGCCGAACTCGGTGAGGTACGCCATCAGGTCCTCCTGGCGCGGTTGGCCGAAGGCGAGGCGGTAGACGGCGAGGCTGCGCTGGAGTCGCTTGATGCGGATTTCCTCCTTGCTAAAGGGAGGAATCGGGATGCGGCGCTCGACCTTGGCACCGCCTTCGATTGGGTAGATCCAGTAGGGCACGAGATCCGATTCGTGCGGCGCGCGTGCGGTGCGTGCCTGCTCGAATAGGTGCTGCCACGGGTCGTGCGCGGAGTCGAGCTTCTCGAGTCCGAACCGCTGCGCCACGTTCTTGCGGACGGCGTGTCCCTTGTAGCGATGCACGCGACCTTCGCGCTGCTCCATGTCGACCGGATTGCCTGGCAAATTCCAGTGGTAGACGGCGTGGCAGTATGGGTGGAAGTCCAGGCCTTCCTGCCCGATGGAAGTGCTGGCGATCACGAAGGGGCGGAACGGTGAGTTGAACGCGCGCTTGACATCGTCGGCGCGGTTGAGCTGCTGACCATCGTCGCTGCGGAGGGTACCATACCGAACGGCGAATCGCGTGCGGATGCTGAAGTCCTTGAACTGCAGCGATCGCCCGGAAACACGCACGGACTGCGGGCGCAACAGTGCGGTTCGCAGCGAAACGGTCTGTGCGATCTCTACAGCGACTGGATGGACGGTTTCGAGCGGCGATTTGCCGATGGCGCCGAGTGATTCACGCAGGCAATGCACGTACTCGTCGAGCACGGCCTGAAGGTTGTGAGCAGCGCCGTAATGCGTAACAACGCGCCAGTACGCGCCTTCGTCCTCGCCGCGGAGCAGCGACATCGTCTCGGGCTGGTTGTAGAGCGACTGGAACCCAAACGCGACACGCGCAGCTTCCTGCAGGAGGTAGTGCGTGTTGAGCGGCACTTCCGGAACGAGGCGGTGCAGCGCACGCAGCGCGGTTATGGCAGGTGACCCGAGCGCCAGCTCGACAAGCACATCGATCAGATCATCAGGAGCTCCTCCAAGTCCCGCAGTGTTCTTCCCGGTCGCGACGAAACGCCGCACGTGGCGCAGCAGGGCATTACCGGGTTCTTTCTCGTCCGTAATCGCCCACGCCCATTTGCCGGGCGGTTCACACCATGTCGAAACATCAGGATAATGCATGGCGTCGAGCAGCGCGGGTGCTGCCCAGTACCACTGTGGGTCCGCGGGTGCATCCGGGAACTCGATGTTTGAGAGCAGGTCGCGAATGTGACGCCGTGCTGTATCACGCAACGCTTCGAGTTCCACGGGCCCGCCATGCTCGGCGGCGATGCGAAGCGGATCGATCGCAGCGGCGAGGGTTACGCAAGGGTAGAGAAGCGCGAGCGCGTTCATGCCGGCTTCGCGGCCTTCGGCGATCGCAATACGAAGCAGCGCACTTCGCTTCTGCGTGAGTTGCGAGTACCGGATACCCGGCGAGTCACCGAGAGCGAGCCGCTCGGCTTCGTACGACAGCAGCGCTGCAACGGCATCGGGCACAACGTTCCAGCACGAGAACACCAGAGCTTTGGTCAGGGTCCGGTCCGCGTGTGGGCCATCGTCCTTCACGTACGGAAGCGAAGGCGGTAGCCAGAGGAGCTGCCACATGCCCCGGTCGATGGTATCCCGTGCAAGGCTCCGGTACCGGCCGTTGGTCCGTCGAATCGCGCGGTAATTTCGCAGGTGCGCAGCGGAGAGCTGGACGGATTTGCCCGACTCGAGCACACGAATCAACTCGTCGGACGGATTGCTGGCGTGTTGCTCGAGCTTCTTCTTGAGGTCGTACTCCTTCATGAACTCGAGCGCGAACGGTGCGGACTTCCAGTAGTCCGTCGGGTCGTGGCTGTTTACGGCCTGTGCGATGCGACCGGTCACCACGGCTTCCCGCAGGTCATCGGGCTGCACATCGGTGATGGTCGGTACAGACTCGACCATGGCATCGAGCGCGGTTGTGCTGCCGACGCGCTCGGTGCGGACCATCACGTCGAGCAGGCGGTCACGAATGCGATCGCGCATCGCCGTGGGGCTGTCGATGGTGGTTCCACCGAACAGTGTGCGTCGGAACTCGCGCAGATCCTTCTCGAGTTCACTGACCGCGTTGGCGCTGCCGGTGAGAAAGCGTAGCGTCTCGAGGAAGTCGCGGTAGTGGTTGTCTTCCGCGTCGTCATCCTGCGTGAGCGGCTTGTAGGGTGTGGCGGACAACATGACGACGCGCACCTGCTCGCCCTGCGGCGACTGGTGTGTCATCAGAGTTCTGGCGAGTTCGGCGGCCTCGGACTCGCCGTGGATCAGGTCCTTGAAGCGCTGGAACTCGTCAAGAATGACCAGGTCCGGTTCGAGCGCATCAACACACACGTGCGCGAGCAACTGACGCAGCTCGCCGATCAGGCCGAACTGCAACTGCGTCATCTCTCGCGGATACTTCCTGCGCGCGCGCGTGAACTGCTCACAGGCATCGGTCAGGCGGTCCAGCATCGGAGTGTTTTGCCGCAGTCGGTCAATGAAGCTTTCGGCGAGGTGCTCATTCAATTGTTTCGATCGCCTGCGGTCACTGTAACGGGCGCGAAACTGCTCACGCGACATTCCGCCCTGTAACAGGTTAACCAGACCGCGTTCATGGTGTGGAAGCACCTCGCGGAGCATGACGCCGAGAAGAACACGCTCCGACCACATACCACCGCGAGAACGCAGGTTGAAGCTCGTGTCGGGCGTGAAGCTGACGAAGTTCACGCGGTTCCGGGCCAGGTTGCCCAGTTGCTCCGGCAGGAGCGTAAGCCGCGTAGCCGCGTTGAGGTCACGCACACCCAGCACGTTCAGACGGCTGATGTTCTGCTGTGCGATCGCGGCGTTCGAGCAGACGTAGATCACGTCGATTCGATCGACCTTGTCGCGCAGGTGATCGAGCGTGCGTGCGATGAGCCCTCGCGCGACCAGCGTCTTGCCGAGCCCGACTTCGTCCGCGATGAGGAAGCGATGGGCGGGCGGGTCGTCCAGGTACAGCCGTTTGAAGACGTAATCGACCGTCCGCCGCTGGAAATCCTTGAGTCCGGAGAGGATTCCGTCGAGATCGAAATTTTCCAGCATCAGGCCGTCTCCTTCAGAACCGCCTCGAACGCCTGCCAGAGCTGCACGAACTCAGGCGGCACGATCGTCGTCTCGTCTTTGCTGAGCCGTTCCAGGGTGTAGCCGATGGCGCGCAGCCGCTCAGGATCACGATGGAGCGCACGCGTCATCTCCTCCAGCAGTGGCGCGGTCTCCGCGGTGCGCAGCCAATCCATTGACTTCGATTCAGACTGCCCGAAGGGGACCTCGGCAAAAAGCGTCGGATCATCGGCGAGGAGGAGGAGCAGATAGCGAAGGAGCCCTTCGCGGTTGTTGAGCACCGAACGCAGAATCGCGCCTTCGCGCTGATCGGCGTCGACGCCTTCCAGGGGAAGATTCAGTACAAAGCGCAATCGCTCATCGGAACCGCTGGCCGCGAGTTCGAACGCGACGAGGCCCGTTACCTGTTCAGTGGAACTCGGGCTCCACGCGACGGCGGACGAGCGGAGCGGCAGCAGATCCACCGCAGTCGTGGCGGCTCGGGTCGCGAGCCATGTGTTCGCCTCCGTGATGCCGGTGAGCAGGACGGGATTCGAAGCGCGAAGCTTGCAGATCCATTCGACGCCTTCACGGCGGCAGACGACACGCATCCCGGCATCGCTCAACTCGCGTTGTGCATCGAGCAGCGCCTGGTGCGCTGCGCGCTGCTCCGCCGTTTCGAGCTCCGGCTCATCGGGCGGCGTGTATTCGGACAGCAGCCCGCCGAGCCCGTCGGCACTCAGGAGATCATCGATACCGCCTACCTTGCTGCGTTTGCCGATCAACTCCGCCATGATCTCGACATTGCGCGCGAATGCTGCATTCGTCGCATTCGCAGATCCGACCAGGAGGTGTGTGTTCCAGCCGTTCTCCGCGATATAGACCTTGGCGTGCAGTCCGGCTGTGGGATGCTGAAGTGCGGACGCGGATTCGGGTTCCTCGACGTCATCGGGTTGCGTCCGCTCATGCAGAATCGAGATGCGGCCGAATTTCGCTAACGCTTCTTTCGGAATCTTGGCCAGTTCCTCAGGGCGAGAGATCAGCGCGATCGCGTTGCGGGTGGATTTCGCGAGTGTCCCGAGCGCGCCTTCGCTCAGGAATGGCGAGATGACTGCGAGCCGGTCGCATTCCGGTAGCCCCCACTCCTTGCCCCGCAATCCGATCGCGTGAAATCGCACGCTTTCGAACTTCTCGGGCAGATCCCACGGCGTGCGATACGCTTCGTCGGCAAGCGCGCTGAGGCTGGTCCTCAGATCATCGGTGACCGGAGTCCTCGCAAGCGAGGGCAGGGCCTCGATCATCTCGCGAAGCCCGCGGTTGTCCCCGATCGGTTTGCGCTGCGGTTCTCCTTCGAGGGTCAGCACCATATCCCAGCAACGATCCGTCGTGATGTTTCGCGTCGGGATCACGAGCCGCAGTAGCGCCTGCCCGTCATCTTCGCGGGTGTAGCGAAGAAGCCAGAACTTCGTGTGGAACACCCCGTATTGTCGCGGTGCTCGCACTTCGCATACGATCGGCTCGAGCAGGCTGTACAGCACATGCGGCAGCTTCGGCGCATGCACCTGTCCCTGCTGTGTGAAGATCGCAAGCTTCGAGGTCAGTCTGCGCACTGCTTCCATCACCGCAACACCGTCGCGCAACGCATCCTCGCCGCGACCGCCAGCGTCGAGCAGGGCGAGATGCAGGGGAAAGACGAGCAGTGTGGCGAGGTCGAGCGAGTAGGTCGCACCGATCGCACGATCGAGCGTGTACCCGGGCGGTGGCCGTAGCGCGTCGGAGTAGAGGGTTCGGCGGTCCGGTGGCAGCATGTTACCTCCGCAGTCCCGCGTGAAGATCTGCTAGCAGCGCACGGACACGGAACCAGCGGTAATCCAGCCGCAACATTCCTGCGTAGCCCTGCCATTCATCGAGCAGTTGTCGGTTCGTGAACTTCGATCGCGGGCCCTTGAGCAGGGATTCGCGATGGCGGATCAGTTGACGCGCCGTCTCGTCTTTGCGTAGATCTCGACTCCGTACTACAACCGCTCTCCAATTAGTCACAAAGTCCCGCGCGGCGGGCGTGATCGAATGACCGGGGTTCACGGTGTTGCGCCAGAAATCGTCGAGGTCCCATCGGCTGCATGCGTCGATATCGATTCCGTTGAGCCATTCGTCGAGCCGGGTGCTGTGCTGGTCTGCGAGGTCGGCTCGGTCAGCGTGTTCAGCCAGCATCAGGTTGTAGAGGATCGTCGCTCCGTGATGGATTTCCGAAAACGACTGTGCATACGTGAGCAGCGTCTCGTGTTCGGTGGTTGTCCCGGGGATGTCTGCGAGGTCCCACGGGAAATCCACCTCAGGCAGTTGCTTCGCTTCGGCGAGCACCCTCAGGTAGGAATGCGGATGTGAGGCGCGGATGCGATCGAGCAGGAACTGCGCTTCCTCGTGCTCGATGTCGATCGACACGTCGTCGGGAAAGCCCTCGGGTGCTGGAGGAAGTGCGGCGTGCCAGGTTGCACCCAGGCGCACGTCGGGATCTTCGGCGGATTCCCAACGCGTCCGCGCCATTTTCCGCTGCTCGTAGATACGGTCAAGTGAGCGGTGATACTGATCCTGCGAGCCGTTGAAGATGCGGATTCCCCACTGGCCGAGCCCGCCCCAGTACACGCTGCTTGGAAGCCGCTTGAGGTCGCCACGCGCCAGTCTGCCGAAAATGCCCGCTTCATCCGTGCCGAGCAGATGCTCCGCGATTCGCAGTTCGAGCTTGCGCGCCTTTTCTGCCACTTCACTCGATCGTGTCTTCTTCTCCTCCAGCAGCCGGTACGTCCAGGCGGTGAAGAGGAAATAACGGAGTCGAGTCTGGATGGTGCTGGTGCCGGGAAACAGCCGGTCGGCGATCGAGTCGCGGATGCCGCCGAGGCCTAGCTCGTCGACGGTGGTCCGCTCCTGGAATAGCGCCAGCACGCGATTCATCCGTTCGCGTTCGGTGGCGTCGTGGTCCAGCCAGGTCAGAGTTGAGGGCATTTCGGTCTGGTTGCAGGTCGCTGATGAGCCGCCGGGGTTCTGGCGGAAATGGTAGCTTGTGGGTCTGACAGTGGTTCGGCTACTGTTGAAATTGTGCGGATTTCACGCCAATCTTGCAACCTGATGCGACCGGTGTCGCTCATCTGAATTCCTCGTATTCTGCCGGACTCGGAGGATCCCAGGTCAATCCTGAAATCCGTGGGATCATCCCCTTCGTACCTGAGTGGCTAACGGGCGCAACGCTGAGTTTGCATCACGCCGCCGGACTGAACCTTTTTGCGATACATCCCCCTCTCTTGATCGGACTCACCTGTCGCATAAATTAACGATGGGCCGGAATCGTTAAATAACGGGCTCCGCTAATAAACTGAGATGAATAATTCGCGAAGCGTGCTGAGCACGGGGCGGGGGCCGACCGGGCGATACGTGAAAACGTCCGCGATCGGTGGGGAAACGGTGACCGCATTCGTGCCGGCGCCGCTGCCGCCAGAGCCGCCGCTGGCAATTACACCTTATCTCCAGGACCGGTTGGACCAGGCGCACCTCGCCCTCGGTCGGCTGGACAGTGTGACGACGCTGCTGCCGGACAAGCACCTGTTCCTGTACAGCTATCTCCGTAAGGAGGCGGTGCTGTCGTCGCAGATCGAGGGCACGCAGTCGTCGTTGTCGGACCTGCTGGTTTATGAGGCAGACGAGATGCCGGGTGTGCCGCTCGATGATGTCCAGGAAGTGTCGAGCTACGTATCAGCGCTCGAATACGGGCTGGATCGTGTGCGGAACGGATTTCCGGTATCGAATCGATTGATCAGGGAGATCCACGCGATCCTGCTTTCCCACGGCCGGGGGAGCGAAAAGGCACCCGGTGAATTTCGGAGATCGCAGAATTGGATCGGCGGGAGTCGGCCGGGTACGGCGGTATTGGTCCCGCCGCCACCGCATGAAGTAGCAGAGTGCATGGGCCGGCTGGAGCTGTTTCTGCACGACCAGCCGGAACGTTCGCCTGCGCTGATCAAAGCTGCACTCGCGCACGTGCAATTCGAAACGATCCATCCATTCCTGGATGGCAACGGTCGACTCGGGCGACTGCTGATCACGCTGTTGCTCTGCGTAGAAGGTGTGCTTCACGATCCGCTGCTGTATCTGAGTGTCTACTTCAAGCAGCATCGCGATGAGTACTATGCGCACCTCGACGATGTTCGGCGAAACGGCACGTGGGAAACGTGGCTGGAATTCTTCGTCACCGGCGTAACCGAGACAGCGACCGCGGCGGTCACGACAGTTCAGCAGTTGGTGTCGCTTGCGCAGGCCGACAAGAAGCGAATCCAGGAACTCGGGCGCATCGCGGGCTCGGCGTTCCAGGTACATCAGGTGCTCCAGGAGCGTCCGATCGACAACGCCAAAGGCATCGCCGGAAGAAGCGGTCTTTCGATACCGGCTGTCAACAAAGCACTGTCGGCGCTCGCCGAAATCGGAATTGTGCGCGAGCTGACCGGGCGCAGGCGAAATCGAATCTTCGTGTATGCCGAACATTTCCGGATACTGAACGAAGGTAGGGAACCGGTAAGGGTCTGAGTGGTTCGATCAACGGCACCAGCGTAGATCGCTTCGGAATATCGGTGCCGCTCAGGCGCTGCCGAACGTCGCCAGAAGTGCCGTTACTCTTCTGAATGCGGTACATGCGCACGCGAGTGAGTAGAATGGTAACATCCCGGACCGGGGAATCGCTTGGGGGGAATATGCGATCCATCGTTGGCTTCTCGTTCGTGTCGATTCTTCTGCTCCTGGCTGGGGTTCGACCGATACATGCTCAGCCATTCCCGAACGTAACACCCTGGTACGGCAGCGATTACATGACCTACGTGCTGCTGGTGCTGGTGGATGCGAAAACGGAGCGCGTGCAGGATGTCTACAGTATGAGGGCTGGGGCCCCGCCTTGTCGCGGTCTCAGCCTGCCATCGGACTCGACGCTGATCACGACGGCTGGCAAGTTCCTCACGACCTTCGGCTACCCGGAAACCACGGTGGCGAAGCTCGAACCGCTGAGTGATGATCTGGTCGCGGTGCGAAACTATGGTGGTGACATTACTGCGAGCGCAGTACTCCACAGACATGGCGGATTGGTGTTCGTGGCGTCACACGTCTGGACGGGGCGTGGCAGGATCCACTTTCCCGCCGATCCATTGCCGCCGTGGGAATGGCAACTCACCGAATCGACGGCCGCGCCGCCACAAACGACCACTGCCACAGGTGTACCTGCCGAAGTGCTCGCGACGGTTCGGAAGCTCGACATCGTCAATGAGTTCGCAAAGCGACCTTATCACGTGACAGCGTGGCATTACAACCGCGAAGCACAGCCCTGGCCGCTGGACGCGAAGTGGGTTGTCGCGCTGGTTCGTCGCGGGCTGTGCAGCTAAACGATCACGGGCGACTGAAGTATCGACATCGTCGTCGCCATTGCATGAAGGGATGAACCGCCGTCTCGTTCACCACGCGATGCCGTAATCCTCGCCGTGATTGCTCGCGGCGCCCCACATGGTGCGGTGCTTTCGGTCGAACCAGATCGCGGTTATCGGCCCGGAAGTACGCTCGGCAAACTGCAGCGTGTAGCCCAACTTCTCGAGGTCGCTGCGCAGCCCTTCCGATGCGGACCGTGCAATCAGCATCCGACCCGGCTGCGCGGAATGGTCATCGAACGAGTTGCGCATCTGGTACGAATTGATGTTCGGCGCCTCGGCGGCCTGCTGCGGTGTCAGCCCGAATTCGACGATGTTCAGGAAGTACTGCAGCAGGTTCTGGTCCTGGCTGTCACCGCCCTGCACGGAGAAGGCCATCCACGGCAGGCCATCCTTCATCGCGATTGTGGGGGTCAGCGTCACGCGCGGACGTTTGCCCGGTGCAATCACGTTGAACGGGTTTTCCGCCGGGTCCAGTACGAATTGCTGTGCGCGCTGGCTCAGCCCGATTCCCGTGCGTCCCGCGATGACCGCCGGAATCCAGCCGCCGCTCGGCGTGATCGAGACCACCCACCCCGACGAATCAGCGGCCTGAATCGACGTCGTGCCGGCGTAGAACGCCTCCTCCCACGAACGCTGATCGCTGTTCGTGCTGATGCGCACGGGTTTCGGTTTCGGCGGCCACGCATCCAGATACTGTCGGAAGGGATTGGTGCCGCCCTGGAACGGATACGGGTCGCCCGGCCCGATGTTCGGGTCGTTGCGGTCGGGGCGGATCAGTTTCGCGCGCTCCTTCGCGTAGGCCTTCGAGAGCAGCCCGCGAATCGGTTCCTCCGGCGGGAAATCCGGATCGCCGTAGTAGAAATCGCGGTCCGCGTAGGCGACGTTCATCGCCTGGTACAGCGTGTGGATGTACTGCGGAGTGTTGTAGCCGAGCGACTTCAGGTCGAAGTTCTCGAGGATGTTGAGCGCCTGGAGCATCACGGGGCCCTGCTGCCACTCGCGCAGCTTGTAGACTTCGATGCCCTTGTAGCTGGTCGCAAGCGGCTCCTCGATTTTGACCTTCCAGTTGGCGAGGTCTTCCATCGTGAAGAGCCCGCCTTCTTCGCGAACCGCGCGCACGATCTCCTGCGCGATGTCGCCCTTGTAGAAGCGGTCGTACGCGGCCATGATCGCTTCCTTGCGGGACTTGCCCTGGCGCAGCGCAGCCTGTTCGTTTTCGACGAGCTTGCGCAGCGTCGCCGCGAGATCGGGCTGGCGGAAAATTTCGCCGGGCTCCGGCGCTTCGCGCTCCTGGCCGAGGTGCGGCAGGAAAACGGCCGGCGAGTACTTCCACTGCTTGATGATGTCGCGGTTCGACTGCATCGAATTGGCCGTCTGTGCATCGATCGGGTAGCCGTCCGCGAGACGGATCGCGGGCGCGAGCACCTGCGCGAGCGACATCGTGCCATACTCCGCCAGCATGACCATCAGCCCGCCCGGCGTGCCGGGCGTGATGGCCGCGAGCGGACCGTGTTCCGGCGGATAGTTGTAGCCCATCCGGTGATAGTACTCGGGCGTTGCACCCGTCGGCGCGACGCCGAGCGCGTTGATGCCGACGACCTTCTTCGTATTCGGGTTGTAGATCAGCGCCTGCGTTTCACCGCCCCAGCTCAGCACATCCCACATGGTCGAGGTAGCGGCGAGCATGGCAGCCGCGGCGTCGATGGCGTTGCCGCCCTGCTGAAAGATCATCGCACCGGCGGCGGCGGCGAGCGGCTTGCCCGTGACCGCAACCCACTGCTGTCCATGCAGTGGTGGCCGCTGCGTCTGGCGCGGCGGCGGCATATCATGCCGAGGGATGACCTGCGCGTCCGCGCTCGCCGGGGCGAGCATTGCGAACACGAATAGACACAGATGGCGAAGTCCTGGCATGAATACCTCGATCGGCTGTAGAGAATGCTGCCAGTTTAGGCGTTTTCGGCCCTGCGTGTCGAGAGGCGCGTGAGATCCAGCCGGTCCCCGGCCAATGGACGGATCGGATCGCTCCTGCCAATTGTGCCTGCGCTGCGGGCTTACCACCAGCGTATGAATCGTCCGATGTACTGCCAGAACGAGGGCTTCGGTTCCGCCGGCATGGTCGATCCTGTAACGACGATGCCGACAATGCCGACGACGGCCTGCGGAAGCGCAAACTCGATGTCGGTCGTATCGCCCGCGGCGAGCTCGATGGTTCTGGAGTAATAGCCGATATAGTCGGCGCGCACGGTAATCGGGTGGTCGAACTTCCGGCCGGTTGCGAGGCGGAACCGGCCATGGGAATCGGTGATCGTGCCGATGCGGGTGTTCGGGATCATTACCTGTACGCCGATCAGGGGCGTACGCGATGCGCTGTCCCTCACGATGCCGCGGATCACGGTTGAATCGGCGGGCGCGACATCCGGCGTGACTGTTACAGCGGGGGACTGCTGCGCGGCTTCTGCAACAGTAGGGGAAGCGAGCGCGATGGTCGCGGCGGTAGCTGCGGCGGCGAGGCGAGAACCGGGCTTCTGGAACTGCGCGATCGCGTAGTAGCCGCAGATCCTGACCGGGCTCGTCGCGATCGTGTGTTCAATCTCGGCTTCGGTCGAATTCCTGAAGTCGACGATCTCGGTGTTGCACTTCGCGCACAGGCGGCCGCGCTCGCTGGGCGTCATCTGCTCCCAGCGTTCGTGGCACGGGGTGAAGCGAAAGGGTGCTTCCGACACGTCCGCCTCCTTGCACAATGGCTTTCATGTGTAACGATCGATCGAGCTTGTTCGTGACTTTACACGGGCGGGGCGGTTATGCGCGTAAGCCAGCCCGGTGAACCTTTCTGCAATCGCCGTAGTACGAACCTGCATCCTCCAACGGTGGTGGTCAGAACATGCCCCTGATGTTCCTCGCACTTGCGTTACAGTTGCCGGTTCAGCAGCCGACCCGGGCCGACGTCGTGATTCGCGTGGACAGCCGTTACGACGCACGCGCCGAGACGGGCGGCTCGCTGCGCATCCAGCCGAAACAGCAAACGTTCGTCGTCGATTCGATGCGCACGTTCGATTCGACGCGTCGTATCCACACGCGGACGATGCAGGTCGAGGTGGATGCAAACGGACTCGCGACTGCAGCGCTGGAACGCTCACCGGCACGAAGACGCCCGCCGTCGGACAGCGTGCTGATGCGCCGAATCGCGCAGGAGCAACTGCTGGCTGGCAGCAGTGCGGGTGTGCTGTTTCCGGAGGAGCAACTCGCGCGTGTATTTCGGCAGCTTCCGACGATGCGATTGCGTGCGGGCGAGCGCTGGACCGAGCCGGTCGACTGGCGAGGAGAACGGTACGGTGTGCGTGCGGAGGAGCGTGGGACGCGCACGACGGTGGTGATACGCGACACGCTGGTCGACGGACGCGTGCACTGGATCATGCGCGACAGCGTCGTGCTGCAGCGGCAGGAGGAATGGCCGGAGCATTCGTACTCGCTAATCGCTGACATCACGCACAGGTCGGAACGTTCGGGGACACGCACGAGTCGGTGGGTCTACGACCCTGCGCGTGCAATCGCGGTTGCGCGTACGGACACAACGCGGTTCGATGGTACAGTCACGCGCTTGTTTCCGGATGGTCGCGCCGTCGACGCGCGGTATGCGGTCACGCGGTACGATGCGTCGACCGCATTGTCTCCGCAGCAATACGACGAGGTGCGGGCTGCGGAGTCCGCGGAATTTCGGAGACAGCGCGGCGGTATGGTGCGCAACCCGCCGACACCGGTGGAGCAGCGCATCGCAGCAGGCGACTCGCTCGTGATTGATTCGCTGGTCTCCGCATGGATCTCCGGCGACCTGATGTCGCGGCAGCAGATCGAACTGCAGATCATGATGTCCGCTGCCTCCGCGCGGGGGGCGATGCATCGAAAACTGAGCACGGCGGCGCTGCAGATCGGGGACACGGCTTCGGCATTCGCACTGACGAAGCAGCGGCAGCAATATTTCCCCGGGCCGTTCAATCGCGAAGATCTACAATTCCTGGTTGGTTACCTGGAGGATCCGCGTCGCGCACTGCGCAACGGTATCGGCCCGGATGCAGCTTTCCCCGAGATTCTCAACCGACTGATGAACGCGCCGCCCGCTCTCGCACGTGACGGTGCAGGCGAGTGTCGCGAGCGCGTGTGCGCGTTGCTCGAGCACTACGCGAACCGCAATGACGTCGACCCGCGACTCAACGACCTCGCCGCCATCGCGCTTTACTACCAGGATCCGCGAGGCGGTTTTGCTGCGCTCGAGCAGCGTGCTGCGTCCGGTACAGCGATGGCGCGGCGTGTATATCGCGAAGCACTCGGCTACCCTGGCGAGTACTCGCGGCCGGGTGAGGGCGAGCCGCTGCCCTCGGCTGGTGCGGACTGGCAGGCGTGGGCTGCGTGGGGCGGGGGCAGCACGTTTCGGTCGGCGCGTGTGCTGCGGCTGCACAGTCTGCGTACCGGTCGCGACTTTGTCCGCGAGTTCAGGGAGGGCTATACCGCGGCAACGACCGACACGGCGCGGTTCGTGTTCGGCGCGCTGCTGATCACGCTCGATACCGCGGCGTTCGGTACGGATGAAGTTGTGCAACTCGTGACGTCGTCGAGTCCGACGCTAAAGCGGCTCGGCGAGCGCGCGATGCATCAGGTTCTGCGCAGCGCACGGCCCGCGTCAGACGCGGTTGCCGCGCCGCTGCTGAACGATTTGATCGCGATGATGCTCGAAGGCACGTTGCCGCGGTGGCAGAATGCGGGCCAACAGCAACGACGGCAGGCCGCGCCTGGCGATGTCATCATGATTTCAGACAGTCTGCCGCACGCGGTGCAGGAGCGCTGGCGCGATCGCGTCGCGCTGATCAGCAGGGCGGAGTGGGAAGCACGGGATCCGCGTGTCGAAAGCATGGCTCACACGGTGGACGCGAAGCAGGCGGGGCCGTTCGTGATCCTCGATCACGCTGTCGATGGGCGGCTGGCGAGGAGTGCGGACGAAGTGCCGTATCGGTACGGTGCCGGCGAGACGATTGTGCTGCTGCAGACTGCCGATGGATGGCGGGTCGTGTCGCGGACGGGGTGGGCGACTTGAGCGCGGGCACTGCCGAGAGCGTGACGGACGAACTGCCGAGAGCGTGACGGACGAACTGCCGAGAGCGAAAGCGTTAGCGAGAGCGAGAGCGTACTGACGGAGGGGGACTGCCGAGAGCGAAAGCGTTAGCGAGAGCGAGAGCGTGTTGACGGAGGGACTGCCGAGAGCGTGATGGACGAACTGCCGAGAGCGAAAGCGTTAGCGAGAGCGTACTGACGGAGGGGGACTGCCGAGAGCGTACTGACGGAGGAACTGCCGAGAGCGGAAGCTTACGCGCCGCGGGTTACGCGCAGAGCGGCGGCGACGATCGGTTTGCACCAGTTCGGGATTTGCTCAGGCGGCGCGAGGTACGGAATCGATCCGCGAAGCACGTGAAGGATGTGGAACGGGGTCGGCGGGTGCGCCGCGGTCATTGCGGAGCCGACGCTGTTGTCGAACAGCGTGAGTTCGTCGATGTGCGGCAGTAGTCGGACGAGGTTTTCCCGGCTGGTGTTCCAGCGTTCGCGAATCTTCGCATCCTCGACGTTCATCCCGCCGTGTGCGACACGCGAGCCGACACGCGCGATGTGGAGATTCGGGGACGACAGTCCGACATACCACACACGAATACGATTTCCCATCTTCGACGCCTGGATCAGGCGTTGTGTGATCGTGCGGCCGCCAAGCGTCGTCTCGAATGCGTAGTTTCTGCGGTCGCGCATCGCACGATCGAGATCGGAGAGGCCGCGATGCCAGGCGCGCGAATTCGCTTCATCAACTGACAGGCCCTGGTCGATGAACCTGCGTGCTGCGACATCGGGGTTGTAGTAGACCCCGCCACGGCTGTTCAGGACTGTCCCTGCGATACTGGTTTTTCCGGCCCCGTCAACGCCGGCGAGGACCAGAATTCCTGCTGTACTCAAATGTCCGGGCGATTCCTTCTGTCGGCCTCCTCTGCGAAGGCCCTTCCGAGATCCTCCGACCCCATCCGAAACAGCGCATCTGCTGCGGCTCGGTGGGGCGGCTCCTGCATACGGACGAACATTTCGTCGAACTCACGCTCCAGTTCGGTCAGGTCCACCTGCTCGTCACCAACGAGCGCGGTGTACTCCTTCATCGATAGAACCACTGCCTCCGGCTCCCCGGCGTTTGTGATGAACACGTGCTCCCCGCGCGAAACCCGCGCAAGAAGGTCGCCGAAGTTGTTGCCAGCTTCGGTTGAGGTCACGGATATCTCGCGGCGTCGCGTTCGTTCTTCCATGTCGTCCCCAAAGGAGTGGTTGAGCTGCAATCTAGGCCGCACCGTAATGCCAATACAACCTCGCCACAAGGATGCGTACCTGACTGTACACGGCAAGTGCGTCGGCTTGTGACGGCGGTGACTCTGGATTACCAGCAATTCGCGCCTGTGCTTCACATGCGTTCACGCGTAATGCCGCAAACATGTCCCGAACCCGCATGGCATTGCCCCAATTCGTGGCGCACATTCGGCGCTGAAGGGTGCGAGGTGCGAGGTGCGAGGTGCGAGGTGCGAGGTGCGAGGTGAGGGTGAGGGTGAGGGTGAGGGTGCAGGTGCGGGTTGCGGGTTGCGGGTTGCGGGTTGCGGGTTGCGGGTTGCGGGTTGCGGGTCGCGCACCGTCGAACTTCCCAGCGGCTGCGCTGTTCTGCGGGTTTGGGATGTTGAGCGGTTTGTATCGGCTCAAATTCCCAGGCGCGAAGCGTCCGGCTTCACGATTTCGCGATTGTGCGGTTCAGGCCGGCACTACATCCCAAACGCTGCGGAACGCGCGACGCGTGGGAAGTTGAACGGTGCGATGCCGACGCGGACCGCCCACTCACGCCGGAACGCGCGGCGCGTGGGAAGTTGAACGGCGCGGTGCCGACGCGGACCGCGCGGTTGCGGTTGCGGGTGCGGGTGCGGGTGCGGGTGCGGGTGCGGGTGCGGGTCGCGGGTTGCGGGTTGCGGGTTGCGGGTTGCGGGTCGCGGGTTGCGGGTCGCGCACCGTCGAACTTCCCAGCGGCTGCGCTGTTCTGCGGGTTTGGGATGTTGTGTGGTTTGTATCGGCTCAAATTCCCAGGCGCGAAGCGTCCGGCTTCACGATTTCGCGATTGTGCGGTTCAGGCCGGCACTACATCCCAAACGCTGCGGAACGCGCCGCGCGTGGGAAGTTCAACGGTGCGATGCCGACGCGGACCGCCCACTCACGCCGGAACGCCCTGGCGCGTGGGAAGTTGAACGGCGCGACACCGACGCGAATCGCCCACTCACGCCGGAACGCGCGGCGCGTGGGAAGTTGAACGGCGCGACACCGACACGAATCGCCCACTCACGCCGGAACGCGCGGCGCGTGGGAAGTTGGCTGCATCCCTGACAGGCGCAAACTTTCACCGATACGAGCGGAGTACGACCATGACGGGACCTCGAGCGGGATTCGCCACGGACCGAGTGATCGATCAACTGGCCGGCGATCAGCGCGGGCTGGTGACTCGGACGCAGCTTCTGGCGAACGGGGTGACGCGGCACGCGATCGAGGGGCGGGTGCAGGCCAGACGACTCCGTGTGGTGCATCGCGGCGTGTATCGAGTCGGGCCGGTGGATGCCCCGTACTGGCGTGAACTTGCGGCCGTGCTGGCGTGCGGGCCGAAGGCGGTGCTGAGCCATCGCAGTGCGGCGAGGGTGTGGCAACTCGTGTCGGACTCGGGTGCATCGCCAGTCGACATCACGCTTCCTGCGGGAGATCGCGGTCGTCGGCCGGGGATCCGCGTGTATCGGATGTGCGTGCGGGCGGACGAAGTCACGGAGAGCGGCGGGATTCCGTTGACGAAGCCGTCGCGTACGATTGTCGATCTTGCGCCGATGCTTTCGAGTAGTGAACTGGAGGCGGTGCTTGCGCGGGCGGAGCGGGAGAGCCTGCTCGATCACGACGAGTTGCTCGCGCTTGCCGCGGAGCGCGCGGGCAGACCGGGCGCGCCACTGATGCGTGCGCTGCTCGAGAAGGACGTCGTGCCTGCGTTCACGCGATCGGAAGCCGAATTGCGAATGCTCGCGCTGCTCCGCAAGGCGCACCTGCCCGCGCCGGAAACGAACGTGCGCGTTGGAGCCTGGGAGGTCGACTTCTTCTGGCGACGGGAGCGCCTCGTCGTTGAGGTCGACGGATTCGCCTACCATGCGACCACTCGACAGTTCGAGAACGACCGACGTCGCGATGGCGAACTGTCTGCCAGCGGAATACGCGTGATGCGTGTGACCTGGCGGCAACTGACGAGCGAGCCGGAGGCGCTGCTGGTGCGGCTTGCGCAAACCCTGGTTCGCCAGACCGAAGAATGGTGATCGGTGGAAGGAGCGTGTGACTGCGTGAGTCAGCGTGAGTTAGCGTGAGTCCAGCGTGAGTTAGCGTGAGTCAGCGTGAGTCAGCGTGAGTCAGCGTGAGTCAGCGTGAGTCAGCGTGAGTCAGCGTGAGTCAGCGTGAGTCAGCGTGAGTCCGGCTGAATCTGCCGATCTCGGCGAGTATCGGCGTGCGATCCGATCAGGTCACTCCGTTCGGGTCTGGTGATCCTTCTGTTCAATCTGGATGTTGTACTCGACCATTCTCGTGATGAGGTTGTCGTTGACGACGTACTTCTGGACCCACTCGTTGTGAAACGCGTCGCCGGTCGCTTTCACGGTTCCCGACTCGCTGCCGAAGATCACAACCGTATCTCCCTGCACAATCCATTGGTCCATATTGAACGCGGTCATGTCGAGGCGTTCGAGAATTCGCTCGAAGAATCGGCGCACGCGTGCGTGTCCGATCAGTTCGCCTTTCGACAGACGCGGATTCGCGCCGATATAGGTCCAGTGCGAGTCGGGGTGCACGGTTTCGAGCAGCGCATCGAGATCACCGCTGCGAAATGCAGCGAACATTCGCCGGACGGTTCCGACCGGATCGTTGCCGCTGGCGTTCGGGCCCGCATTCTGTTGTGTGTCGGCACCCGAGTTGGCGTTCTGTTGTGCGTCGGCACCCGAGTTGGCGTTCTGTTGTGCGTCGGCCCCCGCGTTGGCGTTCTGTTCTGCCTTGGCACCCGCTTGGGCATTCTGTTCTGCCGTCGCAGTCACATTTGCGTTGTTATCAGCATTGTCGTGCGGGGATGGATTTCCGCCTGGCATGTTTCACCTGATCGACGTGGTGAAGTGCAGCTTTCGAGGGTGCGCTCGTCACCCTGCTGAGAGAGCGGGGTGACGACCGCGATGTCTGGAGCTACTGCACCTGGCGCGCCGCGGAGTCGAACAGCGGCGGCCAGGTGACGACGGCGATGCGATGCTACTGCACAGTCGCGCGTCGCAATGCGTTGAACAGCAGCGGCCAGGTCGCGACGGTCTGCGAGCGGTAGTCGGGCTGGAAGCCGAACAGCACGACACTGCCGCGGCCGACGGGCGCCTCGATCAATGCGGGTTTACCCGCGAGCTTGTCGGGGCCGAGGATCCAGCCGGAAAGCGCGGGGTTGCCGGTGCCATACCGCGCGACGACGCGCACGTTGCTGTCGCTGACGTCGAAGGCGCGGCTCGCATTGGAGAACCAGACGGGTGTGCTCGACTTCATGCCGACGGCGAGCGGATGCGCGCTGTCGAGGTCGACCTTGAGGATCGAACCGGGCACGTAGAAGTCGGTGTTGGGCAGGCCGTCGACGGCGTTCTTCACGCCGAGATTGAACAGGTCGATCGCGAACTGGGTTGCGTTTTCGATCACGACGAGTCGGCCGCCTTCTTCGACGAATGTCTTGAGTGCGGCCGTTCCCGCATCGCCGAGGCCGCCGGCGTACTCCGCGGGATAGCGTTCCGCGCTGTTGCCGTTACGCAGGGCATTGGGGTTGTGGCTCTGGATCAGGATCACGTCGTAGTTGCGACGGAGATTGCCCGCGCGCATGCGCGTGTCCTTGATCGTGTCGTAGGCGAGGCCGTGCTGGTCGAGGGTCCAGCGCGTCCAGCCGGACTCCATGCTCTCGGCCCAGCCCTTGTAGTAGCCGATGCGCGGTGCCCCGCGGCCTTTCAGATCGCCCGGCAGTTCAAACGCAAACGACTGCAGCGGAATCTTCTCCGAGAGCGTCGGCTGCGCGCCACTCCACGACTCGATCGCGACCGCATCGACATTCATGAGCAGCGGCAGCGTGTGCGCGGTCACGTCGTACGGCCGCTTGGGCGGACCGCCGGGGTACTCGCGCAGGTCGGGATACTTCTGCACCTCGAGCATCGTCTGCGCGAACGATGCGTACGGCTGCTTCATCGGGATGACGTACGATCCCGCAGCAAACGTCCGTCCATTGGCAGTAAACGGCGCGGTTGCGCGATGCACTTCGACGTCGCCCATCGTAAGGATGCGCAGCACATAGGCGAGGCCGGACTTGTTGGGCTGATCGGCGGGGATCACCCACGCGTCGGGCCACTGTGCCCAGCCATCGACTGCACGCTTGTTGATGCGATAGAAGTTCTCGAGCCAGTAGCGTCGATTGCGTGCCGCGTTGCTGAGCAGCGCGAGTGCGCCCGACTCCTGGTAATCGACGATCTCGGGCAATCCCCAGCGACCGCCTTCCCACAGCAGCGGGAACTTCCAGCTACGCTGGCTCGCATCGTATTCACGACCTCCACGGATGCGATCCTTCGACTGCTCGATTGGCGATGCGAGGTTCGCCGATGCCGTTTCGCTCAGGATGCGCACACCGCCGTGGTAGTGCTGGTACGCGCGCGCGGGCGTCCACGCATCGTAAATGCCGTTGATCACCGCGCCGGCCTTGCCCGAAGCCGTAAGCTCCGCGGCCATCCACGCGCCGAGCTGGTTCACACCCGCGACGAGTGCAGGGTCGACGTTCGGCTCGACCGGATCGATGTAGGGCGGGAAGAAGATGCGTGCGCCCGAGTTGCCCATCTGGTGAATGTCGTGCACGATCTGCGGATGCCATGCGTTGTGCGCGCCGAGAATCGTCGCCTGCGTTTCCTTCTGCGTGAAGGCGTACCAGTCGCGGTTGTTGTCGTGGCCGGTGTAGAAGTGGTACAGCCACGGCTGCTGCGTGCCCTCGTGCTTCGTGCCGACGGTCTTGCGATACCAGTCGACGACCCACTCGAGTCCATCCGGGTTCAGCGATGGGATGTTCAGCAGGATCACATTGTCGAGGATCTCGCGAATCTTCGGATCGTTCGACGTCGCAAGCCGGTGCAGCAGTCGTGCAGCGGCCTGCGAGCTGCCAACCTCGGTCGCATGGATGCCGTGTGTAATCAGCACAACCGTGCGTCCCGCATCCAGCAACCGCTGCAACTCGGCCTCGCTGTTCACACGACGCGGATCCGACAGTCGCAACTGGATGTCGTGCAGTTCGCGCAGGCGCGCCTGATTTTCCGGCGAAGTCACCGTGAGCATAACAAACGGCGCGTTCATCGTCGTGCGGCCGATCGTGTCGACCTTCACGCGCGGGCTGGTCTTCGCAAGCTGCTCGTAGAAGGACGTGAGCTGCTTCCAGTCCGCGAGTTTGCGATCGGTACCGATCTCGAAGCCGAAGTGCTCGGCGGGCGTCGGCACCTGTGCCGCCGCGGACGTCGCAAGGAGTAGCGACAGCGCGGCAGCGTAGCGTAGCTGCATAGGTTTTCCTCCAGGCAGGGAATCCGGGACGGTATGCGAAACTGTGCTCGGGGGCAAGGCGGTCGGACGAAGTCCCAAGTCTTTACTTATGGGCTCAAATCACATGGGCGTGCTCCCCACAGTTATGCGAACGAATCGAAACCCGTCAATCCGCATGGCAATAGCGGCCATAAGTAAAGACTTGGGACTTCGTCCGGAAACGTAACTACAGCACCAGCACCACCTTAGCCCAGCCTTCCTCGCGCGCAGCGAGTCGGCGGTACGCATCGACACCGGCGTCGAGCGGCAGGCGGTGCGAGATCAGGGTTGTGATGAGCGAAGCTTCGCGGGCCGCGAGTTCGAGCGCGAGGGGCAGCATGCGACGCGCGGGGCAGCGGCCGGCCGCGTAGGTGAGGTTGCGGTCGTACAGTTCGCCGGGCGACATGGCGAGGTGGGGTTCGGTGTGGACGCCGACGGCGGCAATGGTTGCGCCGGGTCGCACGAGGTCGGCGGCGGTGCGTGTGGCCTGGTACGAGCCGACCGCTTCGATGACACGGTCGACGCCGCGATTTTCGGTGCGCGCACGCACGCTCGCGATCGCATCGCCCTCGCTGATGTTGACGGGCATCGCACCGAACTGTTCAGCGAGCACGAGTCGCGAAACGACGGAGTCGAGCGCGAATACTTCGCGTGCACCACGCGCAAACGAAGCGCGAATCGCAAGCAGCCCGACTGCACCGCAGCCGATAATCGCGACACGATCACCCTCGCGCACGCCGGCGAGTTCCGCGCCGAACATCGCGGTGGAAAGCACATCGCCCGCGAGAAGTGCAACGACATCGTCGGTGAGTGTGTCGGGCACGGTGACGAGCGTGGTGTCGGCGAGCGGAACACGCACACGTTCTGCCTGGGCGCCATGCAGTCCGCGTCCGTTCTGCACCCAGCCGAACAGTTGGCCGTTGATGCAGCGCGATGTGAGTCCGATGCTGCACGCCCAGCAGTGGCCGCAACTGGTCGTGAACGGCGCAACCACACGGTCGCCGACCTTGAACGCGCCGACAGCGCTGCCAACTTCGACGATCCGGCCGATGAATTCGTGGCCCATGATGGTGCCGCGGTCGAGCCCGCGCTCGCGACCGAGGTACGGGTGCAGGTCAGACCCGCAGATCCCCGCCGCGTCGACTTCGACGATCGCATCGTCCGCGTCGACAACCGTCGGGTCAGGTACGTTCTCGAGGCTGAGTGTTTCGATATCGGTGAACGTGATCGCGCGCATGTTGAACCGCTGTCGAAAAAAGAGTCGATATTGTGCCGGGGAGTATGCCCGCGGAACGGCGGATTGCGCTAGATTCCGCCATGCCCTCGAGATCAACACCGGTCACGCTGCCACAGGCGGACCATCGACACAATCCTCCGACGCGAGCCGATGCCATTATCGTGCTGGGCGGCGGCATCCGTCGCGACGGATCGCTGACCGTCGTTTCGCGCTCGCGCGTGGAGCATGCGACGGCACTGTATCGGCAGGGCGTCGCACCGCGGCTGATTCTGACGGGACGCTGTGGCGTGTTCATGCCGAAGTCGGTAAGTGAAGCATCGGCGATGCACACCCATGCACACGCGGCGGGTGTGCCTGTCGATGCGCTGCTGCTCGAGGAGCACGCGCGCAGTACACTCGGGAATGCGCGGTTCACACTCGCCCGTTACCTCGCCCCGAACCGCTGGCGGCGCGTGTACATCGTGACCTCCGACTTTCATGCATCGCGGGCATCGTCGCTGTTCCGGTATACGTTGGGGGATGCGTTTGAGTTGTCGGTGAGTGTCGTCGCATCCGGAGCCTCGATGGAGGAACGAGTGCTGCGCTGGCTCGAGCCATTCAAGCGACTGTCGCTGGGGCGGTGAGGTTCGCTTCCGGGTTTTCGGGCCCTGGGTTTTTGGGATCCGGGAATCTGGGATCCGGGAATTTGGGATTCCGGGAATTTGGGATTCCGGGAATTTGGGATTCCGGCAATTTGGGATTCCGGGATTTGGGGAGTGGGTACGGGTGTGGGTGTGGGTACGGGTACGGGTGAGGAGGAAAGACAATGATAGCTGGTGGAGTGCGGACCGGGGGAATCATCGCGCTGGTCGTCAGCACGGTTTTGCTCGGCGCGTGCACGCAGAACGGCGAAGTACGCAGTGGCGGCAGCGAGCCAGTGGTTGCGGACAGCATCGTGCTGGAGCGGGGGGTGTGTTTCGGATTCTGTCCTGCGTATCGACTGCGCATCGCGTCGAGTGGCGCGGTGCGGTACGAGCCGCGGAATCCGGACGGCGAAGCGTCGACCGACTCGATCACACCAACGGCATTCATCGCGCTTCTTCGTGAAGCGGAGCGCATCGGACTGAACTCGTATCCCGAGAACATCCAGGACGACGCGCGGCTGTGCGCGCGGCAGGCGACGGACCATCCGTCGGCGACGATCAGCATCTTCGGGCAGGAGACCAGGCGTGTGCACGATTACACGGGGTGCCATGCGGGCGAGGAGGATGCGGAATCGGCGGAAAGATTGCGGGTGCTGCGCGCGTTCGAGGCGCACATCGACAGTGTGGCCGGGGCAGCGCGCTGGAGTTCGCGGGCGCGCTGAACATATCGCCGGCGTTGCGGGGCCGTTACGCTCGAGTTCGCGAGTCCGCTGAACATATCGCCGGCGTTGTGGGGCCGTTACGCTGGAGTTCGCGAGTCCGCTGAACATATCGCCGGCGTTGTGGGGCCATTACGCTCGAGTTCGCGGGCCCGCTGAGTACATCGCTTTGTTTGCGGGCAGATTGCGCCGGAGCTGGCGGTTTGCTGCGCGAATCGCAGCGAGCAAGGTCCTGTTATTGCTTCCGGTTTGTTCCAACCCCGACGGGCAAATACAACTGCAGTCCGCTCCGGTCGGGGGGAAACGGGCCGGGAGCGATGGCGGGAGAACGTGGCGGCGGGAGACTCAATCGATTGCTTCGGAGGTCGTGGTTCGAGCACGAGCGTCTGGCATTTGCAGCGTTCGTGTTCGAGTTCATTGCGCTGATCGCACTCGCGGCGACGCCGATCGTGATGCTGCGCCAGCTTGGGAGTGCGGCGGGCCAGTTTACAGCGACGCTGCTGCCGGCGTACGCGGCGCTGAGTGACCTTCTGTTTGCGGCCGAAGAGCGAATGGTTGCATCGCGCACGGCCACGCTGACGGGGGATACCACGTACGTGCGGCAACTCCAGTCCGCCAAAGCTGCGGAAGCGAACGCGCTATCGCGGCTGGAAGTTCTGGTTCCGCAATTCGATCCGAACTACGCGACTCACGTTGCGGTGCTGCGCGAGATCGCCACACGCAGGGACTCGCTGGAGGCGGCGCTCGGGGGGACACGAATGCTGAGGGCGCCGGAAGCAGACGCGTACCGGGCCGCGCTGCCGCGCTTCGATGCGATGCGCGATTCGATGTTCGCGGAAGCGCGGCACCTTCGGGAGGAACTGTTCGAGGTCGCGGAGCAGCGGACGGCCGAGACGAGGCGCTGGGCCGGACTGCAGGGGCTGACGGCAATCGTGCTCGGGTTGCTCTCGCTGGTTGCGGTGGTGATTGTCGGCTGGTTCACCTGGGTGCAGATGCAGCAGCGCAGACAGATCCGGGAAGCGCTTGGTGAAGCGAATCGGCTGCGCAACATGGCGGAACAGCGGCGCGAAGAACTCGAGCGCATCACCGAGAGCCGCATCCGATTGTTATCGGGCATCACGCACGATGTGAAGAACCCGATCGGCGCGGCGAAAGGTTACGCTGAACTCATGCAGTTGGGCATCAAGGGACCACTCACGGCGGAACAGCAGCCGATGGTCGAAGGGATCCAGCGCTCGCTCGATAACGCGCTCGCGATCATTAGCGACCTGCTCGACATCTCGCGCGCGGAAAGCGGACACCTCGTTATTCGCAGTGTTCCAATGGACCTCGCCGGTGTTGTGCGTGAAGCCGTGGATGATCATTACGCGATGGCTGTGGGCGAGGGGCACAGGATCTCGTACGCGGCGCAACGTGAACCGCTGCAGATCACGTCCGACCCCGCACGTGTGCGCCAGGTCGTCGACAACCTGCTCTCGAACGCGATCAAGTACACGCCGAGTCCTGGCCGCATCGACGTCGATGTGGAAGTTGTGCATCCGGCGGAGAAGAAAGGCGCACACGCCGTGGTCCGAGTGAGCGACAGCGGCCCCGGCATCCCGCCGCGCATGCGCGAAGCAATCTTCGACGAGTTCCGTCGCGTGACTGACCAGACGGTGAAAGGTCACGGACTCGGGCTCGCGATTTCACGTCGGGTCGCACGCATGCTGGGCGGCGATCTAACCCTCGAAAACGTGCACGCGCCGGGTGCTATGTTTGTGTTTTCATTGCCTTTAGGTTAGCGGACTTCGTCCCAAGTCTTTACTTATGGCCGCTATAAACATGGGATTCGGCCGTTTTGCTGGGCAGCCTGTAGCACGGGCATGTCATTGGCGGCCATAACTAAAGACTTGGGACTTCGTCCGAGCGTCCTCCGGAACCGGCGCATAGAACGACAACCCGCGAACGTTTTCATCCAGGCGGAGCGGGCGGTGCAGCGCGGGAAACGCACGGGCCCGGCACGCAGCGCGTTCACACAGCCGACAGGTGATGCCTACGGGGACTGCGGCTTCGTCATTGGTCAGGTCGAGTCCATCGCCGTACACGAGACGCGGGGCGTCCGTACTGTCGCAGCCGATGCCGACCGCGTACAACACGTCCGGCGAGTGGTAGCCGCCCGCATGACGCTGCACGGTCTGCGCGATCGACAGCACCTTCCGGCCGTCCGGCAGACTCGACAACTGAACATTCACACGCCCGGGGTTCATGAACGCAGCGTGCACGTTCCACAACGCGCAGAGCCCGCTGAACCGCGGGATCTGCACACCCGCCGCGCTCAGCCGCTTCGAGATGTTGCCGGCCATGTCGACGCGCACGAAGTAGAACGCCACGCCCTCGGCACCCGGCCGACGCAGTGTCGTAAGACGATGACAGGTCTGCTCCCACTCCACATCGAAGCGGTGCCCGAGAATCTCGATGTCGTAGCGCTCCTGCTCCGCCGCACGCAGGAATGCGTCGTACGGCATCAGCAGCGCGCCCGCGAAGTAGTTTGCAAGTGCGACGCGCGCCAGCGCACGCGCCTCGTCGGACGTCAGTTCCGGCGCATCGTCCACCAGCGCTGCGATGGTCTCGCGACACTCGAGCAGACCGACCCGGACGGCTAACTGGAAGTTGCGCGAACCGCGTGGAAGCGCCTCGGACAACTCCAACGTGTGACGATCCGGGACGAAGCGCACGACCGCGCCGCCCATCTCCCGCACCGGCAGCACCCGCACTCGCAGATCGTGTCGCCGCGCCAGGTAAGTCCTCAGGCCACCGTACAGGTCCGATGCCTCCAGGCCGCCCTCCGACCACACGCGCTCCGCGGCCGCCTCCAACGCCGGGAAATGGTTGCTCCTGCGCTGCATGTAGTCGGTCACCTGCTCCGACGACAGCCGCGCGCGATCCACGCCCCTGACATCGTGCAGCAGCTCCGGATCGTCGAGCAGCCGCGCCTGCAACGCCTCCAATGCCGAACGCGCCGCCACATACGACCGATGCAGATGCACCACCGCACGCGCCGCCGAGGGCATCGTCTCCACCAGCTCCCGCACTTCCGCACCCGTCAGCGGATGGTCGTCCAGCACGCCGTCGCCGAATACCTCCATCGCATCCGACAGCAGTTGCGCGTCCGGACCCGTCGAAAGCGACCGCAGGTCCACGTCCAGCGTCCGCGCCAGGTTCAGCAGCAGCTCCGCCGTCACCGGCCGCCGACCACTCTCCAGCAGGTTCACGTAGCTCGTCGAGATCCCGAGCCGCTCTGCCAGTCCTGCCTGGGTCAGCCCCGCCTGCCTGCGCAGCGCCCGAAGCTTTGTCCCGAAATGCGCCGTTGCCTTCATGTCTCGCTCCGCCCGGATTTTACAGGATTTACAACTTTACGGATTCGCGCGTTCGCCAGAGTTACAACGTAACCGCTGCAACATCAAAGACTTCATTGCTGGAATCGACCAATGTTTACAATGTGCAAGCCGGACCCGGGGGGCAACTGCGGGCCGGAGATTCTTTCTGGAGGGTGTGCTGAACGTGGGGATGGAAGGCGGAGCGGGTGGGCCGATCACCGGCGCACGGATTCTGTGCGAGGCGCTCGTTCGCGAGGGCGTGGACGTGCTGTTCGGGATCCCCGGCGGCGCGATCATGCCGTTCTACCATGCGCTGCCGGAGTATCCGTCGCTGCGTCATGTGTTATGCCGGCACGAGCAGGGGGCCGGGCATGCCGCGGAAGGGTATGCGCGAGTCAGCGGTCGGGTCGGTGTGTGTGTCGCGACGAGCGGGCCGGGCAGCACGAACCTGGTCACGCCACTCGCCAATGCGTGGATGGACAGTACACCGATCGTCGCGATCACGGGGCAGGTTTCGTCGGCCGTGCTGGGGACGGACGCGTTCCAGGAGACGGACATCGTCGGCATCACGATGCCGGTCACGAAGCACAGCTTCCTGGTCAAAGCCGCGGCCGACATCCCGGGTGCGGTGCGCGCGGCGTTCCATCTCGCGTCGACCGGCAGGAACGGCCCCGTGCTCATCGACATCACGAAGGACGCGCTGCAGGCGCGGGTCGTGCCCGACTGGGACAAGCCGCTGCGACTTCCCGGGTACACAGCGGAGCGTCGGGTCGATGATGCCGCGGTCGCGGCGGCGGCGCGCGTTCTGGACGAAGCCGAACGACCGCTCATCCTGGCGGGTGCCGGCGTGATCGCGGCGGGTGCCCACGCCGAACTGCGACGCCTCGCCGAGCACACCGGTATTCCCGTCATAACGACGCTGCATGGTAAGGGTGCGTTCCCGGAGGATCATCCGCTGAGTCTCGGCATGGCCGGCATGCACGGCTGGGTTCACGTGAACCGTGCGATTCAGGCGTGCGACGCGCTGCTCAACATCGGCGGCCGCTTCGATGATCGTGTTACGGGCAAAGCGGCGGCGTTTGCGCCGAATGCCCGCATCGTTCACATCGACATCGACCCGGCCGAGGTCGGCAAGGTCGTGCGCACCGATGTCGCGGTCGTCGCCGACGCACGCGATGCGCTCACCGCGCTGCTGCCGCGCGTCGCATCACGCGATCGATCCACATGGCGTGCACACATCGCGGAACTGCGCGCGACGCATGAGCCGCGGCAGAGTTACCGCGTGCGACCGGATACAGCCGCGATGATGCCGCACGATGTCTATGCCGCGTTCGATGCCATCGCGCGACGCCGCGGCCACTACCGCGTGATCACCGACGTCGGCCAGCACCAGATGTGGGCGGCGCAACTGCTCGAGTGGCGCGAGCCGCGTGTTCACATCACGAGCGGTGGCGCGGGCACGATGGGCTTCAGTGTGCCGGCCGCGCTCGGTGCCGCCATCGCGTGTCCCGACGAGACGATCTGGGTGATCTGCGGTGATGGCGGCTTCCAGATGACAAACCAGGAGATCGCGACGCTCGTGCAGGAGAACGTCGCCAACGTGAAGATCGCGATCATCAACAACGGCTATCTCGGCATGGTCCGACAGTGGCAGCAACTGTTCGAGGGCCGTCGTTACAGCGGCACACCGCTCTCCGCACCGGACTTCTGCCTGCTGGCCGAGGCATACGGTGTGTCAGCGCAGCGCGTCGAGCGTGCGAATGATATCGAAGCTGCCATCGAGCGCGCATGGGATACCGATGGCTGCGTTGTCATCGACTTCGTCGTCGAACGCGAGGCGAACGTTTTCCCGATCGTGCCGCAGGGCAGCAGCATCGGCGAGATGCTGACGCATGCGTCTGCAACCGATCCGGTCACATCGTGAGGAACAACATGGAACATCAGGAACACACGGTCATTGCGCGCATCGCCGACGATCCGGCCGCACTCACGCGCGTCGTGTCGCTGCTGCGCCGGCGAGGATACTTGCTGCACAGCATGTCGGTCGGCCCGTGCGAGGGTGATGCCGGCCGGCGCGCGACGTTCGTCGTCTATGCGCCGAACGCTCGACAGCTCCTCGCCCAACTCGACCGCCTCGTCGACGTGATCGACGCGCGCGCACTCACGACCGAGCGCGGCCTCGCGCATGCGGCCAGCGCGTAGAACAGCAACTCATTCAACGGAAACTGCACCACGAGAACATGGCACAACTCTATTACGACCGCGACGCATCGCTCGAGCGACTGCAGGGCCGCAGCATCGCCATCATCGGCTTCGGCAGCCAGGGCCACGCGCATGCGCTGAATCTCCGCGACTCGGGCCTCGACGTGCGTATCGGGCTCCATGCATCGTCACGAAGCCGCGCCAAAGCCGAGGCCGCCGGCCTGCGCGTCGACGATGTGGCCGATGCCGTCGGGGTGGCCGACATCATCGTGCTGCTCGTCCCGGACACTGCGCAGGCCGATGTCTATCGCGAGCACGTCGCGCCGCATCTCGCGCCCGGCAAGACGCTGCTGTTCGCGCACGGCTTCACCATCCGCTACGGCCAGATCGAACCGCCTGCCGGCGTCGACGTCGCGATGGTCGCGCCGAAAGCACCGGGCCACCGTGTGCGCGAGGTGTACGTGCAGGGCGGCGGCGTGCCCGCACTCGTGGCCGTGCACCAGGACGCGAGCGGCAGCGCGCTCGAGGACGCACTCGCGTACGCGAAGGGCATCGGTTCCATGCGCGCGGGTGTGCTGCGCACGACCTTCGCCGAAGAAACCGAGACCGATCTGTTCGGCGAACAGGCCGTGTTGTGCGGTGGTGTGTCCGAGCTGGTCAAGGCGGGATTCGAAACGCTGGTCGATGCGGGTTACCAGCCCGAGGTTGCGTACTTCGAGTGCCTGCACGAACTCAAGCTCATCGTCGATCTGATGTACCAGGGCGGCCTCAACTACATGCGCTACTCCGTCTCGGACACGGCGGAGTACGGCGACTACACCGCCGGTCCGCGTGTCATCGGACCGGAAGCACGCGAGGCGATGCGCACGCTGCTCGCGGACATTCGCAGCGGCGACTTCGCGGAACGCTGGATCGAGGAGAGCCGCACCGGCCGCGCCGACTTCGAGACGCGCCGCCGCGCCGATGTCGATCATACGATCGAACGTGTCGGTCGCGATCTCCGTCGCATGATGCCGTTCGTGCAGCCGCGTGAAGTTGTGCCCGGTGCAGGTGGCGCATGAGTGCGCACGCACCGCGCCCCAGCCGCACGATGCTGGCAGGACCGGACCGTGCACCCGCGCGCGCAATGCTGCGTGCGGTCGGGCTGTCGGACGATGATTTCGAGCGCCCGCTGATCGGCATCGCGAATACGTGGTCCGAGACGACTCCGTGCAACGCACACCTGCGCGACCTCGCCGCGCACGTCCGGCAGGGGATCCGCGAGGCTGGGGGAACGCCGCTCGAGTTCAACACCACCGTCATCTCCGATGGCATCACGATGGGCACGGAGGGGATGAAGGCGTCGCTGGTGAGTCGCGAAGTGGTCGCTGACTCGATCGAGCTGACGACGCGCGCGTATCACTTCGACGGCCTCATCGCGCTGTCCGGCTGCGACAAAACGATCCCCGCGACCGTGATGGCGCTCGTGCGGCTCGACCGGCCCGGCCTCATGCTGTACGGCGGCTCGATCGAGCCCGGCCGGTTCCGCGGCCGCGATGTCACGATCCAGGATGTGTTTGAGGCCGTCGGCGCACACGCGGCCGGCCACATCACAGCCGATGACCTGCACGAACTCGAGTGCGCCGCATGCCCAGGCGCCGGCGCATGTGGCGGCCAGTTCACCGCGAACACGATGGCGACTGCGTTCGAGGCGATGGGCATCTCGCCGATCGGCAGCGGCACCGTTCCCGCGCTCGCTCCGGAGAAGGCTGAAGTCGCGCGCGAGTGCGGCCGCCTCGCTGTCCGCCTCGTCGAGCGCGGCCTCCGTCCATCGCAGATCGTCACACGTCAGGCACTCGAGAATGCAGCCGCGCTCGTCGTCGCATCCGGCGGTTCGACGAATGCCGTACTGCATCTACTCGCCGTCGCACATGAAGCCGGGGTGAGTTTCACGATCGATGACATCGAACAGATCAGTCGTGCGACGCCGCTGCTCGCCGACCTCAAACCCGGCGGGCGTTTTGTCGCAACCGATCTGCAGCGCGCCGGCGGCGTTCCGTTGCTGCTGCGCAGGTTGCAGGAGAGCGGACGACTGCACGTAGACGCACCGACCGTTACCGGGCGGACGGTTGGCGAGGAGGCTGCACGAGCTGCAGAAATGGCGGGACAGCAGGTGGTACGTCCCGCCGATGCGCCGCTCAAGCCTGCTGGCGGGCTCGCCATTCTACGCGGCAGTGTCGCGCCCGATGGCTGTGTTCTCAAACTCGCCGGCCACAAACGCACGCTGCATCGCGGGCCGGCACGCGTCTTCGATCGCGAAGAGGACGCGTTCGCGGCCGTGAAGGACGGTCGTATCCGGGAAGGCGATGTCGTCGTGATCCGCTACGAGGGTCCGCGCGGCGGTCCCGGCATGCGCGAGATGCTTGGCGTCACCGCAGCGATCAACGGTGCGGGCCTCGGCAGCAGCGTCGCGCTGATTACTGATGGCCGATTCTCCGGCGCGACACACGGACTCATGGCCGGTCACGTCGCGCCCGAAGCCGCTGTCGGCGGGCCGATTGCCGCGATCGAAGATGGCGATATCATCGTCGTCGATGTCGGTAACCGCCGCATCGATGTCGAACTCGACGATGCCGTGATCCGTGAGCGACTCGCACGCTGGTCGCCACCTGCACCGCGTTACGAGCGCGGCGTTTTTGCGCGGTATGCGCGAAACGTGGGCTCGGCTTCCGAGGGTGCAGTCCTTCGGTAGCCAGGCCCGCTGGTTGCTATGTTCGTGTGATCACGGGGTTTACGTTGTCGGACTTCGTCCCAAGTCTTTAGTTATGGCCGCTATTGACATGCGGATCCGCCTGATTTGGCGGTTTTGCATGGCGGCCTGGAGCACGGGCATGTGATTGGCGGCCATAAGTAAAGACTTGGGACTTCGTCCGAACCTTGACACAGGCGCGGAATCCCGCGTACCCATTACATCATTCCGCAAACACAGGTGTCTGCAGCCAGGGAGCGCGATGACGGAGCCCGGGATCGAGCGCACGGGTGCTCGAGACGAATGGCCGTCAGACAGGGAACTCATGGCGCGTGCGCGTCATGGGGATGCCGCGGCGTTCGAGCTGATTGTGCGACGCTACTGGGACAGTCTGGTGAGCTACGCCGATCGACTGGTGGGCGATCCGGATACGGCGCGCGATGCTGTACAATCGATGTTCGCGAGCATCTGGGAGCGTCGCGCGCAGTGGCAGGACGAACAAGCGGTCCGCACATACTTCTACCGTGCGGTGCGCAACCGCGTCATCGACGTGCACCGTCGCACGCGTGCGTGGAAGCGCTGGAGTGCGCGGGTCCGCGTCGAGTTCCGGCGCGTTTCGCCGAGTCCGGCGGAAGTGGCTGAACGCGCCGAACTTGCGGAGCTCATCGAAAGCGCAATCCGGACGCTGCCGGAGCGACGCCGCGAGGTGTTCGTGCTCGCGCAACTGCAGAACTTTTCCTACCGCGAAGTTGCCGAGCTGCTGAACATGGCGCCGCAGACGGTCGCCAACCATATGTCGCTCGCGTTGCGCGATCTGCGCAAGAGCCTCGGGCCGCATTTTCCGACTCGCCTGTAAGGCACGTTAGTAGAAACTCCCGCCTCAAACGTCTATAGCGTCGATTATCCGTTCGGAAGCTGATCCGGCCGGAGAGCTGCGCGCTCGAGTCGCGCCTGAACCGACGCAACGAAATGTCCGAATCCGACTGGCCTGAAATCGACGAGCTGATCTTCCGCGCTCTCAAAGGAGTTGCGACTCCTGCGGAGGAAGCGGAACTGATGCGATGGCGCATGCGCTCGCCCGAGAACGAAGCGCATTACGCGCAGCTCGCGGCGATGCTGCGTGCGACCGATTCGGTCGAAGCGATGCGTGAGCGCTCCGAGCCGCCGATGGCGGATATTACCAGAGCGCAGCCGGTCGTGATCGAGTTCCCGATGAGCGCGGGTCGTGCGATGCGCCGGCGGCCACGCCTCGGTTTTTCCGCCGGCATGCTCGCCGCCGCGATGGTGATCGCGATCGGTCTGATCTTCTTCCAGCCATTCCGCAACCAGCAACTCGTCCTCGCCGCAGCCGAATACATCACAAGCGATTCAGAGACCGCCGTCGTACGCCTTGGTGATGGCAGTGTTGTGCGCCTCGCGCCGAACAGCCGTCTTGCCGTGCTGCCGAGCACGGACGTGCGGCAGGTACGGCTCGACGGACGTGCGTTTTTCGCGGTGTCGGAGAACCGGGATATTCCGTTTGTGGTCGAGACGACGTCGGGTCGCACGAAGGTGCTGGGCACACGCTTCGATGTCGAAGCAAGCGAGCAGGAAACCCGCGTGATCGTGGTGCAGGGGCGCGTCGAGCTGGCGACGAGCGCGGGCGAGGTCGAGCTGAATGCGAATGAGGTGAGTGTTGTGCGTCGCGACGAAGTGCCGGGCAAGTCGCACGTGCGCGATGTGCAGCGGCTGCTCAACTGGCTCGACACGTTCGTGGTGTTCCAGGAGACCGCGCTGACCGATGTCGCGAACGAGATCGAATCACGCTTCGGCATCGCGGTGCGGATCACCGATCCGTCGCTCGAGACACAGACAGTGACGGGCTGGTCGATCAGCAGAACACCCGCCGACATCCTGACCCGTGTCTGTCCTGCTGTTCATGCACGCTGCGAAGTCAGCGACACTCTCGTACTGATTCAACCCAAGTCCTGAGGTGGAGATGCACGCGATGTTCCCACTGGTACTGGCCGGTGTTATGGCCGCTGGTGCATTCGATGCTGTCTCGGCAGTCCAGTTGCCCGAAGGTCGACCGATCGCAGCGCGCGATAACGAGGCGAAGCAGACCGCGACGGAATCGCCGCTGAAGCGGCTGGCGCGGCTGGAGCTTCGAGCTACGCCGCTCAAGCAGGCGCTCGAGCAACTGCATCTTCGCTCCGGAGTGAACCTGATCTACAGCCCGACCCGCATCCCCGATGTGATGGTGAGCTGTTCGTGTCGTGAGCACACTGTTGAAGAAGCGCTCACCCACATGTTCGCCCGCGTTCCGCTCTCCTTTGATGTTGCCGATTCCGATGTGATCATCGTTCCCGTCATTGCCACCCAGGCCGCAGCCGCTGCAGAACCGGCAGTGTCGCCGGTCCAGCGCGTCGCGCAGGTGCAGCCTGCGGGTGCAGCGGTGGTTGAACGCACGCGGGCGAAGCGTGTGGTCGGCACGATCAGCGGTCGGGCGATCGACGCCGCAAGTGGGCAGGGCATTGCCGGCGTGAGTGTGATGCTGGAAGGAACGCGTATCGGTGCGCTGACGACTGCGGGCGGCGGTTTCCGCATCCCCGGTGTGCCGACGGGAACACACAAGGTCGCGGCCATTATGCTGGGCTACGCTGCGAAAACGCAGGAAGTCACGGTCGAAGATGGCAGCACGGTTGAATTGATGTTCGCGCTCGAACGCGAAGCGATCGCACTCGACGAGGTGGTCGTGACCGGCTCGATGGTGGAAACCCGCGTTCGTGAACTCTCGTCTCCGATCACGGTGCTTACCAGCAGCGAAATCGAGAAGCTTGCGATTACGCGTGCCGACCAACTGTTCCGTGGCACCGTCGCTGGCGCGACGAGCTTCGACGGCGGTCCGCTGAATTATGCCGGTTCGGTCCGGATGCGCGGTGCAAACGCCCTCGGCGAGGACTACATCAAGACCTACATCGACGGTGTGGAGATCACACGACATTCCTTCATCTCGACCATCGATCCGGAGAACATCGAACGCGTCGAGATTCTGCGGGGCCCGCAGGCAACCACGATCTACGGCGCGGGCGCGAGCGGCGGCGTGATGCAGATCTTCACGAAGAAGGGGCGGCAGAGTGCACGCCCGATCATCACGGTCTCGAGTGCAGCCGGTCTGATCGATGGGCGCTGGAATGATGGCGATGCGGTCGCTCAGACGGATAACTCGCTCACCGTCTCCGGTGGGGGCGAAGAGTATTCGTACAATCTCGGAATGAGCCATCTCTGGATGGACTCGTACGTCCCGCATTCCAGGACAAAGAACTTCAGTTCGTTTGGCACGTTGCGCATTCAGCAGGGGCCGCTGCAGGCCACCCTGATGGGACGCTGGTACCGGAAGGATTTCCTCTGGCCGCAGAATCCAATTTTCCGGGATCTGGGTTTCGCCCCATATCAGAATCCAACCTACGAGCAGGACTTCGTGCACCAGAAGAGTGTCGGACTCGACCTCAGCTATGCGCTGCGTTCGAACTGGACGCACAACCTGACGCTCGGCTTCGACGCGAACCAGTTCGAGTACTACAACTACAGACCACGCCTCACCACACCGGCCGACACGTTCGTCACCGTGAGTTACGCACCAGCCGAGCGACTCTCGGCGCGCTACAACACCTCTGTCCAGTTCTATGTGACGTCGAATGTATCCGCGACCCTCGTTGGCGGTGTCGACTACAGCCAGCACAGGCAGGGTGGCTTCAACAACCCGGTCGCTACCAGGCCGTGGGTAAACGTAGTTGGAGCAGGTGCAACACTGTACCATACGAGGGACGCGAGCACCGGCTACTTCATCCAGGGGCATTTCGGGTTGATGGACCGGCTGTTCCTGACGACGGGTGTGCGTACGGAAGTCAGCGAAAGCCTGGGTGACGAGTACGGCAACGCAGTTGCTCCGCGCGTCGGACTCGCGTACTCGTTCGATGTGGGCGATATCGGCGTGAAAACGCGCGGCGCCTGGGGCAAGGGGATCAAGCTGCCGAACCCGCAGTTCAGGACCGGTTCCAACTTCGCGAGCTTCCGCATCGCGCCAAACGAAGGAATCGGTCCGGAGGAAATCGTAGGCTGGGATGCAGGCATCGAGCTGCAGTTCAGCGATCGCGCTTCGCTGGGAATCACCTACTACGACCAGCTCGCGAAGGGGCTCATCGAAAACGTTCTGCTCGATCCGTCCGAGCCGACGATGCCCATCTACCAGTACCAGAACGCCGGCGAAATCGCCAACTCGGGATGGGAAGTCGAAGGCGAGGTCTACCTGCGTCCGCTGCCGATCACGCTACGCGGCACCTTCACCACCATGAAGAGCATCATGGAAAAGCGGGCCCCCGGCTACAGCGGTGACATCCAGATCGGTGAGTCGATGCTGAGTATTCCGGAGTATAGCGGCGGGTTGACCGTTACGTACTCGCATACGAAGGGTGCCGTGAGCCTGTCGACGACGCACATCGGGCCGTGGAAGTACTACGACACGGTCGCACTCTACGGTTACTACTACAACGGCGAGCCGTATCGTGGCTCCGATCGCGATTACTGGATCCGGTATGATGGAGTCACCAAGCTCGGAGTCAACGCTACGTACTCGCTCGCGAGCGCGATCGAAGCGTACCTGCGCGTCGACAACCTCACGAACAACACGGGGAATGAAGACCATAATTCCAACACCGATCTGCCCCGGTCGTTCATGCTTGGATTGCGCGTGACCCGCTGAGTCAATGAAATGGCACAGGCGGAGCAACCGTCGAAGCAATCGATTGGGTTGCGCGTGACCCGCTGATTGGACCCGGGGTCGGCTACAGTTGGCCCCGGGTTACCGATCCTGCCGCATTTCCGAATACCACCAGGAGAGAAGCACCGTGTTACATATTCGCGGCCGATTCAAGGCCCTCGCCATAGGCGCATCGTTGCTGGTCACGGGAGTGCACGCGGCCAGCGCGCAAACTCCTGCAAAGCTTCGTGAGCCGCTGCCGCTCGAGGTTGCTGCCTCGATCCGTGAACATAACACGCGCTCGCCCATCAACTACTCACCCGATGGCGAGTGGATCGCGCATACGATCGCAACGGGCGAGACAATTCCGCGTGACAGCCTGAGTGACCAGTTCGCCGCGACAGGATTTTCTTTTGCGGAGGGCGACAGCCGAATGGAGGCGACGCTCACAAATACGCGAACCGGTGAGGTGATCCGACTCGGTTCGAGTGCGAGCGCCAGTTGGGCTCCGACGTGGTCGCCCGACGGTCAGCGGGTTGCCTTCTATTCAGACGAAGGCGGCGAAGCGGGCGTCTGGATCTGGGAAAAGTCGACCAGGACAGCGCGGCGCTTTCCCGGCGTGATTGTACGGCCGTACTTCGGTTTCGAGCGCCCGCAGTGGAGCCGCGACGGGCAGAAGCTGCTGGTCAAGATCATCCTGGAAGGCAAGACGCTCACGGAGGCAAACGCGCTGGGTGGGAAACGCAGCGGCCAATCGGGCTTCCCCGATGTTGGACCCGACGAACCGTCCGTTATTGTGCAGCGTGCCGGTTTCAAAGCAGACCCACCAGCCGATGGGAAAGAGACAACATCGGACCTTGCCAGGGCGATCATGGTCAGTATCAGTGCGGACCTCGCGTTGCTCGACCTGCGCACGCAGCAGTTCACGCGCATCGCCAGGAACGCGCCGATCAGCACCTACGTCTTCTCACCCGACGAAAAGCAGGTCATCTACTCGATGCGTGCGGGAATCGAGCCGAACGCACAGCAGAATCTGTACGACCTGATGATAGTCGACGTATCGAGCGGCACTACGCGGAAGGTCGCCGGCGACATTCGCGGTCGTTATGGCAACGAATGGAGTTTGTCGCCGGACGGCAGAACCATCGCGTATATCGAAAGCGGCCAGGCTGCAAAAGGCGGTGTGTTCGTCATCGATGTTGCCACAGGGGAGCAACGTGCGATGGTTGGCGAGGGAGCGCCGAACTTCGATGAACTGGGCGAAGACGCGCCGCTCTGGGATGCATCAGACAAGTACGTATACGCCATCGATCCGCATGTCGGCAACTTCTGGCGCTTCGATCTCGCAAGCGGCCGCGGTTCGGTCCTCGCTGCGATCCCCGGATGGAAGATGGTGTCGATAGTAAGTCCGTACGGGCAGTCGACCATGTGGACGACCGACCGCGGTAGAACTGCGTGGGTTACAGCACGCGAGCAGGCGGGCCGCGAAGCGGGCATCTACGCAGTCGACCTCAGAAGCGGGAAAGTGCGTGCAGCGCTTCGCGAAGAGAAAACGTACAGCGAAATCTTCAGCCTGACCGCCAGCGAAGCGACGGGGCAGATCGCATTCGTGAGCGCCAGCCAGCAGCACATGCACGACATCTGGACGTTCGATACGAAGCGGGGAAAGCCGCAGCAACTCACGCATATCAATCCGGAGATGGAGCGCTACGAACTCGGCAGCGCGCGGCAGATCGAATGGAAGGGGCGCGATGGGGAAACGCTTCGTGGTGCACTCCTGCTGCCACCGGGCTACCGCGAGGGTGAGCGACTGCCGCTGGTCGTCTGGCTGTACGGTGGCGATGACGGCTCGCGATTCGTCAACCGCTTCGGTTTCTGGGGTGGTACGACGTTCAACATGCACGTGCTGGCGACGCGCGGTTATGCGGTGCTCTATCCTGACGTGCCCGTGCGCACCGGCCAGACCATGAAGGACATCTACGAGGGCACGATGCTGGCCGTCGACGCGGCCGTCGCGCAGGGCTACGCCGATCCCGACCGACTCGCGATCATGGGGCAGAGCTACGGCTCGTACAGTGTGCTGTCGGTGATCACGCAGACGCCGCGTTTCAAGGCGGCAGTCATCACCGCCGCGGTGCTGCACCCCGATCTTTTCGCCGACTACCTCGGCCTGGGCAAAATTGCCTATTACGAAACCGGCCAGGGAAACATGCGCGGCAATATCTGGGAACACGCGGATCGCTACCGGGAGAATTCGCCGCTCTTCCTGTTCGATCACATCGAGACACCGGTACTGATCGGTCAGGGCGAACGGGACGGCCCGGATCTCACGCCGTCGGAGGCGATCTACCGGGCGCTCGAGCGGCTGGGCAAACCCGTCGAATACCGGGTCTACGAGGGCGAGGGCCATGTAATCACGCAGAAGCCGAATGTGCTCGACTTCTGGAAGCGCCGGCTGGATTTCCTGGCCAAACAGCTCGGGCGCGAACGGTAATTTGCGGTCGTAGGCGGACTTACGTTTTCGGACGAAGTCCCAAATCTTTACTTATGGCCGCTATTGCCATGCTCTGCCCTCCGAATCGGCCGATTAGCATGGCAGCCTGGAGCACGGGCATGTCAATAGCGGCCATAACTTTAGACTTGGGACTTCGTCCGAGCCTTGCCGAAGGTCGAGCCGGGACCAAGGATTCCTCGCATGATCCCCGACTGGCTCGAGCCGATGGCCGCGACGCTCACGCAGGAGCGGTTCAACGATCCCGCCTGGATCTTCGAGCGCAAACTCGACGGCATTCGCATCCTCGCCTATCGAACCGGCGAGGATGTGCGATTGCTCACGCGCAACCGGCTGCCGCGCCGGATGCCGCACGTCGAACAGGCGATCCGAAACCTGCCCGTGGAGGACATCATCCTCGATGGCGAGTCGACCTGGGATCCCGACAATCGCATCGCATACCACGTCTTCGACATCCTCTGGCTGAACGGCCGCAACGTCACCGGACTTCCTCTTACGGAGCGGTACAGGCTGCTCGATGCGATGCCGTTCGAGCCGCCTCTCGGTCGCGTGCAACAACTGCACGACGAGCGGCCGTGGGAGCATGCGTGCCGCAAAGGCTGGGAAGGCGTCATCGCGAAGCGCGCGGATTCCATCTACGAGCATCGTCGATCGAAGAACTGGCTCAAGATGAAGTGCGAGCTGTCGAAGGACTTCGTCGTTGGCGGGTTCACGGATCCGCAGAAGTCGCGCATCGGGCTGGGGGCGTTACTGGTCGGCTACTACGACGGCGACGACTTCGTGTTCGCGGGCAAGGTCGGTACCGGCTTCGACACGAAGCTGCTGCTCGAGCTGCGCGAGCGGCTTGATGCGATCGAGATTCCGCACGCGCCATTTACGCGCGCGCTCGGGCTGCCGCGTGTGCGTGCACACTGGGTGCGACCCGAGGTCATCGTCAATGTTGCGTTCATCGAGTGGACGCACAACGACAAGCTGCGACATTCGCGGTTGCTCGAGGTACGTGAACACAGGACGGCGCGCGATGTCATCCGCATCTACTGATCGCGTGACGATTACGCATCCGGAAAAGGTGCTGTTCCCGGATGATGGCATCACGAAGGGCGAACTTGCGGAGTACTACCGCATGATCGCGCCGCTGATGCTGCCGCACATCGCGCGTCGACCGATCACGATGGAACGCTTCCACCGCGGCATCGGCGAGAAGGGCTTCTACCAGAAGAGTGTGACAAAGGGATTCCCGGCGTGGCTCGAGCGCGTCGCGGTGCCGAAGAAGGACGGCACCGTGTACCATCCTCTCGTCGCGGATACCGACTCGCTGCTCTGGCTTGCGAACATGAACTGCATCACACCGCACGTGTGGACGTCGCGCGCGCCGGACCTGATGCACCCCGATCTGCTCGTTTTCGATCTCGACCCCTCGGTAGATGATGACGACGCGCTGCGCGCCGCGACGCTGCTCGTGCGCGATACCCTCGCCGAGTTCGGGCTCACCAGTGTCGTGAAGACGACGGGTTCGAAGGGGTTCCATGTATGTGTTCCGCTCGATCGCTCGGCCGATTACGGCAAATGCGCGAGCGTTTCACATGCGTTGGGGAAGCTGCTCGCGCGACGACACTCGCGTGTTTTCACGCAGGAGTTCTACAAGGCGGATCGCGGGGATCGCATCCTGATCGACACCGGTCGCAACGAGTTCCACGCGACGTATGCGGCGACCTATGCCGTGCGCGCACGGCCGGGGGCGCCGATCTCCGCTCCGTGCACATGGGAGGAAGTCGAAAGCGGTGCGGTTGGTCCGCAGTCGTTCGGATTGCGCAGGATGTCGGATCGCATTGCAACGGTAGGCGATGTGTGGGCGGGTCTGCACACGCACAGTCATGCGCTTGACGCTGCAAGCGATCTGTCTGGATAGAATGAGCAGGAACGCCACGACGCGATCCACAGGTTGTGAGTATGCAGGCGGCGGAGCAGGTGCGGGACCCGTCGCGTTCGAGCTTCTACGAGATGTTGCGAGCAACATCAAGTGCTCGGCCCATTTGCCGGAGCTGCGCTGATACCGCTGCGAGCCACGCCCAGCCAACTACAACGGCGAACCATATTCCAGCCGTTGCCGCAGCAGGAATCGGGATGAACATCGGACTGAAGAATCCGGCGACGATCCCAATCCCCGAGAACACTGACACACGTGCCAGCCGCCGCAGACCGGCGCGCGAAAGCGCACGGCCAGCAACCAGACAACTGGTAGCGAGCATCAGGAACCCGATTCCGCCAGCCGCGAAGTGTAGGACGCCGGCACGGCTCACCGTCTCGGGATACCCGGGCGGGGTGCCAATCGGGAAGCCATCCATCGGATCCGCCGGGAAAATGGCGGCCACGAGCATGCTCACGCCGAAAGCGCCAAGAAACCAGGCCGCCTTCCGCAACCGCAAACCTGGAGTCCGGGCGAATCCGACTGCTACTGCAACAACCATCAGCCCACTCAGCACAAAATTCATCGTCTGCACCCAGCCGCCTGGACCATTCGCGAGGAGACTCAGCGCGTGTCGCGAGAGGTTGAAGCCGTCGCGTACAAATGCCTGGATCAGGCCAACAGCCAGGTAGAACGGTCCTACCACGAGACCGCAGGCGAGCAGTGAATCGGGGAAAGCTGCGTTCCGCTCGATTTCCTGACCCGTCCCATACAACGCCATTTCGGGAGTTGGTGCGTCGGATGCCATATTGTCCTCGACGGGAGGGGTGCTGTTCCAGGTTAGTACACTGAACGGTATAATTGTTTACTCATGAGTGCAAGAATTGGACGTAGCGGGCCGGGCGGAGGGTCACGGCGCGACGAAGATCCGCGCGTAGCACGATCACGGGCGGCGGTGATTGTAGCTGCGAGGAAAGTTTTTCTTCAGAAGGGATATGTTGGGGCGACGATGGAGGAAATTGCCGATGTCGCCGGGGTGACCAAGCGGACCGTGTACAACAATTACGCGGATAAGGACGCCCTGTTCCGGGAGGTCGTGGCGGAGGTCATCACGTATGCAGAGATCTTCGCGCGCGATCTGGGAGGGAGTCTCGGGCAGGAGTCGACGGCCGCGGACCTGAGAAATGGATTGCAGGAACTGGGGCGGCGGCTTGCACTGGCGATCATTCGGCCGGATGTCATCGCGTTGCGGCGGCTGCTAACAGGAGAAGCACGGCTGTTTCCGGAACTTGCCAGGGAGTATTACAGCCGCGCACCCGCGCGGGTGATCGACGCGCTGGCGGTGGAGTTCACGCGTTTGAGCCAGGCTGGGCTGCTGCGGGTGCCGGACGGCAGACGTGCGGGTGAACAGTTTGCGTACCTGGTAGCTGGCGCTTCGCTCGACCGAGCGATTCTGACCGGGGCGATCCCATCCAGCCGGGTTGTAATGGCGGGCGTGCGTGAGGGCGTCGAGACATTCCTGGCGCGGTATGCTGCACGGTAGTCGTCGGACGTCGTCCCAAGTCTAAAGTTATGGCCGCAGATCACATGCCCGCGCTCCAGGTTGCCATGTAAACGAGCAGGATTTGCGGGAAGTGCATGTTGATAGCGGCCATAAGTAAAGACTTTGGACGACGTCCGAAAAGTTAACCGAGTCGTAATCAAAGACTTGGGACTTCGTCCGAGCCTTAACGCACGAGGTGGAACTCCGTCTGCCGGCGCAGCACCCAGCGGCGCTGCCCGTTGCCGTCGATCATCGCTTCCTCTTCCTGTGCCATGCGCACGGGGTGGTCGTTCCACTCCGGTACCGGTGACGTCGCCTGCAGCTCGATCGAGAACCACGTGTTCGGGCGCAGCACGACGTCGCCGCGGCCGGCGACGCCCTCCTGCCGGTCCCAGAGGCCGATCATCGGACCTGCGCCGTGGCCATGGTCGCCGATCGGGTGGGTGTAGACGCTGCCGTCGATGCCTTCCGCACGCATGCGCGCGAGGGTGCGTGCGAGCACGTCGTTGCCGGTGCGGCCGGGCACCATCTCCTCGAGCAGCAGATCCTGCAATCGGTTCGATTGCCGCAGCGCGGCGACGAGTCCGGCGGGCGCTGCCGTTTCGCCCTCGCGTAGCACGTAGCCCATGTGCTGCGTGTCGGTCTTGAGGCCGAGTGCGACGGTGCCGAAGTCGCAGTGCAGCACGTCCCCGCGCCGGATCACCGGGTTCGCGGAATCGCCCATCTCGACGCCGCGTCGCTGCACGGTAACGGACGGCTGGAACCAGGAGCCGAGGCCGAGGTCGTTGACGCGCTGCCGCATCCACCACACGACATCCTGCGTCGTCGTTTCATCCGGCGTGATGACACGGTTGGAGAACGCGGTCGCAATGATCTCGTGCACGAGTTCCTGCATGCGCACGTACTGCGAAAGCATCTCCGGCAGCCGTTCTTCGATGAACTGCAGCGGCAGCAATTCGCGCTGCACGACACGCCCGCGGTACTCCTCGCCGAGCGCATCGCGAAGCTGCTCCCATTCGCCGACGGTGAGCCCATCGGAAAACGCGTGGGTGTGCGAGACGTTCACTGCGATCGTCTTCGGGTCGCGCTTTTCGACGAGCGGTGTGAGCAGGCGCCACTGCTCCGGGCCGAACGGTTCCGCCGCGCGACGCGTCGCACCGGCCGTGCCGATCGCTGCTTCCGGATCGCGCACGATGGTGTAGAGCCCGCCCTGCGACGTGCCACCGATCGCGATGCGTTCGACGCCGAGGTCGACGCCGTCGCGCACACCGCGATCGTGGAACAGGTAGATCGTACGGCGACGCGCGGCGAAGGTCGTCGGCGAAACGATCGAGTGGAAAACCGGGTCCTCGTTGTACTCGCGCACGGGGACGATCCACATGTCGACGCCGTGCTCGCGCATAAGGCGTGGCAGCACACGCTCGAGTCGCAGCGCGAGCCACTCCTGGCGCACGTCGGCCTGCTCGCGCAGGGTGCCGAACGGGCGTTCCTGCGCGCTCGCGTCGTTCGGGGCGATGACGATGATGCCGGCGATGGCGATGGCAGGCAGAAGCTGTCGAATCATGCGTTCCTTAAGTCTTATGGCGTTGTGGTAGCTACACTTACGTTTTCGGACTTCGTCCCAAATCTTTACTTATGGCCGCTATTGCCATGCGGTTGGGTGCGTTCCGCCTGTTTTGCATGGCTGGCTGGAGCGCGGCCATGTGTATGGCGGCCATAAGTAAAGACTTGGGACTTCGTCCGACTACTTCCGCTTCCCCCACTCCGGCGGGGCCGGCTCGGCCTTCCGCTGGAAGGCCTTGGTCTCGAGCAGGCGCATGGCCTCCTGCACGGCGCGCTCGAGCTGCGGGTCGCGGCCGGCGTTGGCTTCCTTCGGGGTGAGCTCGACGTAGATGTCCGGCGCGATGCCAACGTTTTCGACGTCCCACTTCCCATCGAGGTCGAAGAAGCCGCCGCGTGGCGCAATCATGCGGCCGCCGTCGATGAGCGGCGGTGTGTCCCACGTGCCGACGAGGCCGCCCCAGGTCGTGGTGCCGACCAGCGGGCCGACGCCGTAGTAGCGGAACATGTACGGCATGAGGTCGCCGCCGGAGCCGGCCATTTCGTTGATGATCATGACCTTCGGACCCCAGATCCCGGCGGCGGGGGAGGTAAACGGCTTACGGTCGCCAACCGGGTTGTTGAAGTAGCCGTGCGGTTTGCGCATGAGCTGTTCGACGATGTAGTCGGCTGCGCTGCCGCCGCCGTTGAAGCGTTCGTCGATGACCGCGCCTTCGCGGTCCTGCTGCGCGAAGTAGTAGCGGTTGAAGTTTGTGTAGCCGGGCGTGCTGGTGTTGGGCAGCCAGACGTAGGCGAGTTTCCCGCCGCTCAGTTGATCGACCAGTTTGCGGTTGTTCTCGATCCACTCGCGCTGACGCAACTGTCCTTCATTCGCGACCGGTTGGACGGTGATCAGACGCGAACCCTGCGCCGATGCGTTCGGGCCGACGCGCAGCGTGACCTGCCGGCTCGCGAGGCCTTCGAAGTACTGGTACAGGTTGTTCGACGCGGTGACGTTGACGCCGTTCACTTCGAGCAGAAAATCGCCTTCGTTCACCTCGATGCCGGGCTGCGAGAGCGGTGCACGCAGCGTGGGGTTCCAGCTCTCGCCGCGGTAGATTTTCGCGATGCGGTAGCGGCCGTTGCTGATCTCGTAGTCGGCGCCGAGCAGACCGACCTGCACGTTCGGCACGTCGGGCATGTCGCCGCCGGAGACGTACGAGTGGTTCACCGCGACTTCACCGCCCATCATGTCGAGCAGATAGTTGAAGTCGGAGCGATGCGCGACGTGATCGAGCAGCGGCTGGTACATCGCGAACGTCTTCTCGTAGTCGACGCCGTGCATGTTCTCGACGTAGAGGTAGTCGCGCTGGAAGCGCCAGCCTTCGGCGAACATCTGCGCGTACTCGGCGCGCGGGTCGACGCGCATGCGCAGCGCGCTCACATCGATGCGACCGGCGGTGCCCTGCGGCGGTCCCTTGTCGCTGTCGACGATGCTCCAGTTCTGCCCGGAGCGGTACAGCAGCTTCTTCCGATCCTGCGAGAGCGTGTAGGTCTGCACACCGCCGACGAACTCGCGGCCTTCACGTTCGCGGATGTTGTAGCGCTGCAGCGATGCGCCCTGCTGGCCGGGGCCGCTTGTCGCGGCGGGCTGCAGGTAGAAGATCTGTCCCTCGACGCCGGCGCTGAGCCCGCGGTAGTCGCGCTCGGGCAGCGGCAGTGCAATCGTGCGCCATGCGATGTTCGTAAAATCGATGTCGACGCGCACGTTGCGGTTCGTGCTGCGCGCGTTGTCGCCCTGCGCACCGGCACGCGCTGCGTCACCCTGCGCACCGCCGCGGCCTGCGTTGTTCGTGTTCGCTGCATTCGAATCGTTCGATGCGCTGGCGCCGGTCTCATCGCCCTTCGGCGGAAGCAGCGGTGAGGGTTCGCCGGACTTGAGCACGATCATGTAGATGCCGCGCGTCGCGGGGCGATCGTACGAGGTCATGTCGAGCCAGCCGGTGTTGAGCCCGAGGTTCGTCCCGGCGAAGAAGTACAGGTACTTGCCCGATGCATCCCACGTTGGAGCGAACGCATCGGAGAAGCCGTCGGTGATCTGCGTCGACTTGCCGGTCTCGACGTTCCAGACGAAGATCGCGTGCAGCAGGTTGTCGAGTCGCTTCGCATACGCGACCCAGCGCGAGTCGGGGCTCCACACCGGATCGATCGTGCGCTCCGGGACCATCCACCTGTCGGTGTCGATATGTGTAACTTTGCCGCTCGCGACATCGACCACCCAGAGTCGCAGGTCGGTGTCGGTCATCACGATCTTCTTCGAGTCGGGCGACCACGACGGTGTGTAGTAGAAGGTCGCATCGGGCAGCGTGATCTCACGACGGTCGCCGATGCCGTCCTGCGGTGCGATGACCAGCTTGTACTCGCCACTCGCATCGCTGAAGTACGAGACCGACCTGCCATCGGGCGACCAGGCAGGCGCACGTTCGGAAACGTCGGTCGTTGCGGTCAGGTTGCGCCAGTCGGCGCCCTTCTCGGCGGGCACACTGAAGATCTCGCCGCGCGCTTCGAACAGCGCACGTTTGCCGGTCGGCGAGAGCACGGCTGCACTGATCTGATTCGCAACGGTCTCCCACTTCGGCATCATCCACGGGAAATCGCCACGCACGCGGATGTCGAGCCGCTTCGGCTGACTGCCGGGCTCGAGGATGTAGAGCCAGCCGCCCTGCTCGAATGCGAGCGACTTCGCATCGGCTGCGAGGGACTGCACATCGAAGTCGGTGAAACGTGTGAGTTGCGTCGCCTGCTTCGTGCGCGTGTCGTACGCCCACACATTGCCGACGCCATCACGATCGGAGATGAAGTAGACGGTTGTGCCGATCCACACCGGGTCGACGTCGGTCGAGCGGTCGAACGGTTTGACTTCTTCGAGGTCGTAGTCGTCGAGGTCGACGATCCAGATCGGCTTGTTCTGTCCGCCGCGGTAGTTGCGGCGCTGGTCCCAGAACGAGGCGTGGCGCATCGCGATGCGACGGCCGTCCGGCGAGATCTTCCCGTGCAGCGCGCGGCCGAGCGGGATCCGACGCGGGAAGTCGGCGTTCAGCCCGACCGTCCAGAACTCCGCGCCCGACGGCGCCGAGGCACGGCTCGACGTGAACACGATGCGGCCGTCCGGCGTCCACCCGGTCACGATGTCGGCCCCCGGGTGCCAGGTCAGCCGGCGCGGCTCGCCACCCTCCGCGGGCACGACGTACACGTCGGTATTCCCGCCGTACTGCGCGCTGAACGCGAGCCAGCGCCCGTCCGGCGAAAATTCGGGGTTGGTCTCCTGCCCCTGGAAGCTCGTGATGCGAACCGCATCACCACCGGCACGCGGCGCGACCCAGATGTCGTTCGCGTACTGGAAGGCGATGCTGGTCGCGTTCAGCGTGGGGTTCCGCAGCAGCCGGGTCGACCCCTCCGGGTCGGACGATTTCACCAGTGTCGCGGGTTGGGCGGCAACTCCCGTCGCGGCGAGGAGCAGCCCGCCGATGGCCGAGAGGTTGAGGAGGCAGCGTCGCATACGTCTCCTTGGTCGTGGGTACGCGAGTAAGGTAGCGTCCGAAGGGGGGTAAAAGGGAACTTTCTTCGTGCTGTCGATGCAACCTATGGGATCAGGCGCTGGATGGCAGACTTACCGGGTTCGTGTCCGGCTGAGCGTATACAGGCGGATTTCGTCCCGGTCAAATGCATCCCGGGACGACCCGAGGATGTAATCGTGTCCGATGTCGAAGACCTCGAGTGTCTGCGGTACAAGGACGGCTCCGATGAGTTTGCTCATCGAGTCGAAGACGAGCCAGCGACGGTATGTGGAATCAAACGGCGCGTATTGTTCGACCCACAGCTCATTGTCGGGACCGGAGCGGAGCGTGCGAAACCGCGGATATTGCGAACCTGCCTTCAGGTCCGGCAGGATCCGCTCCAGGCATGCCTCGCTCTGCTGTTGTACAAATATTGGTTCAGGTGCAAGGCGTCAAGCGATGATCAGGGATGTCGCAGTTACCCCGGAAGTCGGACCGGCGCGTTGAATTTCGACAACGGCATTCAGTTGTGTGCGATGCGTGGTGGTGCAGGTCGCGCGCTTCCTGGCTTCACATTGGCACTTGTCTGGCCGTGTTCCGCGTCCTGTCCGCCCACTCCCGGATCATGGCGCGGATGTCTTCATTGGTGCCCACCCGCCAGATCCCGTACTCCTCCTGGCGGATATAGTACCTGTCCCGCATGCGATGCTGGCGCCAGAACGTACTGGACATGGGGAAGAGATACGATGGCACCGGAGATGGAGGGGCGAACACGGCCTCGCCGGACGCACCTTCATCAATCTTTTGTGTGCGGAAGCGCCAGCGCGCCGCGGTGAGCGCTGTGTCCGCTGAGATGATCAACACGCCTTCGATGCCGTTGAGTTTGCGATTGCGTGGGCAGAATGTGATCACTGCGCCGCCGTCATCGTCGGGCGAGATGCTGAGCGTGTGTTTTGCCGCAAACTCAGGGGTAACGAAGTGTCCGGCCGCGACATCTCCGAGCGGTGCGTACTGCCAGGTGTCCGAATCATCGTCGAACCATGACCGCGTTCGCGGCGCCGCGTACCCATTCCGCTGAATCGAGTAACCCGGGCTCCAGCCCCTCTCCGATTCGCTGTGAATCGCTGATCGCACGGTAAACGGCGTCGGGCCGGTCAGCCGTTCTCCGAGAACAGCCCTGTCACCGACCGTCTTGTGCTGGAAGAACCCTGTCGCGATGTGGGCGCCTTCGGGCACCGGTTTGTAACGTGCACTGACACGCTGCCATAACGCCCGAGCGGCAGCGTCGTCGATGTTCGGGCAACGCTTCTGCTCGACGACTTCGATCGTTGGCAGCGGTTTCGCTCGCAGCCGTATCGTATCCGGCCAACCGGCGTTCAGGCGATGATATGCGGATGCAAAGTTCGGATGTGAGACATACACCAGCAGTGCATCGGCAGCAATCGAGTCCGGGAACATTGCAACTCCGCTGTCATCCGTCGATGCATGCCCGACGCGCTGCGAGCCGGTCCATATCTCAATCACCGCTCCTGAGATTCGGCGATCCGCATCGTCGAGAATCGTGGTTGCGCGCTGGGCTGTAGCCGCTTCGGCAGGGTTGAGGAGCGCAAAGGCGGCAATTGCGTTCAGAAGAAAGCGATGAGACCTGGTACCAGCGTACTTACGAAGAGTACGAACGAGGTCGAGCGTAGAGCTTAAGGCTGTACAAATCATCGTCCGACTTCACCGTTACAATGATGTGGCTCGGCCGATAGCACGAACTCGCTCGGGCTCTCCTAAATCAGCTGTAGCTGCGGAAGGATAATTCCTCCGCAGCAGAGATAAATGGTCGCGATCAGCGATTTCGCCGAGTGGAAGCCGTATGCGCGATGGCTGAGGAGTCGGATCTTGT